>Ga0214472_10003833_pt1 | contig 15855 bp, 13 predicted proteins | sample RVTome_6_FD_207662 | JGI IMG/M metagenome (GOLD analysis project Ga0214472, IMG submission 207662) | Soil microbial communities from uranium-contaminated site in the Upper Colorado River Basin, Wyoming, United States - RVT140D175 | ecosystem: Environmental > Terrestrial > Soil > Contaminated >...
TCGCCATCCGGCAAGAGTCTCACACGTCCTGCGCGCCCCGCGCCATGGCTCCGGTCGCTCCGGGGACACACTGGGCGTTGTGGCAGAATGGATCCGGTTGGGTTTCGACCTACCCGGTCCAGGAGACGAAACTTGCTTCAGGTGGCGCTCAGCGGGGGGGAGGTCCGGGTGGTCGAGGTTCCGGAGCCGGTGGTGCGGCCCGGAACGGTGCTCGTGCGCACGAGCCACTCGCTGATCAGCGCGGGAACCGAGGGCGCGTCGATCGGCAGCGGCGGCCGGCGCGAGAACATCGTGATCAAGGCGATCCGGAACCCCGCCCTCGTCACGAAGGTGTTGGACCGCGTCGCCAGCCACGGGCTCAAGAGCACGGTCGAGCTCGTGCGGGCGCGGATCTCGACCGAGATGCCGAGCGGCTATTCCTGCGCGGGCGTCGTCGCCGAGGTCGGGGAGGGGGTCGTCGACCTCCACGTCGGCGACCGGGTGGCCTGCGCGGGCGCCGGCTACGCGAGCCACGCGGCCGTGAACGTCGTCCCGCGCAACCTCGTGGCCCGCATCCCGGACAACGTGTCCTACGAGGAGGCGGCCTTCGGCACGCTCGGCGCGATCGCGCTGCAGGGCGTGCGGCGTGCCGAGCCGGGCCTCGGCGACCGCGTCGCGGTCCTCGGTCTCGGGCTCCTCGGGCAGATCACCGCCCAGATGCTGCACGCAGCCGGGGTCGTCGCGATCGGCGTCGACGTGCGGCCCGACCGGGTTGAGCGCGCCACGGCGCTCGGTCTCGACCAGGGCTTCACGGTCGGCGAGCGCGACTTCGTGGCCGGCATCCTCGAGCGGACGGACGGGCGAGGCGCGGACGCGGTGATCGTCACCGCCGCCGGGGGCGACCCGGGGCTGCTGAACAAGGCGTTCGAGGCCACGCGGCGAAAAGGCAAGGTCGTCCTCGTGGGCGACGTCCCGATCCGCATCCAGCGCGACAAGATCTACAAGAAGGAGATCGATTTCCTGATCTCGACCTCCTACGGGCCGGGCCGCTACGACCCGGCCTACGAGGAGAAAGGCCAGGACTACCCGTTCGGGTACGTACGCTGGACGGAGGGCCGGAACCTGGAGGAGGTCCTGCGCCTCGTCTCGTGCGGGGCGCTGCGGGTCAAGCCGCTGATCGACGCCGTCCACCCGGTCGCCGACGCCGCGGCGGCGTACGCCTCGCTCGCCTCGGAGCGGCGGCCGATCGGGGCGCTGCTCGACTACCACCTCGACGCGGCCCCGGCGGCAGCAGCGCACGTCTACGTCCCGCGGCGCGCCGGGGCGGCGCCGGGGACGGGCGGCTTCGGCGTCGGGGTCGTGGGCTACGGCGCGTACTTCCGCGCCATGCTGCTGCCGGTGCTGAAGGCGCACCCCGGGTTCCGCCTGGCCTCGGCCTGCGCGCGGAGCGGGCTCACGGTGCGCGGGGCGGTCGAGGACGACGGCTTCGCCAAGGGGACGACCGACTACCGTGAGCTCGTCGCCGACCCGTCAGTGGCCGTCGTGTACGTGGCCACGCGGCACGACCTGCACTACCCGATCGCGAAGGCCGCGGTCGAAGCCGGCAAGGCGGTGTTCGTCGAGAAGCCGATGACGATGACCGTCGCCGAAGGGCGCGAGCTGGTCGGCAGCGTCGCCCGCTGCAAGGTCCTGCTCACTGTGGGCTTCAACCGGCGCTTTTCCCCCCACGCGGCGCGGCTGAAAGAGCTGCTGAAGCCGATCGCGGCGCCGAAGACGATCCTGTACCGCGTCAACGCAGGCGCCCTGCCTCCCGAGCACTGGCTGCTCGACCCGGTCGAGGGCGGCGGGCGGCTCCTCGGAGAGGGCGTGCATTTCTTCGACATGCTGCGGTTCCTCACGGGGTCGGAGCCGGCGCGCGTGTGCTCGGTCTCCGCGCCGGGCAAGGCCCGGGACGAGGCGGTGGTCGCGGTCGAGTTCCAGGACGGCTCGATCGGAACGGTGGTGTACGCGGGTGGCGGAGCGCCCGGCCTCGGCAAGGAGCGCATCGAGGTCCTCGCGGGAGGAGCGAGCTTCGTGCTCGACGACTACCGCAGCCTCGAGGTCCACGGCCTAGACAAGCCGGGCCTCAAGACCCGCAGCATCGAGAAGGGCCAGCGAGAGCACCTCGACGATTTCCACCGCGCGCTTCGCGGGGAAGCACCCCTCGGGGTCACGGCCGAGGACGGCCTGCAGGCCACGTGGTGCGCTGAGATGGCGGTCTCAGCAGCAGGCGCGGCGGGCGGCGTGGGCTAGCGGTTGTCTCACGTCAGCCAGCGCGCACGAGGATGGCACCTGCACCGGTGAGCCCGGCCTTCGATCGGGGCGGCATCTCCAGGTGGGTGGCCCGGTACTCACCGTGGGCCATCGACGCGCAGTGGGTTTCGTTTGGGCGCCTCTACTTCGCCCGTCTCCTGGGGCAGTGCATTGGAGTGGGGCTGACGATCCTCTCCGCCCGCATGCTGCATCCTGAGGGACGAGGCGATTTCGTCGCCGTCTCGACCGGTTCGGCCCTTGGGGTCCAGGCCCTCAACCTGGGGCTGTCGTCGTCGCTCGTCGTGCTCTTCTCGCGACGCCCCATGCGCATCGCGCGCTACCGGCGCCACCTGGTCTGGCTCGCCGTCGCGTGGGCCTCCGCGTTGATGACCGTGGTGGCCCTCGCGTTGCCGTTCGGGCACGGGGTCGTCGCCTACTGGTGGCCGGCCTGGGCCCTGTGGGTACCCCTCCAGCTGCTCGGCCTGTATCAGGGGGCAGCCCTTCTCGCACTCCAGGACTCGAAGGCGCTCGTCCGCATCGAGCTTCTGGGTCGCTTCGCAGGTCTCATTCTCGGCACCGCCGCCTTGATGTGGTTCCGCAGCTCCGTGCCGCCATTCCTGGCTGCCGTCATCGCCGCGGATGCTCTCGTGGCAGTGCTCGGGGCCGTCCACCTGGCACGGGTGTCGCGCGGCCGCGTCAGCAGAGCCCGGCGCGCGCGCCTGTTTTTCGGCGCGGCGTTACGAATGGGGCTGCGTGCCTATGCGCCGCTCGTGTTGCTCTTCCTGCTCGTCAAGTCCGACATACTCGTCCTGCGTGCCTTGCGGGGTGCCGCCGAAACCGGCGTCTACTCCGTCGCATCCCAGTTCGTGGACTTTGCGCTCATCCTCCCAACGAGCATCGGAGCGCTGCTTCTGCCCGCTGTCGTCCGCGCACCGAGCCCGACGGCCGAAATGCTGCGCGTACTGCGTCCCGCCGGCCTGCTGACAGGCAGCATGGCACTCGGCATGCTGGTATTCGGGCACGGGGCCATCGTGCTGCTGTTCGGCCGGGCCTTCGAGGGAGCCTATCCCGCGCTGCTCCTGCTGCTCCCCGGCTTCGCTTGCCTCGCCCTCTCGAGCCTGATCGGCCAGTACTTCGCTTCACGCGGCTTCCCGTTCTTCCTGTCGTCCTACTGGCTGCTCGGATTCGCGACCAACCTGTCGCTGAACCTGCTCCTGATCCCCCGTTTCGGGTTGATGGCCGCTGCCGCTTCGAGCAGCGTCGCCTACGCGCTGGTCTTCGGGCTGCTGCTGCGGCGCTTCCTGCAGGACCGCGCGCGAGAAGCGGCGCGATGAACGGCCCCACGATCGGCGCCGGCCCGGCCGTCGAGCTTCCTCGCGAGAACGTCTTCGGCCACTCGCGCAAGGCACGTCTCGTACTGGAGGCCCTGGCGCGGCTTCGCGCTGATCGCGCTCAGGGTCTCGACGTGCTCGACGTCGGCTGTGGCAATGGCAGCGCGCTCACGCGCTTGCTTGCCTCTCGCGGCGATCGCGTGCTCGGCATCGACACGCACGCGGCGAGCATCGAGTACGCCGAGCGCGAGTTCGCTGCGGAAGGGCTCGCGTTCCGACAGGTCGACTGCGAGGCGCTGCTCGCCGAAGCGCGGCGGTTCGACGCCATCGTCTGCGCAGACGTGCTCGAGCACCTGCCACATCCCGAGGCGGCGCTCGGCTGCGTGGAACGGCTGCTGCGCCCCGGCGGGCGCCTCCTGGTCACCATCCCGAACGGCTTCGGGCCCTTCGAGCTCGAATCGTGGCTGAGCCGGCTGCCGCTGCTCGGCACGGCCAGTCTCTGGGTCGTCGACCACCTGACCGCGGTGCTCAACAAGTTCGTGTTCAAGGGCGCCTGGACGGCCGTCGTCACGCCTTCGGACCTGCCCTACAACGCCGAGTGCGGACACGTGCAGTTCTTCACGCGGGGCGCGCTGCTGCGCCTCGCCACTGGCTGCGGCTTCACGCTCCTGCAGCACACCGGCGTCAGCTGGCTCGCCGGGCCCTACACCAACTACGTGTTCGCGCCGAGCCGGCTGTTCTGCCGCGTCAATGCACAAGCCGGCGAGTGGCTGCCGTCCTGGATGCTGAGCGCCTGGTTCTTCGAGTTCGGGAGGGCCGCCTTTGCCTCGTCGTCGGGAAAGGGAGCGGACCTCCGATGATCAAGGGGCCCCGGGTACGGGAGGCCCTTTGCGTGAACCTCGTGGCGCTGGTTTCGCTCGTAGCCTCCTTCGTCGCCATGAGGGCGGCCCGCCAGCTTGGCGTGGTGCCGTATTTCTATCAGCGCTACTACGAGCCTGCCATCCGCGTCGCCTGCGGACAGCCGTTCGCGACCGATCGGGACGGCCGCCTGTCCAGGGAGATGTCGGCATTCCTGGGCCTGGAGCGCGCCGTCCTTTCCTGCGAGGCCGTGCCGCCCCCCCTGAATCCTGACCCCAATCCGCCGACCCGGATCTGGTACCACCTGTTCGTCACGGTCGCGGCCGTCTGGAGAGTCACCGGCATCTCCTGGGCCGCAATCGACGGGATCGCCGCCTTCATGATGTCGATCTCCGCCGTCTGCGTGTACGGCATCTTCCGGCTGTGGATTCCGGCATGGATTGCCATTCCGCTGGCGTTGGTTTCGATCCTCCCAGGCCTCCGGTATCTGCTGTACCTCCGCGACGTCAGCAAGGCCCCGTTCATCCTTGCATCGCTCGTCGTCGTCGCCTGGCTCGCCTCGCGAAACCTCTCTCGCGCGCGGTTCCTCGCGTTGATGGTCGGAATCGGCCTGTTGCTGGGCATGGGCTACGGTTTCCGCCCGGACGTGCTGATCGCGCTCCCACTGCTCGCCGCGACCGCGACGCTGTTCCGGCCCGCGCCGCTCGGGCGTATCTGGCTCGGCGGCATCATGGGCAGCTTCCTGATGGCCGGGGCATTCGTGCTCGCAGCCAGGCCCGTCTTCTCGGCCTTCAGCAGCAACGTCGGAAGCTGCCATTGGCACTTCTCGCTGCTCGGGCTCTCGGACGAGAGCACCCGTCAGCTCGTGCTGCCGCGGGGGAACGTCTCCTGGCTTTCCCACCCCGACGACCTGATCGTCTGGCGCTCCGTGGAATCCTACGCCGAGAGAGTCCTCGGGGCTCCCACCGTCGGATTCTGCACGCCGACCTACGACCAGGTGTCGAAGGCCGTCTATCTCGAGACGATCACGACGTTCCCGGGAGACTTTCTGAGGCGCGCGCTGGCCGCCGGGGGGCACACGATCGCGTACGGTTTCTGGGGCCTGTCGCCCGCGCGACGCCTGGATGTCGCTACGCTCTCCGCCTGGTTCCGGTACGCGATCCTGGCGGGCTCGCTCCTCCTCTGGGTGGTGGTGATCCTGACGCTGCTGGCGCGTAATCTCCGGCTCGGGCTCTTCGGCTGCTTCGCCCTTGCCTACCTGTCCGCTTATCCGATCGTCCAGTTCCACCCGAGACACTTCTTCCACCTGGCGTTCCTGGCCTGGGTGCCGGTGGGACTCGTGCTCACCTTCCTGGTCAAGGAGCGCCGGGGGCTCCGGGGCGCGGTCAGGACGAACGAATGGCGGCCCTGGCTCGCCGGTCTCGAGCTGCCCGCTGCGGCGGCCCGGATCCGAGCGGTGGCGATCCTGGCCGGCCTTCTTGTGTTCGCGGGGGCAGTGCTGATCGGGGCCCGGTGGTACCAGGAGGGCAGGGTTGCCGAGTTGTTCGGGCGTTACCTCGCCGCCCCCGGCGAGGTGGCGTCGGTCGTGGAGACGACCGAGAAGGACGATAGGCTGCGAATCACCTACGCGCCAGTAGTGTCCAGGGGGGGCCGGGACGTCACCGGGCGGATGCTGCGCGTGGACCTGGGAGGGCCGGCGTGCGCCGCGGGCGCTCACGAGCTCACGCTCTCTCTGAACGGACCGGACCCCGGATACGAGTTCAGGCAGGACTTCAGGCTCGCGCTTTCGCCCAGCCGGCCAGCGACATCCCTCTTCTCGCCCATGTACTTCCAGCGGCTACGGCTGGATCGGGTCTCGATCGAGCTCTCGCGGAATGACAAGCCCTGCCTGATTGGGGCAAAGTGGATCGACTCGGCCGCACTGCCTGCCTTGTGGGTAGGCGTCACGATCAACGGGGGCGACTGACGTGAGCTCAGGCAAACGGATCTACGTGACGCAGCCGTACCTGCCGCCGCTCGAGGAGTTCATTCCCTACCTCCGGGAGATCTGGGACCGGAAGATCCTCACGAACAGCGGCCCGTACCACGTGGAGCTCGAGAGAGCGCTCTGCGACTATCTCGGCGTCGAGCACATCGCGCTCTTCGCCAACGGCACGTTGGCGCTGGTCACGGCGCTCCAGGCGCTGCGCATCTCCGGCGAGGTGATCACGACACCCAACTCGTTCGTGGCGACGGCGCACTCGTTGCTGTGGAACGGCATCAAGCCGGTGTTCGTCGACATCGACCCGGACACGCTGAACCTGGACCCGAAGCGGATCGAGGCCGCGATCGCTCCGCACGTGACGGCCATCATGCCGGTGCACTGCTACGGCCACCCGTGCGACGTCGCCGCGATCCAGGCGATCGCGGACAACTACAATCTGAAGGTCATCTACGACGCCGCCCACGCGTTCGGCGTGCGGGACGGCGGCGGGAGCGTCCTGAGGCACGGGGACCTTTCCGTGCTGAGCTTCCACGCCACGAAGGTGTTCAACACCTTCGAAGGCGGCGCCATCGTCTGCCCCGACGCGAAGACCAAGCAGCGCATCGACCATCTCAAGAACTTCGGCTACGTCGACGAGGTGACCGTGGTCGCGCCCGGCATCAACGGCAAGATGAACGAGGTGAGCGCCGCTTTCGGCCTGCTGCAGCTCAAGCACGTCGACGAGGCGATCGCGCTGCGGCAGCGGATCGACGCCGTGTATCGCGAGGCGCTCGCGGGGCTCGCGGGAATCCGCTGCCTGGCCGACGCCGGCGAGAAGGTCGCGAACTACGCCCACTTTCCCGTCCTCGTGGGCCCCGGCTACCCGATCTGCCGCGACGCTCTCTACCAGAAACTGCGCGACCACGACATCTACGCCAGGCGCTACTTCTTTCCGCTCATCTCCGAGTTCCCGATGTATCGCAGCCTGGCCTCCGCGACGAGCGACAATCTCCCGGTCGCGACGGAGATGGCGCGGCAGGTGCTCTGCCTGCCGATCTTCCCGGCCATGCAGCCAGAGGACCAAAGGCGCGTCATCGACCTGGTCAGGAGCCCCCTCGGCGCATGAAGCTGGGGATCATGCAGCCCTACTTCTTCCCGTACATCGGCTACTTCCAGCTGATCGCCGCGGTCGACCGGTTCGTGGTCTACGACAACGTCAAGTACACGAAGAAGGGATGGATCAACCGCAACCGCTACCTGCTGGAAGGCAAGGAGACGGTGTTCAGCGTTCCCCTCAAGGGCGACTCGGACTTCCTCGAGGTGCGGGAGCGGCTCGTCGCGGAGGATTTCGACAGGCAGCGCTTGCTGGCGAGGATCGGGCAGGCCTATCGCAAGGCGCCCTTCTTCGAGCCCGCGTTCGCGCTTTTTGCGAAGGCGGTGTCGAATCCAGACCGCAACCTGTTCGGCTTCGTGCATCAGTCGATCGCCGACGTCTGCGGATACCTCGGAATCGATACTCTCATCGTCCCTTCCTCCGGCATCGCGATCGACCATTCCCTCCGGGGCGAGGAGAAGGTCGTGGCGATCTGCCTGGCGAGCGGGGCCTCGGTCTACGTCAACGCGATCGGGGGGCTCGAGCTGTACTCACGGGAAGCGTTCTCCGGGCACGGGATCGCGCTCCAGTTCCTGAAGTCTCGCCCGATCGAGTACGCGCAGTTCGGCGCGGCCTTCGTCCCGTGGCTGTCGATCCTCGACGTCCTGATGTTCAACGCCCCCGAGACGATCCGCGGGTTCCTGGCGGACGGATACGAGCTGATCGGCGGAGAGGCGTGAGTTCGGCCGGTTCACGCTTCCGCTGGAAGAAGCTCGGCCCGGTGTTCGACCCGGCCCGCTTTCCGGGACGTCCGTGGCTCCGCGAGTTCGCCCAGGCGCCCGCCACGCTGGTGTTCGATACCTTCGTACGCGTCTACTTCTCGTGCCGGCCACCGGCCGACGCGAACGGGCAGTACGTGAGCCACTCGGCGTTCGTCGACCTCGATCGGAAGGACCTGTTGCGCGTCCTTCGCGTGGCCGAGCGCCCGATCCTCGAGCTGGGCGGGCTCGGGACGTTCGACGAGTTCGGCACCTACCCGGTGTCCGTTGCGCGAGATGACGAAGAGGTCGTCGCGTACTACGGCGGCTGGACGCGCTGCGAGTCCGTGCCCTTCAACGTGGGCATCGGCTGCGCGCGCAGCCGCGACGGCGGCGAGACGTTCGAGAAGCTGGGTCCGGGCCCGGTGCTCCCGTATTCTCCCAGCGAGCCGTTCGTCCTGAGCGGCCCGAAGATCCGCCGTTTCGGCGAGCTGTGGTTCCTCTGGTACATCGCCGGCCGCAAGTGGAAGCTCGTGGACGGTCGTGCCGAGCCCGTGTACAAGATCCGCATGGCGAGCTCGGCCGACGGGCTCCGCTGGAAGCGTCACGATCGCGACCTGATCGAGAGCCGGATCGAGCCGGACGAGGCGCAGGCGAGCCCCGACGTGATCTTCCTCGGCGGCCGCTACCACATGTTCTTCTGCTACCGGTACAGCACGGGCTACCGCAGCAGGGAAAGAGGATACCGGATCGGCTACGCGGCCTCGGACGATCTCGAAACCTGGACGCGCGACGACTCGAAGGCGGGGATCGACGTCTCTGCCGAGGGCTGGGACTCGGAGATGGTGAGCTACCCCCACGTGTTCGAGCTCGATGGGCGAGTGCGCATGCTCTATCTCGGCAACGAGGTGGGCCGAGGCGGCTTCGGCCTGGCCGAGCTTCACGGAGCCCTGTCCTGAGCGCACGCACGAGCCCGCCATGAAGTGGATCAAGCTCGGGAAGATCTTCGACCCGGCCGACCACTCGCTTCCCAACAACTGCGTCGAGTTCGCCCAGTCGCCGCAGGCGCTCGTGTGCGACGGTTTCGTGCGGATCTATTTCTCGACGCGCGAGCGCGACGGCGCGGGCGGCAAGTACCGCAGCCACATCGCGTTCGTCGACATGGAGAAGGATCTGTCGAGGATTCTGCGCGTGTCGGACAGGACGGTGATCGAGCTCGGCGGGCTCGGCTGCTTCGACGAGCACGGCATCTTCCCGATGAGCGTCCTGCGCCACGGCGGCCGCGTCTATGGCTACACCTGCGGCTGGAACCGGCGCGTGTCGGTGTCGGTCGACACGGCGATCGGGCTGGCGTGGAGCGACGACGACGGGCTCACCTTTCACAAGCTCGGCGACGGCCCCATTCTCGGCCCGTCGTTGCAGGAGCCTTTTCTGGTCGGCGACCCCTTCGTGGCGGTCCACGAGGGCGTCTTCCACATGTGGTACATCTTCGGCACCGCATGGAAGCGGCTCGGGCCGAGCGACCCGCCGGAGCGAACGTACAAGATCGGGCACGCGACCTCGCTCGACGGGGTCTCGTGGCAGAAGGAGGAGGGTCGGCGCATCGTGGGCGATCGCCTGAACCCGGACGAGAGCCAGGCCCTGCCGACGGTGCTGAAGATCGGGGCGCGCTGGCACATGCTCTTCTGCTACCGGGAATCGACCGACTTCCGGCGCAACCGCGACCGGGGCTACCGGATCGGCTACGCGTGGTCCGACGACGCGAGTCACTGGACGCGCGAGGACGAGTCCGCCGGCATCGACGTCACGGCTGGCGCCTGGGATTCCGACATGCTCTGCTACCCGCACGTCTTCGAGTGCGACGGCAGGGTGTACCTGCTGTACAACGGCAACGAGTTCGGGCGCCATGGCTTCGGGGCCGCCGTCCTCGGGTGAGCCCGCCGCCGTGCGCTACGCGGTCGACGCGGCCGGCGACGCGGCGATCGGGGCGCACCTGCGGCGCTGCGACGCCGATTTTGTTCCCCGCCTGAGCGAGCGGCTCGACGTCGTGCGTTATGCGGCCAAGATCCGCGAGAAGGCCGCGACCTTCGAGGCCTGGAGCGGCGAGGCGCTCGTGGGGTTGGTGGCTGCCTACTTGAACGACCCCGGCGGCGAGGAAGGATTCGTGACGAGCGTCAGCGTCGAGGTTCGTTTCCAGGGAACTGGAATCGCCGACGCCTTGATGCACAATTGCATTCGTCTCGCGAAGGACCGCGGCTTCAGGCGCCTCGGGCTCGAAGTGCACGCCTCCAACGAGAGGGCGGTGGCCCTCTATCGCCGCCACGGCTTCGAGGCCTCCGGTACGAAGGGCGAGTTCCTGAGAATGACGCTCGGTCTCGGAAGGGCAGGCGCGACGTGAGCAATGACAGGGACTACGACCGGGAGGCGAAGGACTCCGCCGACCGCAAGTACGCCTACCGTTTCGACTTCGACGTGATGCACCCCTACATGATCCGCTCGTTCGAGCCGTACTTCGTTCCGGGAAGCCTCCTGGAGTTGGGCTCGTTCCGCGGCGACTTGACCGAGCGGCTGCTGGCCCATTTCGCCGACGTGACCTGCGTCGAGGCCTCCCCGGAGGCGATCGCCGAGGCGAAGCGACGGCTGGGCAGCCGGGCGGCCTTCGTGAACGGGCGCTTCGAGGACGTGCGCCTGCCCGCGCGCTACGACAACATCGTCCTGACGCACGTGCTCGAGCACCTCGACGACCCCGTCGGCATCCTGCGCCGGGTCGGCGAGGAGTGGCTCGCCGACGCCGGGCGGCTGTTCCTCGTCTGCCCGAACGCGAACGCCCCGTCGCGCCAGATCGCGGTGAAGATGGGGCTCATCTCGCACAACGCCGCCGTCACGAAGGCCGAGGCAGAGCACGGACACCGGACCACTTACGCGCTCGACACGCTCGAGCGCGACGCGGTGGCCGCCGGCCTGCGCGTGGTGAGCCGCACCGGCATCTTCTTCAAGGCGCTCGCCAACTTCCAGTGGGACCGGCTGCTCGAGACGGACATCGTCTCGAAGGAGTACCTGGACGGGTGCTACATGCTGGGGCAGCAGTACCCGGACCTGTGCGCCAGCATCTTCCTGCTCTGCGAGCGCGGCGATCGAGCGCAGGCGACGCGAGGCTGACCGCCGCCGCTCAGGCCTTGCGGGCCACGACCAACAGGCTGCCGCCCCACGGAAGCGACAATCGGCCGCGGATCAGCGCCTCGTCGACGCGCATCACCGCGTCGAGCACGGTGTTCACGAGCGGGCTGAACCGGACGCGGCGGTCAAACTCGTCCTTCGGGTCCGACCCGGAGCCGCGGTCGAGCAGCCTCGAGGCCAGCATCAGCGGGAAGCAGGTGAAGAGAAACGAGCTCGCGTACGAGACGCGCAGCCCCGCTTCCTGCACCTTCCGGACCAGGTCCTTCCGCGTGTAGCGCCGCTTGTGGTGCACCAGCTCGTCCAGCCGGCTCCAGAGAAAAGGGTGCTGCGGCACGGTGAGCAGGAGCTCCCCGCCGGGCTTGAGCGAGCGGCTGATGCCGCGCAGCACCGCCTCGTCGTCGTCGATATGCTCGATCACGTCGAATGCGCCGACGATGTCGAATTCCGCCTCGAACGGAATGCGCGTCGCGTCGAGCTGGATGAACTCGATCGCGCCGCCGCGCGCCCTGGCGGACTTGAGGCCCCGAAGGTAGATCTCCGAGCCCAAGAGCTCCAGGCCCGGCGTGCCGGCGAGCGAGCGGAGGAAGACGCCGGTCCCGCACCCCACCTCGAGCATTCGCGCCCCTGAGCGGCCGCAGACCCGCGACACCTCGTGCTTGAGCAGCCGCGTGCGCGAGCGTACCCAGAAGCTCTCCGCCTCCACGTCGTCGGTGACCTCGAACCCGGACTCGGGGTAGCCTTCGTAGCTCTCGGCGACGTCGGGGTGATAGCACTTGACGCCGTCGACGAGGCGGAAGGTCGCGGCGCCTGTCACAGGTACTTGCCTTTGACCACGTAGTTTGGCTTCCTGCGGACCTCGTCGTAGATGCGCCACACGTACTCGCCGACGATCCCCAGCATCAGCATGTTGAGCCCGCCGATGATCATCACGGACATGATGATCGGGGCCCAGCCGGTGAACGGTGTCTGGCGCAGCGCCCAGCTCACAACCACGGTCACCGTGTAAGCGAAGCCGGCGAGTGCCGTGAGGATGCCGGTCGCCGAGATGAAGCGGATCGGCAGGTACGACGCGTCGAGGAAGGCGTCGAGGAAGTTCTTGGTCTTCTTCCAGAAGGTGTACTGGGAGCGGCCGATCGTCCGCTTTTGCCGGACGTAGGGGATCAGGCTCGTCGGATAGCCGGCCCACAGCAGGTCGCCCTGGAAGAACCGGTTGCGCACGTCGACCGCGTTGAAGGTGTCCATGGCGCGCCTGCTCATCAGCACGTAATCGAACCCGCCGGACGGCAGATTCGGGATCGACAGGCGCAGCATCGCGTAGGCCAGCCGCGAGTGCAGCCTCGCGGCGAGGCTGTCGGCGCGGTCCGTGCGATAGCAGATCACGACGTCCGAGCCGCCGTTCCAGTGCTCGACCATCTGCGGGATCAGCTCCGCCGGGTCCTGCAGGTCGGCCGACAGGTTGATCACCGCGTCGCCCGTGGCATGCTCGAAGCCCGCGAGCATGGCGGCCATCTGGCCGAAGTTGCGCGTGAAGGCGAGGACCTTCACCTGCGGGTCGCGATCCCGGAGCTGCAGCAGCTCGGACAGGGAGTTGTCGTCCGAGCCGTCGTCGACGAACACGATCTCGTGGTCGTATCCCGAGAGCGCGCCTCGGAACAGCTCCGACAGGATGGCGTGGGTGCGGCTGAGAGCACCTTCGTTGCGGTACACCGCGATGGTGATCGAGATCTTCTTCATCCTGGCCCGTCGCAGCCCGGCGGGGCCGTAACCTATCACACGGCCGGGCGGGCCGGCAGCCCTCGGTCGATGCCTGGAAGCACGTCTCAGTTAAGCTAGGCGCTCGCCCGCGGCACGGCCGGACGCACCCGGGCGACGGCTGGCGCTCGCGGCGGGCCCACGGAGAGGGTGCCATGGACGTCTTAGGGTTCCAGGAGTTCGACCGAATCTACCAGGAGACCGTCCGGGAGGTCTACGCGCACTGGAGCCCGGCCATGCAGGAGCGCCTCGCCGAGAACTGCCGCGGCTGGGCCCCTGACGTCTTCGACTTCCGAAACTACCTCCAGGCCTCGTCGGTGCGCTTCTATCGCGCCTACCGGCGGCTGACGGAGCTCACCCCCGGCAACCGCGTGTGCGACGTCGGCGGCTTCTGGGGAGTGTTGGCCGTCACGCTCAAGGCCCTCGGGTTCGACGTGACCATGACGGAGTCGCTGGGATACTACGGCGGCGCCTTCGACCCGCTGTTCCGCGCGATCGAAGCGCGGGGTATCGCGGTGGTCGACTACGATCCGTTCGCGCCGGAAGAACGCCTGCCGGCGCGATTCGACGCGGTCACGGTTATGGCGGTCATCGAGCACTACCCGCACTCGCTGAAGCCGTTCCTCGGCAACGTCAAGGCCCTGCTCGGTACCGGCGGGATCGCACACATCGAGGTCCCGAACATCGCGTACTGGCCCAAGCGCGTCGCCTTCCTGCGGGGCACGACGCCGCTCGCCGACGCGCGGACGATCTACCAATCGGCGGTCCCCTTTGTCGGCCATCACCACGAGTACACGCTGGACGAGCTGCGCGCGGTGGCGGCCCTCGCCGGGCTCGAGGTCCTGCGTGAGGACTGCTACAACTATTCGCTGGAGGCAGGTTGGGGGAGACGCCTGCGGCGCCCGATCGAGGCGCTGGCGTTCGCGATCGTGCCCTCGACACGTGAGTGCCTCAGCGTGACCTGTCGCGCGGCGCAGGAGGCAGCGCGGGCGTGAGTGTCTTTCGACTGCTGCGGCGTGGGCTGCGCAAGCCGCCGCACGTGATCCTGCGCCGCGTCGCGCACGAGGCGAGCGCCCACAGGGAGCGCTTCGCGGGCCCGTTTCGGGCACGGCGTTTCAGGTCGGCGCGGCTCATCGAGTCGTGCGCTGCCCCAAACCTCGAGACGCTCTGGCGCCGGCTGGCCTCCCGGGCCTACCCCGCCCACGCTGCCCCGGTTGACACGGCCGCGCTAGACAAGATCTGCCCGGGCGAGGACGTCCGTGTCCGCGCCGCCGCCGAAGAGGCGCTCGCCCACCGCGTGCGGCTGATGGGGCCCGAGACGTTCGATCTGGGCCCGAAGATCGACTGGCTTCGGGACTACAGGTCGGGCGTCTCCTGGCCGCACCGCTACATGCGGGACATCGCCTACGTGAACCCGGCCGACGCGAGCGACGTGAAGCTGCCGTGGGAGCTCTCGCGTCTGCAGTGGCTGATTCCGGCAGGGCAGGCATACCTCCTGACCGGCGACGAGCGATACGCAGAGGCCGTTCGGAGCGTGCTCGAGAGCTGGATCGAGGCGAACCCGTACGCGTACGGCGTGAACTGGTCGTGCACGATGGAGCCGGCCCTGCGGATCTTGAGCTGGACTTGGTTCTTCCGCGTTTTCCACGCGAGCCACGCCTGGTCGGACCCGGTCTTCCGCGAGCGTTTCCTGTGCGCGCTGTACCTGCACGGCGACTTCGTCGACCGTCACTTCGAGATCTCGGACGTCAACGGGAACCACTGCACGGCTGACGGCGCGGGCCTCGCGTTCGCGGGTCTCTTCTTCGGCGAAGGGAAGGACGCTCCCCGCTGGCTGGTGAGGGCCTGGTCGATCCTGACCGCCGAGCTGCCCCGACAGGTCTACCCGGACGGCGTCGACTTCGAGGCCTCGGTCGCCTATCACCGCCTCGTGGCCGAGCTGTTCCTGCTGCCGGCGCTGTACCGCGAGGCCCTCGGCCTCGACGTGCCCCGGGAGTACCGCGAGAGGGTGGCCGCGATGGCCCGCTTCGCCGCGGCCTACAGCCGGCCGGACGGTTCCGTGCCGCTTTGGGGCGACGCCGACGACGCCCGCGCCCTGCCGCTCGGAGGGCAGGAGCTCAACGACCACCGCTACCTGGCTGGCCTGGTCGGGGTCGCGTGGAGCGTCCCGGAGCTGAAGCAGGCCTGGAGCGGCGACGCGAGCGAGGCGTTCTGGCTACTCGGACCCGCCGCGGCCGTGTCGTTGGCCGAGCCCGGCGGGACGACACAGCCGGCGTCGCAGGCCTTCCCCGACGGCGGCTTCTTCGTCATGCGCAACGCGGCCGACCACGTGTTCGTGGACTGCGGCCGGATCGGCCTCGCCGACCGGGGCGGCCACGGCCACAACGACTGCCTGTCGTTCGAGGCGGTGCTCGACGGCGTCCACCTCGTCACGGACTGCGGCGCGTTCGTCTACACGCGCTCCTTCGAGGAGCGCAACCGCTTCCGGTCGACCGCGTTCCACAACACGCCTCGCGTCGACGGAGAGGAGATCAACCGCTTCCGGCCCGAGCTGCTCTGGGACCTCGAGAACGACGCGCGGCCCGAGCCGCGCCTGTTCGAGGCGGGCGTGGAGAAGGACGTCTTCCGCGGCGCGCACTCCGGGTACGGCCG
>Ga0214472_10003835_pt1 | contig 15851 bp, 21 predicted proteins | sample RVTome_6_FD_207662 | JGI IMG/M metagenome (GOLD analysis project Ga0214472, IMG submission 207662) | Soil microbial communities from uranium-contaminated site in the Upper Colorado River Basin, Wyoming, United States - RVT140D175 | ecosystem: Environmental > Terrestrial > Soil > Contaminated >...
TCAGAAAGATCCTCAACGCGATCTTTTTGTTTCTTATTTATCGCTTCCGTATAAGAAGCTTTTTACCTATATTCGACCACTAATAATTAACCGTGTCTAAAATATTGATTTGTTCAGTGGTGACTAAGTTTTGCAAGAAAAACGTCAACATGTTCGTACTCAAATAACACTTAAAACAAAAATTACACACCCGGTATTAGGTGCTGTCACTTTGTTAACGCGGGATATTTCCGATAGTGGAATGTTCTTGATTATTGAAGGTTCGCCGATACCTCCTATTGGTGAAATCGTCGATGTACAGATCCTGGATATCATGGATAATCCGCCGGTGTGCAAGATGAAGGTGGTACGATTGGAGAATAACGGGATCGGTCTGGTGCTTTGCGATATAGCCAAATAATATACGGGCAGTATCGCTGCTGCCCGTATATAAAATGATATCTGTAACTTTTGTTACATCATACCTTGTAATTTCTCTTTATCCGCCGATGAGGGTTTATGGCTTAAATTGTAAATAATCGATGCCATATCACGCTCGTTTGCAGATGCCGATTTGTTGTTCATGATTTTGCTGAGTTTGTCTTTATCCGCCGAGCTTGCCTTATGCTCTAGATTCATCAGGGCGGCCGCTAATACTCGCTCATTTTCTGAAGCGTTGCCATCGTTGGCGATTTTTTGCAGTGTTGTTTTTTCTGATGCGCTTGGATGATGGTTCAGATGCATCAGGATTTCTGCCATGGTATGAATAGAATCTGCAAGCAGTGCAGGGCTATTGATCAGTGCCAGTGAGAAAAGGGTTGGCAGCACCAGTGTTCTTATCTTCATTTTACACCTCCTAGGTTGCATAAATTTAGCAGTTAATATCCTCATATCCACATGATTAGAGCGTCATGTCCGATACTTTCGGTCAGGTGGACATATGCCAGTTGGTAAAAATTAAGTTAAGGTATGCGGGAGAGAATAATGAACGCCACAATAAGTACGATCGGGATTGCAACAATTACATGTATGATGTCGCTTTTATTGTATTTAATTGGTTTATATTTGCCGTGCATTTTGAACTCTCCTCGACGATATAAATTGGATTTATTTTTAGAAAGATAAGGAACCTCTGAATAAGTTGTCATGTCCGTGGAAGCGGACATCCAGGTTCTTAATTTTTATGGATTCCCGCTTTCGCGGGAATGACAAAAACGGACTTGTTCAAACCTTCCATAAGTAATTCAAGCCATTATTATAGTGTAGTCCAGAATGGTATAAATCTCTCATTATCAATTCAGCACGTCAATAGCTGATGGATTTTTGACATATGGGGCAGGTGATGAGAGATGGCACCTCCGGTAATCCATAGTCCCAAGAAACTTGTGGATTATATGTTTCCCCATGATTTATTTACTCTATAAAACATAAGGATGTCACTATCTATACTACGCAATGAGTTTATTTAGTGTTTGTGATGCCGTCCCGGTGCAAAGAGACGCACGCCCTTGCGGCGAAAGAACGGGATTAATGCCATTCCCATAATAAAGCCACCTATATGCGCGCCGAAGGCAACCCCTCCCTGATTGCCGGTAAAGGCCGAATTTATCAACTGCAGCATAAACCATAATCCTAGTACCAGACCGGCAGGCAGTCGCGTCGTATGGATATAAAATCCCAACGGTATGGCGACCAGAATACGTGCATGGGGATATAACAATAGATAAGCGCCCAAGACGCCTGATATTGCGCCACTTGCACCCACCATGGGTATATCAGAGTGAGGGTCGGGTATGGCTTGGGCAAATACCGCGGCAGTTCCGCATAACAGGTAGAAGAGAATAAACCGTTTGTGGCCCATCACATCTTCGACATTATTACCGAATATCCACAAATAAAGCATATTGCCGATTAAATGCATCCATCCACCATGAAGAAACATCGATGTGAAGATCGTCATGGAAGGGGGGATTACAACTAATTCCGGTGATAATGTTTTGAAATGAAATAATACCGATGGAATTACACCAAGACTTATGATCGCTTGTTGTATGGCCGGGCCTAAGGAAATCTGCCACAAGAAAGCCACTATACAAATGGCAATTATACCGATAGTGATATAGGGGTTTATGCCGGTCGGGTTATCATCGTGAAGCGGGAACATGCGTTATTTCGGCAAGCTTAATACCAGGCGTGATTTAAGGATTATTATTTTAGCAGAAGGATGTGAGCATGAATGATTTTAGGATGATTGGCTGATGACTATCCTGATTATTATCAACGTGTCTTTATGCCGGTACGCCAGCTATATAAGCGATTTATTGTAATAAATAACATATTGATTATTATAATAAATAATAATTTAACCCTCAAGTATCATAGCCGCCTCGCCGATATTACCAGTAACGATAGCAACTGTGATGGCGGCATTATGCAATACTCGTATCCAAAGCCACAGGATGTAAATATCAGGATTCCAAAGCATTTAATCCAGGAGCGTTTTTGTGATGGGTTTCAACACGCACTCAAAGGTGGTCATCTCACTAAAATAGAGCAATTACGGCTTTCATTCCGTGAAGGTTATCGCGCAGGCAAGCTGTATCTGCGCGAGTTGCGCCGTTCGCAAGGAATATTGACATTTCCTGTGCAGGGGAAGATGAAATTTAAAACAGCCGTATAAGGGTTTTTATGTCCCTGGATGTACAATGGGACATCAGAGATGGATACCGCATTCTGTTTTAGGATAATTATTCCATCTTCCGCTTCTGTCATCACCTGGTATAGTGCAATGCACACATCCTATTGATGAATAGCCTTTTGCAACCAAAGGATGAAAGGGAAGTTCATGATTCTTGATGTAGTCATCCCGTTGTTTTTTTGTAATATCGATTAACGGGTAGAATTTAATAATTCCATTCCGTTCTTCAAAAATATCCAATGATGATCGATGGTCGCTTTGCCATCTCATTAATCCCGATGCCCACACATCGTAATCTTTTTTTATTGCCTCGAGAGGTTCGACTTTATTGATCGAGCAACATAAATCCGGGTCAGTTTTGTATGTTTGATTCTTTTGTGTAAATTCGTGTTTCCATGCTTCTGCCCTGACATCGAAAACATCCAGGTTAAACAATTCGGTTAATTTTTTCTTGTATTCGAGTGTCTCAGGAAAGTGATAGCCTGTATCAATAAAGAAAATTCTTTGTTTCGGGACTATCCTGGAAAAAACATGTAACAAAAAGGCCGATGTCGCCGCAAATGATGAAGTGATCATAACTTTATTGGCGGGAAAATCCCTGTAAAGTTGTTGTACCCTCTCATCGATGGTTAACGGGTGATACTTTTCATTCAGTGCTGAAACCGTGTTTTGTAGAACGTCAGCATTTAATGCTTGTTGTGATGACATAGATGATCTGGTGATGTAATCGGTTTTTATAGTCTTGAAATCGAAAATGGAGTAGGAGTATAGTCAAAATCCCTGTATTCGTCTATACTCAGAGCAATTTGTGAGTCGGATTCGTTGCTAATTGCCTCAGTTATCGGGCTAATATAATAAAATTTTCAGCCGATCTTGCTTTTTAGTGCTCTATATAGGATATGTTGGAAAACAACGATGAAAACTAACAAGCTGGTCAATACCTCTATTTTGAAATCGGTGGTCCCGATTTGTGATATTCAGGATAGTGATATTGTAAAACTGGCCAATCATACATATTTCGAGACACTTGCCAAGGATGAATACATCTTTACCAACGGGACGAATGATCCGTGGTCGATCTATCTTTTATCCGGAAACGTTGAGTTGATATATCCTGATGGAAAAGTTGATGTAGTATCGGGAGGAACCCCGGAAGCGCAACAACCATTAGCACATATAAAACCCCGTCCTGCGTCCGCCAAGGCTGCAAACGATATAATTTTCATTCGTTTAAAATCGGAAGATATTAATGCATTATCAAACGGGGGTGTTAATGGAAGTGCCACCGATAAAACTTCATTAAGTGATGAGGACGTCGAACTTGAAATTTTCAAGGATATCGACCGCGCATATAAAACAGATAAACTTATCGTACCGAGCTTACCGGATATAGCCTTGAAAGTGCGCGAGACAGCGCAAGATCCTGAAGGCGATATGAATGTAATTTCCAGGCTTATCCAGGCAGATCCATCACTCGCCGCACGTATTGTGCGCGTAGCGAATAGTCCGATATATCGTGGCCAGAGTGCTATTACAAATTTGCGCGTGGCCGTATCTCGCCTGGGAATTAAAGTTACACGCGATTCCGTGATGAGTTTTTCTCTACAACAGGTATTCGAGACAAAATCGCCCTCATTAAAACAGAAGATGAATGAATTATGGCGTCAGAGCGCCTTGATTGCTGCTATAAGTGCCATTCTCGCACGTATGGAACCAAAGCTGGATGCGGACCGCGCCTTACTTGGCGGGCTTATACATAATATCGGGGCATTGCCTATTCTTGCTTATGCCGAGGATTACCCTCAGTTATCCGCTAAGCCCGAGTTGCTCGATTCCGTTATAAATAAACTGAGTAGCAAAATTGGGGAGTTGATATTGCGCCGCTGGCAATTTGATAATGATATTATTACGGTTGTTCGTGAGTGCCGTGATTGGATGCGTAATCCTGATTCCAAGGCGGATTACTGTGATATCGTGTTATTGGCCCAGCTATACAGCTATATAGACACTCCCAGGATGTCTCAATATCCGGCAATCGACGAAGTTCCGGCGTTCGCAAAGTTGCCGCTCGGCAGATTGGGACCAAAGATGACCATCAAGGTATTGGAAGAAGCCCGGGCAGATATCGAAGAAATTCAAAAAATGCTGCAAAACTAGTACCGTATTATCTCCCCCGGATGGCCGTATAGCAGCATGGCCATTGTCTATAATATTATTTAAATCAAAATGTTATATATAAAATGGCAATCTTTAAAAGCCTGCTGTATCTATAGTTTGGCCGTTATCAGCCGATATATAGATTTAATATGAACTCTGTCACAAATTATATTGGCACGTATGATTGAGTTGATAATTGCCGGTGTAAGGTGCTTGACGTAGGCATGTTTGCCAGCATGGTTGTTGATAACAAGAAACCCGGATATCCAACTTTTCTTTGAAAGTCGAAGTGGATGCGAATAGACGATTAACCTCTATTTGATCATGAGCCGTACATTCCAGATGTGCATTTTTCATAATATGTGATATCCGCAACAAATAAATCCTAAACTAAAGTATGCAGAGGGGAATCGATATGGCTGAAAGACGTAAGTATAAACGTGAAGATGTTTTTCTTGATGCTGAAGTATCATGGTCCGATCAGGATAAAGTAATCATGCAGGTTCGCGATATATGTATGGGTGGTGTTTATCTTGAAGCAGATAATAATCGTTTGCCCTCTGAAGGAGCTGAAATCGATGTAACGTTACTGGTGCATATCGAAGGTGAGGAGTTTCATACGATAAAATCACGTGTTACCAGAGTTGATAGCGATGGTATCGCATTAAAGTTTATAAATATCGATGTGAGATATTTATCTTTTTTGGAAAGGGTTCTGGATTACAAGGCAACGAAAATACTGGTCGCATGATTGGTAGATGCATTGGTTGAATAAAAAACCCGGCAATGCCGGGTTTTTTATTTTCGGCCGGTTTTATCTATTAATCACGGCATGATTAAATAAGGGATTCTCTGATGTGTCAGGGCTTCCTAAGGTTGATTGTAGCGCCTTCGTGCGCTTTCCCGCACAGTTTTCCCAAGTCAATGGCATTAAAATCCGTGACTTGTACATGATCAGCGGATGGATCGGGTTTTGCGTTTCTTACCAACCAGATGGTGTGCATGCCGGCTTCATGTGCTGCATCAAGTTCTTGTTTGATATCAGATAAAAACAGGCAATTTTCAGGGCTAACGGCAATTGCCGCAGCAATTCTTTGATAGGAGTCTACCGACGTTTTTGCGCCTATGTGAGTATCAAAATAATCGGTGAAAATGGAATTTAGATCACCATACTCCGTATAACCAAAAAGAAGCTTCTGAGCATATATTGATCCCGAAGAATAAACATAGATTTTAATGCCGAGGTTTTTCCATTTTTTTAGATTTTTAACCGCGTCTTCGTATAGATGACCTTTGAAATCACCTTTGAGATAACCATTTTCCCATAATAAACCCTGGATGGCCTTGAGAGGCGTGATCTTTTTATCTTCATCCATCCATTGAATGAAGGTATGAATGAGTTCTTCTGTTGTTAGATCAGTGCCGATAATCTTTCCGGCTTCATTCAGGGATTGTTGTACGAGAGGCTCTTTTTCATGGATGCGTATATAGTCTGCAATGTGATTGCGCGCATACGGAAACAATATGTCCTTAACGAAGGCGAGTGACGATGTTGTTCCTTCGATATCCGTGATAATGGCTTGTATCATGCGAGGTCAGCGACGAACTCATCAAAATTTGGATACCGGGTTGCAATATCGTCTCCAGTAAAGTTGGCTTGCCAACCATCGGGTGTGGTGAAGAATCGTATACATTTGAAATGGGGGCGTTCTCCCATGTCAAACCAGTGGGCTGTGTGGGCCGGGACGCTTATTAAATCTCCCTGTTCACACAAAATAACATAAACGTGGTTATTGGCGTGGAGATAAAAAAGTCCGCGGCCATCGACAAAGAAGCGGACTTCAAAATCATCATGGGTATGTTCCGCCAGAAATTTTTGTCTAAATAGTTTTTTATCCGGATGATCAGGATGCAAGCTGACGACATCGATGGTCTTAAAGCCATATTTATCGATGAGCCTGTCAACCGAGGCGCGATAGGCGTCTATGACTTCATCCTGAGTAAGGCTGTCATTGAGTTCTTTTTCGGCAGTCCAGCGTTCGAAACTCACATTGATCCCGGCGAGTTTTTGTGCAATTTCGCCGGGATTCGTGCTGGTTTCAAGGGCGTTGGCACTGGAATCGGAATAAATACTTAATACGCTCATTTATTATCGCGCTCCCTTTAGCTTTAATTCACATTCAAATATAAACTCGAACGCCTCCAGGTGACGTATTGTTTCCTGCATTGATCTTCCCCATGTATATAAGCCATGTCCGGCAATCAAATAACCGTATATTAACGGATTTTTATCCAAATACCTTACTACCTTTTGTGACAGGCGTGCAATATCCTGATCATTGGCGAATATTGGTACACATAATGAGGTTTCATGTGTATTGATACCGTGGAAGGCCTTCAACAGTTCATAACCACACAGGTTTAATTCATCATCATTTAATCGTGATATTAATGTTGCATTGATTGAATGGGTATGAAGTATTGCGTTAATGTCCGGGAATTGTTTATATAACGCTACGTGAAGTCCTGTTTCGGCAGAAGGTTTTTTGTTATCCAGTGGTTCGCCGCGGGAGTTTATGGTCATTATATCGTCTGGTGTAAGGAATCCTTTGTCCTTGCCGGAGACAGTGATTGCGATATTGTCTGAATTTAAACGTATGGAAAAATTTCCACTCGTAGCCGGCACCCAACCTTTGGCATAAAGCAGTTTTCCGGCATTGATTAATTCTGACACAGCGCCATGCTGCGCATTTGTTATCTTATTCATTGTGATAAGAGATTCACTGATCGCGAAGATTATATTCTTTGGATTGTAATCTCCTGGCGGGATAGTGACAATCTCTTGATGTTATATAAGGGGAAAGGTCGTGATGGCCTTATGCGTCAGGTGTTATATTTATCTTGCCGCGCCTTATTTAGCCATAATCATTGACATGGCTGTTATCATGTTCGAGTATTTATTGTATGCGTCATTCGGCTGGATATTCAAAATATACTTTATTCTAGAGAGGAATCTATTATGAATGGTCAACCCATAACCAATTACATGCAACAGGTTGATATTAAGGCGACCATTGAACGCTTGAACAGGGAGGGCCGGTTAGATGAATGTTTTACAAACATGTTGGGTGCCATTGTCCATATTGACGGCATTTGTGATTTATTGCAGGGCCTGGAAGAAGATGGTGTCCTTTTCCCAAGGTCGCAGGATGAATTTAAAGGTGAATTCAGTAATTTGATCAGCTCAATCAAGGCGCTAATAAACAACGGGATATATCCTGATCTTGTTCACGTGGGCAACGACAGCGAATCACTTAATTGACTCGATTGACATGTATACGCCTGATATATTTAGGGAGCCTCTGAATAAATCAGAGGTTCCTTGGTGCGGTCTTGGTCGCGTACTAAATCTCTTTTTCTAATCCTTCTTCTTGGGGATACCTTTCACCCCATTCATCGACCGGCTCGAAACATTCATCAGGTATATTATCATCATCGGCAATCTTGATTTCCTGGAATGTTGATGACCAGTCTTCGGGAGGGGTATCGGTTATGGAACTGCCAAAATCATCTTGTTCTGTGATGTCGACCGGCCCCGACCAATCTTCGGGCGCCTCAATAGGTTCAATATCAAGTTCTTGCCACTCGTCCATATCGATCTTGTCAAGATCGCCATCGAAATATTGAATTTCAACGAGTGCACTTGAATCATCCACACTTATCACCCTGAATTTTTGCCCCTTGTCCAGGTGTTGATACCAGTTGAATACTATTGGATCTGATTCCGTTGGCATTATCTTGTACCTTTGTTACGGTATTCGATATCAAAAATTTATAGCCCTTGGTGTGTACATTCTAATGGGGATTATGGTTCGGTGAGAAGCCGATTGAGATTGCGGTTAGATAGCGGTCTTAGGCGTCACAGTTCCATCTTATCGGTGTTTTTAGTCAAATCGATTTGATAATGGTCCGTTTTGTATCCGGGCACGCAGGGAGTTGCATTGATGTTTAATTAACGATTATAACTTGTTGAATAATAATATAAATATTTCATAAAAAGGTAGGTAGATTTACCATGTGATGAGTATTAAAGAAAACGGAAATATATGTTGGCAGCACCTTAAAATTTACTATTTGGTGTCGATAACTACCTATATAGTGATGAGAAAAGTACTTCCCACAATGAATGATTTTACGGTAACCGGGATGGGGGGCGAGGATGTTTGAGATGGATACTGAAGAAGATATTGAAATTCCCAAGTGGGATGTGGCATTAGAAGCGTTGATACAGGAAGAGTATATCAAACTGGGTCGCGCATTGAATGTCGATGATTTTCATGAGCTTTCCATGGAATATTCAATTCGATTTGACGACATGATGGAAACAGTATTTGCGCTGACCCTGGAAGGTAAATGGACTTACCGGGATGCAAAAGGCCGGGAAAAAGAAATTACTCAAGAGATGATCGATAAGTTATATGTTAATGCCCGCCTGCATGAGGATGATGTAAGAGGGTTTACAGGAGGCTGGAGTCCGATTGAGTGAATAATCGGGATACCTTGTCGCTATTTAAATTGTAATCCCACGACGGGAACTGCGTTACTTTGGAACTACCATCAGAGTAAGTGCTTATATAAGGAAATCAGGAAGCAGCAATATGGCAATTGACCTTACTAACAAGAAATTCCTTATTATCGATGATTTTAGTGATATGCGCAGCATGCTCAAGCATATGATCTTGTCATACGGCGCCAAGGATATTGACACTGCTGCAAACGGCAAGGATGCGGTTAAACTGCTAACCAAGCATCAATATGACATTGTGTTATGTGATTATAACCTGGGTGAAGGCATGGATGGTCAGCAGGTCTTGGAAGAAGCCAAATTTAAAAATCTTCTCCGCTTTTCGACCGCATTTATCATGGTTACCGCGGAAAATACCATGGAAATGGTAATGGGTGCAGTAGAGTATCAACCCGATGAATATCTTTCCAAACCTTTTAATAAAGACGCGTTGAAAAGCCGTCTCGAGAAAATTCTGCAGAAGAAGAGCGATTTTGAAGATATAGAACGTGCTGTGCAAAAAGGAAAATTTTCTGAGGCCATTGATATTTGTGATAAACAAATTGCAACTCAACCAAAGAATTTGACGGAATTTCTCAAGCTTAAAGCGCATCTGTGCATTAAAGTGGGCAAATATAATGATGCCGCGGACATCTATGAAAAAGTTCTGGCGGATAGAAGCACGCCATGGGCCAAGCTCGGATTGGGGCAGGTGCGTTTTTATAACGGTGATTTTCTTGAAGCGCGGGATATCTTCAGGGAATTAGTGGAAGAAAATGAGAATCACCTGGAGGCCTACGACTGGCTGGCAAAAACCATGGTCGAATTAGAGGATTATGACGAAGCAGAAAAGGCCTATCTTGCCGCCGTTGAAAAATCACCAAAGGCCATTCAGAGACAAATGGCCCTGGGCGATCTTGCATTAAAGACGGAGAAATATAACGTAGCAGAAAAGGCCTTTAAAAAGGCCGTAATATTGGGCAGAGACTCCGTATATAAGAAGGCTTCAAACTATACCAAACAGGCCAAGGCGATGAGTAAAAGCGGGTCTGGCAATGACGCTCTAAAGATATTGAAAAACATGCGCAAGGAATTTTCTGACGACGAGGGCGCAACTCTACAGGCATCGATCTCTGAATGTATGATATACAAAGATATGAATAAGGAAGAAGAGGCCCAACAGGCCTATGAGGAAGCAACAAAATTATTCGAAACTGCTGGCAGTAAGGTTGCCCCCGATGTAACACTGGAAATGGCAAAGGCCTGTTTAGTCGCAGGCGAGAAGGACAAAGGGCTGGAAATCATCAAGGACGTTGTAAAAAATCATCATGAAGATCAGGCGTTGCTTGTTGAAGCTCAGTCGACCTTTGATGCCGTGGGCATGGAGTCGGAAGGGAAAACTCTAATCTCGAATACCAGGGATGAAATTGTCAAGCTCAATAATAAGGGTGTGAAGTTGGCTGAGGATGGAAATCTTGAAGAGGCTATCAGCTATTTTGAGAAAGCCGTAAAGGAAATGCCGGAGAATAAAACTATCAATCTTAATACGGCCAAAGTATTACTGATGTATATGTCACAGCACGGTAAGAATGATCGATATCTCTATCAGGTGCGCCAACATCTTGAAAGAGTACATAAAGCAGACTCCACAAATAGTTCTTATCAGCAATTGTGGGGCGTTTATGAAAAAATGTCGAAGAAAAAATCCGCATAAGTCACCTGTAACCCTGCCTATTATCTTTAATAAAAGGGAATTGTCGTGAATATTGGCGAAGAACTCGATTTTTCCAGCATTCTTGCCTCCACTATCCATGATATGAAGAATTCATTGGGCATCGTGCTAAATTCCCTGGAAGATCTTCATATGGAAATAAATAATTCCATGTCTTCGGAAAAAATCAGCAAGCTGCAATATGAGGCCAAGCGCGTAAATAATAATCTCATTCAATTACTCACACTGTATAAAATGGAGAATACCGGACTTAAGGTCAATATTTCCGATTATTCGGTAAGTGATTTTCTTGAGGACTGTATGTTGCAGGAAAAGCCCATTCTTGATTCCAGGAATATCGATGTAACTTTAGACTGTGCTCCGGATATTTGGTGGTATTTTGACAGGAACTTAATGCAAGGCGTTGTGGGAAACGCTATTAATAATGCAATACGATATACGAAAGGAAAATTACGAATATCTGCGGAAAAAAATGACGGCTATTTGGTCATACGGATTAATGACAATGGTGAGGGGTTTCCTGAATCCATGCTAGATGGTAATGCTAAAAAAGGTCATGGTGTAAGTTTTACTTCCGGTCATACGGGATTAGGGTTGTATTTTTCACATTTGGTGGTCAATCAACACAAGAATAAAGACAAAAAAGGTTGTATCGAATTGGTAAATGGCGGGGAGTTAGGTGGTGGAAACTTTACGGTTTATCTGCCTTGATACTATTTTTGTTGCCGAACTATAAAGCCTGTCTAAAAATCAGAATATCCCTCTAAAAAATCTTGATCGGCAATAATAGATTTTTTAAATATTAATATTCCAGAGTATCTGCTTTAACAAGCTATTAGTTTGTGATAGCCGTTTAGTGATTAAGTATGCGATGTTTCTCATTACTTGAAATCCTACCTCCGGGCGTTGTTCAAGAAATTGCATAAACTCATCACCATTTATTCGAATGGCTTCAACGTCTCCGATACAGCGAACCGTTGCGGTGCGTTTTTTTCTCAACAACCAACCAATTTCGCCGAATATTTCAGTATCCCGTTTCGATAGGGCCACTTCACCGCTGGCTACGGGACTATGATTTGAGACGATTTCTACGTTGCCGCTACAGAGAATATATAAATCGAAGGATGCTTCATCATTATCGTTTTCTGATATCAACACATCACCCGCAACCAGTTCGAGCCTGATACATAATTTGGATATTTCTACGATGGTGAAATGTTCAAGATTTTCAAATAAAGAGCTATTCGCCAGGTCATCGATCATGGTCAATCCCTTAAGATACTTACAAGCGTGATAACAGGTCTTGCATCCTTCATTCCTAGTTCATTGCATCGGTAAATATGCGAAATTCTTAACCCTCCTATGCGGTAAATTACTAAGAAACCTCTGATTTATTCGGAGGTTCCTGCGATAATGGGAAGAGCGCAAGCGCAGGGTGCTATCGCCATTTTTCGATCTCACAAGAGGTTGAAAAATGTAGCAAAACAAAAACCACGTTTTTTGCTTTGCGTCGCTGAATAATGTCAGGGATGAATGATGCAGAGTCTCCCTAAGTATTAAGGGCCGGCACAGTATATTAGTAGTACATAATATACTGTTTGTTTAAACCATTACATTTCTTAATGTATAGGTATAAAATATAGTTATATATAATTGATTATATTAATAATATAGTTAATATTTAGATATCTTTATAATGTGAGATTTGATATAATTTAACTGTGTCCTACTAGGAAGTTGTGACATTAAATAGGTTTGAACTTTAGTCATACGATCTATAATATGACGCTATATTACAGGCAGGGTGAATATGATGATTGAATTATTATGGCATCAAAAAGCTCGTTACTATATGCCTCAATCAGGCATCAGGCGCACGTTTCTCATGTACCTCATATTGCCGCTGTTAATGGCCCTTTCGTTTTTAATAGCCAAGCAATGCCAGGCGGCAGAATCCCTTAATTTCAAACTCCATGAAAAAAGCTACGCTGGAATAGACAAACATAAGATCAATAGCAACTTTAGTGTCAGAGGTTGGAAATTGACGCCCAACGTTTATTTTGGGCAAACAAGGACATTTGGTAATACCGGATACGGATTATTGATCGATACTGGTGATTATGCCTACGGGTTGATTGACCATAAAATTTCTATTTTGAAAAGCTTCTAAACTGCTCTGCTAACCTGCCATATAATTTGACATTCCGGGTATCCGGGTTCTTCGTTATATTCTTTCCCGTTTATTTCATCTGTGTATGCGTGCGACCTGGAGAGCATGCATCTTCCCGTTAAAATGTGCAACAAATTCGGCACGTTGCGGGAACGAACCCCATGACTATAATTTCATATTAATTGGACGATTGGCTGGATTGATTGGCAAGATACAAGTAAAGTACATGTCTTTTGATATAGCTCTAATAACTGAAAGGACGTCATGACTTTACGTACAATCTTGGTATTAAATCCCAAGGGAGGGTGTGGCAAGACAACATTGGCGGTGAACATTGCCAGTTTTTATGCAAACCAGGGCAAATCGGTTGTTTTGGCTGATTTTGATTCACAAGGTTCGAGTACGGAATGGCTCCAGGCCCGTGCTGAGAAATATCCGCCAATTAAGGGTATATCTGCATGGAAGACGGAATTGCGCCTGCCAAAGGATACTGATTACTTGGTGATGGATGCACCGGCGGCTGTACATGGCAAGGAGGTTACCGATCTTGTCAGGCATGCACAGTCCGTCGTTATGCCAGTATTACCGTCACCTATTGATATACGTGCTGCTGCTCATTTTATCCACGATATCTTGCTCAATGGAAGAGTTTCCCGTAACAAGACTAAAATAGCGGTGGTAGCAAATAGGGTGCGCGAAAATACGCTTGTTTATCATAAACTGCAGCGGTTCCTTAAACGTCTTGAGATCCCCTTCGTCGCCACCTTGCGTGATACGCAAAACTATATTCGTGCAGCTGATCGTGGCATCGGCGTCTTTGAAATGGCGCCATCAATGGTTAGTCAAGATCTGGAGCAGTGGAAATCATTGACGAGATGGCTGAATAGTCAACGTAGTTTGCCCGGTTAAATCAGGTTAAAAAAAGGTAATAATGGATATCAAAAGAATTATTTTTATTGTGAGTTATCTGCTTTGCCTGGCATTAATGGGCTGTAGCGGAATTCCTGATATGCCCGGTCCTATCGGCATACCAGGCATTTAAGCAACTGATGCGGTATCTGACCGGTAGTATTGCTCTTGTTATTGTTCTTATCCCTTTCATTGCCGCATGTTCATATACGCCGGGATCCAAGGATGCCGTTTGGTTACATGGAACGTGGGAGTTGACTTATAATCCGGAGAAAGATGATTCCGATTTATTGGTTTTTGAAGATGATGGAACGGTAACCGTGAAGACGCAAGATGGCCGTTCGATTCACGGTAAGTATCTCATCATGGATAATCGGTTGATTATGACCCTGGCGGTACCAAAAAATATTGTTGATGTTGAATTTACGATTTCAGAAGATAAGACAAAATTAATCTATGAAAACGGGGCATTTTATACCAAGCAATAAGGTTACCAAATACTCAGTAGTGTCTTTTTCCCGGCAAGGGCGCATAGGGAAGGGGTTTCATCTACGGAACCTCAGATTAATTCAGAGGTCCCCTAATTAGATGTATTATTGCTGAGCCTTTCGGTAACAATTTCAAATAGCTCGGTAGGCGAACTGAATTTTCGGGGGAATAAAGAATTGTTGATGGTGGCAACCCAATAGTCCGGCTCTCCTCCGGACTTGAATTTTGGATGTGCCTCTACCGACTTACCACATATCTCTTTTTTGACTACCATATTATTATCTCTTGTAGTTCATGGCGGCTTGTTGAATCAAATATATGATATTAAGCAAATTCGATACCAGATATTGATTTATATAGACTAACATAGTGTTAGCCGGGATTGTAGATTCAAATTATTGGATATTGCCTCTAAGTGTAAAAAAAGCCGTCATAAAATGTTTAAAAACGATAAATAATATACGTTCAGGACATTTCTCTGGAATAGTCGCCATAATATTGTTTAGCAATTATTTGCAGCATACAGGATAAACGGGGGGTATAGGGTTCATGTTTTTTGAATCTGGCCGCATATGGCAATAAAAAACATTACCTGGAAAGGGATCTTTATACGTTTTGCAGTCGCGTTGCTATTGGTTTTTTCAAGTTACAATCCAAGTGGAGTTTCCTATTTTCACTGGTTGACAAAAGTAACCACTGATCTTGCCGTTCTGACTGTTTTTACCGGAGTGGTGCTGTTAATAGGCTGGGTAATATTCCTGCGGGCCACATTTCGTTCCTTAGGTGTTTTCGGGCTGATACTCGCTGTAGCATTTTTTGGTTCGTTACTCTGGCTGGTTATTGACTGGGGTCTAATATCGGGTGATGACGATACTGTTATTGCATATATTCTGCTAATACTATTATCCGGGATATTGGCAACAGGCATGTCATGGTCACACGTCAGACGCCGGATTTCCGGCCAGGCTGATGTTGATGATGTAGAAACTCATTAAATAATCTGCATATAATCGCAAGACATTGATATAAGGAACCTCTGATTAAGTCCTGACATCTGCGATAATACACGAATTCAAAACACAGGAATGAAGCTGATGAGACAACAAACATTTGCCGCAGGGGATTTTGAACGCTACCGCAAAGCGACCCGCCG
>Ga0214472_10003836_pt1 | contig 15851 bp, 11 predicted proteins | sample RVTome_6_FD_207662 | JGI IMG/M metagenome (GOLD analysis project Ga0214472, IMG submission 207662) | Soil microbial communities from uranium-contaminated site in the Upper Colorado River Basin, Wyoming, United States - RVT140D175 | ecosystem: Environmental > Terrestrial > Soil > Contaminated >...
CCCAGCCAAGAGGTTTCTGTCATTCGAATTTCGGATTTTGCATTTGTTTCGGATTTCGCATTTCGTGCTTCGAATTTCTTTCCCAAAACGATCAACTTATTTCTGCGCGATCCCTAAGCGGAGCCCGACTCCAACGCCGTCAGTTCCTGGATCAACGCTCGCAGGAACGGCTCGACGTCGGTCACTAGCCCGATGGTCTGAAACGAACCGCGATCGTTGAGTTTGATCACGGTCGAAGGATTGATGTCGACGCAGACCACTTTGACCCAGGCAGGCAGCAGGTTGCCCACGGCGATCGAATGCAGCGTCGTGGCGATCATCAGGCAGAAGGTGACGTCTCGGATCTTGCCGCGCATTTGTCGTTGGGCTTCGACGACGTCGGTGATCACTTCCGGCAGCGGTCCGTCGTCACGGATGCTGCCGGCCAGCAGCACGTCGACTGCGTGCCGGTCGCACTCGTACATGATGCCCGAGGTGAGCAGTCCCTGCTCGACCGCTTGACGGATTCCGCCGGCGCGACGGATGCGGTTGATGGAGCGCAGATGATGTTCGTGGCCCGCTTCGGCCACCACGCCACGGTCCAGGCGCACGCCCAGGCTGGTGCCGAACAGCGCCTGTTCGATGTCGTGCGTGGCCAGCGCGTTGCCGGCGAACAAGACGTCTACGTAACCGGTGCGGATCAGCCGGCAGAGATGTTCGCCGCTACCGGTGTGCACGATGGCCGGTCCGCCGACGACCAGCGTGCGGCCGCCTGACTGCTTGACGCGCCGCAAGTCGTGCGCGATCTCGCGGATGGCAATTCCCTTCGGTTTTTCGCTGGAGACGGCGCTGGACATGAACTCAAAGCCGTGGCCGTCCGTGCCACGCGACTGCGGAAACACCCGCACCCCGGCATGGCCGACGACCACCTGGTCGCCGATCGCCACGTCGCTCATCGGCACGCAGCGCGCCTGCCGGCGCTCGACATCGACGACGATGCCGCAGTCCATCTCTTGATCGGCGACCTCCGTCCAAACCCCGTTGAGCCGCACTTCCGATCGCTGGTTCGTGGTGCTGTAGAAACCTTCGGGGAACGCCCCCTGGATGTCGGCGGCCTCCAGGCGGCAATCCTGCGACGTGGTCAACACGGCCCCATGATCGCTGATCTGCGCCAGAATTTCCGCCAACTGCTCGGCCGAGTCGGCCTGCACTTCAACCAGCGCGTGGCTGGCGTCGTTGCGGGCCTGGCCGATGTCGATGTGCTTAATGCGGAACGATCCGCCGCGGGCCGTGATCAAGTCGAGGATTTTGGGCAGAATCAGGCTGTCGATGATATGTCCGCTGACCTCCACCTCCTCGACAAACGGGCTGCTTGCCAGGGCTGACACGGCGGGTTGGTGGTTCATGGTCGCCTCGGTGTCGTCTGATGGGCAATTGCCAACGTGGATCGAAAAGCCCGGCAGCGTGTTCGAGGAATTCTACGTCAGTCGCTTCAATGCGACCAATCCCGGCCTGATAGACGGGAAATCCGGGCACTTGCGCCGGTAATCGATTGCTGCGGCAGTGGCCGTGCCGCACGTTTTGAGTCGGATTTCTTGTGCCTTCACAGGTTCCGCCCGGCGTCCTATACTACGTGTTTAACCGCCCGGGGCGGCTCTCGGGGCAATCGTCTCCGGCTCTTGCCGTGGCCGAGCACAGAAGTCGAGCAATCAACAATCTTTAATGCGTTCACCCGGCTGACAAATATGGCAGCGACTGGCAAACCGAATCATTGGGACGAGTTGGCAGAGGAGTTGGGAGCCGAAGCGCCGCCGCAGCAATCCGCTCCCAGGAGCGAGCCACCCCGGCCGGCAGCCGCAGCGCGCAAAACCCCCTCAACGCAGCCCAAATCCAAGCCGCCGTCCACCAATTGGGGGGAACTGGCCTCGTCTTTGGGTGTGCCAGGCGGATCGGAATATCCAGCGCGATCCCCAGAAGCGGGAGACGTAAGTCGCACGGACGCCGACGATGAACTCGAGTCCGCGGGAGATGAGATCGACCGAGATGAGGACCAGGACGACGACGGCGACGAGGACCTGTTCGGTTACGATTTCGAGCCGGATATGTCGTTCGAATGCGATTTATTCGCTGGCGGATTGTCGCTGGAAACCGCATCGGAACCGGCGCCGGGTAAGGAAGAAGCGGCCCAATTCGCGATGCCGATTGGTGACGCACCGCCACCGGCCGACTCCGACGAGGATACGGAAGTCGATGACGAAATAGCCGATGAGCCGGTCGCGTCGGAAGCCGAAGACGCGGCGCCTGCGGGGGCTTCCAGCCCTGAGGACGAAACCGTCGTTCGCAAGAGCCGTCGGCGTCGTCGCGGCCGCCGTGGCAAACGGTCCGGCCGAGAAGCGAAAGACTCCAAGGCGGAAACCTCCACCGGCGACGAGGAAGACGGCACGGACTCGGACCTGGAAACGATTGAAGACGTGCTCGTCGAGCCATCCGGCGAAGGGGACGAGTCGAATCGAGATGCCGAATCGGCTGCGAAACGTCCCAAACGCAAACGCCGTCGCCGCGGCGGCAGTAAAGGCGCAGCCAAAAAAGCCGCCGATGAGGACGAGTCCGGTGACACGTTCGACGATCCGACGGACGACGACGACGACGACGACGACGAACGATCGGGCGCGAAGTCCGACAAGGAGGACGATGAGGATGAAGAAGACTCAAAAGGCGGCGGCGACCGCGGCAAACATCGGGCCATTCCAAGCTGGGGCGAAGCCATCGGCGTGATCATCGAAGCCAACCTGGCCTCCCGCGCCAAAAACCCATCCTCCAGCGCGGCCTCTTCCCGCGGTCGTGGCCGGCGTGGCCGGGGCCGATCGTCCGGTAAATAGCCGCGCATTTTGCACCCCTTCGCCACGTGCCGTCGATGGCGGACTACTTACAACGCCGTAGGCAGAGGGCAGATTCTCGCGTCAGCGCGTTACTGCCCTCTGCCTACTGCCCTCTGCCTACTGCCCTCTGCCTACTGCCTTCTGCGTCTCTGCGTGAGCTCCTTTGGCACTGCCTCGCGCTCCCGCTCGGCGGCACTGACGTCAACTCTTCTCGCCCCGATGTGCGATCTGGTCGATGGCCACGGCGGCGATGATGATGGCGCCGATTACCATCTGCTGCATGCTATTGCTCACCTCGGCGTACCGGCAGCCGTTGCGCAGCGTCGTCATCGTCAATGCGCCGATGATCGACCCCAGCACGCTGCCGCGCCCGCCGCTCAAGCTGCCCCCGCCGATGACGACCGCCGCGATGATGTCCAGCTCCCGCGCGATGCCCGACGTGGGGTCGCCCTGTTTGTTCATATTGTTGAACTGAAACACTCCGGCCAACGCCATGAACAATCCGCCCAAGGCGTACACCGACAGTTTCACCACGGGCACGTTGATGCCGCACAGCCGCGCGGCCGACTCATTGGAACCCAACGCGAACACGTACCGCCCGAACACCGAAAAGCGCAGCACGCCCGCCAGCAACGCGCCCAGCACGATCACGATCCATACGCCCGTGCAGACCAGTTGCCAGTCGGCCGCCGGCGGATCCAACAGAGTCGAGAGCCACACCGGGACCTGACTGTCGGTCAGCACGACTTTGCCTTGATCGGCCAGCCATTCGGCCGCGCCGCGAAACACCAGCATCGTCCCCAGCGTGACGATAAACGGCACCAGGCGCAGCCCGGTGATCGCCAGACCGTTGAGCGCTCCGGCGCCTGCCCCGGCCATCAGCACCAGCAAGAACGCGGCCGCCGCCCAGACGTGAAGACTCGCCTCCGGCGACAACCCGGTCCGGCGTGACAGCCAGCCGGCGACGTCCTCGCGCAGCAGCACGGCCAGCACGACCGACGTCAGCGCCAGCAAGGATCCGGCCGAGAGATCGATCCCGCCGGAGATGATAATCACAGTCATGCCCAGCGCGCCCATGCCGACGATCGTCGTCTGCTTGGCGATCAACTGCACTTGAAACGCCGTCAGAAACGGCTGCTGGGGCTTGTAGACCCAGTGATAGATCTGAAAAATCAACACGACCACCAGCAGCCCGACGAACGGCGCCAAAAACGTCCAGGCCAGTTCGGCCGCGCGGCGTCCCCGAGACGCGCGGTTAACTTCAAGCCGTGTGTCAATGTTTTCGGTCATTGTGTGTGACTATCGCAGCGCTGTCGGATTTGCCTTGAATTGGAACGAGAATCGAAGGAACGCTAATCTTCACTGATCTGCGCTAATGAGTTGACGTCGCCAAAAGGTTCCGCACGTCGAACCGAAAACATCAGCGTAGATTAGCGCGGATTAGCGTTCCCGGAACCCGTACAGATCATACACGGCACTGCAATCCACGGGCATGCCGCTACGGATTCCCCTTGTTTTCCCGCCCCGTGGCGACGTGCATGACTTCTTCTTCAGTCCAATCCCGAGCGGGCCTGACTTCGCGCAGGCGTCCGCGGCACATTACGCCCAAAGTATCGCAGACGTTGAGCAGTTCCGGCAGGTATGAGCTGACCAGAATCACGGCTTTCCCCTGGGCCGCCAGTTGGCCGATCAACCGGTAAATCTGCGCCTTGGTGCCGATGTCGATGCCGCGGGTCGGCTCGTCCAGCAGCAGCACGTCGGCCTCTTGGTGCAGCAGCCGGGCAATCGCGACCTTCTGTTGATTGCCGCCGGAGAGTTGCACGACCGGCTGCGCCGGTCCCGTCGCGCGGCAATCGATTTTTCGCATCCACTCGCGCGTCGCCCGATCGCGCCGTCGCAGGTTGAGCCAGCCGGCGCGCCGGTACGGCGCAAGTCGGGTCATCGTCAGGTTGTCGGCAATCGAAAGCGCCACTGCCAGGCCTTCATCTTTGCGATTCTCGCTGACGAACCCCAATTTTCGAGCGATGCTGGAGCGCGGCCGCGCGCCGACCGCTCCGGCGCCGACGACTCGCACCTGGCCGCCGGCCACTTCGTCCAGGCCAAAAATACAACGCAGCAACTCGCTGCGCCCTGCGCCCACCAGTCCGGCCAATCCAAAGATCTCACCGCGGCGGACCACCAAACGAACGTCCCGTGGCGAACTTTGGCCCGATAGCCGCTCAACCTCCAGCAGGGGATCGCCAATTTCATGCGCTACGTGGGGAAACAGTTCGTCCAGCTCCCGCCCCACCATCGCGCGTACCAATTCGTCCAGATGAGTGCCGGCCATCGTTCCATGTTGTACCGCCCGCCCGTCGCGCAACACGGTGTAAACGTCGCTGATCTGCTCCACTTCTTCCAGGAAATGGCTGATGTAGACGATGCCCAATCCCTCGCCGCGCAGATCGCCGATGACGGCGAACAAGTGCTTCGTATCATCCTCGCTGAGCGAACTGGTCGGCTCATCGAACACCAGCACGCGGGCTTGTGAAGCTAGCGATCGGGCGATCTCCACGAGTTGCTGTGCCGCGATCGGCAGTTTGCCGACCGGGGCATCCAGTGGCAGATCCGCGCGGGAAAGTCGCTCTAATGCGCGCATCGCCCGGCGTCGATGTTCTCCGGCACGGACCCAGCCGGCGCGGGAAACCTCTTGGCCGAGCATGATGTTGGCTTCCACCGTCAGGTGCGGCGCCAGGTTCAGTTCCTGATGGATCATCGCCACGCGGGCGCGGATGGCGTCGGCCGGCCGTTGCGGCGCATAAGGGCGTCCGTTGACCGTCATCTGGCCCGCGTCCGGCTGGTGTACGCCGGCCAGGATTTTCATCAGCGTCGACTTACCCGCGCCGTTTTCCCCCACCAGCGCGTGTACCTCGCCGGAGCGGACGGCCAGCGAAACGTCATCCAAAGCACGGGTGGCGCCGAATCGCTTGGAAACCCCAGACATCCTCAGCAAGACGTCGGTCATAAACGGTCGACCTCAGATCATTCGCGGGTCGCCGGTTGCGTTCATTCGACGGCTTCGGGGTACAGCAACTGCACTGTCACCGGGTCGTCCAACGCGTCGAATCGGGCCAGGTGTTCGCGGGTTTCCAGGCGCTCGGGCAGATCGCTTTTGCCCAGCAGGTGATCGCGCATCACGCGGACCGATTCATAGCCGATTTGGACCGGGTCTTGCAGGATCGTGCCGTGCAGGTGGCCGGACTTCAGCCCGTCGACCAGATTGTCGCTGGCGTCGAAGCCGACGAACTTGACCTTTCCGGCTAGCCCGCGCGGATCACGCCTGAGCGCGGTCAACATGCCCGAGGCGGTCGACTCGTTGGGGCAAAAGATGCCGTCGACTTCATCGCCAAAATTCGAGAGCAGGTTTTCTCCGACGTCGATCGCTTTGTCCTCTCCCGGGCCGCCATACTCATTCTGGGAAAGGAGTTCGATATTTGGGTATTCGGCCATGGTTTCCAAAAACCCTCGCTCGCGCTGCTCGGTGCTTTCGGAGTTGATTTGGTAGAGCATGATGATCACCTTGCCCTGTTGGCCCAACAATTCGGCCAGATAGCGTCCGGCCAACTGACCGCCGCGGTAATTGTTGGTGGCCACGTAGCTGACGATTCCCCGGTCGTCGGCCAGCGCGGAATCGAGCACGACAACGGGGACGTCATACTCGAGTGCCTGATCGACCGGTTTGCGCATCGCGACGGCATCCGACGGCGCCAGGCAAATCCCATCGTATCCATCGGCGATGAAGCCCTCGGTGATCTCGATCTGCTGATCGCTGTTGCCTTCCGACACTGGGCCCTTCCACGTAACCGTGACGTCGTCGAACTCGGCGTCGGCGTTTCGGGCGCCGGCTTCGACCGACTTCCAGAATTCGTGCAACGTGCCCTTGGGAATCACGGCAATGCGAAACGGCCCATTCCCGCCGGAACCGCCTTTGTCCCCGCTGCCCGAATCCCCGCAGCCGGTGACGGCCGTGAGCGCTACGATCCATACGAAAACGAGCACTTGTTTCATCTTCGTGCGTCCTTCACCATCCTGCCGGATTACTCGGCAACGTCCATCGCCGCATGAAATGGGACCAATTTGCCGTCGGCGAAAATCAACCGAACAAGCTGAGGATAACGGTCGACCGGCGCTCGAACAAGCCGCACACACTGCGGTGGACGATTGCGCGGCCAGTTGCCTAGAATAAAACCCGTGGGACACTCGTGTGTCGGGGGCGATCGTGGCCAATCACGCCGTCGCCTCACGGAATCCGGTCCGGAGAATTTCGGCCATGTGGCGGTGCGGTTGTTTCACGGCTGTTTGTCTGGTCGCTGCGCTGGCGTCCTCCGCGTGCCGGGCTGACGCCGGGCCGGTGGCATTGTCCGGCGAACCGGCCGCGGAGGAGATCGCAGGTTGGGTCGACGATTTGGCCGACGAGTCGTTTCAAGTGCGGCGTCGCGCGACCATCCAGCTCACCTTGGCCGGAACGGCCGCGAAACAGCCGGTGTTGGAGGCGCTTGCCAGCAGCGACCCGGAGGTTCGCCGCCGCGCGCGGCAGATACTTAGCGTGTTGTTGCCACAGGATCTTACTCGCCGGCTGGCCGAGTTCGCCGCCCATCGGGACGGCAAAACCGACGTCGATCTGCCGGGCTGGACGCGATTTCGCCAGCAAGTCGGTCACGACGAGGCCTCCAGAAATTTGTTCGTCGAGATGATGTACGCCGAGGCGGATCTGCTCGTCGCGGCCGAAAACGCACCGGACGAGGTGGAGGCGTTTTTCATGGAACGCTGCACCGAGCTGCGCAACGCGATGACCGCTCGCGACGGTGCGGCGCGAGGAGAAATCTCAGTGGGCAGCGTGGCCGGTTTGTATTTCGTGGCCACCGATCCTCGGGTGACGATCAACGCCCGCTGGGCCAATTACCTCAACGCGTTCAGCGCGCGAGAGCCGTTCGCTACCGATGTCGCCAGCGGAGCGAATTCCCAGCCGCTGAGAGATTTGATTACCGCGTGGTTTGACAAGGGCCTTGCGGCCGATCCGAACACGAATTATCAGAACATCATCATGGCGCTCAGGCTCGACATGCCGGTTGGACTGCGGCTGGCCAAGTCGTTGCTGACCAAAGAGGGTCAAAATGCGATGACGCGCCCGTTTGCGATGTTGGCGATCGGCAAATTCGGCGACCGCGGCGACTGCCGGTTGTTGACGCCCTATTTGGAGGACGAAACGCCCTGCGCCGGATTCACGCGGGGTTCGCGCCGCACGACCATCGAAGTCCGCGACGTGGCGCTGGCCACGCTGGTACACTTGACCGGCCGGTCGCACGCGGGTTTCGGCTTCACCGACGTCGTCGAGGACCCCACGTTTCTGTTCAATCTCCGCTCGCTGGGATTCGACGATCCGCGGGACCGGATAGAAGCGATCCGGGCATGGAAAGCGTTGGACGCGGCCGAGCCGAGATAACGCCAGTCCGTCAGCCCGTTGGACCGCTCGTGTCGGGAGTGGAGTACAATACAAGAGACACGGCAGATCGATTGCAGGCGACTGATCGATTGGCGGCGATGGATACATAGTAGGCAGACGGCAGTAGGCAGTACGCAGTAGGCAGAAAAGTAATTATTCCCGCGTCAGCGCGTCACTGCCCTCTGCCCTCTGCCTACTGCCCTCTTCCTATCCGTGATGCACTTTCTCATAAACAACTCCGTTTAGTCCGGTCGCGACACCCCAGTATTCGGCAAGCTGATGCCCTTGAACCTGCACGACCGGCTGCACACGACGAGTTTCGCCTTCCGCGGCTACAACGTGACCAACTTGGGACGCACCGCGGAGTTGCTCGCGCATCGAGCGTATGGCCAACTCATGAAACAATGGCTCGAGCGGGCGTCAGCGATCCACGCCGACGTGACCGGGCGGCGGATCGACTTGACCGCGCGGGTGCGCGCCGGCGAAGAGACTTCGCTGGAGACGTTCAGCCAAGACGTCGCCATGATCGTCGGCGTCGAGATGGCGCACCTCGAATTGTTGAAGCAGTTTTTCAACGTCGATTACGCTCAGGCTCATGCGGGATTCGGCTACAGCCTGGGCGAGATCTCCGCACTGATCGCCAGCGGCGTGTTCCAGATGGAAGACGCCCTTGCGCCGCTGCTGAATTTAGCGGACGACTGTGCCGAATTGGCCCGCGACGTCACCATGGGCATCGTGTTTTCGCGCGGTCCGGCGTTGGATTTTGACGCAGTCCAGCGGCTCTGCCTGGAACTGAACGCCGAGGGCCAGGGGGTGATCGGCATCTCGGCCTACTTGTCGCCCAATACGGTCTTGCTGTTGGGCCAAGGCACCACGGTCAGTCGGTTCAAACGCGCCATGCGGACGGCGCTGACCGGCCCGCCGCATCTGCGCAAGAACAAGGACCGCTGGCCGCCCTTGCACACGCCGATCCTGTGGGAACGCAACATTGCTGACCGGGCGGCGTTCATGATGCACACCGTCGGGGGCGGGTTCACCGCGCCGCGTCCCAAGGTGCTGTCACTGGTCACGGGCAAGGACAGCTACAACGAGATCAACTGCCGCGAGACGATGCACCGCTGGATCGACCACCCGCAGCGGCTGTGGGACGTGGTGTACGAAACGCTGCGCACCGGCGTCGAAGTCGTGGTCCACGTCGGTCCCCAGCCGAATCTGGTGCCGGCCACCTTCCGCCGGCTGCAAGAAAACGTCGCCGCGCAACTGGCCCGCGGCGGCGGCCGCTTCCACCTGCGCGCCATGTCCGGCATGGTGCGCCGCCCCTGGCTGACCGCCTTGCTCCCCTCCCGCGCCGCCCTGCTCCGCGCCCCATTCATCCAGCAGGTGATTTTGGAAGACTGGCTGCTGGAGCAAGAAGTGCCGTGAATAGTAGGCAGAGGGCAGTAGGCAGAGGGCAGATGAACGCATACGAGCACGCAGCGCAAGCAAGTGGGTTTCCGGCTCACTCGCTGGCGCGTAGAGCTTGTATGCTGGTATATTCCCATCTGCCATTCGCCTAGGCAGAGGGCAGTAGGCAGAAAATGTTGGAAATCCGCGTCAGCGCGTCACTGCCCTCTGCCCTCTGCCTACTGCCCTCTTCCCAGACGCTACGGTTTCTGAATCGTGCCATCCCGCCGGCGCAGATTGCCCCAGTCCATGTCGAAGGGGGGATCGTCTTTGATTGGAAAGCGGGCGGCCAGTTGCTCGTCGACGTCAATCCCCAAACCGGGCTTGTCATTGGCGTGCAGGTAGCCGTATGCCAGCGTGGGGCAGCCGGGGAACACGTCTTGTTCGGCCTGGTTGAATTGACGGGCTTCCTGCACGCCGAAGTTGTGGCACGCCAGGTCCAGGTGCACGTTGGCCGCGTGTCCCACCGGCGAGACGTCGCCCGGTCCGTGCCAGGCGGTCCGCACGGAGAACAACTCGCACATGGCAGCCATCTTCCGCGCCGGCGTGATGCCGCCGATTTGCGAAATGTGGACGCGGATAAAGTCGATCAGCCGCTCTTGGACCAAGGTGATCCACTCATGCGGGCTGTTGTACAGTTCGCCCATGGCGATCGGCGTGCTGGTTTGATTACGTAGGTGCCGAAAGTATCCGATGTCTTCCGGCGAGAACGGATCTTCCAGAAAGAACGGCCGGTACTGCTCCAGGTCTTTGGCCAGTTTGATGGCCAGGATAGGCGGCACCCGCTCGTGTACGTCATGCAGCAACTCGACGTCGTCGCCGAATTTGTTGCGCATGTGTTCGAACAACCGTGGCACGGTTCGCACATAAGGGCCAGGCTCCCAGACTTCCGTGCGCTGGTTGATCGGCACGTCGCCCGCGCCGCCGCGGCCGCGGGCTCCGTAGGTGGCCAGTCCCGGCACGGCCACCTGGATGCGGATGTGGCGGTAACCTTCGTCAATGAACTGGGCCACGCGCCGCTCGACCTCTTCGAAACTGCCGCCTGAAGCGTGACGGTAGGTATCTACGGCCGTGCGGCACTTGCCGCCCAGCAGTTGATAGACCGGCATGCCCGCCTGCTTGCCCAGGATGTCCCACAACGCCATGTCCACGCCGCTGATGGCGTTATTAAGCACCGGGCCATTGCGCCAGTAGGAGCTGACGTAGCTGGACTGCCAGATGTCCTCGATGTTCAGCGGATTCTTGCCGATCAAGAAGGGCCGCAAGTATTCGTTGACGGCCGTCTCCACGGTGCGCGCCCGTTGTGTGAACGTCGCGCATCCCCAGCCGTACAGCCCATCCTGGTTCGTCGAGACTTTGACCACCACCAGCCGTGAATTGGCCGGCGCCGTGAGCAGGGCCTTGACGTCGGTGATCTTCAACGCGGAGCCGTTTTCCGCACGTCGCGTAGCCTCGCGTTCGCCCGGTTGGGCCACAGCCCGCGATGCGGCCGTCATCCAAGGCAATCCGGCCGCGCCCACCGCCGCGCCGGTGCTCATCATCCACTTGCGTCGATTCATCGTGCCGCCCTTTCCCAGAGGTGTAAGTGACCGGCCTACGATGATAGTCGCTTGGTGAGGGCTTGGCAAAAAAGTCCAATGCCAATTGGGCGTGCGTCGGTCAGGAACGCCGGAGACGGTGGTGTCGTCGGACATAGGTCAGGCGGAGATGGGCCAGTCGGACATGGTTAGAGGGCATGGGCAATTCGTCCCGGAGGGACGTTTGACAAATAGGGGTAGGGAGCGCCGGTTGGGTCCGGCGCCCCCTCCCTCCGAACCGTACGGGCGGTTTTCCCGCATACGGCTCTCCCGTTAGTAGGTTCCTATGGATTGGACGAAGCGCGCATGGGTTTCACTCAGGCCGATGTACCCATGTTGCGTAAAGTAGGCATTTGGCCAGCGCCGGGTTCGAGGCAGGCGTTGTGGAAACACCTTGTCGATCAGCGTGTGCCATTTTCCTCCTTTCACTTTGTTTGCCAGAAGTGTCGCCAACATGCGGTCCGTCCAAACCACGCGATGAGCCCACTGATCGATCGTCGGTGTCTCTCCGGCCGGTGTAGCCGCCAGCGGCACTGTGACCGGGGTGTTGCTCCGTCTTGCGGCGGAGTTATGATTCCGCGGTTTGGTCATTTCGCATCTACCTCCCTCGGGCACCGACGCGCAGCGTTGGTCGCCTTCGCTCCCCCGGAGTTACCCGGCTTCCACGCTACTATGAGTGCTCTGACTCCTGCGTGGCGGGCTCTTCGGCTGGAGCGGGCATGAACACCCGCCTGATGCATCCACGCAGGTCTCCCTGCTTATCTCGTTTGAACTTCCGACCATTCCGCCTCCAATCACCGCTCTGCCATTTCGTCACGGTCGCTTTCACACGTTACTTCACCGCCGTGACTGGCCGCGTCTATCCTCCGGGCTGGCCTCTGGGGCCGATGGGAATGCCGTCGCGCGGTCCAGGGTTCGGGCTTCGCTAGCAGCCTCCCCGACAGGCTTGGCCGAATCGAGTTCACTTGCGTTGCGGACTGGTCTTTCGTCTCAGGTTGCTCCCCACCTTTCCTCGCGGAAACGCAGTTACCACTGTCGACTACAGGCCGGTAACGTTAGCCTGAGAGGGACTTCCACCCTCCCGTTCAAACGCCTTCACAGGCGCACTAGCTCAGCGATTTATCGCTGGGTTCGGAAATCCAAACCATCCGCCGAAGAGTCCAGCAAGGGACGAATGACGGGAGTCGGGGCCGCGGGTTTGAGTCGTCCCTGACGGGACCGGCTTACGAAAGGTTTTGCCCTTGTTGCCCAGCGATGAATCGCTGGGCTTTTTCGGATGGCCCCGCGGGACACAGTGGCTGGGCTATTGTCAGATGTCGCTGCGGGACAACACGACATGCCGACAAAGCCCGCCGGAGGGAATGCGACTGTCAATGGACACGTGCCATTCCGTCAAGTCGCTGCGCGGTCGCGGCGTTTCACCTGGACGACGATCGCTTTCAGCGCCACCGCCTCCGCAGGGCGACGACGCCGGACAGTCCCAGGATTGCCAGGGCGGCGGTGGACGGTTCGGGTATCGTCGGATATTCCAGGACGTCCACGCGGCCGTTGAGCACGTCTTCGACGGACACGGTTTCCAGATCCAGATCGCCGGTGAAAACAAGCAACTTCCAGATGTCGATCTGCGTGCCGGGTGGAAGCGGGTCGAACGTCATCCACAAACCGGGACCCATGTGCATGATCTGCAGATTCACGTCCGCTTCGTCAATTCCGATGATGTCGACTATCGCCGGACCCCAATCCCACTCGTCACTGAGGATCTCTTCGTGCCAGTCGGTCCAGGGCGGACTGTTCGGTCCGATTTCCAAGTGCTCGTGCAGTGTCGTGGTCCAGGCATTGTTGACGCGGATCGTGTTCACGTCGTCTATGGAGACTGCTCCGTCGCCATTGACGTCGCCCGTGACCACGACCTTTAGGATCGGACCGGCCGTGGGGTCGAAATCGATAATCACGCGGTCGTCTTCCGTGCCGAAGAAGCCGAGCACGCCGATCGGGTCCGAAGGTTGATTGGTCGGTGGTCCGGCCGATATCGTTAGACCACGCGCCGGCACGGCAAAGAAGAAAAGCAGAAGTGTCAGCATGCAAACGACAAAGTGGTGGTTTGCGCGCCGAATGCCGATTGGAGCGTCCGAGAATGGAGTACCGTTCATTAGCGTTCTCCCCCAAAAAAAAGGCCAGCCGTGGACTCCAAAACAACCACACGAAGTTTTGAAGGACACCATTCCGCCAGTGCGCGAAGCTGAAACGCCCGGCTAGCGCCGTCGAATGTCGCTCAGCGTCATTGCCGCTTGACGACCTCTGTGCGAATGCCTGGCAAACGAAATAGCCGCTTTCGCCCCGTGCGGCGAGCGCACGGACCGTCAGCGGCTGTTTTGATGCCATCGGGTGATTGTCCGAATCATTAGCTTCACTCCAGTGAGCCGAGGTTATCAGCCGTCGCGGCCCCTGTCAAGAAAAACTCAGGAAATCCGGCTAATTTCTCGCTGGCCGCCGCGCCCTGCTCGGCCGCTGATATCGAAGGGGACAATAGCCAACTTTCGCGCCGCCGTCTCCGCATGGCCAGGAATGCCGGAGAGTCCAAGGTTGGCCACGACGGTGGCAGATGGTTAACGAAACGGTTTGATTCGTCCCGGAGGGACGATGGATAATAGCCCAGCGATTCATCGCTGGGATTACGGTTGGGCACAATTGATCTAAGAGTCCCGCAAGGGACGAATGATGGGAGCCCGGGGCGGTGGCACATTCATTCGTGAATTCCCTCTATCATTGTGTCTGGAGTACGAAACGTCGTGAGCGGCTCATCACTCCGGATTTACGGAAACGGCTTTGGCCATATATCTGCGGTATCGCCAATCAGAATCGCATGAAGGCGCTTTCGGTTGGCGGCGTAGAAGATCACGTTCACGTGCTTTTATCTTTGCCGCCGACCATTAGCGTATCCAAGGCGCTGCAATTGATAAAAGGTGGTTCGTCGAAATGGATCCACGACACTTTCTCGGGGGCGTCTTCCTTTTCATGGCAGGAGGGATACGGTGCCTTCAGCATCGGGATCTCGCAATTGGACGACACGGTTGCTTACATTGATCGGCAAGCGGAGCACCATCGCAAACTCTCGTTTCAGGAGGAGTTCGTCGCGTTTTTGGAGAGGCATAAGCTGGACTACGACCCCAAGTACCTTTGGGACTGACGCCGCGAAACGCCATTCGTCCCTGACGGGACTCTCGATCCATTGCGCCCCGGCCCCCCAGCGATAAATCGCTGGGCTATTCTCGGATGTCCCTTCGGGACAACTTCATTTCGTCCCTTCGGGACGACGCCAGGTGGCGACAAGTCACGGTTTATTCGTCCCGGAGGGACGATTGATAGAAGCCCAGCGATTCATCGCTGGGTTCGGAGTGCCGGACCACCCATCGAAAAGTCCCGCGAGGGACGAATGAAAAAACCCGTGGCTTCATCCGTCCCTGATGGGACTTTCGATCCATTGCGCACCGCTGCCCAGCGTTGAATCGCCGGGCTGTTTTCGGATGTCTCTGCGCTCGTCAAGCAGCGAAAGAGATGTGAGCCGATCAATTCCACTGCTGGTATTCGCCGCTTCCCAATAGAATGGCCTGGAGATTCTCCTGGGCCATGCCGTTGGTCAGGTGCCAGAGCCAGAAGCCTTCGGCGGCTGTTTCGCTGTCGCGGTCCAGGTAGTCCTGATACCATTCGTTGATCAGGCTCAGACGGTTTTCCGCGCTGGTGATGAATCCGTGGGCGACGTTGGCCAGATGAGTGTTGGAGATCACGTTGATCCAGTAGTCGATTTCCAGCGACGAGGCGTCGCGGCCCAACACGTGATCGTACAGGCCCTGGATCACGCCGGCGTTGGTGCCGCCGTGGGCCTGGAAAAACTCTTGCGATCCGACGAGGCCGGCGCGGACGACTTCCGGACCGTGGTGGGCCTGCCAGACATTGAGCCAGAACTCCAGCCCGGCCGGGTCGACCGCGCGGCCTAGATACTCTTGATAATAATCGGCCACGATGCCGGCGCGCCGCTCGCGGCTGGTGATCATCGCCTGCGAGATCGTGCTCTTGCTCACGCCGGCATTGAGCAGTCCGTCCCAAAATGCGATCTCGCCCGCGCCGGCGGTGCGCCCCAGCACGTCCAAATACATGTTCATCACCCACGACTGCCCGGCCGTGGGCGGCGGGGACATCACGGTGATGGTGACCGTGGCCACGTTGGAAACGTTGCCTGCCGCGTCTCTCACGGTGTAGGTGAACGAATCCACTCCCGAGAAGGCGCTGTTGGCCCGATAAGAAACGCGGCCCGTCGACGGGTCGACCACAGCCGTGCCGGTGCCGGGACCGCTGACGATGGTCACCGACGACTTGTCCAGCCGGTTGGCATCGGTATCGTTTTCCAACACGCGCAGCAAGACCGGTTTGTTGGTGGTCGTCGTGGCGGCGTCGGCGGCGGCGACCGGCGCGGTATTGTCCACTGCCGGCTGT
>Ga0214472_10003837_pt1 | contig 15848 bp, 14 predicted proteins | sample RVTome_6_FD_207662 | JGI IMG/M metagenome (GOLD analysis project Ga0214472, IMG submission 207662) | Soil microbial communities from uranium-contaminated site in the Upper Colorado River Basin, Wyoming, United States - RVT140D175 | ecosystem: Environmental > Terrestrial > Soil > Contaminated >...
GACCGCACAGTGCGCTGGGCTATCGTCCCCCGGCACCGCTGGCGGTAGTCTCGGGACCCGTGCTGATCTCAGCATAGGTCTGTGATTGGGAGTGGACCGACTCCCGGGGGCAGGTCAACTACGCGATTCTCTTGCTTCTTGCCCGTCTCGGTCTGCGGGCCGGCGAGGTGCGGGGGCTTGAGCTGGCCGACATCCATTGGAGGGCCGGCGAGATCGTCGTGCGGGGCAAGGGCAAGACTCGCGACCGGCTCCCGTTGCCGCAGGACGTCGGCGAGGCACTCGCGGCGTACCTGAGCCAGGATCGAGCCCAGAGCCCAGATCGTCATGTGTTTCTGCGTGTGCGGGCACCGCGCCGTGCCATCGGCCGGGCATCGTCCATCAGCGTGATCGTATCTCGGGCGCTCCAGCGGGCCGGACTGGATCCCCCCCTCAAGGGTGCCTACCTGCTGCGCCACAGTCTCGCCACCGAGATGCTGCGCGGCGGAGCCAAGATGACCGAGATCGCTCAAGTGTTGAGACATCGGCGTCTCCAGACCACCGAGATCTACGCCAAGGTTGATCTCGTGGGTCTCCGCGCTCTGGCCCCTCCGTGGCCGGGGAAGGGAGATGAACAATGAGCGACCTGCGAAAAGCCATGGAGCAGTACTTGGCCACCCGCCGCAGCCTGGGCTTCCAGCTGCGCCAGCCGGAGGCGACCCTGCGCAAGTTCGTCGCTTTCGCCGAAGCACAGGGCGTCGTCTTCATCACGGTGGACTTGATGCTTCGCTGGGCCAAGACGTTGAGCAACGTTCAACCTTCCACCCGAGCGGACTGGCTGGCGATGGTTCGGCGCTTCGCTCTCTGGCGAAGCACTGCCGACCCACGCACCGAAGTGCCTCCGGAGAACCTCTTGCCCGCACGATACCACCGCAAGCCTCCCTACATCTACACAGACGAGGAGATCGAACGGCTGGTTCACACTGCGGCCGATCTACCCTCGTCAGGCGGCCTGCGAGGCTCCACTTACTCCACTTTCTTCGGACTCATCGCCGTCACGGGGATGCGCATGAGCGAAGCCCTCGCCCTCGATCGGGACGATGTCGATCTCGAACAAGGAGTCCTGACCATCCAGCGGACGAAGTTTGGCCAGTCGCGTCTGGTGCCGGTCCATTCCTCCACCTGCACCGCCTTACAGCGGTATGCCGAACGACGAGATCGTCTGCTTCCCAACCCGGCTACGCCGGCTATCTTTCTGGCTGAGCACGGCACCCGGATCACGAAATGGAGTGCGGCCTACACCTTCGCCAAAGTGTCCCAGCGGATCGGTCTTCGCACTCCCGTCCGCGGCCGCCGTCATGGATGGGGACCGAGAGTTCACGACATTCGCCACCGCTTCGCCGTCCGGACTCTCATCGACTGGTACCGAGCCGGTCTCGATGTGGAACGCGAGGTCCCCAAGCTGGCCACCTTCCTGGGTCACGTGCACGTCAACGACACTTACTGGTACCTTGAGGCGGTACCCGAGTTGCTCCAACTGGCGACCGATCGTCTCCGCGATCGACGCCCGGAGGAACTCCCGTGACCCCGGCCAGTTTCCCCGCCCTCCTGCAAGCCTTCTTCACCGACTACCTTCTTCAACAACGACGGGCCAGCCCCCATACGATCGCGGGGTACCGGGACACCTTCCGTCTCTTGCTCCGCTTCGCGGCCGATCATCTGGGCAAACGCCCTACGGAACTGGAGATGGACGACCTCAGCGCTCCCTTCATCGGCCAGTTCCTACACCACCTGGAGACCGGTCGTGGCAACCGCGTACGAACCCGCAATGCCCGACTGGCTGCCATTCGCTCCTTCTTCAAGTTCGTGGCCGTGAACGAACCCAGTCACGCGTTGCTGTGCCAACGCGTCCTCGCCATGCCCAACAAGCGTCAAGAACGCTCCCCGATCTCGTATCTCCATCGCACCGAAGTCGAAGCCCTGCTCGCGGCTCCCGACACCTCCACCTGGACCGGACGCCGAGATAGAGCCCTTCTCATGCTCGCGGTCCAGACCGGGTTACGCGTGTCCGAGCTCATCGGCCTGCGTTGTCAGGACGTCGTCCTCGGCACCGGAGCCCACGTCCGTTGTGAGGGCAAGGGGAGAAAAAAAGGTCGCCTCCTGGGGAGTCAAAGGTCAGGTCTGGTCGCGGCGACACTCCAACACCAAGCACTCTCCCAGTCCCAAAGCCCCCAGCTTCGCCGCCAGCCTCTGCATCATGAGGTTGCATCACAAAAATAAGAACTGAAACAAGGATGAGAGCGCAGAGTCTGACCATGCCGAAGTCCACCTTTCCAAGAAGGGACGAAGACACGAAGATCTGCTAATCTCCTATACACCTAATCGCTTTGGCTGTCAAGCTGCCGGGGCAAACTCGAGCTCTCTCATGGATAGAAACCTCCTGACATTGGGGCAGTCATCCAGTCATCCTTCTTCGCACCATACACTTGCCACGATGTGGCCTCGTAAGATCGGGTCAATAGCCATGCGGAGCTGCGGAGCGACGGAGCGACTCGCTGTGGGCAGCAAAAAGGAGATCCCACGGCTGCGAGCCTAAAGGCCGATAGTAAACGTTTTCGCTGCCAGGACTGCTCCGTTGCCGACTCTGGCGAACAAGACAGCCGCCGCAAGGTTGCCGGTTCGCGAACTTGCGTCCCACCGGACTCTAGGTTCATTGTCAAATAACAGGGTGTCAATTAGACGACCTTGGACATCAAAGATCTCCAGCCGAAGCGTGCCTACCCAGGCCCGGGAATCGAGCTCAAACTCGACAACCCACCGCCCAATTCGCTGTACCCTTAGGCCGTATTGTGGAGCTCTTGCTTCGTCTATTGCCAGTTGACTCCCGCACCCGGGGCCGAAGGCACCGATACTTCCGCAGCCCTGGTTGTTATCTGCCAAGCAGATGGAATTGGCGGCGACGGAAAAGCTGTCCGGGTCCATAAAGCAAAACAAAGGGTCGGCATACATGTCAGAAGCGCCAGGTTCTGCAGCTCCGCCATAGTCACCAAGTTCATTCATCCAAAATACGTTGCAGATCATCTCTGGCGACTCGTTGCCCGCGGGGGTCACGCTTACGCCAGAGCCATCCTGGCTGCTCGCGATGATGTTTCGCTCCAGCGTTTTTGTAGAGGCGTTTCCAAAAAAATGAACTCCAGCCGCCCGAGACGATTTGGGGAATACGCCCCCCCCGTTGTACACGAGTGTGTTCTCCCTAACGATACTAAATGCGCCTACATTAAAGAGAATCGCACCCCCAAATTCAGCGGCATTGCCGACAAATGCATTCCACTCGATAAGTGTTTCGCCGGAGAGCAGGATCATCACCCCTCCGCCGCCCGGAGCCTGAGAGACTCCAGGGCTTGCCTGATTGTAGGCAACTAGATTGCCATGAACTTCAGTTCTGTCGGATAGGAAGGCATAGACGCCCCCCCCGTGCTGAAGAGCCTGGTTGTTGCGAATGACATTCCCCACGATACGCACACAGGATGAGTGGTAAACTCCGATGCCCCCTCCCAGCTGGGACAGGTTGTTTTTGATGATGTTATCCCGGATTGTCGGGCAGGAACTTGAATCCACAAGTACAGCTCCCGCAGCTCCCGCTGAGTCGACATTCCCGCTGAGCGTGAAGCCCTCAATTACTGTAAAAGAGTCCACTGAAGTCAGCCGTACAATCGGAGTCACATCTCCTGGATGAAAGAGGCCAGATATGATTGTGCTTTCGGCTCCGGTCTCACTCTTGAGCACCACGTTTTTATACTCTACTCGAACAGCCTCATCATAGGTACCTGAGGCGACCAAGACTGTGTCTCCGGAGTTGGCTGCATCGATCGCCGATTGGATCGTAGGGTGTGGCACTGGGACGGTGAGAACAGAGCTGATCGCTGCGACATGGGTCACTAACGAAAGGACAACCCACAAGGTGCAGCTGGCTATACACGCGTACGATCTGCGTAGATGGGGAATCGCCATTCTCACCCTTTCTTAGGAATCTACAGTTTACCAGAGATCGGGTTCGAACGACAGGCCATCAATTCTCGAGAGCGGCACTCGCACCAAGTGGAGTTAACTCTTAACTTAACCCAGATCCACGGGTAAGGCTCGCTGGCAGCGGGTTTGGGCCGTTGCTGAGGATCAGATTCTTTGCTTGAGGGCAGTTTTGCCGTTCCTACCGTGTGATGGTGGGCCCAAGTTGAGGGCGACGAGGGTAGCGCGGGCCTGAACTCCCGATTCCGGATACACCTGTCCTTTGGCCCGCCCATCAAGCCTGTGTTCTCTTGGAGCGAGTGGAGGTCAGGTGACGGCGAGGAGCTTCTGAACCTGCTCGAATGTGCGCACCGTCTCCGGCCCGCGGGCCAGACTCAGGATCCAGCGGCGCCCGGTCCGGATCCAGCGGGCGGCCACGTTGAACCAGTGCAGGCGAAGCTTCTTGATCTGATCGCGGCGGTGGGTTGTGGGCAGGAGCAGGAGCTTGAATGCCTGAGCCAGGTTGTAGGCCAGGGCGGCGATGAGCAGCCAGGCCCAGTTGGCCAGGAAGCGCTGCGAGGGAAGATGTCGCGCCCCGATCCCGTTCTTGAACTTCGATGTAGTTCTCCATCCCACCCCGACCGAGGTGGTACCGGATAAGCGAGCACCCCGCCCCGACCAGATTGGTGATGACGGCGGTGTGGAAGTACTCTCCGAGGACTCGCTGCTCCTTCTCGTACCAAGGGGTCCGCTTGACGAGCAGCCGGTAGGGGCGCGACCAGTTTTGCGGCTGATACCGAAGCTCCGCCCACTCGGCGCCTTCCTCCCAGGGATAGACCTGCCAGGCCGTCTCGGGGAGGGCCAGGATGGCCTTCACCAGCCGGCCGGTCAGCTTCGCACTGATGCTGAACCTGAGACCCCGCTTCCCGCAGAACGACTCGATGTCCCGGGCGTAGAAACCGGCATCCATGCGCAGGCGGGCACCGAGGAGAAGACGCTCCCCGTTCAGGAACGCCAGGAGCGGGTGCAGCCCCCGGACCTTGCTGTACCCGTACCGAGCCCCTTCCTTCAGATAGCCGTGCACCTCGAAGATCGACGAGTCGATATCCACAATCAGAGGACCCGAACCCCCGACGCGATCCAGGGTCTCGCGGACCAGGTTCCGGTTCGCTCCCGCCACTTGGGAAAGGTGACCCAGAGAGAAGGTGCGCAACCGTTCGCCGGCGGTGGTCGGTGCTGGGACCTGCTGTACCGGCCCGCAGTGATCACGGGGATTTGTCCCGGACTGTGATCGGTGTTCCGTTCTGCGTTTCCGAGAGTGCCTGGGGTGGAGCGGAAGGGAACGCAGGCCGGTTCTCCGGCCCCCTACTCCGGTCCCGTGATCGCCTCTGTGTGCCCTGCCAGATACCATCCGTGTTGCAGGCGTACGAGGACACCGGTTCCCTCGAGGTGGGTGATGGCTTCCCCCAACCGCTGGTTGTTGACGCGGAGCAGTTTTCGGAGTTCGAAGCGGGTCAGGGGCCGGTGAGCGGATCGGAGCTGGTCGACGATTCGGTCGCCCATCGCCGAGGGGGCTTGCGGGCAGGAGAGGTTATCTTGCGGGGAGTCCAGGACTTCGAGATAGGTTCCGGATTCCTCGGTACCTGAGGCGAGCCGCAGGGCGATGGGCGGTGGCGCCGGGGCATCACGATGCTCGGCGGTGAGGACGATCCGGTCGCGCTGCCACCTGAGGTAGAGCCCGCTGTCGATCCATGCGTGGAAGTCCCCAGACCCGCGAAGCGCCTGTCCGGCATGGCCGGCCCCGTTCTTCCTCATGTGGTGGACGACGAGGATAGCAACATCGTGGGTCCGCTGGAGATCTCTCAGGAACGCGAGGAGTTCGGCGACGTCGCCGGAGTGGTTTTCGTCGCGGCGATGGAGGCGGACCAGCGGATCGAGCACCAGGAGCCGGGGTCGTATCCGCGCGAGCGTCTGTCCGAGGCGGTCGCGGTCCCGCTCAAGGTCGAGCCTCAGAGCCGGGGCGGTGATGACGTGGACCGCGACCTGGTCGAGACGGAGCCCGCGATGCCGGCAGAGCCCGGCCAGCCGTTTGCGGACGCTGGCCGGGTGATCTTCGGCGAGATAGACGAGCACCTCTCCCGGATCCGGGACCGGGAACCGGTCGAGACAGGGGGTCCCGGTGGCGACCGAGAGGGCGATGTCGAGTCCGAGCCACGTTTTGCCTAGCTTGGGCAGACCGGCCGCGAAGCCGACCGCGGCCTGGCCCCAGAGGGACTCGACGAGCCAGCGGGTCCCCTCCGCCGGCTCGTCGAGTTCTCCCACGCGGCAGACGGGAAGCCCGAGGTCGTCCGATTCCGTCACGGATGAACCGTCACCAGAGCGTCGTCGAGGACCGCCTCGAGGACGTGCTCGTCGACGAAGCTCTGATCCTGTTCGTGAGCCAGGATGAGGGCGGCCCGCAGGAGCCGGGAAGCCACCCGGGGGAGTCCCCGGCTGGCTCGCAGGAGCAGCTCCATGGCGGGGTCGGCCACGATCTTATCGGTGGCTCCCACCGCGGCCAGAGCCTGGGTGACGAAGGCGGCGAAGGCGGCCCGGTCGGTGAAGGGCTCGAGATGGACCTGGGTGGTGACCCGCATGGCGAGGGGAGCATGCTGCTGCATCTCAAGGTGACGGCGCAGGGTGGGCAGCCCCACCAGCCAGAGGGTGAGGACATCGCGGCTGTCGAAGGCGACGTTGAGGAAGCCGGAGAGATCGACGAGGAAGCGGTCGGAGAGGTGCTGGGCCTCGTCCATCACCACGATGGGCACCGTGTGGTGCTCGTCGCGCATGTGGACCAGGGTTTTTTTGATGTCGGTCCAGAGCTGGGCTCGGCGGTGGGAGGGGCTCATTCCACCGGCTACCGAAGGGCGGATCTCGTCCGGAATACCAAAGACCACCTGAGTAGCCGGAACACAAGCGCGAGTGGCATAAGCGCCGCGCCTCGTAAGAAAGGCGGCTCGCTGCCCCACGTAGGACAAATCCACTTCCCGCCCAACTGCGGCAATCGTCCCCGCACCTTCACAACCGGGAATGTCGGGAGACCCTCTGCCAGCCGGGGAACGACCCCGGGTCCTGGGTTTGAGGTCACTAGAGTTGACGCCGGAGTACTCCAGTTCTACCAGAACGTCGGTGGGACCAGGCTGGGGCTCCGGGACGTCGACAATCCGGAGCCTGTCTAGCGCGCCGTTCCCGCCCAGTGCAACAGCTTTCATCGCATTCTTTCGTTTCTGGAGCCTTCCCCCGGTCATCGCCGGCATCAGGCTGAGCGTCACAACCTCTCGTTACAGGCGGGCTGCACCTCCACTTTTGGGTGGTCAACCTGAGGGAAAGCTTACGGAGGCTCTTCGAGCAGAAGGCTGCGCTCCGCGTCTCCTGGGGCTCGGCAAGGCTGGGAGGGCAATCGCCCTCCCAGCCCGCTCTCTATCGATAGGCGATATGTAGGGTCGCCTGCCCGGCCTTGATTCCGTCGATGTCGTCACACTCCCCCACGCGCTGTTCCACCACGAGCGTCAACGTCGCTCTGCCGTCTCGCAGAAGATGTTGTACATCCGCAATGAGGGTTGCTCCGTTTGCCAGGGTCTCAACCTGCCATGGACCTTTGGCGTCCATCGCATCGGCGTTCTGCTGCCACGCAGCGGTGTCGAGGCTCGCATAGTCCACCGGGCTCTCGTGCACCAGGTAGGTTGCGTCCGCCTCCACCCCACACTCGTGCGCACATCGGAACACCGCACGGGTGATCCGTCCCGACCTGACGGCTGCAGGGATTGCAAACGTGAACGCATGCACTTCACTAGCTCCCAGGCTAACCGCAACCCCTTTTGTGGCAGACGGTTGCAAAGTAACCGAACCTGCCCATCCCCAACTTGGGGCTGTCACCAACATACAAACCGCGAGCAAAATGACCTGTTTCATGGCTCTCCTCCTCGATTAGGGGGTACGGATGATCTTCTGGTTGTTGACCTGGTTTCCAACGCGCACTCGAACCAGGTATACACCGGCCGGCGTTTCAAACCCGGACGCTGTGCGGCCGTCCCAGCTGCTAAAGTATGCTCCGGCCGGCATGGTCGCCTCTTCGACCGTACGGAGCAGCCGCCCCTGCAGGTCGAACACCTGAACCGAGACACGGCTGGTGCTGGGCACCTGATACCCGATCCTTACAACACCTTGTGCGGGCGTAGGAAACACGACGACCTGTCGCGGCACCACCTCGGCCACTTCCATATCGAAGCCAACGGTCGTGAGGGAGTCCGAATCAAGGTAGGGTACGTAGTCAACCCACGATGAGATCTTCGCCCCATTCGGCGGATCGTTTCCCCACCAGTTCTCCTCTGCTTTGACATCGGCGGCGCTTTCGTCTCGAAACCTTCCACCCGCTAGGCGTACGGAGGCACTCGCAATCGCGTTGTGCCCATCATTCACAGTCGTCCCCAAGTCGGGAACGGCAACCAAGCCGATGAACACACACGTGTCATGATCCTCGATCGTGCTCTTTCGGATGACTGGCCGGCTATATCCTTGAATGCTCATCCCGTATTCGCAGTTCTTAACGACGGGATGTGTCCACAAAGTTCCGAGTGTGCTGGCTTTTAGGATGGTCACGGCCTCAGTAGAGTCGGTGTTGATGAGAATTCCGGCTCCATCAGAAATCCCGGACACATCGGGCGCGTACACGGTCGCCTCACTCTCTAGAAAGATTCCGGTGGCGTTTGAGCCGGTGGCGGTATCGACGCGGCAACGTGTTAGGGTAGCATCCGCGTCCGGCAGGACCTGGATGCCTACCCAGTCGTCGTCCGAGCCACCAATGACCTTAACCTGCTTGATTTGGTTGTCACTGGCATTGTCGATTCCAACTCCAACCTCCGTAGACCCGGTTACCAGAACCTGGGTATCAGCTGTGCTTACTGACTGTCCAAGTTCCAAGGCACCGCTTCCTTCCACCCACACTCCCCAATCGCAGTCTTTGACGCTGCCCGAGCGCATTGTCACGTCGCCGCTACTGGTCGCGTACACTCCTGTTACGAAATCATGTACATCAGCATCGGCAACATAAGTACTTCCAGCGGTGCAGTAGATCCCCGTCGATGAGGACCCGCCACCAATGTCATTGGCAGTGCCCACAATGCTCGCAGTTCCACCAGAGACATAGACGCCCTCTCCTGAGGACACGTCGATCGTAGAATCCTCGAAGTGAAGCGTTCCGGAGCTGAAAATTCCCCGCCCGGACGTTGTGATGTCCGAGTCCTCGATGTAGATACTCGCACTGTCAGATGCTGTATAGAAGCCACTGCCGGCGGTCGAGGTTACGGTGAGCTCGGTAGCTGTCACGGATGTGGTGTCATGGCCTTGCCATGCGTAACTCATATTGGTTATCTCAGAGTTGTCGATCGTGATTACCGAAGTTCCGTAACCCAACAGGGCGATGCGTGCCCCGCTGATGTCGGTGTTTTCGATTGACACGGTTCCATCCCCCAGAACCGCAATTCCTCCCCAATCCAGTGCCTGCGCGGGCTGATCGAGGGACGTGAGCACCGTGGTTGCCTGTCCGTTCTCACCAATTTCCAGCGTCCCACCATCCGTGACTACGATCTCATTCAAGTGCGTGCCGTTTACCTGATAGCCGGAGTCTGAGTCGTCGTCATCATCGAAGGAGAGAGTCGATCCGTACTCCAACGTCAGCGAGAGTCCGTTGGGAATCGTGACATCCTCGAGGACTGTGGCGCTGGCCCCAACTCCGAGAACCGAGTCACGTTCCAGCGTGTCCTTCGCACATGCCACCGGAAAAGCTCCGATCAGCTGGCCGATGGGATTGTCATCGTTGTCCGGATTTCCTCGCGAATCTACACGAAGCGTGTAATCGCCGCTGCTTGCACTGCATAGCAGTGGATCCTCTTCATACTGACCCGTCCCCGAGTTCGCATCGATTCCATCCGGGGCGATGGAGTTGGAGACAACATCAGCCGAGATTCCCTCGGTTCCTCCGCCCTCGACGACAATCGACTTGCTCACGGTTCCCGATGAGGCAACGATTCCGTAGAAACCTCCGTACACGACCGTGCAGTTGGTTACGTCGGTATCCCAGGCGGAATCAACCCCAGAGACACCGCTGTCTAAGAAGGAGTTCGTCACGCTCAGGGTGCCGCTCGTGCCCAGTGTATACACGGCGTAGTCTTCGGCAACAATCGACGATCCGCTTACGTCTACATCGGTGCTCACGTCACCCGCGTTGATGCCGTAATCGCAGGAGTGGATGTCACAGTCGCTGACGGTGACACTCGATCCTTCTTGCACGTCCACAGCGGTTCCGTTCGACGTGGAGAACGAGAGCTCACATCCGTCAATTGTGACGTCCTGGCTATTCGCGCCGGAGACGCTTACACACGTACCTGAGGCATTCGAGACGCCGCAGCTGGTCAGAGCTCCGGTGGAGTCGAACTGTACGTAGCCTGTGATGTCGAACCCTATGACTTCCGAGCCACTGGATGCATACGTGACAGCGACATTGCCGCCGGACGCTACGATCCGTGGCGCCGCTCCAACGACGGCTCTAATCGTCAGATTCGCCACGTTGATTGTGATTGCATTGTAGTCTGCATCGTTGGTGACAGTGATTATGTCACCAGCGGAAACGCTGTCGATGGCTCCTTGGATCTGGGTGTAGTTGCCTGGTACAAACACCTCGGTGGCGGATCCCGGGAGAGGACATAGGAGGATTAGAACGATAGAGGCGAGAAAAAGAAGTGACTTATTCTGGAACAGTCTGGACATTGACATCTCTAACTCCCATTTAGAGCAGGTGGTAGGGGATCGCGACCAGCGCGATCCGTGAACTGCCGTGAGATTCTGGGAGGTAGGAGCTAAGGGAAGCCCGAAGACAGTGGGGGTTTTCGAGCAGAGGCCGCTTGGGGCCTACGTAGAAGATGGTTGGTAGACAAGGGTCTGCCTCCTGGTCAAGAGAGATATTCCTGGCAAGGAGCTCTCGACCTCGCAAGAGTCGAAGTCAGGGGCGAACTCGCCCCCTCAGAAGCGTGCTCGTCTAATCTGGCTGGCAAACCTCCTTTCTCGTGCCTTGGGCGACTTTTTGGTACTATCCTTCCGCTGGCCTGGCCAGCAAGGGAGAAGGGGTGAGTGGTAGCTCACATCCTCCCTGCCTCCGCGGCCGGGGGAGATATTCCTGGCAAGGAGCCCCCGGCCGCACCTCACCTGTGAGGCGGCAAGAACCAAACTTGGGTTCTTCTTCCGGGGGCCACCTAAGCGCAATTGCAGTGCCCTAGTGGCAATCAGAGGAGTGGCGCGCAAAACCCCTGGGCGGAGCCGCAAAAGCGGGAGGGTCTTGTCGGACTCTTCGGAGGCTCGCGGTTCGTTCGCTCACCTCAAGGGACTGCCACGTGGCTAAGATATTCCGCGGAAGGGAGCATGGTCAAGATATGTCGACGCCACATCTCCCGATGCAGATCTAGGCGTGTCCACTGCAAGGAGTTGAGTCAACCTTTTTTATGAGCGGTTGTCAGAATGTTGAGCAACTTCATTCTCGATTCTTTACCCGCCCCACCTAACTTATTTCAGAGGCGCTGATTAGAGCACATGAACCGATATGGTCATCTTTGTCGCGATTTCCCCCTCCCAGAAGTTTCCCCGTCAAGTAGGTCACGTAGTGACCCTATCCCCTTGATCCATCTACGCCTCGATCAGCGTCTAAGCGTATCTAGTTCCGTACGCGCCCATTGGAGGCTTGACCCTCAATCGCGCCAAGAAATCTCCTCTTGAGCGTTCCCCAGGAAGTGGGGTGCGTGGCAACTTGTTTGTCGCATGCCTTCCCGGGTAGCGCCCCCATGAGGACTCCATCATGAACTGCGGGCGTACCTGTTGCCAACCGGAAGTCATCGCTCTCTGCGTTGCAAAACAGAGGATCAGCTACTATTGCCTCGTCCATCCACACTTCCGGACATACTCGTACACCTGATCCGAAATCACCAAGTTCATTGGACCAAAGGAGATTCGGCCCAAAGGTTGCATCCACAGCCGACCAGCAGGCCAGGCCGCAGCCCTCGTTCATGACGATGATGTTCATCGTAAAGAGAAGGTCTGTTTGAGTACCCCTGAATTTCACCCCACCGGCCCCGCAGGGGCTCTCGCCGAATCCGCGATTCGAATAGACCGTGTTGCTTCGTACAGCTCCTACTATCTCCTCGAGACACATCGCGCCACCGGCACCCGAATCCCCGGTATCAGCGCCACGAGCCACATTCCTGACGAATAAGTTCTCTTCAATGCAGTACCGAGTTGGAGCAAAATACTGATTTCCATAAACTTCGATCCCCCCCCCTTTATCTCCCGCATCATTATCGAAGAACCTGTTGTTGCGGATTATCACAGAACCTCTCGAAATGTGAGACTTTAAACCTCCTCCATCGCCTCTTTCAACTCGATTTCCTCTAAAGGTGTTGCCCACCACGATCGTTGTGCTTGTATGTATTATTAGGCCGCCACCACCCCAATAGGCATCATTCCCCACAAAGAGATTGCCGCGAATTATCGGGCGTGATAGCACTTCCAAATCGAACCATTTCTCGGCCCCAACAAATACACCACCGCCCCATGAAGCATTGTTGGAAATAATTACATTGTACTGGATGACCGGAGAACCGTTCCGGGCAAGGATGGCTCCGCCATTTGTTTGAGTACCCCCACTTGGAGTGCCTCTTCCTCTGGTGAGTGTGAAGCCTTCAAGAATCGCTTCGTTCGTCTCGCCGTTGTTAAAGTAGACAATGGAACTATCTTCCTGGCTGCCATCAAGTATGGTCGAGCCCGGCCCAAGAAGGCTCTTGACCACCAAGTTCTTTCCCAGGTAGCTAAAGTCCTCGTGGTAGCGACCTGGCCCGACTAGAATGGTGTCGCCGGCGGTAGCCTGAATAATAGCCGACTCGATCGTCGGCGCATCGCCCATTCCATCTGCCGTGACCTGCCAAGTTGAGGCTTGGCACTCGGAGAACGCGTCAGTGAAGATAGGGATCAGTAAGAGTTCCAACAAGACGACGAGACGTTTATCAGTTTGAATCGTCACGAAACTCTCCATTCGGCGCGTTAGGGATTCGCGCAAGTGTGACTTCAGTGTTTCGTAGGATACCGGTTTGAGGGGAACAGCTCAACAAAGATAGCGGGGACAGTTGTGGCAATTTGCTGTGAGACTTCGTAACTAACCCGTCTGTCAAGATTTAGGAGTTGACGTACCAGTGTGCCCAAGGATCCGGCCACCGGGAACAGATGGAGGACAGGTGAGCGTGGTCACGCAGTTTAATGGTCCTTGGGTCACGCTTTTGGATGGGAGTCAAGCCCATTCTTAGTGGAAATTTCGCGACCCATGGTTAGGCAGCCTTCTTCCGAGGACTGCCGGCTTCGATCTTCAGATCCTTCATCAACGACTCCCGCAGAGCGGGAAGCAGCTTGTAACCCATCACCTTCCGGAGACGGGGTTCGATCTCCAGCAACGCGGTCGCCAGCCATCGTTGCTTCTGTTCTTCCAGTGGTCTACCTTCCCGCACCGCTCCTCGACCAGACCGTTGATTGACTCCAAGCAGTTGGTGGTCTTGAACGACCGACCCAGCTTCCCGAACAAGCCCAGACGATGCAGGGTCAGCGTCTCCTCCATGCCTTCCCGAAGACTGGCCGACTGGTTCTGCTCCTCCAGTTCGGCCAGGATCTTCTTCAGGGCCTCCTCGGCCTCGGCATACGTCGGCCGTTCATAGGCTCGCTGCAGCCGCTTGCGCATGGCCGCCTGTTCACCCCGGGGCAGGTACGACACCACGTTCTCCCGCTTGTGCCATTGACACCGGTGCACCAGGGCCCGCTTCTTGAAGCACTTGCGGACCGCCGACCGAAGCCCCTTGGAACCATCCAGGATCACCAGGACCCCATGGCTCACATCCAAACCCCGATCCACCAACGACCACCCGGCGCTTGGAGATCCTGGACCCGGTCTGAGAGAAGAAGAAAAGGAGCGTTAGAGGGCCGGAGCCTCATAGGATTCATTCCCCCTTCCCTCTCGTCCTTCGTCGTAGCGCATCCAAGAGAGCGAGACCTTGCCCCGGATGTTTGTTCTGATACTCAGGGGAATTCCGCACATCCCGTCGAATGGCCTCAATAATCTCCGGATCACAGGCCGATCTGTGCAGATAGGGACCGTAGGTCGCGATGCCGACCGGGTCGAGGGGTGCATGAGGAGGCCGGAGTAGTTCTTCTCGATAGATGGCTCCGAGAACTTCAAGAGCCTCCTCGTCGTTCAGAAGGGCTCGTAACTCACCGACAGTCGTCACGCCACGTGAGAGCAGGGTAAGATAGGTGGCATGAAGGTATGGACTGAGGCTGTTCCTCTCGTCAAAATAATCGATTGACCCCACAAACATAGCCAGCACGTCACTCGGCATAATCCGCTTGTCACCTCCGTCAGCAGCCTCGACAAACTTGTCGCCGGAGGCCAGGGTCTCTCCTCCGGCGGCCGGCCCCTCCAGCCTATATCCTTTCCTATCGGCAACCTCCTTTGTTTCTTTGTCCCCGATGTGAACCTGCCTCTTTCCCCAGTCAACGAGAACCACTCTCTCAATGAGCGTTCCAATCTTTCCGCGGAGTATCCACGCAATGACCACGATTGCGGCAGGCCAGGAGATCAAGGCTTCAATCAGGCGCAGGATGGCGCCGGATATGGCTTGAAACCACTCCACTAAGATTTCCCCCTCAAGCGCTGAGAATGGTGTCTACACTCGGCCTTGAAAAGCCCGCCCGGCTTATCGGCACCGTGAGTACTCTTTCGTGTAGTCAGCAAGACGCCACTGCCAGTCTTCACCCGTGTCTCGGTACACCCAGACTGTGATGTCTTGCCATGTGGCCTTGTTTCGGCTGATGAAGTCCTGTTGCAGGGCGATGATGTCCTTTTCGGATGCGCTCCTGTCTACCATGATCCTGAATGAGATTCGGCGGCAAGCAGCATAGGAGATATCCTCTCTAGTCAAGATGCGGTGCTGGAGAGTACCGGACGATGCTGCTGCCGCACTCTTTTGCGAGGTCGCGCGCTTTGTTGAACGTTCTGATTCGGAAAGCCGATCTACTCTTGCGTGGCTGACGATGCTCTTGTGCACCCATCCCTCAGAGAACAATGCGCGGCGTAGTCCGCCCGACCTGGAGATGCTCTTTCCATAGAGGACGTTGAACCAATCGCCTTCAACTACCCTAGGGAAGACCATTGCACCCTGAGGCAACTGATCTACGACCTTGGACCGTAGTGAACCCTGGTCGCGCACGTTTCCAGTGAATGCGCTAATCCAAAGCGTATCGGCTTCGATCTCTCTTGCGACCTTGTCCAGACTATCCTGACGTGCAGCCAGAATCTCCAGTGGACCTGGGGGCTTAGGTTCAGTCTTCTCGACTACAGCTGCAGGTTGCGGAACCGGGAGGACATCTGTGGCTCCGGCACACCCGAGGAAGACAGCTAGGATGAGAATTGGCGCTGACAGATACCAGAGAAATCTCATAGCTCCTCCAGAACGGTAACTACGGTCACCCGAGTGCCGAAGCAACACCAGGAAGTGGCTAGTGGCGACGATATGGTTCGGGCTGGCGTACCCACATCCCAGACCCTAGTCTGCAAATGCTAACATCTCAACTCCCGCACCCCCCTGAACAGCTCCTGATCCGACGGCCACGTGTAGATGATCGTCGTCAGAGGTGAGGCGTGGCGCGCAAACCGCTGGGCTAGAAACAGATCCCGTGAAGCCCTGTACACGTTGGTGACGGCGCTGTGGCGAAGAGCGTGGATGCCATAGTGGCGGTCGAACCCG
>Ga0214472_10003838_pt1 | contig 15845 bp, 11 predicted proteins | sample RVTome_6_FD_207662 | JGI IMG/M metagenome (GOLD analysis project Ga0214472, IMG submission 207662) | Soil microbial communities from uranium-contaminated site in the Upper Colorado River Basin, Wyoming, United States - RVT140D175 | ecosystem: Environmental > Terrestrial > Soil > Contaminated >...
GGGTGACAACGTGCAGATGGTGGTGACGCTGATCGCGCCGATCGCGATGGAGGAAGGCCTGCGCTTCGCCATCCGTGAGGGTGGTCGTACCGTCGGTGCCGGCGTCGTCGCCAAGATCATCGAGTAAGGATCGCTCAGCCAGCCCGCGGGGGTGCCGGGATGCCGGCCTCCCGCGTCGCTGTCTCTGAGTGCAGGGATTGAAGAGTAGTTCTTAGGCCAGTAGCTCAATTGGCAGAGCAGCGGTCTCCAAAACCGCAGGTTGGGGGTTCGAGTCCCTCCTGGCCTGCCATAGAAATCGAGCGAACCGAGCGAAGTAACGGATGACTGCAAGAGCGGAAGTAGAGAGCGGCGGCATCGTCGACAAGCTGAAGATGTTCGCTGCGATGGCGATCCTCGGCGGGGCGCTCGTGGGCTACTACCTGTTGCCCGAGCAGTCCCAGCTGATCCGCGTGATCGGCGTGGTCGTCGCCATGATCGCAGCCTGGCTGGTCTTCGCGCAGACGGACTCTGGGCGCGCAGCGCTCGAGTTCATCGGCAGCTCCCGTCAGGAGCTCCGCAAGATGCACTGGCCGACGCGTCAGGAGACCGTGCAGACCACCCTGGCGGTGCTGTTCATGGTGTTCCTGCTCGCCGTGTTCATGTGGCTGCTGGACATGTTCCTCCTCTGGGCCACCCGCGGCCTAACCGGACAGGGGTTCTGACCATGTCGCTCAGGTGGTACGTGGTCCATGCCTACTCAGGTTTCGAGCACCAGGTGAAGCGGTCGCTCGAGGATCGGGTGAAGCTGCAGGGCCTTGAGGCCAAGTTCGGTGACGTCCTCGTCCCCACCGAAGAGGTGGTCGAGATGAAGGAGGGAACCAAGCGGAAGACCTCGCGCAAGTTCTTCCCGGGCTACGTGCTCGTCCAGATGGATATGGATGAGGAGAGCTGGCACCTGGTGAAGGATGTGCCGAAGGTCATGGGGTTCATCGGTGGTACCTCGGACAAGCCCGCGCCGATCTCCGATAAGGAGGCCGATGCGATCCTGCGCCGGGTGCAGGAGGGCGTGTCCAAGCCCCGCCCGAAGGTCCTGTTCGAGCCGGGCGAGGTGGTCCGGGTCAACGATGGTCCCTTCAAGGACTTCAGTGGCGTCGTGGAAGAGGTCAACTACGACAAGAGCCGCCTGCGGGTCTCGGTGCAGATCCTGGGCCGGAGCACGCCGGTGGAGTTGGAGTTCGGTCAGGTCGAGAAGGCCTGATCCGCCCTCGTCCGTCGTGCGGAGCGCGACGCGTGGTGCGGATCAGACGGCAGGGTCCTCAGCAGGACCGCGGTTCGAGAAACGTTGGGGCTGGAAGGATCCGGCCCGCCATCGGAAGGGATGCGGAGGGAAGCGGCCGACGAGGGTCGGTTGCGTTAGGACCCATCAGGAGTGAGTCATGGCTAAGAAAGTTACCGGTTACATCAAGCTGCAGGTCGCGGCGGGGCAAGCGAACCCCAGCCCGCCGGTCGGTCCGGCGCTCGGTCAGCACGGCGTGAACATCATGGAGTTCTGCAAGGCGTTCAACGCCGAGACGCAGTCCTTCGATGCCGGCATGCCGATCCCCGTGATCATCACGGTCTACAGCGATCGCAGCTTCACCTTCATCAAGAAGACGCCCCCTGCGGCGGTGCTCCTGCGCAAGGCCGTCGGCCTCGCCAAGGGCAGCGCGACCCCGAACACCGTGAAGGTGGGCAAGGTCACGCGCGCGCAGCTGGAGGAGATCGCGAAGACCAAGGACCCGGACCTCACCGCGGCGGACCTCGACGCTGCTGTGCGCACCATCGCTGGTAGCGCGCGGTCCATGGGTCTGGAAGTGGAGGGCGTGGTATGAGCAAGCACAGCAAGCGCCTCCGCGCGGCGCTCGAGAAGGTCGAGCCCGGCAAGGCCTACCCGATCGACGAGGCCCTGGGCCTGGTCAAGAGCATGGCCTCAGCGGGCTTCCGTGAGTCCGTGGACGTATCCGTCAACCTCGGCGTGGATCCGCGTAAGAGCGACCAGGTCGTGCGTGGCTCGACCGTGCTGCCGAACGGTACAGGCAAGAGTGTGCGCGTCGCGGTGTTCGCCCAGGGCGAGAACGCTGACAAGGCCAAGGAAGCCGGCGCCGACATCGTCGGTTTCGAGGACCTCGCCGAGCAGATCAAGGGCGGCATGATGGACTTCGACGTGGTCGTGGCGACCCCGGACGCGATGCGCGTGGTGGGTCAGCTCGGTCAGGTCCTGGGCCCGCGCGGCCTGATGCCGAACCCGAAGGTCGGGACGGTGACCCCGGACGTAGCCACCGCGGTGCGCAACGCCAAGGCTGGACAGGTGCGCTTCCGTACCGACAAGGCCGGGATCATCCACTGCACCATCGGCAAGGCGGAGTTCGAAGTCCAGCAGCTGCGCGAGAACCTCACCGCACTGATGGCTGACCTGAACAAGGCCAAGCCGGCGGCGGCCAAGGGTGTCTACGTGAAGAAGGTCACGCTGTCCTCGACCATGGGGCCGGGCGTGACCGTCGATCAGGGATCGCTGATCGCCTGACGAGACAGGATTCAGGGAAGGGACGGTAGTGGGAGGCCGCTACCGGGCGATGGATCGCCACAGTCGGAGAGATCCGACGACATCGAAGACCGCAGGTGCGCCGAGACCATGAAGGTCGGAGTGCTTAATCGAACCCGGCTCGCCGGGGGAGCCTGCGCAGATGGTGTTACCCAGGTCAGTGCGCTGGCCGGGTCGCCATCGAAAGGTAGGGCACCACATGGAAGGGTGCTCTTGGACGAACCCGAGCCAGGAGGAATCAGATGGCACTGAGACTCGAAGACAAGCGAGCTCTCGTAGCCGAGGTGAACGCGGTGGCAGCGGAGGCCTTCTCGGCCGTCGCAGCCGAGTACCGCGGGCTGACCGTGGCGCAGATGACGGACTTCAGGGCCAAGGCCCGTAGCGCCGGCGTCTACGTGCGGGTGGTCAAGAACACCCTGGCCAAGAGAGCCGTCGCAGGTACCGAGTTCGAATGCCTGACGGATGCGCTGATGGGGCCGCTGGTCCTAGCGTTCTCGACCGAAGATCCGGGTGCCGCCGCGCGCGTCATCAGGGACTTCGCGAAGGACAATGACAAGTTGGTTACCAAGGCTGTCGCCTTGGGTGGAACGGTCTACCCCGCAGGGGACCTGGACCGTCTCGCCAACCTGCCGACGCTGGACCAGGCGCGCGCCATGCTGCTGGGTGTGATGAAGGCACCAGCCAGCAAGCTCGTCCGCACGCTGGTGGAACCGGCTGCGAAGGTCGCACGCGTGCTCGCAGCACGTCGCGATCAGCTGCAGCAGGCCGCTTGAACCGGAAGCCGAACAGAGAACGAAACTGGGTAATCGAAACTTTCAGGAGGATCTAGAGATGGCCGTTTCCCGTGAAGACATTGTCGAGGCGCTGAGCAACATGAGCGTGCTCGAAGTCACCGATCTCGTTAAGGAGCTTGAGGAGAAGTGGGACGTGTCCGCTGCTGCTCCGGTCGCTGCGGTCGCCGCAGTCGCCGGTGCCGGTGCTGGCGCCGCCGCTGCCGAGGAGAAGACCGAGTTCGATGTCAGTATGACCAGCTTCGGCGCCAACAAGGTGTCGGTGATCAAGGTCGTGCGTGCCATCACCGGCCTCGGCCTGAAGGAAGCCAAGGACATGGTCGAGGGCGTGCCCTCGCTCGTGAAGGAAGGCGTCTCCAAGGACGAGGCAGAGAAGATCAAGAAGGAGCTCGAGGAAGCCGGCGCTAGCGTCGAGCTGAAGTAAGGCTCTGTTGATCTCGCGCAGAAGCGCATGAGACCAGGACAGGCTGGCAGCGATGGCTGCCGGCCTGCTCCTGTCCGAACGCTACATCGTCGCTGATCGGCGCCGATGGTCCGGTGAGAGACCGGACGGAACGACCGAACGCTGAGGGAATGCTCGATGAGTTACTCGTTCACCGAGAAGAAGCGGATCCGCAAGGACTTCGGCAAGCAGCCGACCATCCTCGAGGCTCCGTACCTGCTGTCTATCCAGCTGGAGTCCTACACCAAGTTCCTCCAGGAGGAGAGCACGCCGGACACCCGATCTGACATCGGGCTCCACTCGGCGTTCAAGTCCGTGTTCCCGATCGTAAGTTACTCCGGCAACGCGATGCTGGAGTACGTGAGCTATAAGCTCGGCGACCCCATCTTCGACGTCAAGGAGTGCCAGCTCCGCGGCATGACCTACGCGGCTCCGCTGCGGGTCAAGGTCCGTCTGGTGATCTACGACAAGGAGGCCACCGGCAGCGACAAGCCCGTCAAGGACGTCCGCGAGCAGGAGGTCTACATGGGCGAGCTGCCGCTGATGACGGAGAACGGTACGTTCATCGTCAACGGCACCGAGCGCGTCATCGTCTCTCAGCTGCACCGTTCGCCGGGTGTGTTCTTCGATCACGACCGTGGCAAGACCCACAGCTCGGGCAAGCTGCTGTTCTCCGCGCGCGTCATCCCTTACCGCGGCTCCTGGTTGGACTTCGAGTTCGACCCCAAGGACTGCGTGTTCGTGCGCATCGATCGCCGCCGCAAGCTGCCGGTCACCGTGCTGCTGCGTGCGCTGGGCTTCGGCGACCAGCAGATCCTCTCGATGTTCTTCGAGACCAACCAGTTCACCCTCAAGAAGGATGAGCTCAAGTTCAAGCTGGTCCCGGCGCGCCTGCGCGGCGAGACCGCCATGTTCGACATCAAGGTCGGTCGCAAGACCATCGTCGAGGCCGACCGTCGCATCACCGCGCGCCATATCCGTCAGCTCGAGGAAGCGGGCGTCAACGAGCTCGTCGTGCCGACGGAGTACCTGCACGGCAAGATCCTGGCCCACGACGTGGCTGACCCGGCTTCGGGCGAGCTGATCGCCAAGGCCAACGACGAGATCACCGCCGAGATCGTCGAGCGCATCCGCGGCACCAAGATCAACAAGTTGGAGACGCTGTACGTCAACGACCTGGATCAGGGGCCGTACATCTCCGACACATTGCGCATCGATGCGACCAAGACACAGCTCGAGGCGCTGGTCGAGATCTACCGGATGATGCGTCCTGGTGAGCCCCCGACCAAGGAGGCTGCCGAGAACCTGTTCCAGAACCTGTTCTTCAGCTCAGACCGCTACGACCTCTCTGCCGTCGGTCGGATGAAGTTCAACCGTCGCGTCGGCCGTGACGAGATCCTGGGTTCGGGGACGCTGTCGAACGACGACATCGTCGACGTCATCCGCGTCCTGATCGACATCCGCAACGGCAACGGCACCGTGGATGACATCGACCACCTCGGCAACCGTCGCGTCCGCAGCGTCGGCGAGATGGCGGAGAACGTGTTCCGCGTCGGCCTGGTCCGCGTCGAGCGCGCCGTCAAGGAGCGTCTGTCGCTGGCGGAGTCCGAGGGCCTGATGCCGCAGGAGCTGATCAACGCCAAGCCGGTCGCAGCGGCGGTGAAGGAGTTCTTCGGGAGCTCGCAGCTCAGCCAGTTCATGGACCAGAACAACCCGCTGTCCGAGGTCACCCACAAGCGCCGCGTCTCCGCGCTCGGGCCGGGTGGCCTGACCCGCGAGCGCGCAGGCTTCGAGGTCCGTGACGTGCATCCGACCCACTACGGTCGCGTATGCCCGATCGAGACCCCTGAAGGTCCGAACATCGGCCTGATCAACTCGCTGGCCGTGTACGCGCGCACCAACGAGTACGGCTTCCTGGAGACCCCCTACCGCAAGGTCACCAACGGGCACGTCACCTCCAAGGTCGAGTACCTGTCGGCGATCGAGGAGAGCCAGTACGTGGTCGCGCAGGCGAACGCTGAGCTGGATCCCAAGGGTCGTTTCACCGCTGACCTGGTCAGTTGCCGCCACCAGAACGAGTTCACGCTGTCCACGCCTGACCGCATCCAGTACATGGACGTCTCGCCGAAGCAGATCGTGTCCGTCGCAGCGGCACTGATCCCGTTCCTGGAGCACGATGACGCCAACCGCGCGCTCATGGGCTCGAACATGCAGCGCCAGGCGGTCCCCTGCCTGCGCGGCGAGACGCCGATGGTCGGCACCGGCATCGAGCGCAAGGTGGCGCAGGATTCCGGTGTGACCGTGAACGCCCGCCGTGGCGGCACGGTGGACCTGGTCGACGCGTCGAGGATCGTGGTGCGCGTGAACGACGAGGAGACGGTGCCGGGCGAGCCGGGCGTCGATATCTACTCGATGGTCAAGTACACGCGCTCGAACCAGAACACCTGCATCAACCAGCTGCCGCTGGTGAAGGCTGGCGATGTGATCGCCAAAGGCGACGTGCTGGCGGATGGTCCCTCGACCAACCTCGGCGAGCTCGCGCTGGGCCAGAACCTGCTGGTCGCGTTCATGCCTTGGAACGGCTACAACTTCGAGGATTCCATCCTCATCTCCGAGCGGGTCGTCGAGGAGGATCGCTTCACCACGATCCACATCGAGGAGCTGAACTGCGTCGCGCGCGACACCAAGCTCGGTCAGGAGGAGATCACCGCTGATATCCCGAACGTCGGTGAGTCCGCGCTGGCCAAGCTGGATGAGGCGGGCATCGCCTACATCGGCGCCGAGGTCCGCGCTGGCGACATCCTGGTCGGCAAGGTTACGCCCAAGGGCGAGACCCAGCTGACGCCTGAGGAGAAGCTGCTGAGGGCGATCTTCGGCGAGAAGGCCTCCGATGTTAAGGACACCTCGCTGCGCGTGCCGCCCGGGATGGATGGCACGGTCATCGACGTCCGCGTGTTCACCCGTGACGGCGTGGACAAGGACAGCCGTGCGCTGTCGATCGAGGAGGCCGAGCTGGAGAAGGTCCGCAAGGACCTGAAGGACCAGCAGCGAATCCACGAGGAGGACGTGTTCCAGCGAGTCGAGCGGATGTTGCTCGGCAAGGTCGCAGATGGCGGTCCGGACAAGCTCAAGAAGGGCTCGAAGATCACCAAGGCCTACCTGGAGGCCGTGCCGCGCGACAAGTGGTTCGAGATCCGCCTCCACAACGAGGAGGCCAGCGCGCAGCTCGAGACCATCAACGAGAACCTGAAGGCGCAGAAGAAGGAGTTCCAGAAGCGCTTCGAGGAGAAGAAGGCCAAGATCACCGCCGGCGACGACCTCGCCCCCGGCGTGCTCAAGATGGTCAAGGTCTACCTCGCGGTGAAGCGTCGTGTGCAGCCGGGCGACAAGATGGCCGGCCGCCACGGGAACAAGGGCGTCATCTCGACCATCGTCCCGGTCGAGGACATGCCGTACATGGAGGACGGTACGCCGGTGGACGTCGTGCTGAACCCCCTCGGCGTGCCTTCGCGCATGAACGTCGGCCAGGTGCTGGAGACGCACCTCGGCTGGGCTGCCAAGGGACTCGGCCTGCGTATCGGGGAGATGGTGGATTCCGGCGGCAAGACCGTGGAGATCCGCAAGTTCCTCGACCGCATCTACAACGAGTCCGGCGGTCAGAAGGAGGACATCAAGAGCCTCACCGATGACGAGATCACGGAGCTGGCTGCGAACCTGAGGCACGGCGTGCCGATGGCGACGCCGGTCTTCGATGGTGCCAACGAGGCCGAGATCCGCAACATGCTCGAGCTGGCGGGCCTGCCGTCCTCGGGTCAGACCACGCTAGTGGATGGGCGTACCGGCGAGACCTTCGATCGTGAGGTCACCGTCGGCTACATGTACATGCTGAAGCTGAACCATCTCGTCGACGACAAGATGCACGCGCGTGCGACGGGCCCGTACAGCCTCGTCACCCAGCAGCCGCTGGGTGGTAAGGCGCAGTTCGGTGGCCAGCGCTTCGGCGAGATGGAGGTCTGGGCGCTGGAGGCTTACGGCGCGTCCTACACCCTCCAGGAGATGCTCACCGTCAAGTCGGACGACGTCGGCGGCCGCACCAAGATGTACAAGAACATCGTGGATGGCGACCACCAGATGGAAGCCGGGATGCCGGAGTCCTTCAACGTGCTCGTGAAGGAGATCCGCTCGCTGGGCATCAACATCGAGCTGGAGCAGGAGTGAGCGCAGGGAACCCCTCCGCTACCGTGACCGCAGCCGCACAGGTGAAGAGATGAGAGAACTGTTCAAGATCTTCAAGCAGCAGGGCCTGGTCGAGGACTTCGACAGGATCCGTATCGCGCTGGCATCGCCGGAGCTGATCCGGTCCTGGTCCTTCGGTGAGGTCAAGAAGCCGGAGACCATCAACTACCGCACCTTCAAGCCGGAGCGGGATGGCCTGTTCTGCGCCAAGATCTTCGGTCCCGTGAAGGACTACGAGTGCCTGTGCGGTAAGTACAAGCGCCTCAAGCACCGCGGTGTGGTGTGTGAGAAGTGCGGCGTCGAGGTCACCCAGGCCAAGGTCCGCCGCGAGCGCATGGGCCACATCGAGCTGGCCTCACCGGTCGCGCACATCTGGTTCCTGAAGTCGCTGCCGTCCCGCATCGGCCTGATGCTGGACATGACGCTGCGCGAGATCGAGCGCGTGCTCTACTTCGAAGCCTTCGTGGTGATCGATCCGGGCCTGACGCCGCTGGAGCGCGGTCAGCTGCTCTCCGACGACGCCTACCTGGAAGCGATCGAGGAGCACGGTGACGAGTTCGACGCCCGCATGGGTGCCGAGGCCGTCTACGAGATGCTGAAGTCCATCGATCTCGACGACCAGGCCAAGACCCTGCGCGACGATATCGGTGCGACCAGCTCCGAGACCAAGATCAAGCGCCTGTCCAAGCGCCTGAAGCTGATCGAGGCCTTCCTCGAGTCCGGCAACCGTCCGGAGTGGATGGTCATGACGGTGCTGCCGGTGCTGCCGCCGGACCTGCGCCCGCTGGTGCCGCTGGACGGTGGCCGCTTCGCGACCTCCGACCTCAACGACCTCTACCGCCGCGTGATCAACAGGAACAACCGCCTCAAGCGACTCCTGGAGCTGAACGCGCCGGACATCATCGTGCGCAACGAGAAGCGCATGCTTCAGGAAGCTGTGGACGCGCTGCTCGACAACGGTCGTCGTGGTCGCGCCATCACCGGTTCCAACAAGCGCCCGCTCAAGTCGCTGGCCGACATGATCAAGGGCAAGCAGGGCCGGTTCCGCCAGAACCTGCTCGGCAAGCGCGTGGACTACTCCGGTCGCTCGGTGATCGTGGTCGGTCCGACGCTGCGTCTGCACCAGTGCGGCCTGCCCAAGAAGATGGCGTTGGAGCTGTTCAAGCCCTTCATCTTCGGCAAGCTCCAGTTGCGTGGCCTGGCCGCGACGATCAAGGCCGCCAAGCGCCTGGTCGAGCGTGAGGGGCCGGAGGTGTGGGACATCCTCGAGGAGGTCATCCGCGAGCATCCGGTGATGCTGAACCGCGCACCGACGCTGCATCGCCTCGGCATCCAGGCCTTCGAGCCCGTGCTGATCGAGGGTAAGGCCATCCAGCTGCACCCGCTGGTCTGCACCGCCTTCAACGCCGACTTCGACGGCGACCAGATGGCCGTGCACGTCCCGCTGTCGCTGGAGGCGCAGCTCGAGGCCCGCGCGCTGATGATGTCGTCGAACAACATCCTCAGCCCGGCGAACGGTGAGCCGATCATCGTGCCGTCGCAGGACGTCATCCTGGGGCTGTACTACATGACCCGCTCGCGGATCAACGCGGTCGGCGAGGGTTCGGTGTTCACCGACGTCAACGAGGTGCACCGCGCTTACGAGACGGGTGCCGCCCACCTGCACGCGAAGATCAAGGTCCGCCTGACGGACTTCATCGCTGACGAAGAGGGCAACCTGACCGAGCGCTACGCGCTCCGTGACACCACGGTGGGTCGGGCCATCCTGACCGAGATCCTGCCGAAGGGCCTGCCCTTCGAGCTGATCGATCAGCCGATGACCAAGAAGGCGGTCTCCTCGGTCATCAACGCCTGCTACCGCAGGGTCGGTCTGAAGGAGACGGTGATCTTCGCTGACCAGCTGATGTACACCGGTTTCCGTTACGCGACCCGCTCCGGCGTCTCCTTCTGTGCCAACGACATGGTCATCCCGGACGAGAAGGACGGGATCCTGGCGAAGGCCGAGGGCGAGGTTAAGGAGATCGAGGCGCAGTACCGCTCCGGTCTCGTGACCGTCGGCGAGCGCTACAACAAGGTCGTGGACATCTGGTCGCGTACGAACGACCAGGTCGCCAAGGCCATGATGGAGAAGCTCGGCAAGGACGAGGTCCTCGACGCCGAGGGCAACAAGGTCAAGCAGGATTCCTTCAACAGCATCTTCATGATGGCTGACTCCGGTGCCCGAGGCAGCGCGGCGCAGATCCGCCAGCTCGCCGGCATGCGTGGCCTGATGGCCAAGCCGGACGGCTCCATCATCGAGACGCCGATCACCGCGAACTTCCGCGAGGGTCTGAACGTCCTCCAGTACTTCATCTCCACCCATGGCGCTCGTAAGGGCCTGGCCGACACCGCGCTGAAGACCGCGAACTCGGGCTACCTGACCCGTCGCTTGGTCGACGTGGCGCAGGACCTGGTGGTGACCACCGTGGATTGCGGTACCACCCGCGGTCTGTCGATGACCCCGCTGGTCGAAGGTGGCGATGTGGTTGAGCCCCTGCGCGAGCGGGTGCTAGGCCGTGTGCTGGCGCAGGAAGTGCTGGTCCCCGGGACCGAAGAGGTCGCGGTCGAGGCCGGCGAACTGCTCGACGAGGCGCTGGTCGAGCGCCTCGAGGAGCTCTCGGTCGATAAGGTCAAGGTCCGCTCAGCGATCACCTGCGAGACCCGCCACGGCGTCTGCGCGCTCTGCTACGGACGCGATCTCGCCCGCGGCCATCGCGTCGACATCGGTGAGGCGGTCGGCGTCATCGCCGCGCAGTCCATCGGTGAGCCGGGCACCCAGCTGACCATGCGTACCTTCCACATCGGTGGTGCCGCATCGCGTGCCGCTGCCGTGAACAACGTCGAGATCAAGGGCAAGGGCACCGCGCGCCTGCACAACATCAAGACCGTGCAGCATGCGGATGGCCATCTGGTCGCCGTGTCCCGCTCCGGCGAGCTCGCCGTGATGGACGAGTACGGGCGTGAGCGTGAGCGCTATCGCATCCCCTACGGTGCCGTCATCGGCATCCAGGACGGGGACGCGGTCACCCCGGGTCTCGTCGCAGCGAACTGGGATCCGCATACCCATCCGGTCGTGACCGAGTTGGCGGGTACCGTGCGCCTGCACGACTTCATCGAGGGCGTGACCGTCCAGCGTCAGGTGGACGAGATCACCGGCCTGTCCTCCACCGTGGTGCTGGATGCCAAGCAGCGCGGTAGCGCGGGCAAGGATCTGCGCCCGATGGTTAAGCTGGTCGGCCCCAAGGGCAAGGACATCTGCTTCGCCGGGACCGACATCCCCGCGGTGTACTTCCTGCCCGCCGGCGCCATCATCAACATGGGTGACGGCAGTGCGGTAGGGGTCGGCGACGTGGTCGCCAGGATCCCGCAGGAGTCATCGAAGACCCGCGACATCACCGGCGGTCTGCCGCGCGTGGCCGACCTGTTCGAAGCGCGCAAGCCGAAGGAATCGGCGATCCTCGCCGAGCACACCGGCACCGTGGGCTTCGGCAAGGAGACCAAGGGCAAGCGTCGCCTGGTCATCACCGATGAGAACGCCGAGCAGCACGAGGAGCTGATCCCGAAGTGGCGCCACCTGCACGTGTTCGAGGGCGAGCACGTGGAGAAGGGCGAGGTCATCGCCGATGGCGAGCCGAACCCGCACGACATCCTGCGTCTGCAGGGCGTCGAGCCCCTGTCCGATTACCTGGTCCGTGAGATCCAGGACGTCTACCGGCTCCAGGGCGTGAAGATCAACGACAAGCACATCGAGGTCATCATCCGGCAGATGCTGCGCAAGATCGAGGTCACCGACGCGGGTGATTCCAAGCTCCTGCGCGGTGAGCAGATCGACCGCGGGCGCCTGCACGAGATCAACGAGGCGCTGGAGTCCGACAGCAATGTCCCGGCTGCCTGGGACCCGATCCTGCTGGGCATCACCAAAGCCAGCCTGGCCACCGAGTCCTTCATCTCCGCGGCTTCCTTCCAGGAGACCACTCGGGTGCTGACCGAGGCCGCCGTCAGGGGCTCGGCGGACGACCTCCGCGGCCTGAAGGAGAACGTGATCGTCGGGCGCCTGATCCCGGCCGGTACCGGCTTCGCTCACCACGAAGAGCGTCGCCGCCGTCGGACCGAGAGCGATGAGCCGGATCTGGAGGCCGCCCTCGAGGAGGCCCTGGCAGCCGAGCTCGGCGCCGAGGCATTGAAGGCGGTGCTCCCGCTGGACGTCGAGGACGGGGCGGATGAAGCCGAGGACACCGTCGAGGAGGCCTCCGAGGAGGCAGGCGCGGCCGAGTGAGGAAGGGCGGGCCCCAGGGCCCGCTCCTTGACAGCCCTGGGGGGTGACTCCTAGAATCCCGCGGCTCAACTGGGCAGGTTGGCCTGTATGGCCCGCCTGCCCTGAATCTTTATGTGACCGGGTCGCCTCAGGCGGCCCGGTCCGTCTTCAGAAGGTCGAAGGAAGGCTTAACAGGATGGCGACAGTCAACCAGCTGGTGCGCAAGCCTCGCAAGAGCAAGCGCGAGAAGAGCACCGTCCCGGCCCTGGCCGGCAGCCCGCAGAAGCGTGGCGTCTGCACGCGCGTCTACACCACCACCCCGAAGAAGCCGAACTCGGCCATGCGGAAGGTGGCTCGTGTGCGGCTGACCAACGGCTTCGAAGTCACCAGCTACATCGGCGGTGAGAAGCACAACCTGCAGGAGCACTCGGTGGTGCTGATCCGCGGCGGTCGAGTCAAGGACCTGCCGGGCGTCCGTTACCACACCGTGCGCGGCACCCTGGATTGCGCCGGTGTCACCGAGCGTCGCCAGGGCCGTTCCAAGTACGGCGCCAAGCGTCCGAAGTCCTGAACAAACAAGAACCCAGAGAAGGGCTGAGCCATGTCCCGTAGAAACGAAGCACCGAAGCGCGAGATCCTCCCGGATCCCAAGTACGGAAGCCAGATGCTGGCCAAGTTCATGAACATCATCATGAAGGATGGCAAGAAGTCCGTCGCCGAGGGCGTCGTCTACGGTGCGATCGATCGCATCGCGGAGCGTCAGAACACGCCTCCGGCCGCCGCTGTGGATGTGCTGGAGCGTGCGCTCCAGAACGTCGAGCCGGCCGTAGAGGTGAAGTCCCGCCGCGTCGGTGGTGCGAACTACCAGGTACCGGTCGAGGTGCGGCCGATCCGTCGTCGCGCGCTGGCCATGCGTTGGGTCATCGATGCCGCGCGCAAGCGCAGCGAGAAGTCGATGGCGCACCGCCTCGCGAACGAGCTGATGGATGCTGCGGACAACCGCGGCTCCGCGGTGAAGAAGCGTGAGGATACGCATCGTATGGCGGAGGCCAACAAGGCCTTCTCCCACTACCGTTGGTGAGCCGGGGGACCGGTCCTATCGCACGCTGACTTCGTTGGAGTCCGATCTCGGGATGCTCACCTAGCTTCAGTAGGCTCCGCTCCCTCGATCGTCCTCCGCCTCGCCAGCCCACGATAGTCCTCGGTCCTGATTCGAGGAAGTCTGTTCAAGCAACGCTAACTGAGACGAACTGAAGGTCTAAGACTGTGCCCCGTATTACTCCCATCGAGCGCTACCGCAACATCGGCATCATGGCTCATATCGATGCCGGTAAGACGACCACGACCGAGCGCATCCTGTTCTACACCGGTATCTCCCATAAGATCGGTGAGGTGCACGATGGCGCTGCCGTCATGGACTGGATGGAGCAGGAGCAGGAGCGAGGCATCACGATCACCTCGGCTGCGACGACCTGCTTCTGGCAGGGTATGGACAAGCAGTACCCGCAGCACCGCATCAACATCATCGACACCCCGGGCCACGTGGACTTCACCATCGAGGTGGAGCGCAGCCTGCGCGTGCTGGACGGTGCCTGTGCGGTGTTCTGTTCGGTGGGTGGTGTGGAGCCGCAGTCCGAGACCGTCTGGCGCCAGGCCAACAAGTACAAAGTCCCGCGCATGGCGTTCGTCAACAAGATGGACCGCGCCGGTGCCAACTTCCTGCGCGTGGTCGGCCAGATGCACGACCGTCTCGGTGCCAACGCCGTCCCGATCCAGCTGCCGATCGGCGCGGAGGAGGACTTCAAGGGCGTCGTCGACCTGATCGAGCAGCGCGCGATCTTCTGGAACGAAGCGGACATGGGCGTGACCTACGAGGCCGAGCCCATCCCGGCGGATATGGCCGAGATCTGCGCCGAGTGGCGCGAGAAGATGGTCGAGGCTGCGGCCGAAGCTGACGAAGAGCTGATGGAGAAGTACCTCGAGGGCGAGGCGCTCACCCCCGAGGAGATCATCCGGGGCCTGCGTAAGCGCACCCTGGCCAACGAGGTCGTGCCGGTGCTGTGCGGCTCCGCGTTCAAGAACAAGGGCGTCCAGGCGATGCTGGATGCTGTGGTCGAGTTCATGCCCTCGCCGGTCGACGTGCCCGCGATCCGCGGCCTCGATGACGATGAGCAGGAAGCCCACCGCGGCAGCACCGACGAGGAGCCGTTCGCAGCGCTCGCATTCAAGATCGCGACCGACCCCTACGTCGGCACGCTGACCTTCTTCCGCGTCTACTCCGGCGTCCTCAAGTCCGGCGACTCGGTCTACAACCCGGTCAAGTCGAAGAAGGAGCGCATCGGCCGCATCCTGCAGATGCACGCCAACTCCCGCGAGGAGATCAAGGAGGTGCGCGCTGGCGACATCGCCGCCGCGGTCGGCCTGAAGGATGTGACCACCGGTGACACGCTGTGCTCGCTGGACCAGATCATCACGCTGGAGCGCATGGAGTTCCCGGAGCCGGTGATCTCGATCGCCGTTGAGCCGAAGACCAAGGCCGACCAGGAGAAGATGGGTGTCGCGCTGCAGAAGCTCGCGCAGGAGGACCCGTCGTTCCGCGTCCACACAGACGAGGAGTCCGGTCAGACCATCATCTCCGGCATGGGCGAGCTGCACCTGGAGATCATCGTCGATCGCATGCGCCGCGAGTTCAAGGTCGAGTCGAACGTCGGCAAGCCGCAGGTCGCGTACCGCGAGACCATCCGCGGCACCGTCGAGCACCAGTACAAGCACGCCAAGCAGTCGGGCGGGCGCGGCCAGTACGGCCACGTCTACCTGCGCATCGAGCCGAACGAGCCCGGTGCTGGCTACGAGTTCCTGAACGAGATCACCGGTGGTGTGATCCCGCGCGAGTTCATCCCGGCGGTCGGCAAGGGTGTCGAGGAGCAGATGCTCAACGGCGTCATCGCGGGCTTCCCGGTGGTGGACGTCAAGGTGGCCCTGTTCGATGGCTCCTACCATGACGTCGACTCCTCGGAGATCGCGTTCAAGATCGCCGCTTCCATGTGTTTCCGCGAGGCTGCGCAGAAGGCGCGGCCGGTCCTGCTCGAGCCGATCATGCGGGTCGAGGTGGTGACACCTGAGGAGTACATGGGCGATGTGATGGGCGACCTCAACCGTCGCCGTGGCATCGTCCAGGGCATGGAGGATGCGCCGGCCGGCAAGGTCGTGCGCGCTGAGGTGCCGCTGGCCGAGATGTTCGGCTACTCCACCGACCTGCGTTCCGCCAGTCAGGGCCGCGCGGTCTACTCGATGGAGTTCGCCAAGTACGCGGAGGCGCCGAACAGCGTCGCCGAAGAGATCATCCAGAAAGCTTCCTGATAGTCGTACCCGTTACCTAGATAGGGGAAAGAGCAGTGTCCAAGGAGAAATTCCAGCGTACGAAGCCGCACGTGAACGTGGGGACTATCGGTCACGTCGACCATGGCAAGACGACGCTGACGGCGGCGCTGACGGTATGCCAGTCGAAGAAGTTCGGTGGTG
>Ga0214472_10003839_pt1 | contig 15844 bp, 17 predicted proteins | sample RVTome_6_FD_207662 | JGI IMG/M metagenome (GOLD analysis project Ga0214472, IMG submission 207662) | Soil microbial communities from uranium-contaminated site in the Upper Colorado River Basin, Wyoming, United States - RVT140D175 | ecosystem: Environmental > Terrestrial > Soil > Contaminated >...
CCTCCGGCCCTCCGGGCCACCTCCCCCAACGTCGCTCCGCTCCTGGGGGAGGAAACATGACGTTCGTTTCTCCCCCCCGGCGGAGCCGGGAGGGGGGTTCTGTTTCTCCCCCCAGTGAGCGAAGCGAGCGTTGGGGGGAGTCCGGCGAAGCCGGGAGGGGGGCTACAGACTCTCGATGAGCTTTTCCACCCGCTCGTCGTGGGCCTTGAACGGGTCTTTGCACATCACGGTTCGTTGGGCCTGATCGTTGAGCTTGAGGTGAACCCAATCGACCGTGAAGTCCCGCTTCTTGGCCTTCGCCGCCTTGATGAAGGCGCCGCGGAGGCGGGCCCGGGTCGTCTGTGGTGGTTGTCGCACCGCCAGCGCCACCTTCTCGTCGGTGACCACCCGGTCGACCATGCCCTTGCCCTCGAGCAGGTAGTAGAGACCACGCTCCCGGTTGACGTCGTGGTAGCTGAGATCCATCATCGACATTCGCGGGTCGGACATGGGAAGGCCGCGTCGGTCGGAGTAGCGCTCCAGCAGACGATGCTTGATCACCCAGTCGACTTCACGGTCGAGGGTCATCGGGTCCTTCTCGAGACCGGTGAGCAGGTGCTCCCAACGATCGATGGCTGCCTGCACCTCTGGGGGAAAGCCGGGGCTGCGGGAGAATCTCATCGCACGGTCCAGATACTCCCACTGGATGTCGAGAGCCGAGAGCTCGCGGCCATTTGCCAGTTTGATCTTCCGCCGGCAGGTCACGTCGTGGGACACCTCGCGGATGGCGCGGATCGGGTTCTCCAGGGAGAGATCACGAAACACCACGTCTCTCTCGATCATCTGCAGTAGAGCAACCATCGTGCCCACCTTGACGAAGGTGGCGTACTCGGACATGTTCGAGTCGCCGGCGATGACGTGGAGACGTCGGTAACGCTCGGCGTCGGCATGTGGCTCGTCACGGGTGTTGATGATGGGTCTCGACCGTGTCGTGGCCGAGGACACCCCCTCCCAGATGTGGTCGGCTCGCTGTGCGATCGAGAAGGCGGTCCCCCTGGGTGTTTGGGTCAGCTTGCCTGCCCCCAAGAAGATCTGTCTTGTCACCAGGAATGGGATCAGGACGTCCACAGTCCGGTGAAAGTCCTTGTGTCTGCTCACCAGATAGTTCTCGTGGCATCCATATGAGTTGCCGGCGCTGTCGGTGTTGTTCTTGAACACGTAGATCTCGCCCCGGATCCCCTCCTCTTCCAGTCTCTCCTCGGCGCCTCGCACCAAGCCTTCGAGGATCCTCTCCCCCGCCTTGTCGTGTGCCACCACGTCCTCGAGGTTGTCACATTCGGGAGTGGCGAACTCAGGGTGCGAACCGACATCGAGGTAGAGACGCGCACCGTTCTCCAAGAAGACATTGGAGGATCGACCCCAGGAGACGACGCGGCGGAACAGATACCGGGCTACTTCGTCAGGGCTGAGCCGTCGCTGCCCACGCAGAGTGCAGGTGACCCCGTACTCGTTCTCCAATCCGAATATCCGTCGCTCCACTTGGTCAGGCTAAACCGGCGACAGGGTTCCCGTGACAAGTATGTTGCTCGAGGGGTCGGGGGTACCTCAGCGGGAGGGAAGCTCGTCGGCACTGAGTCGTCGGAACGCCCTGCGCCCATTGGACGAGTCGAGCACACCGGCCTCCCAGCCTTCGATCTCACGACCCTCCGCCTGGCGGAACACCTCGCTGGCCACCTCCAAGGCCTTGGCGAGAGTCATGCCGGGCTCCCACTTCGCCTCGAGGGCCTCGGTGAGCTGCTCGGCCTTCCCGCCAATCGCGACGAAGTGGCGCTCGTCGTAGAGAGTCCCGTCATAGGTGACCCGGAAGAGCCGGTGCTCGTCCCCGTCTTCACTGATCTCGGCGATCAGGACCTCCACCTCGAACGGCTTGGGCTCCCTGGTGAAGATTGCGCCCAACGTCTGAGCAAAGGCCGTGGCCAGCCCCATCGCTGTGACGTCCTCGCGCGAATACAGATAGCCCATCAGGTCGGCTTGGCGGATGCCGGCCTTTCGCAGTGTCTCGAACTCGTTGTACTTGCCGACACCGGCAAAAGCGATGCGGTCATAGACCTCGCTGATCTTGTGCAGGGCTTTGGACGGGTTCTCAGCGAGAAGCAGGACACCGTCGGAGTAGTCGACGGCAATGATCGAGCGGCCCCGGGCGATGCCTTTCCGAGCGAACTCCGCCTTGTCCCTGACCAGCTGCTCTGGTGCGACATAGAACGGGATAGTCACCGTATCGACTCCACGGCTTGCTCAGCCACTGGCCCAATGACGGAGTCATCGAGCTCATCGAGACCGTCGGCACTGATCCGGATCACGGTCGGATAGATCCCTCTTTTCAGGTCAGGACCGCCGGTGGCGGTGTCCTCTTGGGAGGCGGCGACAAGGGCACTCACCGCGATACCGGTCGCCTCCTCCGCTCCGAGGTCGTCGCGGTACACGGTTCGCATGTACGACTTGGCCAGTCGGGCGCCCGAGCCGGTGCTGCCGAAGTCGATCTCCTCGTAGCGGCCACCGACGGCGTCGTAGCTGTAGAGCCGGCCCCGGCCCTCGCGTTCGTCGTAGCCGGCGAACAAGGGCACTACCACCAGACCCTGGAATGCCATCGGGAGCTGGCCTCTCACCAGACGAGCGAGAAAGGTCGCCTGACCTTCCAAGGAGAGCCGAACGCCTTCGATCTTCTCGTAGTGCTCGAGCTCGACCTGAAAGAGCCGAACCATCTCGATGGCGAGACCGGCTGTGCCCGCGATCGAGACCGCCGAGTACCTGTCAGCAGGGAAAACCTTGCGGATGCGCCGGTGGGCCACCAGGTTTCCCTCGGTTGCCCTCCTGTCACCGGCCATGACCACTCCGCCTTCGTAGCGCAGGGCGAGAACGGTCGTGCCTTCGGGTGAGAGCGGAGCCTTTTCCCCGGGGGGGAGGGTCAAGACGGGTTTGGCCCCCAGCGAGTCGAGCAGATCCGAGAAACTCGATCCTGGGCTTGGCGCCTGCATCGGCAACGGGCCCATGGATCCGATCACTCGCCGCCCTTCTGGACGTAGTTCTTGACGAACTCTTCTGCATTCTCTTCGAGAACCTCATCGATCTCGTCGAGAAGGTCGTCCAGCGCTTCGAGGTCCGCTTCGGATTCGACCCGTGCCGCGGCCTCTTCCTCGCTCTTTTCCTTGTCGCTTCCCTTGCCTTGTGATCGTTCTCTGTCAGACATCCAAGTCATCCTCCTAGACGACGCAGAAGGTCGGCTGCGTCTTCGGCTTCATCGATCATGGAACCGACCAAATCGGCCCCACCTCGAAGTGGCTCCATCATAGGAACCCGTTTGAGATGCGATTCACCGATGTCGAACACCAGCGAATCCCAGTTGGCAGCCACCAGCGAGTCAGAGAACTCGGACACGCACCGGCCTCGAAAGTACGCCCTGGTGCGGTCCGGAGGGTTGACCGCGGCCGCCTCGATGTCGCTGTCGTCGAACAGACGTCGCATCGAGCCCCGGTCGACCAAGCGGTAGTAGAGACCGCGGGCCGGGTCGACGTCGTGATACTGGACGTCGAGAGCGCGCAGCTTCGAGTCGGTCCAGTTGACGCCGTCACGTTCGATGTAGCCTTCGAAGAGACGCTTCTTCGCGATCCAATCCAGCGTGTCTGCGAGCTTGCCGGGGTCGGTGGCGAGGAGGGAGAGTGTTCGTTCCCACTCCTCGATCACCTGATTCCACACCGGCTCGTCGAGTTCCTTCTCGACATACTTGGCCAGCCATTCGAGATAGCGGGCCTGCAGGTCGAGGGCGGTGGCGGTGCCGCCCCCATCCAATTCCAGGGGTCGGCTCAGGCCGATGTCGTGGCTGACCCGCCAGCATGACTCGACCGGGTCGAGCAGATCGAGGGGGTCGGGAAGGGCACCGTCCTCGAGCGCGGCGAGCATCAAGGCCGTGGTCCCGAGTTTGAGGAAGTTCTGGTATTCGGAGAGGTTGGCGTCGCCGATGATCACGTGCAGCCTGCGGTACTTGGAAGGGTCACCGTGCGGTTCGTCACGGGTGTTGATGATCGGGCGCTTCAGGGTCGTCTCCAACCCCACCTCCTCCTCGAAGAAGTCGGCCCGCTGGGTCACTTGGAAGCCGACCTCGGGACGATCGTTCTCCGAACCGACCTTGCCCGCCCCGGTGAAGATCTGCCTGGTGACAAGGAAGGTGGTGGCAAAACGGATCACGTCTCCGAACGGTGTCTCCCGGGAGAGCAGGTAGTTCTCATGCGCGCCATAGGAGTTGCCCTTGGCGTCGGAGTTGTTCTTGTACAAAGAAACCGTCTTGCCCGAGACCTCGGTTGCCACCCGGGCGGCCGAGCGCATTACCAGCTCGCCGACCTTGTCATAGAGAGCGGCTTCCAGCGGGTCGTAGCACTCGGGCCCCGAGTACTCGGGGTGGGCATGGTCGACGTAGAGCCGAGCCCCGTTGGCCAGGACCGAATTGACCACCGCCCCCTCAGGGTCGACCACACCGAAAGTGTCGTGACCAAACCCGCGGGCGTCGCGACCGGGCGACTCTTCCTCATAGGACCACTGGACCTTGACCCGGGCGCCCGGGTAGCTGTTGACGACGAGCGAGGAGGCAACAGCAGGATTGAATCCGATATCGTCTCTCACCACGATGCCGTACTCGGTCTCGGTGCCGAGCACCTTGTGCATCGCCATCAGAGGTATTGACCCGCCGAGACCTTTTCGATCAAGCGACTCTCGTCGTCCCCGTCCACCAGGGTGCGGACGTAGATGATCCGCTCGCCCTTCTTGCCTGACACCCGGGCCCAGTCGTCGGGATTGGTGGTGTTGGGCAAGTCTTCCTGCTCACGGAACTCCTGCTTGATGGCCTCGGTCAGATCAGACAGGCGTACTCCTATCTCACCTCCGGCGATCTGACGTTTGATCGCGTCCTTCTTGGCTCGCCTGACGATGTTCTCGATCATCGCCCCCGAAGCGAAGTCCTTGAAGTAGAGCACCTCGCGGTCACCGGAGGCATAGGTCACTTCGAGGAAGCGGTTCTCGTCGGACTCGGAGTACATCGCATCGACCGTTGCTTCGATGTAGTCCCCGATCACCTTCGTCTTGTCGCCACCGGCCTTCTCGATCGCGTCGGGGTCGATCGGAGTCTCGTCACTGATGTAGATGCGGAAGATCTCCCTGGCTGCGATCGGATCCGGACGGTTGATCTTGATCTTCACGTCGAGCCGGCCCGGTCGGAGGATGGCCGGATCGATCAAGTCCTCCCGGTTGGAAGCACCGATCACCACCACATTCTTCAGCGACTCGACACCGTCGAGCTCGGACAGAAGCTGGGGCACGATGGTGGATTCGACATCTGAGCTGATCCCCGTCCCCCTGGTCCGGAACAGTGAGTCCATCTCGTCGAAGAAGACGATGACGGGCACGCCCTCATCCGACTTCTCCTTGGCCCGTTGGAAGATGAGCCGGATCTGGCGCTCCGTCTCGCCGACCCACTTGTTGAGCAGCTCGGGGCCTTTGATGTTCAGGAAATAGGAACGCACATCAGGGCTCCCGGTCCGCTCCGAGACCTTCTTGGCCAGACTGTTGGCAACCGCTTTGGCGATGAGGGTCTTGCCACAGCCGGGAGGCCCATACAGCAGGATTCCCTTGGGCGGTTCGAGCTCGTACTCCCGGAACAAGTCCTTGTGGAGATAGGGCAACTCGACCGTGTCACGTATCTGCTCGATCTGCTCGGCCAGACCGCCGACGTCGGAGTAGGTGATGTCGGGCACTTCCTCGAGCACCAGCTCCTCGACTTCGGGCCGCTCCATCTTCTCCAGGACCAGACCCGTTTTGCTGTCGACGCGCACGTAGTCGCCTGGGCGGAGCTTGACGTCGGCCATCCCCTCCGAGCGTTGCAGGACCCGCTCCTCGTCGGCATGGGCGAATACCACCACCCGGCCGTCGGGCAGCGCCTCTCGCACTCGCATGACATCGCCGGCGGGCTCGAAGTGGCGAACGTCGATGACGTTGAACGCCTCGTTGAGCAGGACTTCCTGACCTACCTGGAGCTTCTTGACCTCGACGTTGGGCTGGGCAGCGACGCGCAGCTTGCGACTCCCGGTCAGAATGTCGACGGTCCCGTCATCGTTGAGCTGGAGCACGGTCCCGAAGTTGTTGGGAGGTGCGGTGAGTTTCTCCACCTCTTCCCGGAGGACACCGAGCTGCTCACGGGCTTCTTCCAGGACGGCTGACAGCTTGTCGTTCTGAGACATCGCCCGATCGAGGCGCTCCCGGAGCCTCGACAGCTCGGACTCGAGCTCTTCGACTCGGGCTGGAGCCTCACGCAGACGTCGGCGCAGGACGGCGACTTCCTCCTCGAGCGCGGTGATCACTCCACGCAGCTGAGTGGCGTCGTCCGGTCTCCGTCCTTCGTCCACAGGCATTCTCCTGACCTTGTTAGCAGTATACGAATGGGGTTCTTTAGTTCTCTGGGTTGTCCGGCCCAACGGCCTCCACCGATATTGGCACCTCTGCCAGCCAAACAAGAAGGGTCGGCGAACCGACCCCGATACTTGAGCGGCCGATCGGTCTCATCAGGCTTCGATGAAGATGCACTCTCCGGGACACTCCTCGGCGGCTTCGATGGTCAGATCGTCCTGGCCGGTAGGCACCACCGCCAACCCCACCGCCCCCTGAGGGTTTCCTTCGCTTTCGGCAAAGATCTTCGGGCCTTCCCGCACGTAGGCGAGACCGTCGTCCAGAAGCACGAACACGTCTGGGGCTATTTCCTCACAAAGACCGTCGCCGGTGCAGAGATCCTGGTCGATCCATACTTTCATCGTGAGAAACGGAGGGTGGGCATCTGGATTTCGATGGTAGCGACCGGTCGACATTGGCCCGATCGGGGCCTAAGGACGCGGTGCCGTCTTCCGCATGAAGACCAGAAACCCGGTGTGACCGATCATGTTGTGCTCGGGTCGAACCGACCTACCTGACACATTCCAATCCCGGAACAGGAACTCCTTCACCTCGATCTCGGCGAACGCACCTGACTGCCGTGCCCGCTCGACCAGGGCCTGGACCTGAGGCACCGTCGGAAGATAGGAGCAGAACACTCCCCCGCCGGGTTGATGTTCGGCTGCCACATCCAGCACGTGCCATGGCTCGGGCAGATCGAGGACGATCCGGTCGGGGGCGGAGCCGGCCACCTCATCGGCCACGTCGCCCACTCGCAGTTCGACATTGGCCGGGATCTCCCCGTACCACCGCTCTACCGCCTTTCGGGCGTGAGCGGCGTGGTCGTCGCGAACCTCGACGCTGATCAGCTTGCCGGTCGGCCCCACCGCGCGACTGAGACCCAGAGTCAACGCGCCCGATCCGGTGCCGGCTTCGAGCACCGTCATCCCGGGGCCGATGTCGGCGTAAACCAGGATCGGGCCCAGGTCTTTGGGATAGACGACCTGGGCGCTCCGCTTCATCTTGAGGACGAAGTCGGCCAGCCGGGGCCGGAGCAGCAGCAGATGTGCGCCGGTTGAGGATTCGATCCAGGACCCATCTTCTCTTCCGATCAGATCCGAGTGTGGGACCATGCCCTCGTGATATTGGAACACCCGGCCCGACTCCAGGTTGAGAAGGAAGTGACGCCCCTTGGAATCGATGAGGAGCGCCGGATCACCGGCCTCGAGGGTCATGACCCCAGGATGGCTATCGCCCCGACCAGAAGGCCGAGCACCATCGAGATCACTACGAACCAGATGAGGATTTGAACGAGTTTGCGGTTTTGCATGCTGTATGAATGTGCTGGACTGGATGACACGGTAGACAAATGAGAAGCCTGCTACGCCTCTTCGGGATCCGGGATTTGCGCGCCCAGAGCGTCGGTCGGACGTTGCGCGGTCTGAGAACCGGTGACCAGACCGAGCTGTATATCGGGCTCGGGTTGGCGGCTCTCTCCTATTTGGGCAAGACAGCGCCGCGGAAAAAGCTTCTCTATCGCAAGATGTTGCCCGAGGGCTCCGCCCTCGTCATCCATCACAAACGTATTGGCGACCCCAAGATCGAAGTGATCAAGCCCCGCTGAGAGCCGGACAGGTCACTAGGAGCGAAGCGACGCCCTCAGACCCGGTAGACCTCGACCATGGTCTTGTTCCGCCCGCCCCGGCGACGGCCCAGGATGAAAGCGATGGCGATCAGGACCGCCACGACCACACCCGCGGCGACTGCAGTGCTCTTGGCCGACTCTCTGGTCTCGTCGATGGCGGCGACGATCTCATTCGCCTTGGCCTCGATGTCTTCCCTACTTATCGCCACTCTGCATCCTCCACACCACGAGCCCCGCTGCGCCACCAGCGCCCAACGCGCTCAGAAACCGCGCCAACACCACGTACCACTCGCCTTTGGGCAACCAAGTCTTCAAGCCGCTGTACAGGGCGAGCACCAGGAAGAAGGCCCCAAGCGAGATCGCCATCGCACCGCCGATCCCTATCCCGGCTGTCTTGCCGAGACGTTTCACCGGTTCGATGGTCTCCTGTCGCAGATACTCCCGGGACATATCGATCAGCTCGGTCGTCAGTTGTGGGATCTCGTGTGGTTCAGGCATCCGTGGCAAGGCTAACAACGCGTAGACACACCGCCAGTGGCCGGTAGGGTGCACGCCCGTGAACTTCGTCAAGTCGCTGACGAGCCTGGGACCGAGATACATGGCCCTGTTCTTCGGTCAAGCCATCAGTCACTTTGGCACCTACGTCGCATTCATCACCTTGCCTCTGCTTGTGCTGGACATACAGAGATCCACCGACTCGGAGTCGACGTTGGATTTCGCCATCACCTACGCCTTGGAGACAGCACCGGCCCTGCTACTCGGGCTCTTCGCCGGAGTCGTCATCGACCGGATCCACCTGCGACCGATAATGATCGCCACTGATCTGCTTCGAGCGTCGGCCTTCTTCTACCTCGCCGCCTCCTACGGCACCTATGGGATCGGGACCGTGTTCCTCATCGCGTTCATCGTCGGATCGATGACCACATTCTTCGACGGCGCCCTCTACGCGTTGGTCCCCTCGATCGTTCCCCGGCGGAGACTCGCCGACGCCAACGGCTTCGTCGCCGCGAGCCAACAGGCAAACTTCGCTCTGGGCACGCTGGCCGCGGGGATCATCGCCTGGGCCACCGGCGGACCAGCCGTGGGGCTGTTCATCAACGGGGCGAGCTTCGTGCTCTCGGCGATCTTTCTCAACTGGGTGGGCCGGGTCGTTCACCATCGCACTCCCGAGGACGAAAGGGCTCCCTTCTTCACCGAGGCGGCCAATGGGATTCGCTATATATGGCGGGAGCCGCGGCTCCGGATCACCACCATCGCGGCGGCAGTCCCCAACTTCGTGATGGGCTTCATCGAGGCAACCGTGGTGGTGCTGTTCTATGTGCTCTTGGGGGCCGCAAATGACTTCGAGATCGGAGTCCTGGTCAGCGCAATGGGTGTCGGTGGGATCATCGGAGCCCTCATCGCCTCCCCGGTGATCGAGAAGATCGGCTTGGGCAGGACCATGACTGTCGGGATGACCATCGCCGGGTTTCTCCTCTTCGCGGTGATGTTCACCACCTACGGGCTAGTGGCGTTGGCCCTCAATGCGGGGTGGATGGTCGGGGTCTCTCTGATCAACGTGCCCCTGGCCACCATCCGCCAGCACTACGCCAACGAAGCGATGCTGGGCAGGGTGATCTCGGCCAGCCGGGCGGTGGGATGGGCCACGCTACCGATTGGGGCGCTGGTGGGGGGATGGCTCGCCGACACCGAGGAGAACCTGCCCCTGGTTGCCCGTGTGTTCCCCGTCCTACTCATCGCCACCGCGATCTGGCTCTTCACCACCGTGGTTTGGTCGGACTCCTTCGGTCCGCACTTCGAAGGAAGGCACTCCAAAGGTCGGGAGGAAATCGCTGGGACCTGAGACTCGGCGGCGATACGATCTCACCCGTCATGGATGTCAAACACCTACCTCTCGATGAGTTGAACCTCGGTCTCGAGCGGATTCTCGAGTCGCCACAGGACGAAGGCCGGGTGGAGATGCTCGTTGTGCGGCCCAAGAATGACGAGCGGCTCACACCTGAGTCAGTGGAGGTGAGTGCCGAACTAGGCCTCAACGGTGACCATTGGTCGACCGGTGAGTACCGCGACGAACCAGACATCCAGATTGCGATCATGAGCTCGCGGGTTCTCGACCTGGTGTCCGGTGGCAGAGAACGTTGGCCGCTCGCCGGTGACAACATCATCGTGGATCTCGATCTGAGCAAGGAGAATCTGGTCCCGGGTCAGAAGCTGGAGGCAGGCTCGGCGATCCTCGAGATCACCGAGGTCCCTCACGCCGGTTGCAGCAAGTTCTCCCAACGGTTTGGTGCCGACGCCCTCAGGTTCGTCAACCTGGGTCAGGGCAAGGAACTACGTCTCCGCGGGGTATACGCCAGGGTGGTTCAGCCGGGCACGATCGCAGTCGGCGACCACCTCAACAAGCTCTGACTCAGGGAGTCTTGGGCGATTGCCGTGTGGGCCATATGGCCTTAACGGGTACGTCTGGGGCCCTATGAGCCCGCCTGTGCCGTCTGCCGCGGACTGAGAACCCGCATCGTCTGAATGTTGTCGACGATTTCGAGTAGCCACTCGTTGCCGTCGAACTGCCACGAGGAGAAGTGGTCGGAACCGATCAGATCCTCCCGATCTTTGCCAAAGATCCCGCTCTCCTTGACGTATGAGTCGAAGCATTCCTGGGTGCCCGGGTAGAGGAGGTAGCAGAGATGGACATACATCGTTTGGCTCGCCTCATGTTGCACACCCGCCCGCACCATCAGTGCGTAGACGAAGTCGTCCGACGGGTTGTAGGCACCGGCCAGCACCGATCCTCCGTCGAATCTGTAGGTGAAGGAATCGAATGGTCCCGGTTCGGGGGTTGTGCTTATCCCTTTGAGGAGATAGGGCGGCTTGTCCAGGGCATTCCATCGGTCCGGCAGCTCGGCGAATCTCACGCCCAGGGACTCATCCGGAATCTCGGCCGACGGTTCCGGACCGGCTGCGGAGACAGCTATCGGGCTGGCTATACGACCCTCACCGGAGAAGTAGAGACCCACCATCGAGAAGACCACTCCCAGACCGATCGCGGTCCAAGACATCCAACGCCCGTCGCGAGTCTTCTTGGTGACAATGCCCACTCCGCCCAGCACCACAGTCGCCCACGCCACGGGGGCGAAGCTTCCCCCGAGGAGGACAGTGATGACAGATGCTCCGATCCCCGCCCAATAGATGGCCGGAGTCCTTCTGACGAAGCGGATCCACTCGGGTTGGGTCGCCGGCGGAGCGTCGTCGGTCACCTCAGCGACAGGCGCGGCGTCAAGGGACTTCTCATGGGCCCCGACCGAGTGAGGTCCGTTGGATTCGGCTGTCGGAACCTCGCTCGTCGGGTTGCCGCTCCACTCCTCGGAAGGAGCTTCGAGGATCTCCTTTTTGACGAGCTCGTACTCGCTCTGTGAGATCTTTCCGTCGTCCAGCAACTGGGCGAGATCCCGTAGATCCTCAAGTCGACTGCTCACAATGGCCACATTCCTCTGGGAAGCAACAAGCCGTCCCCGCAGGGCACCCCTTCATCATCGGCACCGACCGGGCCGATCAAAAGCAGCTTGAGTCGATTCGGACTAGTTCATCGCGAGCAGCTACCGATTGACGCGCCCTCTCATGCCCACCCTGCGGTGGGGGTTGCTAAACCCTGACCCCAATCGTGACTAGAACGACGCTCCTCGGGTTGGCAATCTGGTTCGTCCTGATCCTCTACCTTTCGATGCTGGGTGCCAGCACGCTGGAGGGGTGCAACGCGGTCGGGAATCAAATCGTGTGCGCCCCCGGCACGTTGATCGTCTTCCTTCCGGTTTGAGTGCCGGCGACCTGTGTTTGTACATGCACGTTGGTAGCGCTCGGTTGAGGTGACCCTCCCTGGCTGTGTGCTGATTGCAAGTCCTCCTCCTCACTCGACGACGTCGTCGCCGACTGCACCCACAAGATCGGCGGGAAGCCAACCCTCGTAGAAGGTGATCCCCATCGCCCCAACGCCGCGAAGACCACTCCTTTGCAAAGTGGAGGCGGGCGTTCGGGTGGGGATCCGCGCCCGGCAGCTGGCCGGACCGGAGATTAGGGTCGGACGAATTGGAAGGAGAGCTGGTGGAAGATCTTACGGGAAGGGTCGTTGCGGTCACCGGAGCGAGCGCCGGCATCGGTCGGGCGGCTGCACGTGCCTTGGTGGCCGAGGGAGCGTCGGTGGTGGTTGGGGCTCGTCGTCGAGAGCGTCTCGACGAGCTCGCGACCGAGCTCGGGGATGCGGTCGCCGTGGTCGAGATGGATGTCAGAGTTCCGGGGGACTCTGACACTCTCGTAGATACGGCCCTCGACCGCTTCGGTCGCCTCGATGCACTGATCGCTAACGCCGGGATCGGGGCATATGGCGGCATCATGGACCTCAGCGACGAACAACTGGCTGTCATGATGGACACCAATATTGCCGGAACCGTATGGCCCATCCGTGCAGCGGTGCCTCATTTCCTCGAGAATGGCGCGGGTGACGTCGTGATCGTTGCCTCAGTGGCAGGGCTGCGCGGCGCCGGAGACGAGGCCGTGTACGCGGCGACGAAATTCGCCCAGGTGGGCTTGGCAGGGGGGCTCGACCGGGAGCTACGAGCACAGAACATCCGGGTGAGCACCATCTGTCCCGGCGGGGTCGCCACGGAGTTTGCCATGGGGACCGGTCGGACACCAGACATGCCAGGACTGGAGGAGATGCTCAGGCCAGAGGATGTCGCCGCCGCCATAGTGACCGTCCTCAAGCAACCCAAGTCGATGCGTACGCTGATCTGGTCGATGCGGAGCATCCACGAACAGGACTGAGAGCGCATTGTCGCGCGGAAGCGTTCCGGTCGCGGACTATACAAAGCGCCCCCCATGGAACCATTCTCGATCACCTGGGAGTCACGACGGAGCGTGACGCCACCCGGCTCGAAGACGTCCCGCAGGGATCGATCCTTGCCGAGTTGGGTCTGGATGTCCCTCGCTCGTGGCGCCAGTCTCGCCTCTGGTTGGCTTGAGAAGAATCTCCGGCCGAGTTGAGTCTGGATGAGCTTGTCCTTGGGACGTAACCCGAAACCTCCTTATCGTTCCTGTGGAACCAGAGCCTCGGTTCGGCACAAGCTTTCTCAGTAGGTTGAATCGGGATGTGAAGAAGATCGGCTTCCTTTCCTTCGGCCACTGGTCCCCATCCCCCGGCTCTCAGACCAGGTCCGGGTCGGACGCATTGCTCCAGTCGATCGAATTGGCCATCGCCGCGGAGGAGCTCGGGGCCGATGGCGCATACTTCCGAGTCCACCACTTCGCCCGCCAGCTCGGGTCGCCGTTCCCCTTGCTCGCCGCCGTCGGCGCCCGCACCAGCCGGATCGAGATCGGGACTGCGGTCATCGACATGCGTTACGAAAACCCTCTCTACATGGCCGAGGACGCGGGTGCTGCCGACCTGATCGCCGGGGGAAGGCTCCAGCTTGGCATCTCGCGGGGATCACCCGAACAGGTCATCGACGGGTTCCGCTACTTGGGTTACACGCCGGAGGAGGGCGACACCGACGCCGACATGGCCCGCAAGCACACCGAAGTCTTCCTCCGGGTCATCGAGGGTGAGGGCTTCGCACAACCCAACCCGACTCCCATGTTTCCAAACCCACCGGGTCTACTTCGGGTGGAGCCGTACTCCGAGGGGCTCCGCGAGCGCATCTGGTGGGGCTCCGCCACCAACGCCACCGCGCGGTGGGCGGCTCAGCTCGGCATGAACCTGCAGAGCTCCACGCTCAAGTTCGACGAGACGGGAAAACCATTCCATGTCCAGCAGGCCGAACAGATCCAGACGTATCGTCAGGCCTGGAAGGACGCCGGCCACCAGCGGGAACCCAGGGTCTCGGTGAGCCGCAGCATCTTCGCCTTGGTGTCCGAAGCCGATCGCGTCTACTTCGGGCATGAGCGCAACGACCGGGACACCGTTGGGATGATCGACGCCAACACCCGTGCCATCTTCGGTCGCAGCTATGCCGCCGAACCGGACACCCTTGTCTCCCAGCTCAAGGAAGACGAGGCGATTGCCGGGGCCGACACTCTCCTCCTAACCGTGCCCAACCAGCTGGGCGTCGAGTACAACGCCCACGTGATCGAAGCCATTCTGACCCACGTCGCTCCCGAACTCGGCTGGCGCTGAATCGCCAGGGCATCGCACACCGGGCACCAAGCAAGCAAGGTGGCGTGGAACTCCTCCGCCACCTCACCCTCAAGCCCAACACCGACTACCAACCCCAAACAAACAGAAGCCCTAAACCCGCAGGTTCAGAAGTTTCCGATGTCTCGCGACATCACAGGGTGTCGGAGAACCGTTCGGGTCGCGCACTACACGGAGCGCCGTGCTCATGGCGACTTTCTCGATCCTGTAGGTGTCACGACCACAGCGTGCAGATCGGCGCTGCGACGAGCTTCTCGCCCAGGGAGTACGTTGCCGGCCCGGTGTGGAGAACAACCCCGGCGATGAACGTGTCGCCGAGATGATCGCGCAACCAAGCGAGATGGCGGGCAGAGTCCGCCGTGGGAGCGCTGGCAGCCTTGACCTCGATGCCGATCACCCCCCCGCCTCGAATCTCGGCGACGATGTCGACCTCATGCCGACCGTCCTCCTGGCGAAGGTGGAACATCCTGGGCCGAGCTTCCGCCGCCGTCGCCTCCGCTCGGAGCTGGGCGACCACGAAGGTGTCGAGCAGACGGCCTAGGAGGTCGCCGTCGCGGAGTACGGCTGGGCCGTCGACGCCGAGCACACCACCGAGCAAGGCCGAATCGACCAGGTAGCGCTTGGGCGACCGAACCAAACGTTTCAGCCGGTTGGATGTCCACGAGGGCAGCTCGTCGATCACCAACAGGTTCTTCAACAACTGAACATAAGCCACCGCCGTCTTGCGGTTGATCCCGGCAGCGTCGTAGATCGTCTTGTCCTCGACGAGCCCCGCCGAGTTGAGTGCGTACGCCTCGAAGAACCTCCCGAGGCGTTGGGGGTCTCTGCCCGATTCGAGGTTGAGGGCGTCACGGGTCAGGAGTTGGTCGACGTAGCTGTCGAGCCATCGCTCACGAGCGCGGGGTGACAGGCCGAGCGCCACCTCAGGGAATCCGCCCTGGAGAGCGACATCGACGTAACCGCGCAGGTCGGGGGGATCACCGGCCAGCGAAAGCGCCTCACCGTGCATGAGTCGGTCAACGAGGGGCCGTGTCCCGCTGCCGACTTGCTCGGCGACGGTGAGGGGATACATGTCCACTCGCACGACCCGTCCCGTCGCCGGCCAGGTTTCGGCATCGATGTCGGCTCGGACCGATCCGGTCAGCAGGAACCGTCCTGGCCGCCGATCCGAGTCAACAGCTCGCTTTACCGCACCGAGGACGGAGGGAACGACCTGCCACTCGTCGAGCAGGACGGGCGCGTCGAGTTCCCGCAGAGCCGCATCGGCGTCGGCTTCGAAGGGAGCTGCCTGCGCTGGACGATCGAGCTGCACGATCGTCGCAGCATGCCGCGCCGCGGTGGTCGTCTTGCCGGTCGCTCGCGGTCCGACTACGAGCACGGCCGGAAGTTCACGTAGCAGCTCGTCGAGCAGGGGGTCGAGGAGACGGGGTAAGTATTCGATCACCACACCATCCTACCGCTTTCCCACACATTCCAGTACCCTTTTCCCACAGGGATTAGTGCCGTTTTCCCACAGTGCCGGCAGCATCGGACTCGGGGATCTCAGAGTGGCCGGCGCGTGGAACGCGTGG
>Ga0214472_10003840_pt1 | contig 15843 bp, 18 predicted proteins | sample RVTome_6_FD_207662 | JGI IMG/M metagenome (GOLD analysis project Ga0214472, IMG submission 207662) | Soil microbial communities from uranium-contaminated site in the Upper Colorado River Basin, Wyoming, United States - RVT140D175 | ecosystem: Environmental > Terrestrial > Soil > Contaminated >...
CTATGCCTTGACGCGCCAACTGGAGACAGGCAGAAAGATGAGTCTCTTTCGCGGCGTTTGTCCCGTGGTGTTCGATCCGGGAACATCCGATCACGCCATCATCAACCAGGAAGCCGTCGAGGAACTGCGCCGACGCGGCGCGGTGCGTGATGGGGATCAGGTTATCATCACCAAAGGCGATTTGTCGGGCATCATGGGTGGCACCAATACGATGAAAATCGTCATAGTGGGCAAGCTGGCCGCTGCCTGATTTTTCGAAATAAAATCTTACATTCACTTTTTTTGGAGGGCTCATGGCCTTAATCACGCTGCGCCAGCTTCTGGACCATGCCGCCGAGCGGGATTACGGGGTCCCGGCGTTCAACGTCAACAATCTCGAACAAATGCGCGCCATCATGGAAGCGGCGCACGAAACCGGCAGCCCGGTGATCGTGCAGGCCTCGGCCGGCGCGCGTAAATACGCCGGTGCGCCGTTCCTGCGCCACCTGATCTTGGCCGCGATCGAAGAATGGCCGCATATTCCAGTCGTGATGCACCAGGATCACGGCGCCAGCCCGGCCGTGTGCCAGCGTTCCATCCAACTCGGATTTTCCTCCGTGATGATGGACGGTTCGCTGAAAGAAGACATGAAGACCCCGGCCACCTATGAGTACAACGTGGATGTCACCAAACATGTCGTAGACATGGCGCATTCCTGCGGTGTGTCGGTGGAGGGCGAGCTCGGCTGTCTCGGTTCCCTGGAAACCGGCATGGCCGGTGAAGAAGACGGTTCCGGCGCCGAGGGCAAGCTCGATCATTCACAGCTTCTGACCGATCCAGATCAGGCGGCGGACTTCGTGAAGCAGACCAGGGTCGACGCGCTGGCGATTGCCATCGGCACCTCGCACGGCGCCTACAAATTCACCCGTCCGCCGACCGGCGAGATTCTCGCCATCGAGCGCATCAAGCAAATCCACAAACGCATTCCGAACACGCATCTCGTCATGCACGGCTCGAGTTCGGTGCCGCAGGACTGGCTCAAGACGATCAACTCCTACGGCGGAGACATGGGGCAGACCTACGGCGTGCCGGTGGAGGAGATCCAGCAGGGCATCAAGCACGGTGTACGCAAGGTCAACATCGACACCGACCTGCGCATGGTCTCGACCGGCGCGGTGCGCAAGTTCCTGGCCGAGAACAAGAAGGAATTCGATCCGCGCAAGTGGCTCGCCGCCTCGACCAAGGGGATGAAGGAAATCTGCAAGGCGCGTTACGAGTCTTTCGGCTGCGCCGGTCAGGCGAGCAAGATCAAGGTGCTCAGCTTGGAAGAAATGACCAAGCGTTACGCCAAGGGCGAGTTCGATCCGCGTGTGAACTGAACATAACGACGCATCATGTGACGAAAGGGGCGGGCGACCGCCCCTTTCTATTTGTGACGGTTTGCGAAGCGAGCTGAACCCGCCTATTGTTTGAATATGAATGCTTATCAAAAATATCCCTGCCCCTGCTGCGGCTACCGGGTATTCCAGTATCAACCCGGGAACCATGAAAAGTGCCCCATCTGCCTATGGGAGGATGACCTTGCGCAATTGCGTTTCCCGCGCATGCCGGGCAGTGCCAACCACGTCTCGCTTGAGCAGGGGCAATACAACTTCGCGGATTTCGGCGCCGCCGAGCGTCGTCGTCGCGGCGAGGGCCGTACGCCGTTCGATGAGGAAGCTCGTGAGGATAGCTGGCGCCCACTCGATGCCGCGCGTGACAACGTCGAGGAACCGCAGCGCGGCATCGACTACGGGGAGACCTATCCACTGGCCGACACCACGGTGCTTTATTACTGGCGTGAAACCTACTGGCGCCGCCTGTCGAGCTGAGGAGTCACCTTTCAGGTGGTAAGGTGTCTTGTTATCGGGTTTCTAGCGACCTGCGGTTTCCTTGAATAGAGAGTCTTGGAGGTATGACGGGTATTCCAGAGTATTCGTGATGACCTGTGGCAACGGTTAATGTTTATAAGTATATTATAAGTAAATGTTTATTGCTCACCATCAAAGCAGCATTTAGTGTTGCGATACCTAGTGCCAATGCTTGGTGCGGCGCAGATGATAACGCTGCGCAGCGATGGCGATGATCTGGGCTGGCAGGAGATGAATTAGCAGACTGGACGATCGGGGACAATCGGGCTACGCCTGTGCGATGGACTGGCGAAACATGGTAACGGAAGGCGCTTACGGCTCGGGACAACCGCGACATACAAGAGTTCAAAACAAGGATACCGGCGCGGTATACAAACGCGTCGAGCAACAACGATGTAGAGTATGATCCTATGCCAATGCTTGTCGATCTTTTGTTTCGCACGGTCGATGGCGTTTTTGCCGTCGACGCGGCGCAACGTATCGTTTTCTGGAACCCCGCGTGCGCGCAGCTGCTGAAGCGACCGGCGCGCCTGGCGCTGGGTCGGCACTGCTGCGAGGTGCTGCAGGTCTGCAACGCCGCGGGTGAAGCGGTTTGCCGGCCGGACTGCGCCGTGGCGCGACTGGCTCGCGGCGGCGCGTCGCCGGAAAGCTTTTCGTTATGGGTCGAGGGTGGGCATGGCGCTAAGCAGTGTCTGATGGTTAGTATCGTGCTGATGCCTTCGCCGTCGAAGGGCGAGTGGACGGTGGTGCACTTGCTGCACCGCGGCAAGGCGGTGGCGACGTTCGATATGCTGGAAGGGGCCGTGCAACCCGGGCAACGGCCAGCCGATAGAAACGGCGAGGACACGGCGCGCATGCCCGCCGCGGCCGCATCGGGTCTGACGACGCGCGAGGATGAAGTCTTCCGGCTGCTTGCGGAAGGCCTGCCTGTGAGGGCGATCTCAGCGCTGCTGCACATCAGCCCGGTCACGGTGCGCAACCACCTCCAACACATCATGGTGAAGCTCGACCTGCACAGCCAGCGGGAGACGGTGGCCTATGCCTACCGCCACAACCTTATCTAATCGGTTTCGCGCCATTCGTGCCCGCAGTCGGCGCAGTGCCAATCGTGCACGGGCGGACGCAGCCAGCCAAGCTCAAAGTCCGGTTCACGACCGCCGAGCTCGAGCAGCCGATCGTAGTCCACGAGGCCGTACACCAGGCGCTTCACCCGAAGCGATGCGCATTTCGGGCACGCGGGGACGGGTTTGATGGGGGCGGATAACATGGCGCTTAGCGAGACGAGATGGCGACGGCAAGAAACATAGCGGTGGTGGTACGGGAGCGGCAGAGCGAGGCCATGCGAATGGCGCTCGGGTTGATTCTCGTCGATGACCGGGTGGACGTGTTCCTGCTCGCCGGTAAGCTCGGTCAATCGCCGCAAGACGCGCAGAACCTTGAATTGATGAAAGACATGGGGATCACGGTTTATTCAAGCGACAAGGAAAACGCAGACGCAGCATACCTCTCTACGGAGGAAATCGCCCGCCGCTTGCTGCAGTACGACCACATCCTTCCGTACTGAGCGCGGCGGCGTACGCAGTCGTGCGCTGCCGCGCGATAATTGAAGGATCTCAATGGCTGCGAATGATGCGTTTGCATCATTTCCGTCATTAATCTTCCATTAGATACTTTTTGCAACATAATGCTCGGAAGCGACCGCCGCAGGAGGGTTGTCGCGTCCCTTTTCGGCGGGAGGTGCGCAACGATGAAACTCGGCATTCTGGTCAACACGGACAGGCATCTCGTGGAGATCGCCGGCCTGACGCACGCCGCGCTGGCCAAGGGGTATGAGGTGGCGATTTTCGCGATGGACGAGGGCACGCGGCTGCTCGCCGATCCCGGGTACACCGGCCTGAGCCGGCTTCCGGGGGTGACCCTGAGCGTCTGCCAGCACAGCGCCGAGGCGCACGGCGTGAGCCTCGGGGGATTGCCGCCGGAGGTCCACTGCGGCAGCCAGTTGCAGAACGCGATGATGCAGCACGCGGCCGACCGGGTGGTCGTGCTGTGACGGTGCGGCGAGGAGCAAACAGCGCATGGGGCAGGACCGGGACCGCGGGTCGGCGCCGCGCGCGCTGCGGATGAAAGTATTGCATCTGCTGCGCGACGGACCGGAGGCGACGGCGAGCCGGATTATCGCCGTGCACGCAAAAGAGCACCAGGTGAAGGTGATCGATCTCGGCGCGCACGAGATCACATATGAGGACCTGGTGAACGAGATATTCGCGCACGACAAGGTCATATGCTGGTGAGAGACGGGATGCCGATGCCGCAACCGATGAGCTGCGTCGCGCAGGTGCCGGCGGGCCGCGACGAGGCCGTGCGCGCCGCCTTGGTCGTGGCGGTGGCGCTGGCGACGTTCTTCACGCTGTGGCTGTTCCGCGTCCACGATGACAACCGCCTGGTGAGCTGGAGCTGGGCGCTCGCCGATACCGGCGCCGTCGAGTTGCTTTCGCTGTTGGTGCTCGCGCTGGCGGCTGCCGTGATGCTCAGCCGGCGGCAACTCGCCGTGCGCGCCGCCCCGATCATTCTCTTCGTCCTGGCGTGGCTCGTGGCGCTGCCGTTCTGGAGCGGGCCGGAGCCGATCGTGGACAGCGCGCGTTACTTCACCCAGGCCAAGCACCTCGCGCTGCATGGCCCCGCCTACTTCGCCGCGCAATGGGGCCGGGAGATTGCCGCCTGGACCGACCTGCCGCTGGTTCCGTTCCTGTATGGCGTGATCTTGAGCCTCTTCGGCGAGGAGCGTATCTACCTCCAGGCGTTCACCACGCTGCTGTTCGCCGCGACCGTGGGGCTCACCTATCTGATCGGTCGGGCGCTGTGGCATGAGCGGCTCGGCTGGCACGGCGCGCTGCTGCTGCTCGCCATGCCCTACCTGCTGACCCAAGTGCCGCTCACGCTGGTGGATGTGCCGACGATGTTTTTTGTGACCGCCGCGATCTACACTCTGATCCAGGCGTTCGCGCGCGGGGGCATGTGGATCCCGGCTGCGGCCGCGCTGGTGACGTCCGCGGCGCTCACCAAGTACTCGGCGTGGCCGATGCTCGCCGCGGTGCTCGCGGCGATCCTGGTGGGTCAGCGTCGGCAACCCGCGTTCGTCGTGCGCGCCGGCGCGGTCATGGCCGGCGGCGGCCTCGCGCTCGCCATATATATAGTAGCGGCGCAGGACGTCGTCGCCGCTCAGCTCGCGCTGCTGCGCGACTACCAGGCCCCGGGGCTGGGGCGGTGGCGCGAGAGCCTCGCGTCCACGTTTTTGTTTCAGATCCATCCATTCGTGACGGTCGCGGCGTTGCTGTCGCTGTTCGTGGCGTGGCGGCGGCGCGATCCACGGTATGCCGTCCTCGGCGCACCGTGGCTGGTCATGTTGGTCTTCGCCTCCGGGCGCATCCGCTATCTCGTTCCGCTGTTTCCGTTACTCGCCCTCATGGCGGCCTACGGGCTGGAATTCATGCGCCACGCGCGGCTCGAGCGGCTCATCGTCTGGTGCGCCGTGACGACTTCCGTGGCGCTCGCCGCCTTCGGCTACCTGCCGTTCCTGCGGCAGACGAGCGCGGCCAATCTGGAAAACGCCGGCGCCTTTCTCGACCGGCTTGAGGACCGGACGGTGGAGGTGTTCGCGCTGCCGCAGACGGGCGCGGTGATCAACCCGGCCGTGTCGGTACCGCTGCTCGATCTCTACACGCGCAAGCGCCTCGTCTACCGCGAGGCGGGCGCGGCGCGGCGGCCGCCGGGAGTCGCGACCTCGCCGTTGCGGTTCACCTGGGAAGCGCCGCCGCCGTACTACTACGCCGCGCCCGCAGGCGCACCGCTGGCAGCGGCCGTGGTCGTCATCTCAAGCGCGCGCGGCCAGGCCCTGCCGCCGGCGGTGGCGGCGCGGCTCAACGGTGCGTCCGTGCTCGCGTCCTTCGATCGTTCGGACGGCGTGTACGGATACCAGACCCTGGTCGCGGTCTACCGCCGTGCCGAAGATCACTAGTCCGGGAGCCGTGCTATGGAAAACATCGAACGCAAGAACGTGATCTGGGCCTTCGTGCTCATCGGTTTTTTCAGCCTGTTGTCGATCACGACCTACATGGTGCACGAGTACTACATCTACCTCACGGCCTACCTGTGGTTCGGCTTCGTGTACGGCATGTGCCTGCAGTACGGCCGCTTCTGTTTCTCCTCGGCGTTCCGCGACCTGTTCGCCGTGGGCGTGCCGCGCATGGCGGTGGGTATCATGATCGCCATGGTGCTGTTCGGCATGGTGTCGGCGTTCGTCACCGCCACCGGCAACAGCACCTTCCACGCCGCGCCCTACGGCATCCACTCGGTGATCGCCGGCTTCATCTTCGGCGTCGGCATGGTGCTCACCGGCGGCTGCGCCTCGGGATCGCTGTACAAGGCCGGCGAGGGCAACGCCACCGGGATGCTGGTGATCCTGTCGATCAGCGTATCGCAGGCGATCTTTGCCGACATCGGTGGATGGACCAACAACCTGGTGCCGTACGCCTGGCACCAGTCGGCGGTCGCCAAGGGCCTGCCGCCGGCGATCAACGCCAGCGACGGCTGGATGGACCAGTTCCTCGCCGGCTACGTATGGGACCAGCCGGTCTTGCTCTTCAGCGAGTGGCTCGGCATCCGCAACGCCTTCGCCGCGGCGTACGTGGGCGACGTCTTCGTCGGCATCGTGCTGCCGGCGGCGCTGCTGCTGGTCGCGGTCTATTTCATCTGGCACCGCAAAAGCTGGCTGCGCAAACAGGCCGAGGCGCGCCTGCCCACGTCCGGGTTGCGCGTCGAGCTTGCCGGCTACTGGAGCATGATCATGGCTTCGAAGCGCACGGCGATCGCCGGCCTGGTGCTCGGCATCGCCGCCGGGTTGCACATGTACGTCATGAAGGGGATGCAGCTCAAGTTCGGCGTGACCAACTTCGGCACGCTGATGAAGGAAATGGGCATCACCTTCGGCTTGTCGGCCAAGGGCACGGTGTTCGATCCCGGCTACTGGTACGTCACCACTCAAGAGGCGCAGTGGGTCGGCTGGGTGTTCAACAAGCTCGGCTGGAACAACATGGACAACATCTATTTCGGCCTCGAGAACGGCCTTCCGAACCCCTTGATCAACCCGGCCGACTGGATGTCGCTAGCGCTGATCGGCGGCGCCGCGGTGATGGCGCTCTTACACAACGAGTTCAAATGGAAGGGTACGACGCGCGAGTTGGCGATGTGGGCGATCATCGGCGGTACGCTCATGGGCATCGGCTCGCGCCTCGGCCTAGGGTGTAACGTCGGTGCGTTCTTCGTGCGCGTGTCGCAGGGCGACGTGTCCGGGTGGTTGTTCGGCATCGGTATGATCGGCGGCGCGTATCTCGGCGTGAAATTCTTCAACTGGTGGACCGAGCGCAAGATGGCCAAAGAAATGGCCGCGTGTGAAATTTGAGGAGTGACACCATGAAATTCAACAAAGTGAGCGAGGGCCAATACCAACTGAATGTCTGTGGCTACGTCTGCCCGCACCCGCAGCTCTACACCAAGAAGGCGCTGGAAAAAATGAAGGAGGGCGAGGTGCTTGAGATCGTGTTCGACAATCCGTCCTCCGGCGAGTCCATCGCCGCCATGCTTGACATCACCGGCGACGAGGTCATGGAGCGGGTTAAGGACGGCGGCAAGCTCACGTGGACGGTGCGCAAGCGGCGCGCCTGACGGAGGACGGCCATGCGAACGAGTCTGTGGATGGTGATTGTCGTTGTGGCGGTGTGGCTGGGCTTCCTGTTCGGCTACGCCGTGTCGTCCCATTCCGTCACCAAGGGGGCGCCCGCCGCGGCCGTGGAAGCGGCGCCGAGCGCCGGCGGCTACGGCCGCTGAATCAAGGCCAGGAGGACAAACCGTGAACAACGTGCTTGTTGCAGTGGATAGCTCGAAAGGCAGCCGGGCCTGTGTCGCGGTTTGTGCGCGTCTGTTCGCCGACCGGCCACCAACGATCGTGATCCTGGTGCACGTGGTGCAGTACGGCGGGCCGGCCGCGGTGGATGGTCTCACCAGCGATGCGGAGCTGTCCGAGCTGCGCGAGACGCTCGAGGGAACGCCGCAGCTGGAGGCGCTCACGGCGAAGGCCGAGGCGATGATCGCCACCCACCGTACGTTTCTCGAGGAACACGGCTTTCGCGACTTGCGCACGGTGATCAAAACCGGACGCACCGCGGACGAGATCCTCCGGGCGGCGGCGGAATACAGGGCCGAGCTCATCATCATCGGCAACACGCGCAGCCTGATCAACAAGCTCATGTTGGGCGATGTGACCAAGCAGGTGGCGAGCGCGGCCACCGTTCCGGTACTGCTCGCGCGTTAGTGTGACCCACCGCCATGCCCAGCGAAGATGACGTCATAGTCCTGGGGGCGGGCGTCGCCGGTCTGGCGGCGGCGTATGCGCTCACGCGCGCGGGTTGCCGCGCGCGGGTGCTGGAGGGCGCCGAGGTCGTGGGCGGTCTCGCGCGGACGCACGTGCACGGTACGTTCCGGTTCGACCTCGGCGGCCATCGCTTCCTGACGCAGGATGTGCGTATCGAGCGCCTGGTGCGCGAGCTGCTGGGCGAGGAGCTGGTCGTCGTGCGCCGCCGCAGCCAGATCCGCCTGCGCGGCCGCTGGATCGACTATCCGCTGCGGCCGCGGGGCGCGCTCGCGGGTCTGGGCGTGCGCACGAGCGCCGCGATCTTGCTGGGCTACTCTTGGGCACAGCTCGCGCAGCGGCTGCACCCCGCGCCGCTCCTATCGCTTGAAGACTGGGTCGTGGCGCACTTCGGCCGGCCGATGTTCGAGCTGTACTTTCGCGACTACAGCGAAAAGGTCTGGGGCCTGCCGTGCCGCGAGATCGCCGCGGAATGGATCGCGCGCCGTATCGACGGCCTTTCGCTCGGCGCCGCGATACGGCGCGCGCTCGCGCGCCGTGCGCCCGACCTGCCGACGCTCACCGACCAATTTCTGTATCCGCGCCGGGGCACCGGGCGGATCGCCGAACGCTTGGCGGAGGAGATCACGCGCGCCAATTCCATCGTCACCGGTGCGCGCGTGCTGCACCTGCGCCATGCGCGCGGGCGCGTCGACACCGTGGTGGTTCGCCAGGGAGAGCGCACGCACGAGCTGTCCGCGCCGGCCTTCGTCAGCACGCTGCCGCTGCCGCGGCTGGTGCAGATGCTGCAACCGTGCGCGCCGCGCGAGATCCTGGAGGACGCCTGCGGTCTGCGCTACCGCGACCTCGTGCTGGTCACACTCATGATCGGCCGGGCGCGCGTGACCGACCAGAGCTGGATCTATTTTCCCGAGCAGGACGTGCCCTTCGGCCGGCTGCACGAGCCGACCAACTGGAGCGCGGACATGGCCCCACCGGGACAGACGCTGCTGGTGACCGAGCGCTTCTGTTTCCGCGGCGACGTCACCTGGTCCGCGCCGGACGCCGCGCTCATCGACGAGACCGCCGGCCATCTCGAACGCCTCGGGTTCCTGCGGCGCGCCGAGGTGATCGACGGCGTGGTGCTGCGTATCCCGTCGGCCTACCCGGTGTTCGAGCTCGGTTACCGCGCGCGCTGCGAGCGCATCGAGAAGTTCGTCGCGGGGTTCGAGAACCTGCACCTCGCCGGGCGCGGCGGGATGTTTCGCTACTACAATATGGACCACGCGCTCGCCTCGGGGCTGGCCGCGGCCGAAGCGGCGTGGCCCGGCGCGCCCGCCGTCGCGCGCGCCGCGGCGGCAGGAGGGTAACGCCATGCGTTGCGCGCTCGTGTTTCCAGCCTGGCGCCCCGAGGAGATCTTTCCGCGCGAGACCGCCGGTTCGCAGATCAACTACTGGCAACCGCTCGGGGTCTTGTACGTGGCCGCCTGCCTGCGCAGCGCGGGGCACGAGGTGCGCTTCTTCAACGGCGCGTACCTGACGCACGAGGAGATCCTGGGGCAACTCCGCGAGTTCCGGCCGCGCTTCGCCGGTCTGTACTCCACCACCTTCGGCTGGAACAAGGCCAAGCGCACCGCAGCCGACATCCGGCGCCAGGATCCTGCGATCTTCCTCTGTGCCGGCGGGCCGTATCCGATCGCGATGCAGGAGCGCTGCCTCGCCGACTGCCCGGAGCTCGACGCCGTGGTCACCGGCGAGGGCGAGTACACCGCCCCCGAGCTGGTGGCGCGCCTGGAGGCGGGCGCGCACCTTGATGGTGTGCTCGGCGTGGCGTTCCGGCGCGCGGCCGAGATCGTCAAGAACCCACCGCGCCCGCTGATCGAGGACCTCGATGCGCTGCCGTTCCCGGCGCGCGACCTGCTGGGCGATACCGACAAATACCTGCCGCCGCCGGCGACCTACAAGCGCACGCCGGTCACCGTCATGATCACCTCGCGCGGCTGTCGCCGGCGCTGCATCTTCTGTTTCCAGATCGACAAGGAACGCAAAAGCGGCCTGCGCGGCGAGCGCTTCCGCTCGATCGAGAACGTGCTGGCCGAAATCGAGCTCTGTCTTAAGCAGGGCTACCGCGAGATCAAGTTCCTGGACGAGTCGTTTTCCGCGGATTACGACCGCGCCATGCAGCTCTGCCGGGCCATCCGCGCGCGGCGGCTCGACTTCACCTGGTTCGCTTCGGCCTGCGTCAACATGGTGGACCGGCCGCTGCTCCAGGCCATGAAGGACGCCGGCTGCTGGGCCATCCTGATGGGCGGCGAGAGCGGTGTGCAGGACAACCTCAACACCCTGCGCAAGGCTGAGACCTTGGGGCATATGCGTGCGGCGGTGCGCGCGGCCAAGGAGGTGGGCTTGACGGTCAGCATGCCGTTCATCTTCGGCCTCCCCGGCGAGACCTTCGCGGACGGATTGAAGACCATCGAGTTCGCGCTCGATCTCGATCCCGATCTCGCGAACTTCCATTGCCTGACGCCGTTCCCTGGCACCCACCTCTACGAGCACCGCGAGAAATACGGCACGGTGTCCGATAACCTCGAGGACTACACTTACCAGGGCGCGGCGTTCGTGCCGTACACCATGACGCGCGCGCAGATTCACGAGCTGCGCCAGCTCGCGTTCCGGCGCTTCTACTCGCGGCCGCGTTACCTCGCGCGCCGGCTACTCGCGCTGCGCAGCCTCGGCGACGTGCGCGCCGCCTATTGCGGCGCCAAGAGCCTGTTCTGGCTGTGGGCGCGGCGCGGGGTGTTCGCCCGTCGCCGCCGCGCGAGCGCGCCGACGGGCTGACAGAGCCGCGAGGTATTCGCGCGCCAGCGCCGGATATAACCGCGGGTTGAACAGGATGTTGGTGATGAAGTAGCACTCGTGGGTACAGGCGCACTCGCGCCGGCGGATGCTCCGCCGGATGCGCAGCGCCGCCTGCGTGCGCAGCAGTTGGCGCAGATCGTAACCGTGTTCCCGCACGTTGCCGAAGCTCTCCCTGCGCGTTTCGCACGGATAGATCTCGCCGGTCTCGCTGAGCACGAGGTTGAGCCGGCCCGCATAACAGGGGATCAACCGCTTATGCGCGCGCGCGGTGCGCAGGATGAGCCGCCGCTGGAGCACGTCCTGCGCCGCCTTGAGGCTGGCGCCGGCGAAGCGGTACAGCGGTGCAGCGTCGGTGCGCAGCGCGCGGGCAAGCCGTGCGCCGATGCGCTCGTATTTGTCGAGATCCACCTGCTTGTGGCTCGCATCGGCCAGCGCGCCGCGCACGAGCGAGACCGTATGGGCGGGCGCGGGCGGCAGGCCCGCGACGAAATCCGCAATCTCGTCCATCCGGTCCTGGTTGTCCGCCATGAACACGGTGTTGATCCCGAGCTCGAAGTTCGGATAGCGCGCGAGCAGCGGCGTGAGCAGCCGATAAGTATGCATGAGCTTCTCGAACCCGCCCGGCGTGCGACGCAGTGCGTCGTGCGCGCCGCCCACGCCGTCGAGTGAGAGCTTCACGACCACCGTGCTCTTCGGGCATTCGCGCACGATCTGCTCGGTGCGGTCGCGGATCAGCTCGGGCAGCATCCCGTTGGTCGGCAGCAGCAGGATGGCAGGGCGGTTGTGGCGGTAGAATATCCGGCTGATCTCGATCAGGTCTTGGCGCAGGAAGATCTCGCCGCCGGAGAAGGCGAGCCACAGCAGGGTACCGAGCGGACGCGCTAGCCGCTCGATCTCGTCCAGCGCCAGCTCCGCACCCGCGGGGGGCGGAGTGGCGGCCGCGAGATAGAAACAGAACGGGCAGCGCGCATTGCACTTGCGGGTGACGAAGAAGGTGAGCTGGATCGGCCGGCGCTTCCATAGGATCGAGCCGAGGTGGCGCAGAAGCGAGTGCATCATCAGCGTGCTCTGCGCGGCCCTGTCCGCCGCGGGTAGCGCAGCAAGCCGGCGGTGGCGCCGGCCCCCACGGGCAGCGGGTAGACGAGCAGGTAGTACAGACCGGCGGCGAGCGCGAACGGCAGCCCGCGCGCGCGGTGAAACGCGGCGAGCAGGCCGCGATTGGCATATAGGTTGAGCCCGAGCGCCGCGGCCGCCGCCGCGGCCCAGAGTGGCTCGCCGGTGAACAGCGCCAGCGCCAGCAGCGACAGGCTGGCGGCATAGGCGACTACATTCGCCTTGAGCCCGAGCGACGCGGTGCCGGAGTCGGCGAGGAGATCGCGCTGACGCAGCGAGTACAGCGTCCAGTACATGGACTTGCGGAAGGCGTTGCGCAGCGAGTGCGCGGCCGAGTAGTTGAACACGTGGCGCGCGAGGATCGCCGGGTTCATCACCAGCCGCTGGCCCTGGCGGCGCAGTCGATGACTGAACTCTACATCCTCCAGGATCGGCAGGAAGTCCTCGCGGAAGCCGCCGCAGCGGCGGAAGTACGCGGCGCGTATCGCGAGCGCGTGAGTGGCGAGATAGTCCGGGCTCGTGCTACGCGTCTCGCAGTAGTGGATGAACACCGACTGGAAACGGCTGAAGAACCGCCGGTCGGCCGGCGCGCGGGTATAAGTGCCGCCGACCACGGCCCCGGGACCAGTGCGCGCGAGCGTGTCGGCGGCGCGCGCCAGGGCATGTTTCTCGAGCAGGCAGTCGGCATCGGTGAAGAACAGGATTTCCCCGCGGGCGTGGGCGGCGCCGACGTTGCGCGCCTGCGCCGCCCCGCCGTGGCATTCGAGCCGCACCAAGCGGCAGGGATAGCGGCGGATGACTGCCACCGAGTCGTCCGCGGAGGCGTCGTCCACCACGATCACCTCAAACCGCGGGTAGTGCGAGGCAAGCGCCGCCTGCAGGCAGCGCGCGAGCGTGGCGGCGCCGTTGCGGTTGGGAATGATTAAAGAGACGAGCGGTTGCATGCGTACGGGGTTTTCCATGCCTAATCAAGAGACTGCCGCAGCCGCGCATCCCGTGAAATGATGCAAACGCATCATTTCCTTCTATATCGGACCACAGTTAACTATCTCTTCCATTTGATACATGGAAATACGGCATCGCCGTTAAATGCCATCCATTAATCGTCATTTTCGTGGAAGGGGCCAGAGCCGGAGGCGGTATCTATATGGGGCCCGGGGGCCAACAAAAGAGCTATTTCACACGGGCAGAGGTGGCGGAACTGTTCGAGGTGGCGCCCAACACCATCAGTCGATGGGTGCGAACCGGAAAACTTCCATCTGTCCGGACCCCGGGTGGACGACGGCGCTACCCAATCGAGCCAATACTGCGGCTGGTGCGGCAGTTTCGCGAGGGAGCGGACGCGGCGACGTCGATGGGGGGTATTTCCTCGCTTCCCGGGGACACCGGGGGCAGGCATTTTTCACGATAACAGCAAACGACAGGAGGTGGAGCATGATAACGAAGTGGGTATGCAAAATCGGCGGTGTATTGTGGCTGGCGGGTCTGCTTGGTGTCAGCGTATTCGGCACGGCCTATGCGCATCACGTAATCGTGGACACGGACTACGTCCTTAAGAACAAGGACAAGCCCGGTGTCGTGCTGGTGGATGCGCGCGCGGCGGCGGATTACAAGAAGGGACTCATTCCGGGCGCCGCGGTTCTCGGTGAGAAGCCTGGGCAGGTGGCCCTGCGGGACGTGAATGCGCGCGTCCTGCCGGTGAACAAGCTCGAGAAGATCCTGGGAGACGCGGGCATCACGCGCGAGAATGAGATCATCGTGTATGGGGCCAAAGGCGACACGGGTCCCGACGTGGTTTTCTGGATCCTCGAGTACCTGGGGGCCGGGAAGGCCAAGGTGTATCACGGCGGCTTCGACGACTGGACGGCGGGCAAGCACCCGCTCACGAACGAGCCGCGCAAACTCCCGGCCGCAAAGTTCACCGCCAAGGTGCGCCCGGAGGTCATCGCGACGACCGACTACGTCAAGAAAAACCTGCAGAACAAGGAAATTCAGTTCGTCGATTCACGGACCGCGAAGGAGAACTCGGGCGACGACATCCGATCGCTGCGCGGCGGGTATATCGCGGCCGCCAATCATACCAACATCCCGTATGAGACCGCATGGAAAGATCCCGAAGCGGCGAAAAAGCTGGCTGACAAGACGGTCAAAGACCGCGAGGGCATGGCCTTGAAGGACACGACAGGGATCAAGGAGTTGTACAAAGGAGTGGACCCCAAGAAGGAAGTGGTGGCCTACTGTCAGACCGGCACGCGCTCCACCCAGACCTACGCCGTGCTGCGGGAGGCGGGGTATACGAAGGTCCGCAACTACGACGATTCGTGGGTCGTCTGGGGCGCGGACGAGCGGCTGCCGGCCAAGAACGTCAGTTATTTCGACTTCGTGAAGGCGAACGCGGCCATGAAGAAAGTTGACGATCTGGAGAAGAGACTCGCGGCGCTGGAAGCCAAGCGCTAGGGCTCAAAAAGCATCAAGTACCTAGTAAGGATTTGTTTATGTACCATTACAGGGCGGCGTCAGCCGCCCTTGTTTTTTACCGCAGGGACGCGGTGGCTGGAAAACGTCTTACGATCGTGGCGTGGCAGACTGTATCGCTCGGTATGTCCGGGTCTCGTCCTGTAGTCGCAGCGACCGTTGCTGTCGCAGGTCACGCAATTATTTTTCCACCCGGCTTGTCCTCTGCGCCCATGGTCAGCAGTGTCGCGGCCTCCTTGAGCATGAACTGCTTGAACGCCTCGGCCGCGGCCGAGAGGCGTTTGCCGCGGCGGTGCACGACGTACCAGTGGCGCATGATCGGGAAGTCGGCGACGTCGAGCACGACGAGCCGCTTGAGCGCGAGTTCCTGCTCGATCGTGACGCGCGACAGCAGTCCCAATCCCAGCCCGGCCTGTACGCTTTGTTTGATGGCCTCGTTGCTGCCGACTTCCATGCCGGTCTTGAGTTGCATGCCGCGTGCGGTAAAAAAACGCTCCATCGCGATTCGTGTGCCCGAACCCGGTTCGCGCACGAGAAACACCTCATCCTGCAATCTATCAAGGGAGATCTTTTTCTCGCGCGCGAGTGGGTGATCCGGCGGCGCCACGATCACCAGCGGGTTTTCCATGAACCCATCTGCCTCAACGTCGGCCTCCGCCGGCGGCTGGCCCATGATGACGAGGTCCACGGTGTTTTCCGCAAGTTGCCGCAGCAGCGTTTCACGGTTGGTGACGTCGAGGCTGATCGTGACATCCGGATAGCGGCGCGAAAAGGTGCCGAGCAGGGTGGGGATGAAGTAGTTGGCCGTGGTGGCGACCGAGATGCGTAGCCTTCCGCCGGAGAGTCCCTTGATACGGTTCAGGACCCCCTCGAGTTCATCGAGCTGCAGGTGAATGGCGCGCGCGTACGTCAATGCCTCGCGTCCCGCTTCGGTGAGGTGTATGCGTTTTCCAAGCTGCTCAAACAAGGGGACGCCCAGCGCCTCCTCGAGTTGTCGTACCTGCATGGACACGGCGGGTTGAGTCAGAAACAACTCGCGGGCGGCGCGGGTATAATTCAGATGCCGTGCCACGGTTTCGAAAACCTTGAGTTGCCGCAGTGTAA
>Ga0214472_10003841_pt1 | contig 15840 bp, 16 predicted proteins | sample RVTome_6_FD_207662 | JGI IMG/M metagenome (GOLD analysis project Ga0214472, IMG submission 207662) | Soil microbial communities from uranium-contaminated site in the Upper Colorado River Basin, Wyoming, United States - RVT140D175 | ecosystem: Environmental > Terrestrial > Soil > Contaminated >...
TGTGCATCTCAGCGCCGGCAGTGAGGTGCTCGCGACCGGTTTGAATGGGCGTGGCGCCCGAGTGAATGACAACAGGCGAGCCGTGCGGCGCTCGGCGCGCTGCGGCTCAGGACCGCCCGCGCGTCAAGGCTTCACGACGAGGACCGGGGTCTCCGCCAGCGCGACGAGCTTGCGCGCATGGCTGCCCAGCGCGGCGCGCTCGATGACGTCCTCGCCGTGCAATCCGATGATGAGCAGATCGGCGCCCACCCGCTCCACCGTGGTCATGACGGCTTCATGAACCTTGCCCGTCGCGCTTTGCGCGGAGGCACGCAATCCCTGCAGGGCGGCGTGCGCCACGGCCCGGTCGAGCGCCGTGTCGACCGCGGGACCTTCGTCGTGGTACGCCACCCGCACGAAGGTGAGCGGCAGCCCGCACTGCGCAGCCACGCCGGACGCGACCTCGGCGACCCGGTCCGCGGTCGGCGATCCGTCGATGGCGGCGAGGATGCCGTGCTGCCACATCTCGGCCGACCGCGGCACCATCAGGACGTTGCACGGCGCATGTGCGGCAACCTTGGCCACCATGTCGCCCACCAGCAGCTCGGCCAGGAACCCGCGCCGGCCGCGGCGCCGGGTGACCAGCAGGTCGGCATTCCGGTCTTGCGCCTCGGCGACGATCTCCACCCAGGGCTCCTCGCCACGGCGCACGCGCACGTCCAGCTCGACACCGGCCGCGTCGGCGAGCGCCTGCAGCGCCGCGACGTGGCCCATGGTGTCGGCTTCGATGCGGGCCACCAGGTGCGGCGCGAGCGCCTCGTACTCGGGGTTGGACACCAGCGGAACGATCGCCTCGAGCGGCAAGCCGCAGTGGCGGGCCATCGCCAGCGCAACGCGTTCGGCGCCGGCGTCGAATTCGGTGTGTTCGGTGGCGAGCAGGAGCTTGCGGAAAAATGGCGTCACGTCAGTGTCCGGCGGTCAGGAGGCCCGAGGCGGCGAGCAGCAGCACCGCGATCTGCAGGGCGCACACCAGCACATATACCCGCTCGCCCTGGCGCGCGTAAAGGGGGATGACGGTAAGCAGGCACAGCATCGACCCGCCGGCGAGGATGGCAATGCCGAACAGGTTGAACAGATCGCTGCGGGCGGCCAGCGCGAGCCAGCCCCAGCCGTTCGGACTGCCGGTCTGCTGCATGAACGCCGCGGCCGACTGGTTCCACAGCGTGGGCAGCATGTCGAGCGGCACTAGCGGTGCGACCAGCCCCAGCACGTAGGCGAAGTAGCTGACGACGAGCAGGACCAGGCCGCTGCGGGCGGTGCCTTCGAGCCAGGCGGCGTAGCGCAGTTGCTCGCCGGGCGGGGCGACGACGAGGGGGACGGGCGAGGGAGCGTTCATGGCGATGAGCTCGGACGAGGCGGGCGGAGACGGCTCAGGCCCACAGGCCGAGCCCCTTGAGCAGGGCGCGCAGACCTGCGAAAAGCAGCAAGCCGATCACCAGCCGGCGCACGATCGAGGCCTTCAGTACCGTGAGCAGGCGTGCGCCGATGCGTGCGCCGAGCATCATGCCGACCACCGAGGGCACCGCGATGATCGGCAACACCGCGCCCTTGTTGAAGTAGATCCAGGCGGCCGACGAGTCGACCAGCGACAGGATGAAACTCGAGCTGCCGGCCGCGATCTTGAGCGGCGCCCCCATCACCAGGTTGAGCGCCGGCACGTTGGCCCAGCCGGCGCCCATCCCGAACATGCCGGCAAGAAAGCCGATCACGAGGAACATGCCGAAGCCGAGCGGCGTGCGGTGCACCTGCCAGTTCACCTCGCGCCCGGAGGCGCCATCGACGAAGGCGCCGCGCATGCCCAGCAGCTGCGCCCAACGGTCGGACGCGGTGACCGTTGGAAACTCGGACTTCTTCGCCGTCGCCATGACCGCCACGATGCCGAGAATGGTCAAGCCGAGCGCGGTCTGCACGGTGGCCGCCGGCAAGGCGAGCCCCATCATCGCGCCGACCGTGGAACTGACCGAGCCGATCAGCGCCAGCGGCAGCGCCAGGCGCAGATTGGCGAGTCCGCCGCGCAACAGGGCCGGCCCGGCCGCGAGCGAGCTGGCGAGCGCCACGAGGAGCCCTGCGCCGCGCACGAAGTCGAGATGGAAGGGAAAGAAGCCGGCCACGATGGGCACGAACAGCACGCCGCCACCTACCCCCGCGGGCACCGCGACGATGCCGAGCAGGAAGCACACCACGAACAGCGCCATCGGCCATCCCCACCACGGCATGGCGCCGAGGCCGGCCGGGTCGGCCGCCGCTGCGGGCAGGGCGAGGCCGAGACAGAGCAGTGCCGCGACGAGGCGCAGCAGGGGGCGGTTGCGCGCGCCGCGCGACGGGATGGTCAGGCTACGCATTGGTAATAGAGGTTCTGCGGATGATTGGCTTGCGCGAAAAAGAACCAGCGCTCGGCCAGCAGACCCGCGTATTGGATCGCGAAGGCGAGCGCCAGCAGTGCGGCGCCGCCGTGGCCAAGACTGGCCGGGGCGAGCAGTGCGGCGGGCACGATGAAGGCGGCGGCGAGGAAGATCCATCGGATCTGGCGCACGAAGGCGACCGTCTTGCCGTGGAAGTACTCGCGCGTGTTGAACGAGCCGCCCATCGCCCCTTGCGTCATCTGCACGATGCGCGGGTGCTTGATGCCGAGTGCCGTCTGCAGGGTGGATTTCGGCTTGAGGCGGGCGTTGCGCGCGAGCGCCGCGCTGCGCCCCGTCAGCGCGGCGATGGTCAGAACGGCCGCCGCGGCCGCCAGCAGGGCGCTGCGCTCCGGGTGCATGACGGCGGCCAGCGCCGCAGCCAGGGTGAAACCGGAGGCGCTGCCGAGCAGGATGAAATTGAGCACGGTGAGCGGGCTGTGCCATTCGCGCAGGAAGCGCAGGCTGGCGTAGATCATCGCGGTGCATACGAAGAGCACCAATGCGAGCAGCACCGTGACGATGCCGATCAGCACGGTGAGCGGCAGCGGCGCGCCGCCGGCGAGATGCCCCAGCGCCGGATTGGCGCCGGTGGCGTGGGCGAGCCCGTACACCGCCAGTGCTCCCATGAAGGTCGGTAGCGCGATGACTTCGCGCGCCAGCCACGAGGTGCGCCACTGGGTGGCGGCGCGCCAGGCGCGCTCGGGGCGGCCCAGGTGAAAGAAGGAGGCGGCCAGCCCGCCCACCAGGAGCAGCAGGGCGAGGAAGCTGCCAACGGCGAGAAAGGCGGCCGGCACACCCGGCAGGAGCCCGAAGGTGGCGGCCGCTTCGAGCGCGAACAGCGCCAGAAACAGCCCCTGGCCGGCGCCGATCAGGGTGGTGAGGAAGATCACGGAAAAAGGGGGATGCATGGCGGGCGGCTTCCTTACCAGGACGTCACGTCGTCGAGCGCGGGCTCGGCCATCGCGGGGGCGGGCAACTCGCGGTCGATGGAGAGCGGACTCGCGGCGCGCTGGAGCTGATCCGCGGCAATGGGGTGGGTGGTCTTGCGGCGCGGCAGGTAGTGATTGGACGGCTGCGTGCCCCACTCGGGCATCAGCGTGTAGCCGCCGCGCTCGCGGATGGCGACCGACACGGCCGAGGCCGGATCGTGGATGTCACCGAACAGCCGCGCATTGCTCGGACAGGCGCGCACGCAGGCGGGCTTGCGCTCGGCCTCCGGCAGGTGGGTGTCGTAGATGCGGTCGACACACAGGGTGCATTTCTTCATCACCTTCTGGTGCTCGTCGAACTCGCGGGCGCCGTAAGGGCAGGCCCACGCGCAATACTTGCAGCCGATGCACTTGTCGTAATCGACGAGGACGATGCCGTCCTCCGCGCGCTTGTACGAGGCGCCGGTCGGACACACCGGGACGCACGGCGGATCCTCGCAGTGCAGGCACGACTTCGGGAAATGCACCGTCTCCGTGGTGGGAAAGCTGCCGACCTCGAAGGTCTGCACGCGATTGAAGAAGGTGCCGGTCGGGTCCGCCCCGTAGGGCCGCGCGTCGTACAGCGGGCCGGCCGCGCCGGAGGTGTTCCACTCCTTGCAGTTGGTGACGCAGGCGTGGCAGCCGACGCAGACGTTCAGATCGATGACGAGGGCGAGTTGGGTCATTGGTCGTCGCTCACTTGAAGCGGCCCTTGCCGGCGAAGAAGCGCAAGCCGGCGCGCGCCACGCCCATCCCCGGATAGGCGGGCAGGGTCTCGAACTGCGGCAGCGTGTGGGCGGCCTCGTGCGGTTCGGCCTTGCGGATGCGCACGCGCACGTCGTACCACGCGGCCTGGCCGGTGATCGGGTCCGAGTTGGAAATCGGGCCCTGCCCGGGCGCGCCGGGCAGTTCCTCGGAAATGAGATGGTTCAGCAGAAAGCCCTTCTGCGATTCGTTGGCGTCGGGCGAGAGGTTCCACGCGCCGGCCGCCTTGCCGATCGCGTTCCAGGTCCACACCGTGCCCGGCTCGACCGCCTCCGAGTGGCGCGCGATGCAGCGCACCTTGCCCCATTGCGACTCGACCCAGATCCAGTCGCCGTCGCCGATGCCGGCTGCCCGCGCGGTGCTGCCATTCACGTGCAGCACGTTGTGGGCGTGGATCTGGCGCAGCCAGGCATTCTGCGAGTCCCACGAGTGGTACATCGCCATCGGCCGCTGGGTGACCGCGGCGAGCGGGAAACGCTCGCGGTCGCTCACCTGCACTTCGAGCGGTTCGTAGTGGAAGGGCAGCGGGTCGAAGAAGGTCTCGACCCGTTTCCGCAGGCGCTCGGGCGGCTTGCGCGAGCTGCCCTTGCCTTGCGCCGCCTGCCGGAAGCGCATCAGCACTTCCGAGTACAGGTGGATCATGACCGGCTCGGCGTAGCGCGTGATGCGGTTTCTCTGCGACCACTCGAGGTAGCCCTGATTCCAGTTGCGCATGTACTGGTAGGACTTGGGCAGCTCATGGTGATGCACGCAGTTGTTGGCGGCGTACATCTCCCATTGCTTGGGATTGGGCTCGCCGCGCATGCTCTTGTCGCCGTCCTTGCCGCGCCAGCCCGACAGGAAGCCGATGCCCGAGCCCGGCTCGGTCTCGTAGTTGACGATGAAATCGGGGTAGTCGCGGAACTTGCGGCTGCCATCCTTGTGCACGAAGGCGGGGAATTTCAGCCGCGAGGCGAGCTCGATGAGCACCTCCTGGAACGGCCGGCAGCCCGGCGGCGGGGCCACCACGGGCACGCGCACCGCGTCGACCGGGCCGTCGAATTCGGAGATCGGCCGGTCGAGGATCGACATCACGTCGTGGCGCTCGAGGTAGGTGGTGTCGGGCAGCACGAGGTCGGCGAAGGCGGTCGTCTCCGACTGGAAGGCGTCGCACACGACCAGGAAGGGGATCCGGTAGCTGCCCGTCGCGTCCTTGTCGGTGAGCATCTTCCTCACCTCGCCGGTGTTCATCGTCGAGTTCCAGGCCATGTTCGCCATGAACAGCAGCAGCGTGTCGATCGGGTAGGGATCGCCGCGCCAGGCGTTGGTGATGGCGTTGTGCATCATCCCGTGCACCGCCAGTGGGTACTCCCAGGAGAAGGCCTTGTCGAGGCGCACCGGCTCGCCGTCGGCGTCGACGAAGAGATCGTCGGGGTCCGCCGGCCAGCCCAGCGGCATGCCGTCGAGCGGCTGCCCGGGCTTGATGGCGAGCGGGCTGGTCGGGGTGCGCGCGCACGGCGGAATGGGACGCGGAAAAGGCACCTTGTGGCGGAAGCCGCCGGGCCGGTCGATGGTGCCCAGGATCGTCATCAGGATCCCCAGCGCGCGAATCGTCTGGAAGCCATTCGAGTGCGCCGCCAGCCCGCGCATGGCGTGGAAGGCGACCGGATTGCCGGTGACGGTGGCGTGCTCCTTGCCCCACGAGTCGGTCCATGCGATCGGCAGTTCGATCGTCTGGTCGCGTGCGGTGATGCCCATCTCGTGTGCGAGGCGGCGGATGGTCTCGGCCGGGATGCCGGTGACGGTCGCGGCCCAGTCCGGCGTGTACTCGGCCACCCGTTCCTGCAGCAGCTGGAAGGCGGGTTTCACGGTGGTGCCGTCATCGAGGCGGAAGCTGCCCAGCAGGCAGGGATCGCAGTCCTCCGCATGGGTGCGCACCGCGCGGTTGGTGGCGCGGTCCCACCACAGCTGGTCCTGCGGAGCGTGCGCGGTTTCCTGGCCGGGCACGTCGGTGCGCGCGAAAAGGCCGAAGTCGTCGCTCGCCTCGTCGATGTTCACGAGCTGCCCGGCGTTGGTGTAGCGCACCAGGAAGTCACGATCGTACAGGCCCTGCGCGAGCAGTTCGTGGATCAGCGCGAGGAGCAGCGCGCCGTCGCTGCCGGGGCGGATCGGCACCCATTCGTCGGCGATCGCCGAGTAGCCGGTGCGCACCGGGTTGATCGACACGAAACGGCCGCCGTCGCGCTTGAACTTGGCGAGCGCCGTCTTGAGCGGATTGGAGTGGTGATCCTCGGCGGTGCCGATCATCACCAGCAGGCGCGCGCGGTCGAGATCCGGCCCGCCGAACTCCCAGAACGAGCCGCCGATGGTGTAGATCATCCCGGCCGCCATGTTCACCGAACAGAAGCCGCCGTGCGCCGCGTAGTTGGGAGTGCCGAACTGGCGCGCAAAAAGTCCGGTGAGCGCCTGCATCTGGTCGCGGCCGGTGAACAGCGCGAATTTCTTCGGGTCGGTGGCGCGCAGCTTCGCCAGCCGCTCTTCGAGCATCGCCAGCGCCTCGTCCCAGCTGATCGCCTCGAACTCGCCGCTGCCGCGCTCGGCGCCCGCCTTGCGGCGCAGCGGCTGGGTGAGGCGGGCCGGGGAGTACTGTTTCATGATGCCGGACGACCCCTTGGCGCAGATCACCCCCTTGTTGAGCGGGTGATCGGGGTTGCCCTCGATGTAGCGCACCTCGCCGTTGGCCAGATGTACGCGGATGCCGCAGCGGCACGCGCACATGTAGCAGGTGGTGTTCTTGACCTCGGTGGTGGCGTCGGCCAGCGGTCGTCGGATCGGATCGTGGAGCGGTGCGTTGGCCATCGGACTCGGTTCGCTTGGAGGAGGGGCAGGGTGGTGCGGACTGGCGTCATTAGGCTTTTTCGGCCGGGGCGGTGTCTATTACCCCGAGCGGGAGGCCGCCTTACCTGTATGGGTAGTTGCCGTCGGCGCGCGCACTCGGGTGAACGCCCGTCATGCCCCGTGCATCGGGCCGGCGGAAAGCCTGCGAATCCGCTGCGGTGCAGCAGGAAAATCCATGCCCAAAGCAGGGATTTTGTTCTTGCACGTGGGGGGGAATGTGGCCAGAATGTTAGCAATAGCTAATTAAAGATCCCCCGGAAGGCGTATGTCCCGGGACGCCAGTCGTCCCGCCGGGTGTAGCCTCCAGGAGGGATCGGTGGAGACGAGATGACGCTTCCGTGTTCCGGTTGCGCGGACGGGAAGGCGGGCGCCCAGCCCGCCGATCCGTGCGCCACGCCGCGCTTCATGCCGCTGACCGTGCACATGCCGCAGTCCGCGCAGCCGGATATCGCCGGCCTCGACAGCTTCCTGCAGTTGGTGGTCGGGCTGACCGGCGCGCAGGGCGGGGCCATCCGGGCCCTCACCCAGGACGGCGAATTCCTGCGTCTGATGACGGCGGTGGGCGTCTCCGATGAGTTCCGGCGTAACGAACTGCTGATCGGCGTGTGCGGGGTGTGCGGCGACGCGGTGCGCGACGACGACATCCGCACCTCGTCGGACACGACCGGCTGTATGCGGCTGCTGTCCGCGTGCAGCCAGCGCGGACACTGTTTCGGCCATGTCATCGCCGTGCCGCTCGAATACAAGGACGAACCGGTGGGGGTGTTCAACCTCTTTTTCGAGCGTCCCGACGACACCCACGGGCAAATCGAAGTCCTGCTCAAGCCGATCGGCCAGTTGCTCGGCCTCACCCTCGAGAACAGCATGCTCGAGCGCGAGAATTCGCGCGCCTGGCTGGTGCACGAGCGCCAGTCGATGGCCGCCGACATTCACGACTCGCTCGCCCAGACGATCGCGTTCGCGCGCATGCGCCTGCCCTTGCTGGAGGACGCCATCGCCGCCCACGATGACGCCAACTGCCAGCGCTATTGCGGTGAGCTGGACCAGGAGCTGAAGCGCGCGCATCGCGGCGTGCGCGCGCTCATCACGCACTTTTCGGCCGGCGCGGACGGGCGCGGGCTGAGTTGCGAGCTGAACGAGGTGGTCGAGCGTTTCCGCGACTCGAGCGGCATCGCGCTCGAGTTCGACGAGCGCATTCCCGATCTCAGGCTGCCCGGTGAATCCGAAGTGCAGTTGTTCTTCATCGTCCAGGAAGCGCTCGCCAACATCCGCAAGCATGCCGGGGCGACGCGTGCGCGGCTGGTGGTGCGCAACGTGCGCGACGGGATCGAAGTGGTGATCGAGGACAACGGTCGCGGGCTGGTTCCGACCGCGGGACAGGGCGCGGGCGGCCCCACCGGGTCCTTTGGCCTGCGGATCATGCGCGAGCGCGCGCAACGGTTTGGCGGGCGGGTCACGATCGAGAGCCTGCCGGAAGGCGGCGCACGGGTACGCGTGTTCGTCCCCGAATCGACGGTTTTGTGAGGTGACAGACAGATGAGCGAGACGATACGTTTGGTGCTGGTGGACGACCATAGTCTGTGTCGGCGGGGGCTCTCCGACCTGCTCGAGTCGCGCGCCGGAATGAAGGTGCTGGCCACGGTCGGCAAGCCCGAGGAAGCGGCCGCGGTGATCCGCGAGCAGGCGCCCGATCTGGCCATCGTCGATCTGCGCATGGGCGCGATGGACGGCCTCATGCTGGTGCGCCAGCTGCAGGAGCAGGGCATCGAGACGCCGGTGGTGATCCTCACCATGAGCGACGCCAAGGACGACATGGCCAACGCCCTGCGCCTGGGGGTGCGCGGCTACCTGCTGAAGGACATGGAGCCGGGCGACGTGATCGATTCGATCCGGCGCGCCGCGCGCGGCGAACTGGTCGTGGCCCCGGCCATGGCCGGCAAGCTCGCCGGCATCCTGCAGGACGGCCCGCAGAAGGAGAAGAAGAGCTCGTTGCAACAGCTCACCGAACGCGAGCGCCAGATCCTCGAACACGTTGCGCGCGGCATGAGCAACAAGGCCATCGCCAAGGCGCTGTCCATCACCCACGACACCGTGAAGCTCCACGTACGGCACATCCTCGCCAAGCTCAACATGGTGTCGCGCGTCGAGGCGGCGGTGTTCGCGGTCGAGCACCGGCTCAGCGACAACGCCGACGCCGACGCGCGGCCCACGCTGCGCGAGACGGTGCGCGCGACCACGCGCGACGCCTAGCGGTTGAGTTTCACTAGGTTGTTCACCGCCGGAATCCGACTCATGGGCGGCTGGTGGTTCAAAGCCGAGAACGGTCGTCGCGTGGTGGGCCAGACCATTGCCGGCATCGAGGATCTTGCGCAGCAGGTGGAGCAGGGCGCGGTCGTGATGGTGCAGCTCGAACACGACAGTCGCGAGGTCGGGCAGGTGCTGGAGGTGATCAACGGCATCGCTGGCAGACCAACCTGCTGGCGCTCAACGCCGCCATCGCGGCGGCCCCCGCGGACATGCTCGGCGTGATCGAGCAACAGGCCGCCGCGGCCTGATCGGCACGCAAGGCGGCCGGCATCACGGTGACGGATACGGAGCGCTGTCCGGCGCCCGCGGCCAAGCGGCTGCGCGCGCGGCACCGAGACCGCGGGGGGCGCGCCCCGCGAAGGGCGCTACTCGCCCCGCAGGCCGCGCGCCAGCGCCTTGCCGCCGTCGCGTGCGGCCGCGCCGATCGTGCGACCCAGTTGGGCGCCGTCGCGGCCGACCGTTACCGCCGCATCCTTCGCGGTGTGGCCGATGGCACGGCCGGCCTGCGCCGCGCCGTGGCCGATTTCGCGCCCCACTTCGCGCGCCCCTTGGCCGACTTCACGCAGCGTCGCACCGACCGCATGGCCGACGTGCTCGCTGCTCGACGGGGCCGTATCCACGGCGGCCGCCGCAGCGTGCAGCGCCAGCGCCATGACCGCCGCCGCAACGGCGCGCGCGCTTGCGCCAAGTCTTGCCCGTGGCGCTCCCCCGGCGTCGAGCTGATGCATATGGGCTATCCCCGCGTGACAACGCCTGGCGGCGTCGGATGACGCAGTCTAGCGGTGACGGCCCCGCCGAGTCGTAAGCGAGCGTAATGCGTTTCGGGCAGTCCGCTCCGACGCGCGGCGGCGGCGTCTGGTCACGCGATACCGAGCCGCACGCGGCCCCGGTTGTTGCCATCGCAGCGTTCCCTCGCAACGTTCCTTCGCAGCGTGACCTTGGTCGCAGACGCGGCGGGCGGCCGCGCCCACACTGCGCGGGCACGTTCCAGGACGCGCGCAGGGCATCCGGCGCGGCCGACGTGCGCCACCGGAGTGCCGGGAATCCTGCCCGATTGGCTTTGAATGACCGATTCGCAATGACCTCGTATCCGCAACTCGTGCCGGCCCTCTGGGCGGTGGTGTTCTTCACCGTGGCCGCGGCGATCGCATGGTGGCAGTCGGCGAAGGCCGCCACGTGCGCGCGGCATCATCGCTTCGGCGGCTGGGCGGCATGGTCGCTGGCGGCCCTGTGCGGCGCAGGCGGCGCAGTGCTTTTGTTTTCGATGGTCGCGCCGTAGTGACGGAGATCCTCCGCGCGGCGCGGCTGCATTGCCGGCGGCCCGACCACGCGCCCCGGATCGTCTGGGAGTCGTACCATGCGTCACGCCCTGCTTGCCCTTTTTGTGACCTCCATGGCGGGATGCGCGCTGATCTCGCCCGCTCCACCCCAGGCGGTGAATTACCGATGCGACGCCGGACGCAGCTTTTCCGTGATGCAGGCCGCGTCGGGCGACACCGCGATCATCGACATTTCCGGGATGCGCTTTGCCCTGCAGGTCGAGCCGACGAGCGGGCCGGGACAGCGACACGGCTGTGGCGTCCTGACCTTGTGGCGCGACGGCGCGACCGCGCGGGTCGAGATGGAGGCGAGCGCCCTCTACGAGAACTGCCGCCAGCAGGAACACCAGGCCGACTCCGCGCTGTCCACCGTAGGCGCGCCGGGGCTGGCGCGTGGCTTGGCCGATCGGGCCGGCCGTGCCGCACAGAGGAGCGAACCATGACCGTGCAGCTCAACCACACCATCGTCCACGCTCGCGACAGTCGGGCTTCGGCGACCTTCCTGGCCGAGATCCTCGGCCTGTCCGCGCCGACCCGTTTCGGGCCGTTCCAGGTGGTGGAACTCGCCAACGGCGTGAGCCTGGATTTCATCGACGACGAGGGCGAGATCGCCAGCCAGCACTATGCGTTCCTGATCAGCGAGGCGGAGTTCGACCAGATATTCGGCCGCATCCGCGAGCGCGGCCACGCGTACTGGGCCGACCCGGGCAGAACCCGGCCCGGCAGCATCAATCACGGCGACGGCGGCCGCGGCGTGTATTTCGTGGACCCGGACGGGCATTTCCTCGAAATCATCACCCGCCCCTACGGCAGCGGCAGCTGACCGATATCCCGCGGCGCCGGCACCGCGCGCACCGATTTGACGCGCCTGTCGGGGTTCGGCATGGCGGCGCCGGGGGTGGTTGGGGTGAGCGCCGCCGGCAGGCGCTTCAGGCCGATTGCTTGGCGGCCACGCGGGCGACGTGCGCGCCCTGGAAGCGGGCGATGCTGAGTTCGTTCTCGCTGGGCTGGCGCTTGCCGTCGCTGCCGGCGAGCGTTCCGGCACCATACGGCGCGCCGCCGGTGATCTCGTCCATGTTCGACAGTTCCCGGCAGGAATAGGGCACGCCGACGATGATCATGCCCAGATGCAGCAGGGTGTGATGAAACGAGGTGATGGTGGTTTCCTGTCCGCCATGCTGCGTGGCGGTGGCGGTGAATACGCTCGCCACCTTGCCGATCAGCGCGCCGCTCACCCAGTGCTTTCCGGTCTGGTCCAGGAAATTGCGCATCTGTGCGCACATGTTGCCGTAGCGGGTCGGGGTGCCGAAGATGATGGCGTCGTAGTCCGGGAGCTCGTCGACCGTCGCGATCGGGGCGGGCTGATCCAGTTTGGCGCCTGCCTTGCGCGCGACCGCTTCGGGCACCAGCTCGGGCACGCGCTTCACCGTGACGGCGCTGCCCGCGACGCTGCGGGCGCCCTCCGCCTCGGCGTTGGCCATGGTTTCGATGTGACCGTACATGCTGTAGTAGAGCACCAGTACTTTCGCCATTTCTTGATCTCCGGTTCAGTGGGCCCCTTTCACTTTAGACGGGTCCGGCCGTTGCGGGCGCCGCGTTTGAGGCGGAGCAAAGAGGCTTGTCCGGCAGCGGTCGGGCGCGCACCAATGCCTCGCCCACGGCTTGCCGTGAGCGGCATGGATGGTCGAAAAATGCATGCCGGGCCGCGCCACCGGCGTCGTCCGGCTAGTGCCGCTTGAACATCCTGCACTCGGCCGATAGCGCCAGCAGATTGGGATCGCGTTCGCGGTTGCGGGGCAGCAGCAGCATGATGCGCTGGCTGACCGCATAGCGTCGTTCGAGGGGAATCAGCTGCACCTGCGGACTGAAATCCGCGACCCGCCCGGGCAGCAGGGCGTAGCCGACGCCGCCGCTGACGAGGTTGGTCAGCGAAAAGATGTCGCCCACGCGCATCGTGATGTTCGGCTGGAACCCGGCCAGTTCGAACGCGTGGCTGAAGTCGTGGTAGGTCGCGAAATCCTCGCTCAGGCTCACGAACTCGTCGTCGCGCAGATCCCGCAGGTCGATCTCCGTGCGCTCCGCGAAGCGCGAGTTCAAAGGCGCGGCGAAGTGGATGTCGTCGTCGAACAAGGGGATCGCGATCAGCTCGGGAAGCGGAACCTTGTCGTGCAGCGCGATCACGATCGCATCCAGCCGGCCCTCGCTGAGCCTGTGCAAAAGATCGCGATTGGAGCTCAGGGTCAATTCCACGTCCAGGTCGGGCCGCCGCGTCTTGAGCCGCATCAGCAGCTGCGGCAGGGTGCGCACGGTGAGCGAGTAGAGCGCGCCGATCCGGATCCGGGCCGCGCCGAAGCCGGCCGCCTCGCGTGCCTTCTGGATGCCGTCGGTGGTTTCCCGCACGGCGCGCGTCGCATGTTCGGCGAATGCGTAGGCCGCGGCGAGCGGAATCAATTTGCGCCCGTCACGCCGGAACAGCGGGCAGCGCAAGCCCTCTTCCAGCGAATGCAGGGCCCGGTGCACGCTCACCGTGCTCTGGTCGAGCGCCTCGGCGACGCGGGCCATGCTGCCCAGTTCCATGAAGCTGAGGAAGACCTCCAGCTTGCGGAATGTGACCTGTTCGTCGATCTGCATGGCGGCTCCCGCTCGTCAGGCGATAAGGGAAAACAAGGGCATATTAGCCAAGGTCCATTACTCCTGGAGTAACGAATCTCCACTTTGCTTGATTGAAGCCAGAAAAGCGCGGGCCTATCTTGCCGTCACGAAATCCAGAACCGACGGAGTGAACATGCAAGCCAGCGCTCAACTTGATCCCCGATGGAGCAGACGAAGGGCCGAGAAGCAACGCCGCCTCGAACAGGTCCGCCACCTCGCCGACGGGGTCGTCCTGCGCAGCGACGAAATCACCCGGGTCCTCGAGAAGCTGATCGGGCCCGGCGACCGGGTGGTGCTCGAGGGCAACAACCAGAAGCAGGCTGATTTCCTGTCTCGCGCCCTGGCGCGGGTCGATCCGGCCCGGGTCAATAACCTGAACCTGATCATGCCGAGCGTCAGCCTGCCTGAGCATCTGGACCTGTTCGAGCGCGGCATCGCGCGCAAGCTCGATTTCGCCTACGCCGGCGGCCAGAGCCTGCGCATCTCCCAGTTCCTGCAGGACGGCCAGCTCGAAGTCGGCGCGATCCACACCTACATCGAACTCTATGCGCGGCTCTTCATCGACCTGATCCCCAACGTCGTGCTGGTCGCCGCGTACAGCGCCGACCGCCAGGGCAATCTCTACACCGGCCCGAGCACCGAAGACACCCCGACGCTGGTCGAGGCGGCGGCCTTCCACGACGGCATCGTCATCGCCCAGGTGAACGAGATCGTCGACGACCCGGCCGGGCTGCCGCGCGTCGACATTCCGGGTTCGTGGATCGACTTCGTGGTCGAGGCCGACAAGCCCTTCTTCATCGAGCCGCTGTTCACCCGCGATCCGCGCCTCATCTCGTCGATGCACATCCTGATGGCGATGATGGCGATCCGCGGCGTGTATGAACGCCACCAGGTGCAGTCGCTCAATCACGGCATCGGCTTCAACACCGCCGCCATCGAGCTGATCCTGCCCACCTACGGCGAGAAGCTCGGCCTGAAAGGGAAGATCTGCCGCAATTGGGCGTTGAATCCGCACCCGACCCTGATCCCCGCGATCGAGTCCGGCTGGGTGGAGAGCGTGCATTGCTTCGGCGGCGAACTCGGCATGGAGGACTACGTGGCGGCCCGGCCCGACGTGTTCTTCACCGGCCGGGACGGTTCCATGCGCTCCAACCGCGCCCTGTGCCAGCTCGCCGGGCAGTACGGGGTCGATCTCTTCATCGGCTCGACCCTGCAGATGGACGGCCTGGGCAACTCGTCCACCGTGACGCGCGGGCGCCTGACCGGCTTCGGCGGCGCCCCCAACATGGGCCACGACCCGCACGGCCGGCGCCACCCGACGCCGGCCTGGCTGGATCTGATCGAGACCGACGACCCGCTCGCGCGCGGCCGCAAGCTCGTCGTCCAGCTGGTGGAAACCTTCCAGGCCGGCGGCAGGCCGACCATCGTCGAGTCGCTCGATGCGGTCGAAGTCGGCCGCGAAACCGGCATGCCGCTCGCGCCGGTGATGATCTACGGCGACGACGTCACCCACGTGCTGACCGAGGAGGGGATCGCCTACCTCTACAAGGCGCGCTCGCTGGAAGAGCGCAAGGCGATGCTGGCCGCAGTCGCGGGGGTCACGCCGATCGGCCTCACCCACGATGTGAAGACCACCGCGCGCCTGCGCGAGGACGGCCTCATCGCGCTGCCCGAAGACATCGGCGTGCAGCGTGGCGAAGCCACCCGTTCCCTGCTGGCGGCCAAGAGTGTGGCGGATCTGGTGAGCTGGTCGGGCGGACTGTACAACCCGCCGGCTAAGTTCAGGAGCTGGTGATGAGCCCGATCCTCCAGCTCGAAACACGCCAACCGGCCACGCGGGCGACTGCGCCCGCGGATGCCACCGCGCAGCGGCTCGCCGACCACGCGGTGGCGGCGCTGATCGACGAGGTGACCCTCACGCCCAAGCCGGGACTCGTGGATATCCGCAGCCGCGGCGCCCATCGCGATCTGAACTGGCCCCTGATGTGCCACTCGGCGCGCACTCTGCGCCCGACCTTCGTGGCCCTCGCCCGCGCCGCGCAGGAGGCGCCCGAACACCAGGCCTTGCGCGAGCAGATCGGCGCCATCGGCCGTCGCGGCGAGGCGGCCATGCTGCACGCGACCGGCGGCGTCAATACCCACCGCGGTGCCATCTGGGCGATGGGCCTGCTCGTCACCGCCGCGGCCATGCGCCCGGCCGAGCGGGCCCCCGCCCGCGTCGCCGCGCGTGCCGGCGCCTTGGCGTGTCTGCCGGACTGCTTTGCGCCGGTCGCGACCGGCCACAAGGGCGAACGGGCCTGCCGCGACTACGGCGTGGGCGGCGCGCGGGGGCAGGCGCGGGCCGGTTTTCCTCATGTCGTGCACGCCGCCTTGCCCACCCTGCGCGTGTCGCGGGCGCGCGGCGACAGCGAAAACGCCGCCCGGCTCAACGCGCTGCTGGCGGTGATGGCGGAGCTGGACGACACCTGCGTGCTGTCGCGCGGCGGCCCCGCGGCGCTGGCCTGCGTGCAG
>Ga0214472_10003842_pt1 | contig 15839 bp, 15 predicted proteins | sample RVTome_6_FD_207662 | JGI IMG/M metagenome (GOLD analysis project Ga0214472, IMG submission 207662) | Soil microbial communities from uranium-contaminated site in the Upper Colorado River Basin, Wyoming, United States - RVT140D175 | ecosystem: Environmental > Terrestrial > Soil > Contaminated >...
CTCTCAGGTCTGGAGCCTCCGCGATCAACTCATCAAGTTGGGAGCTCATGTCGTTGTTTCTGTGCGCCGTATCGTGGTTCATCTGCCCGAGTCGTACCCCTTCCTCGACGCCTGGAACCAGATAGCGCTCGCTCTGGGCGCACGCGCTGGATAATCCTTTCTACTGTTCTTTGGTTTTCCACCACCATGAAGCACAGGTGTCTCCCGCGGCGACCCAATACCCTTGCGACCGGCTCTGCAGCCACCACAACTTCTTGTGGTGACCTCAACTCTCGTCGACCGACTCTTATCAAACCCTTCTCCCCCTAAACTACCGCCGACACGGGCCGCTCGTGAATAATCCGGGCTAGCATCGCCAAGACGGGGTGTCGGCGACAGCCCGGACGGATAGTGTCCTATCCGTTCGGTTAGCACGTTCTCCGCTCGTGACGCGGTCGTAAGATTTTTGACAAGGGAACCCTCACGAAATAAAGGGATTGGCTCGTGATCCCGCCTCTCCTCACAACACTCGGATTGCTGGAACACGGGTTGCAATGTCCGTGGGTGAATGTGTCGAAGGAGGTTCTCCGAGTGGATAGATTGGTACTGGCCAACATCGCCGACCGCCCGACGAGAGCGGCGGCAAGCGTAGTCGGTGTTGCGCTCGGGATATGCGGCGATCACCGGAATGAGGGTCGTCGAGGGACGGGCGCCGGAAGGCGCTCGCGAGATCGTGATCGATCGCCGCCGTGCCGCGGACGGTGGAGCAAGCGTCGGCCCGAGCATCGAGCTCTTTGGTCGACGTTTCTCCACATTATCGGGAGGCTCCTGTCTCCGACCGGAGGGAAGATCTTCGTTCGCGGAGACGAGATGACGTCTTTGAACGACTCGCGAAGGACCGAGCTAAGGCGCCGGGAGATAGGGTTCGTCTTCCAGCGGTTCAATCTCTTTCCGACACTGAGCGTCGAAGAGGATCTCAGGCTGGCCGAGGGAATCCACAACGGGGGAGTCCGCGGCATGCGGGAAATGGGACCCTCCGCGCGGAGTTGCTGAGGCTCCTCGGTCTCGAGGGAAAGAGCGGGCGCAAACCACGTGAGCTTTCAGGGGGCGAGCAGCAGAGGGTTGCTCTGGCACGCGCGGTCATCAACGGCCCGGCGATCGTCCTTGCCGATGAGCCCACCGGCAATCTGGACTCCTCGAGCTCGAAGCTCGTGCTGGGCATGCTCAAGAAGCTGAACCAGGAGCTCGGGCAGACGGTCGTCATGATCACCCACGCCGCGGACGCCGCGGCCTATTCCTCGAGAAAGGTTATGATGAAGGACGGGAGGATCGAACGTGACACGGCGCATGATGGTCATTCTGTTGGCTGCTTGGCTGATGGCGGCTTGTGATAGCTCGACGTCGACGGGCGATCTGTCGGAGGTCGAGGGGGTGTGGGAGTTGCAGGCCTTCGATTTGGACGACGGGAGCGTGCAGGAGGTTCCCGACACGCAAACCTACACGCTTAGTTTCGAAGCGGATGGGAGCGTTCAGGCGCGAGTCGATTGCAATCTCTGTAGCGGCTCCTACGAGGCCGAAGGCAATTCGATCCAGGTGGGTCTGCTCGCCTGCACGCTCGTGGCGTGCCCGCCCGGCTCGTTGGATCATCAGTTTCAGGCCGCGCTCGGAAGCGCGACCTCGTTCCTGCGCACCGGATCGGCGCTCTCCATCCGCTACGCGGGCGGGAGGATGAGGTTCCGACTCCGCTGAGTTTAATTCCGGAGGATGGGTAGGACGACGGGAGGAGCGAGGACGAAATCGAGAGAGTTCATTTCCGCCACCGCCATTTCGATGGTGGCGTGAAGGGTCGGGTCGACCGAGATGACGAAGGGCAACCGTTGGCGCTCCGTCCAACTCTCTTGCAGAACGGAATCGATGTTGATCTCGTGGCTGGCCAAGATATGTGCGAGACGCGCAATGATTCCCGGGCGGTCCTCGACGAGGAAACGGAGGTAGAAGGGAAGGCGATCCCGCGGTCCATAGTCCCCGCCCTGGTTGGCAGTGCGGTCATCGACCCGGGGTGCGGTGAAGACCGTTTCGCCCTGCCACCAGCGTGCGGCGTTCATGATGTCGCCCACGACCGACACCGCGGTCGGATCACCTCCTGCCCCCGGCCCGCTAAATAGCGTCGGGCCAAGCCGGGCTCCGGTAATCTCCACCGCGTTCACGACTCCCGATATCTTGGATAGAGTCAGGTGTTCATCGACCAGACAAGGACTGACCCACATCGAAACATGTCCGTCGCTACTTTGAGCCACGCCTAGCATGCGAATCGTCGCACCCAACCGCTTGGCGTAGAGGAAGTCGACCGGGTCGATCTCGGTGATCCCTCGCATCATCAACTGATCCGGTCGAGCCCAGTGGCCGAACGCCAAGGCGACGAGGATGACCAGTTTGTCCGCGGTGTCCCGGCCCGAAACGTCGAGCATGGGGTCGGCCTCGGCGAAACCGAGCGCCTGGGCTTGCGCGAGAACCTCGGCCTGCCCCCGCCTGCTTTCGGCCATCTCGGAGAGGATGAAGTTGCAGGTCCCGTTGAGAATACCGCGGATGGAAACGATGCGATCGGCAAGGAGAGACCGACGGAGCGTGCGAAGTATGGGAATGCCGCCGGCTACCGAGGCCTCGAAGCCCAGATAGGCGCGGTTCTTCTCGGCGAGCTCCAGGTAGGAGGCTCCGTGGGCCGCCATCAACTGTTTGTTCGCGGTCACCACCGCTCGTTTCTGGCTGAGCCCTTCCTTGATGATTCGGTCGGCAGGCTGCTCTCCGCCTATGAGCTCGACGACGATGTCGGCTGGGCTTGCGAGGAACTCTTCGACGGAGTCGGTGAGCCGGGTAGTCGAGGGCAACCAGGAGACGTCCTTTGTCTTATGGCTGCGATCGAAAACCGTCGTCAGATCCAACTCGGTTCCTATTTGCCGATGCAAACGGGCACGGTCGTCCTGTAGGAGTCGGATCACCGCGCGACCGACCGTTCCCAGCCCGGCTACGGCGACACGGAGCCGTCGCGGCGGCTTCTCAGGCCGGGTCGGCAACGCGCTTCCTCTCGAGGTTGGCGAGATCGAACTCGTGGTGAATGGCCCGTACGGCTTCGGGAAGCTGTTCGCGCGCGATGACGCAGGCGATGCGGACTTCCGAGCTGCTGATGAGCTCGATGTTGATTCCCTCTCGCGCCAAGGCCTGGAACATGCGACCCGCGACGCCGGGTGTGCTGGCGATGCCGGAGCCGATGATCGAGACTTTGGCGACGTTGGTGTCGACCAGTACCTCGGTCGAGCCGACCTCCTCGGCAACCTTTCGCAACACCTCGGCGGATCGCGCGGCGTCCTCGTCACCCACGATGAGTGAGACGTCGTTGGTCGAGTCCTCGTGTCGGATCCCCTGGATGATCAGGCGAATGTTGACCCCGATGTCGGCCAGGGCAGTGGAAATCTTGGCGGCCACGCCGGGAACGTCCCTGACTTTCGTCAGCGCGAGACGAGCAATCCTGGGGTCTCCCGTGACACCGGTTATCGCTACTTTCTCCAACTCTTCCTCCTTGACCACAGTGGTCCCGGGACGGTCGTGAAAGGCGGATCTCACCTGCAGTGGAACACCGAACCGACTGGCCACCTCCACCGAGCGGGGATGGAGGACCTGGGAGCCTGAAGCGGCGTACTCCAACATTTCTTCGTAGCTGATCCACGGTAGCAGCCGCGCGTCGGGTACTAATCTGGGATCGGCGGTGAAGACACCGTCGACGTCGGTATAGATCTCGCAGACCGGCACCTTCAGAGCCGCCGCCAGCGCCGTGGCGGTGAGGTCCGAGCCTCCGCGGCCCAGGGTCGTGATCTCCTGGTCGGACGTCACGCCCTGGAACCCGGCGACGATCGCGATGCTTCCTTTGGCAAGAATATCCAGGATCTTGTCGGTGGAGATCTCCTCGATGCGGGCTCGCGTGAAGTTTCCGTCGGTTCGAATGCCGCACTGGGCGCCGGTGAGCGGTGTCGCCATGACCCCCTGGTCCTGAACGGCCATCGCTAGCAGGGCGATCGAAACCTGCTCGCCGGTGGTGAGGATCATGTCCAACTCCCTCGCCGCCGGTTTCGCGCTCACGCGGCGTGCCATCTCCAGCAGTCTTTCGGTCGTGTCGGCCATCGCCGAAGCCACCACGACCTGGGGGATGCCGCGTCGGTGATCGGCGGCGAGATCCTTGGCGACCTTGAGGATTCTCTCGGGCGATCCGACCGAAGTCCCGCCGTATTTCTTGACGCGGGCTTGGTGCCCGATCATGTCCGGACGGGAACCGCGATCGGGTGCTCCTCGTACCATTCGCGGAAGGTGCTAAGACGGGGGCGTAAGACCGCGTCGACATCGAGTCGGGAGAAGAGATCGAGTGCCTTGTAGCCGGAGCCCGTGATGCCGATGACGATCGTCTCGTCGGGGTCGATGCGCCCTTGCTCGATGAGCTTCATGGTGACCGCGAGAGCGGTTCCCCCGGCGGGCTCGGTGAAGATACCTTCCGTCTCGGCTAGCAGCTTGATCGCGCTGACGATCTCGTCATCGGTCGCGGTTTCTCCCCACCCGCCGGACTGCCGGATCTCCTTGAGCACGTACGGGCCGTCGGCAGGGTTGCCGATGGCGATCGACTTCGCAAGCGTCTTGGGTTTTTCCGGATCGACGATGTCGGCATTCCGATGGAGCGCGTGCACGACGGGAGCGCAGCCTTCCGCCTGGGCGCAGTGAATCCGAGTGTTGCCAGTTGCCCAGCCGAGGCGCGTGACCTCCGAAAAAGCCTTCGCCACTTTGGGAAGGAGGGTTCCACCCGCGGTAGGAAGGATCACGTGGTCGGGAAGCTTCCAACCGAGTTGCTCGACAATCTCGAAGCCGAGGGTCTTGGCCCCTTCGGTGTAGTAAGGACGGAGATTGACGTTGACGAAACCCCACCCGTATTCATCGCCGATTTCGCTACAGAGACGATTCACGTCGTCGTAGTTGCCCTCCAGCGCGACGATGGTCGGGTGATAGATCAAGGATCCCGCGATCTTGGACGATTCGATGTCTTGGGGGATGAAAATGAGGCTGGGGTATCCCGTGCGCGCGCAATGAGCCGCCAAGGCGTTGCCGAGATTGCCGGTAGAAGCGCACGCGAAGACCTGGTAGCCGAGCTCCGCGCCGCGGCTGAGCGCGATCGAAACGACGCGGTCCTTGTAGGAGTACGAAGGATGGTTCACCGTGTCGTCCTTCAGGTACAGCGAGCGCGCTCCCAAGCGCTTGCCCAGCCGCTCGCTTCGCACCAGCGGCGTCATTCCCGAATAGTGACCGGTGATGGGCTCCCCGGTCACCGGCAGGAGCTCCCGATAGCGCCAAAGGCTCTGGTTTCGGCCCGCGATGCGATCCGGAGTCAGGTCGGTGCGGATCGCGTCGTAGTCGTAGACGACCTCCAATGGACCGAGACACTCCGTGCAGAAGAAGCTCCGGTCGGCAGGATAGTCCGCCCCGCATTCCTTACATTTCAAGCCCTTGAGGTAACTCATGATATTCCTTTCCCCCGGGATGGGCTCGGGTCGGGCGATACCATCCCCTGAGATGCTCTTGACTATCCTGGCGGGGGCTTTGGCCTATCAGTCGGCTGGGGCAACAAAAAAGCCCTTCCAGTGAGGAAGGGCACCGGTCTTATCTGCCAGGTCGACCCACATTGGGGGTCGACCTTGCGGGAGTTAGCACCGTGCTTTCTCGTGCCGGTTGCTGTGGCGTCCCTGGGCCCGGTCCCTCTGCCACTCTGGATAAGTCGAGCGCAGCCTAACCCAGGGTCAGGTCCTTGTCAAGCCGTCAAAGCGCGAAGCTCATTACACCCTCCGCCAGCAAAGCGCCGGGCGCGTCAACCAGAAAGGCCTTCATGGCGAGCGTTCCCATGCGGCCCCGCAACCTTCGGACGTCACCCTCGATGCGAAGCGTCGCGCCGGCGGGTACGTTTTCGTGGAATTGGGCCTCCTCGATGGAACGGAAGTAGATCGTGCGGCCCTGGTTCTCTTTGGAGTGCAGCACTAGGATCGCTCCAACCTGCGCCATCGCCTCTATCAGGAGCGTGGGCGGGAAGTAGCGGGCGTCGCTCGGCACACCGCGGAGGAAGAATCCGGTCTCGGGAGTCCGGACCACTCCGACCACGCGGCGGCCCACGGCCAACTCCACGACTTCATCGACGAAAAGAAACGGATCTCGGTGCGGCAGGATGCGCTCGATGTCCTGCCGATCCAGAACTGGGCTCACTGAGGTGCGGTGCTCGTGCCCGCTGGTGCGTCCCGCTTGCCGGTGAAGACGAGGAAATACTGATACGGGAGCAGGTCGATCGTCTCGACGAGAGAGAACCCCACCTGTTCGAGCTCCGCAATAAGCCGCTCTTTCGGCACACGATGACTGAGCGGAGGTCCGACTCGGTCGGAATCGCTCGCGACCTCGAAGTCGATGATCGTCAAACGCCCGTCGGGCTTGAGCACGGTTCGGATGTTCGAAAGGAGCGAGGCCGGCGACCCGAGCTCGTGATAGACGTCCACCATGAGGGCCAGGTCGACGGACTCCGGCTCGAGCCGCGTGTCCGCTTCCTGGGAGAGAACCGTCGTCACGTTCGTCAGATCGAGCTCCGCGATCTTGCGCTGTACGAAGGCCAGCATCTCGGGCTGGATGTCGATCGCGTACACCCGTCCGGAAGCACCGACCGATTTCGACAGATAGGGCACGAAGTAACCGGAGCCGGTGCCGATGTCCGCGACGACGTTCCCCTCGTGAAGCTTCAAGGACGTCACGACCTCGGCGGGCTTCTGCCAGGCATCCCGCGAGGGTTGATCGAGCTGGGCGGCGTTTTGCGCGTTGAAGACGACCGGTGAGCGCGGAGTTTCTTGCCGTGGGGTCGGAGATGCTCCCAGCACTCCAACAAGCAGCGCTAACGACAGGGGGGTCGATACCGACAAGAGCCTGAAATCCCGCACGGGGCGAAAACCTTTGGGCCAACTATAACACGGGCATGGGCAACAGAGCTGACTAGGCGCTCCGGAGATCGGCGAGCGTGTCGACAGCGCTCCAGCGCCTTCAATTGCTGGGGCCACCCACGAAGGCGGTGGTACTATAGGTAGCTGCCGAAGCGCCGCAGCGACGACTGAGCGGCGCCGGCGACTTCTAGCAGGGTGCTGAAGAATACGTCAGACCCTGCGCGAGCGGAGCGTCCGACTTCGCCAAGGCTTCGTCGGGACCTCGCCGCCAGCCTTCGCAGGGCTACGGCTTGGCCTCGCCGAAGCCGTGGGCAAGGAGGAAACCTGCCACGGCGAAGGCGGGAAGCCCGAAGGGCGTAGGCGGGAGCGCTCAAGACGACGGGAGGATTGAAGTGAATCTGCGCATTCCAGGCCCCACCCCGTGTCCCCCGGAAATCCTTGCCGCAGTGAGCAAGCAGATGATCAACCACCGGGGGCCGGAAATGGCGGCCATGATGAAGCGAGTGATCGAGAGGCTCCAGCACTTTCTGGATACGCGTCATGACGTGCTGCTGGTAAGCGCCAGCGGGACCGGTGGACTCGAGGCGGCGATCGTCAATACGCTTTCGCCCAACGATCGCGTTCTGGGAGTCAGCATCGGAGCGTTCGGCGACCGGATCTGCAAGATTGCCGAGACCTACGGTGCCGACGTCCGCAGACTGGAGTTCGAATGGGGGACGGCGGCTCCGCCCGACAAGATCCGACAAGCTCTGCGCGATGAGTCCGGGGTGCGCGCGGTGCTGGTCACGCACAACGAGACTTCGACCGGTGTCACGAATCCTCTCGCCGAGATCTGCGACGTCATCAAGACCGAGAGCGATGCCTTGATCCTGGTCGACGGGATCTCGAGCGCCGGCTCGATACCCCTTCCGGTCGACGAGTGGGGTATCGACGTCCTCGTCAGCGGATCCCAGAAAGGCTGGGCGGTGCCGCCAGGACTGGCCATCGTGGCGGTCGGTCCCCGCGCCTGGCAGGCCGCGGAGAAGGCGACGATGCCGCGCTTTTATTTCGATCTCGCCGCCCACCGCAAGTCCGCGGAGACCGGGCAGACGCCCTGGACGCCGACCCTATCCGTTATCTTCGGCCTCGATGTGAGCCTGGAGCTCATGATGGCCGAAGGAAAGGAGGCCATCTTTGCCCGCCACGCGCGCATCGGGGCGCGGACCCGCGATCGCGTGAAGGCCCTGGGGCTGGAGCTTTTCGCCGATGAGCGATTTGCGTCCAACACCGTGACCTCCGTCAAGGTGCCCGAGGGCGTCGACGGTAAGGAGCTGACGAAAACGCTTCGCGAGAAGTACGACACCGTATTGGGCGGCGGCCAACGTTCCCTTGCCGGACGCATCTTCCGATTGGGTCATCTGGGCTGGGTCAAAGAGGACGATCTGGACCGTGCGATCGATGCCCTGGCCGAGGCGTTGCCGACGCTCGGCTTTGCCGTCTCCCGGGAGCGTTCCTGAAGGATGGATCTCCGTATTCTCGTTGCCGATCAGATATCTCCCGAGGGAATCGAGATCCTGAAGGGAGGCGCCGCGGTGGACGTGCGCACCGGAATGACGCCTCAGGAGCTTGCGGAGACCCTTCCTTCCTACCACGGGCTCGTGGTACGCAGCCAGACGAAAGTCACGCGGGACGCGCTCGAGAAGGCGTCGCAGCTCCGGGTGGTGGGACGCGCCGGGGTAGGCGTGGACAACATCGACGTCGAAGCCGCTTCCGAGAAGGGCATCGTGGTGGTCAACGCGCCGACGGGTAACACCATCTCCGCCGCCGAGCTGACCGTCGCCCTACTGCTCGCGTTGGCGCGGCACCTCGTCGCCGCGGATCAAAGCCTTCACCGCGGCGAATGGAAGCGCTCTTCGTTCGTGGGCATGGAGGTTCGTGGCAAGACGGCGGGCATCATCGGTCTCGGTCAGGTGGGGTCCGCGGTGGCTCGACGGTTGCGCGCGATGGAAATGACGGTGCTAGGGTTCGATCCCTTCGTTCCCGTCGAGCGGGCCCAGTTGTTGGGGGTCGAGCTTTCCGGCTTGGATGCCCTGCTCGAACGGTCGGATTTCGTGAGCCTTCACTGTGCCTTGACGCCCGACACCAGGCATCTCCTGGATGCCAAGCGCATCCGCCGTATGAAGCGAGGCGCCCGCCTCGTCAACGCGGCGCGTGGCGGTCTGGTCGATGAGGTCGCGCTGCTCGAGGCCTTGGACTCCGGCCAATTGGCGGGTGCCGCGCTCGATGTGTTCGAGGAGGAGCCCCCCAGCAAAGACAACCCGCTGCTGCACCACCCGAAGATCGTGACCACGCCCCACCTCGGTGCGTCCACGCTCGAGGCTCAAGAGCAGGTGGCGGTGGACGTGGCTCGCGAGGTGTTACAGGTACTCGTCGGCAAGCCCGCCACCGCGGCGGTGAACGCGCCGGTCATGGCTCCGGAGACGCTGGCCGCCGTCGGCCCTTACTTAGAGGTTGCGGACATGTGCGGTACGGTGGCGATGCAGCTCGCCGGACCCGGCTGGAGCGAGGTCCTTATCGACTACCGCGGGGAGTTGGCGCGCCACGATGTCACCGCACTCAAGGCCGCCGCGGTCGCGGGGTTGCTTTCCTCGATCAGCGAAGAGCGCGTGAACGCGGTGTCGCTGCCACACGTGCTCTCTCGGCGCGGCTGGCAGGTCCAGGAGCGCATGGCGGACGATGCGGGGCCCTACACCAATCTGGTTTCTGTTCGCCTTCGCGGATCCGAGGGTGACGTCGTGGTGTCCGGAACGCTCGTGCACGGAAAGCCTCACATTGTGGAGATCAGCGGTTTCGAAGTAGACGTGTCTCGAAGCGCGCCGAGGCGAGGCGAAGACCACATGTTGATCATAGAAAACGAAGATCGCCCGGGCCGCATCGGTGCCGTGGGCACGGCGCTGGGCCAGATGGACGTCAACGTCTCGCACATGGCGGTGGGACGACGCGACCCCGGCGAGTCTCGAGAGGCGATCATGGTTCTCAGTATCGACCGCCGCCTGAGAGACGAGGAGATCGATTCCCTGGCTTCGATTCCCGGTATCGAGAAAATCGTCCAGATTCGCTTCTGACTTCGCTCGAGCATTTTTTCCCGCCGTCCCCGTCCATGCAACGACTACTGGAGCTGAAGGACGAGCTGAAACCCATGGCCCGGTTAGCCGGGCCGGTCGTGGCTGCCGAGCTCGGCTGGAGCTTCATGGGGACGGTCGACACGCTCATGGTCGGCCGCGTCAGCGCGGAAGCCATCGGAGCGGTGAGTCTGGGAACCGCCCTCTATCTTGCCGTCGCGATCTTCGGAATGGGCCTCTTGCTCGGCCTGGACACGGTCGTCTCGCAGGCCTTCGGAGCGGGCCGGTTGGACGACTGCCACCGCTCGCTGATTCACGGCGTGTATCTGAGCCTGATCCTGACGCCACTCTTGAGCGGCATCATCTTGTTGAGCATCCCGTTTCTCCCCTCATGGGGCTTGAACCAAGAGGTGATCCCGCTGACGATTCCCTATCTCGAGGCTTTGGTGTGGAGCACCCTGCCGTTGCTTCTCTACACGACGTTTCGTCGCTACCTGCAGGGAATGGGCTTGGTCAAACCGGTGATGGTGGCGCTCGTGACCGCCAATCTGGTGAACGTCGTCGCGAACTGGATTCTTGTGTTCGGCAATCTGGGTGCTCCCGCCATGGGCGCCGAGGGCGCGGGATGGGCGACCTGTATCTCGCGGACGTACATGGCTGCTTTCCTCATCGGTTACGCACTCTACTACGAGTACGTGCATCGAACGGGGCTTTCCAAGACTCCGCTCGCTCTCGACCCAAAACGCCTCCGGCGACTGCTGGCGCTCGGCCTCCCCGCGGCGGTGCAAATCGGATTGGAGCTCGGTGCCTTCGCGACCGGCACCGCTTTGGCGGCCAAGCTGGACTCGGTCTCCCTGGCCGCGCACCAGATCGCGCTCACCGCCGCCGCGTTCACCTTCATGGTGCCCCTGGGATTGTCCTCGGCCGGCGCGGTCCGGGTAGGGCAGGCCCTCGGACGAAACGATCCGCGCGGGGCGGCTCGCGCCGGCTGGACGGCGCTCCTCTTCGGCACCACGTTCATGGCGTGCAGTGCCATCGCGTTTCAGGTCTTTCCCTCGGTCATTCTGGGGGCTTTCACGACCGACCCGGCGGTCATCTCGCTCGGGGTCTCTCTCCTTTTTGTCGCCGCGTACTTTCAGTTGGCGGACGGCCTGCAGGTCGTCAGCACCGGGAACTTGCGCGGCGCCGGAGACACCAGCACCTCGATGACCGTGAACCTGATCGGTCACTGGTTCATCGGTCTTCCGGTCGGCTATGCGCTCTGCTTCCCGCTCGAGTGGGGCGTGATCGGACTGTGGGTGGGTTTCTGCGTCGGTCTGGTCTCGGTGGGACTGATACTCTTGGTGGCGTGGGCGCGGCGCGTCCGCGCGTTTCAACGCGAGCTGGCACCCTCCTTCGGCTGAAGGACTCGAGCCCCCTCGGTCTCGATGTCGAGGATGAACGTTCGCACCTCGAGACCCGCCCCCTTGAACGTTCGCGCCATGGCCTTCGCGATGCGCTCGTGGCGATCGGCGGCGAAGGCTACCAGGGAGGGTCCGGCACCCGAGAGCGCCACCGCCGCCGCGCCCGCCTTGCGCGCCGCGGTCATGGCCGCCTCGCCGGCGGGAATGAACCGGAGTCGATGACGCTGGTGCAGCCGATCCACCATCGCTATCTCGAGTAGCTCGTAGTCACCAGCGCGCAGTGCCTCCACCGTGAGGAGAGCACGCCCCACATTGAAGACCGCATCACCGAGCGAGACGCGGCGCGGCAGCGCACGCCGCATCTGCCGGGTGGAGATCGAAACGCGTGGGAGCGCGACGATGAGCTTGAGCTCGGCGACCGGCACCTGGCGGGCTATCGGCTTGCCTGAGACCGTGGTGACGAGGTTCAAGCCTCCGAAGAGCGACGCGGCGGCGTTGTCCGGATGTCCTTCCATCCCTTGGGCCAGTCGCAGCAAGTCTTCCGGGGAGAGTCTGCTCTTGGTCATCGTGTTGGCGGCGAGAAGGCCCGCGACGATCGCGGCGGCCGACGACCCGAGCCCGGAGCTCAAAGGGATCTCGTTCGTGACTTTCAGGCTGAGACCTCCGGGAGCGCGGCCCACGGAATCGAAGACGTGGCGGGCGGCTCGCACCATCAGGTTTCTGGCCCCGCGAGGTAGGCTTCCGGCTCCTTCACCTTCGATCTCGATCTGGACGCCCCGTTCCGTGGGGATCATCTCCAACGTGTTGTGGAGACTCACGGCGAGCCCTAGGCAATCGAAGCCGGGGCCCAGGTTGGCCGTCGATGCGGGAGCCTTGACGACGACCGGGTTCATGTTCCGATCTTTTTCTCGAGGGCGGCGAGGTCGGCGGAGATGGGAGGCTCCATCTGGTAGCGATCCGTAATGATGTCCGGATCTTTGAGGCCGTGACCCGTCGCGATCACGACGACCGTCCTGCCCCCGAGGCTCATGCGGCCGGCCGCGACTTCCTGCATGAGCCCCGCGACGCCGGCGGCGGAGGCTGGCTCGACCCAAATTCCTTCCCCGGCGATTCGCTCCTGGGCGTCGAGGATGGTCTCATCGGGCACGGCGACGATGCGTCCCCCGGAATCGCTTGCGGCGGTGAGGGCCTCTTGGGCGCGAGCCGGGCGGCCGATCCGGATCGCGGTAGCCACCGTGTCCGGCTCTTCGACGGGATGGCCGAGCACGAGTGGCGCAGCTCCGGCAGCCTGGACTCCCAGTAGCGGAGGCTTCGCCGTTCCGTGAAGCGCGTGATACTCGCAGAAGCCCTTCCATATCGCGGTAATGTTGCCCGCGTTTCCGACCGGCAATGCCAGCAGGTCGGGCGATCGCCCCAGCGCCTCGATGATCTCGAAGACCACCGTCTTCTGTCCTTCCAGTCGGTAGGGGTTCAACGAATTGACGAGGGCAACCGGAAGCTTCTCCGATGCGGCCCGCACCAAATCGAGCGCACGGTCGAACGAGGCGTCGAGCTGGACGATCTCGGCGCGGTAGGCCTGCGCTCCCGCCAGCTTTCCGGCGGCCACCTTCGCTTGCGGCACGACCACCAGGCAACGAAGCCCGGCGCGCGCGGCATAGGCAGCCGCGCTGGCGGCGGTGTTTCCCGTGCTGGCGCAGATGACGGCCTTTGCGCCTCGATGGGCGGCGTCGCTGATCGCCACCGTCATGCCGCGATCTTTGAACGAGCCCGTGGGGTTGAGACCCTCGTACTTGAGCAGGAGGGCATCGGCCCCAAGCTCGGAGGCGAGCCGCGGTAACGGAATGAGCGGCGTGTTGCCTTCCAGCAGAGTTACCGGCGATGCATCGGCGGCAAGCTGCAGCCAGTCACGGTAACGGACGATGACGCCGGGCCACGCAGAGGACATCCTTTCGAGATTCTAACCGGAATCCGCTCCCGACTGGGCCGTGTTAGAAGGCGTACTCGACGCCGGCGAGAGGCGTGACCTTGTCCCTCAAGCCATTGTCGTCGATGTTGAACAAGAGGTTGAAGTCGATGAGAAGATTCTCGACGACGTTGAGCTTGAACCCCATCGCACCGCTCAGCGAATTGAAGGAGTCTTCGTGGAAAGTCAGCGTCTGGAAGGTCGATTGGCCGTCAAGGGCCACGAAGTTCTCCACCGCCACACGCGGGGTGTCGATGACGTACTGTCCCAGAAGGTCCATCGCGAACGTGAAGCGGGAGCCGAGAGAGAAGTCCGCCCCCACGGTGTAGAAAGCTTGGTCGGGGAGCTCGCCGGCCTCGCCGGTGGTCGGGTTGCCGGCCAGCGTGCTCTTTCCGTTCCATTGGTAGCCCAGGTTGATGTGGGGGGAAAAGGCGCCCCCTCCGGCGGACCAGATGAGAAAGGGCCGTACCCCGGCAGCTCCCGAGCCCAAGAGGTCCTCTTCATCGCCGGTCGGAGCCCGGAGATCCAGGGCCAGCGCCAGCCCGTTCGACGACCCGCGAGCCACGAGGGCCTTCAGCCGCAAGGTAATGTCGCCGAGTCCGCTCGAGCTACCGAACGCGGTAAACAGTCTCCGCGAGCCGAGCGAACCGTCGACCTCGCGGAAAAAGTGAATCTGGGGATCGACCGTTCCGATTCTGCGAACGGTCGCGTCCGAGATGACCGTCATGTCGTTGCTCACGACCGGAACCGCGATCGAGACGTCGAGTCGGTCGGTCACGCCGAATGTCAGGAACGTCGTGAACTGGTTGACGGTGGCATTGATCGAGTTGATGGTCGTGACCAGATCCTCGCGGCCGCCCCGGAGCTGGAAGTCGTCATGTGTGAACACCGCCGGCACGCTGTCCAGATCGAGACCCTCGATGCTGTCGAACGTGAAATGCTGAAACGTAAAACCGAACGAGAACCTCTTGCCCCCGATCGTCTGCGCACGTTCGGCGAGAATGGGTCCGAAGCTCTGCGTCGTGCGTTCGAAGACACCGAGCGAGGGGTCGAACTCGTACGTGAAACCCGAAGCCGGTGACGGAAGGGGCACATTGACGATCTGGCTCGCCAAGGCGGTATTGAACTGCGTGAACTCGCTTTGAAAACCACTATTGAAGTGTGCCGAGTGTGTATCCCCGCTGGGAAGAACGGTGAGGCTATCCACGATGAGCCCGTTGGGACCATAGAGCTCGGTCAAGAGAAACGCCAGCTTGTCCGGCGTCACCGCGACATTGAAGGGTTCCTGGGCGAAAGCCGGGGGTAAGACCACGACAGAACACGACACGACGAGTAGCGAGAGCCTTCGAAGCATCCAACCTCCTTGAGCGCTAGCGAGAGAGTTTCTCGAATCGGTCCAAGAAAAGAGCCTCAGCGCGCCTGGCTGATTTGCTCGATCACCCACCCGTTGGGTCCCTTGGCAAGAACCATGATCTGCTCGGATTGGTGGGTCTGTTGGTCACCGCCGGCGGAAATCGTGTCACGGCGGTTCAGTCGCACCGTGGCGCCCGGTCCCTGAATTTCGATCGAGGTGATGTCGATGTCGATGCCGGTCGAGTCGACCGCCCGGAAAGAGGCCTCCAAACGCCCCCTTTCATCCCGGGAGAGGTTTGGTTTGACGGTCGCGAACAGCTCGATGTCCTTGCTTTCGATGGCCCGCGCATACTCTGCGATGACCCGGCGTATGGCTTCCTCGTCTTGGTTCACTTGGGGTGCGGCGGGCGCCGGCGTCGCGGTGGCGGGCGGAGTCGTCGCCGCTGGCGGCGGAGCGGCCGCGGCGCGCGCCCGCTCGGTCTGTCGGGCCTCTTGGACTTGTTGTGCCTGCTGCGCCCCCCGGGCCTGGTCACGCAAGGCCTGCTCCTTCGCCTCGAGAATGCCAGCGATGGCTTGTCGGTAGGCCCGGCTCGCCGCCGAATAATCCTGCCCCGCTGCCAGGCGCTCGGCCTCACTCGCCTGCGAAGAGGCGGTTCGAAACGCGGGTTGGCGGCGTGTGCTTGCGTCACCGTTCTCTTGCAACAGAGAGGCCCACTCGCGCGACAACGCCTCGGTCTCGGTGCGGGCGGCAGAGGTAACTTGGGATTCGGCTGCCGCCCGTTCCCTCGCGCTCCGTCCCGCCTGAGCGAATCCATCACGGGCCTGCATGAGCTTCTGAGCGGCCATCGCGAATTGACCCTGGTTGAAATCTCGTTCCGACTCGGCAGCGATCCGGTCGGCGTTTTGGAACTCCCGCAGGGATGCCGCGCCCGCCGCCTCGGCCTCCTGGCGAGCCCGGCTCACCTCCGCGCGCGCCGCTTCCGCGCGACTTCGGAAATGGCTATTGAGCTGGGCGGAGAGCTCGCCGGCGAGCGGGTGG
>Ga0214472_10003843_pt1 | contig 15838 bp, 15 predicted proteins | sample RVTome_6_FD_207662 | JGI IMG/M metagenome (GOLD analysis project Ga0214472, IMG submission 207662) | Soil microbial communities from uranium-contaminated site in the Upper Colorado River Basin, Wyoming, United States - RVT140D175 | ecosystem: Environmental > Terrestrial > Soil > Contaminated >...
CCCCGACGACGCCCTGGACGTGGTTCTCCAGTTGGCTCGCAGGGACCGCCGCATTCGCGTGATCGATCTGTCGCGTAACTTCGGTCACCATCGGGCGATGATGACCGGCCTTGCGTATGCCCGAGGGCGTCTTATTTTCCTGATCGACTGCGACCTAGAAATCGGCCCCGAGGTGCTCCCGGAATTTCACGCCAAGCTCAAGTTAACCACAGCCGACGTGGTTTTTGGTGTCCAGCACAAGCGCCAAGGCGACCTCTTCGATCGTTTGTTCGGCCGGATGTTCTACTCCCTGAGCATTTGGATCCTGGGCTATCCGATGCCTAACAATCTCACCAACGCCCGCCTCATGACTCGACGGTATGTCTCGGCTCTTACCTCCCATCGGGAGCGTGAAATCTCCATTGGAGGTCTGTGGGTCGCGACCGGATTTCAACAGGTCCCCATCGCAGTGGCGAAACGCCCGAAAGGACGGTCGAGCTACACTCTTGCCAGAAAACTAGCGGTCGTCACGAATCACGTCACTTCCTACAGCAATCGGCCGCTGTGGCTTATCTTCGCCCTCGGAAGCGGCGTCTCGGCCGCCGCGGTCGCCGCCGCCCTGGTGCTGCTCGTACGGCGGTTTTTCTTTGGCGCAACGCTCTCCGGTTTCCCCATTCTCATCGTGTCCATTTGGGCGGTGGGTGGACTCACTCTCTTCGGTTTGGGTATAATCGCTGTCTATTTAGCCAAGATCTTTCTGGAGGTCAAGCAGCGTCCCTATCCGATCGTCCGGGAAGTGTACGAGGACAGGAGTGACGAACAACAGCCGTGACCCGCTGCTTTCCGGGGTCTCTGAGTACTACCGGACGAAAGTCGCGACTTTTGGCCCCACTCCGAAAGGAGTAGACTGGAACTCGGGAGCGGCGCAACGGCTTCGCTTTGAACAGCTCATCAAACACTGCGCAGTAACGGGGTCCTTATCGATCCTGGATTACGGCTGTGGCTACGGAGCCCTCCTTGACTTCCTGGACGCCCGCGGCGTCCCGGTCGAGTACTGCGGTTACGACATCTGCCCCGAAATGACTCAAATCGCCAGCCACGCACATTCAGGCCGTCCGAACTGCCGCTTCGTGTCGGAGAGCGAAGCCCTTCTCCCCGCCGATTATGTTTTGGCGAGTGGTATCTTCAACGTGAAAATGGAGAGCACCGTGCAACAGTGGAGGAAACACGTGCTCGCCACTTTGCGGCAGATGGATCGCCTCGCCCGGCGAGGTCTCGCCTTCAACATGCTGCCTTTCCCGCCGAGCGCCGGCCATAGGCGTCCGGATCTCTATTACGCGGACCCCGGGTTTTACTTGAAGCTCTGCCGCCGAAACTTCACGGGGGCCGTGACCCTCCTGGATGATTATGGATTGTTCGACTTCACGATTCTGATCGATACAACCACGTTTCATGGCTAACTTGATTATCTTCGGGGCTGGCGATATCGCTCGCCTGGCCTGTCATTACTTTAAAGTCGATAGCGAACACAAGGTGAGTGCTTTCACGGTAGACCCTGAGTATCTGCGGGAAACCACTCTCCTTGGGCTGCCCGTCGTGGAATTTTCCGAGGCTCTTTCCCATTACCCGCCCACGGCTTTCCAGATGTTCGTAGCCCTGAGCTATACCAAGATGAATCAGGTGCGGGCGGAAAAATTCCACGCGATGAAAAGGCTAGGCTATCGGTTGGTCAGCTATGTCAGTTCCCGATGTACCTGGCTTACTGACCATCCCATAGGTGACAACTGCATGATTCTGGAAGACAATACGATTCAGCCGTTCGTGAAAATCGGGGACAACGTAATCCTCTGGAGTGGCAACCACGTAGGGCACGATTCTGTGATCGAGGACCATTGTTTTATAACGTCCCACGTGGTCATCTCCGGCCGTGTTCGGGTGGGCGCCTACTCGTTCCTGGGGGTGAATTCTACTTTGCGCGACGGAATCCGTATCGCTCCTCGGACGCTGGTTGGCGGTGGGGCCGTGATCATGAAAGATACCATCGAAAGCGGTGTTTACGTCGCCAATAGGGCGACAAAATTGTCCCGGAGCAGCAATCTTATCAGTCCTTGAACAGGAGTCGCCAACCGTCTCATGCAGTGGATGAAGCGTGGCCGAATATTCGTTCCGAACCGTGATTTCGAGTGGATGGTTTCCCACGCGACCATGCCCACGGCGGAGCGTATAGCGGGCCACGTCTATCGTATTTATTTCAGCTCCCGGGACGGGTACAATCGATCGAATGGTGCGTTCCTGGAGATTGACATCCGGAACCCGCACGAAATCTTGGCCCTATCCGACCGTCCGGTGCTCGCTCCGGGTGAGTTGGGCGCATTTGACGATAGCGGTGTGCTTCCTTCGTGGCTCGTGAAACAAGGGGAGACGACTTATCTCTACTACGTAGGGTACCATCTCGGCGTGACCGTGCCGTTCAGCAATTTCATCGGACTCGCCACAGCCGAAGTACAGGGTGCGCCGTTCCGCAAAGTATCCAGGGCGCCCATTCTAGACCGCAACGAGTTCGATCCGTTTCTAACGATTACCCCTTGTGTTCTCATTGAAGATGGATTGTGGAGAATGTGGTATTCCTCCGGCACTCATTGGTCCTTGGAAGGCGGCAATCCGAAACACCATTATTGCATCAAATATGCGGAATCACGAGATGGCTTTGGTTGGAAGCGAACCGGAATCACCTGCATCGAATACTCATCGCCCGCGGAGTACGCAGTCTGCCGTCCATGCGTGCTCCGAGATCAGAACATCTATAAGATGTGGTTTTGTTACCGTGGCGAAAGCTACCAGATCGGATATGCCGAGTCCATTGACGGAATCGAGTGGGAGCGGAAGGACGCACAAACTGGAATTGATGTCTCGGAGGCGGGCTGGGATTCCCAAATGGTCGCCTATCCCTTTGTTTTTGACCACGAAGGAATCCGGTATCTGCTCTATAATGGAAATGACTACGGTCGGAGTGGTTTCGGATTGGCAGAGATGGGATCATAATAGCAGACTAGATCTTTTATGTAAAGCACAACATCACATAATACATGGGAACACTGAGCGGGCCCCAAAACGCCGTAACAACAAGCGTCGACAAGCGTTGTCACGTGACACCGGCCTCAAGTTAGGGGGAACTTCGGCCTAGACGGTCAGCCCGAGTTTCTCTTCCAAGTACTTCTTGCTCACAGCGGAGCTGTCCTTGGCCGTCGTGGCGGTCATGTCGAGCTCGACGGTCATCCAGCCTTTCCACCCGATGGCGTCGAGTTCCTGCTTGATGCCGGGGAAGTCAACGCCACCTTTGCCGAGCGGGAAGAAGATCAGGTTGTCTTTGTTGGTATTGACCGAGCCGGCCGGCATGTAAGGGCCTTTGTAGCCGCCGCGGTGCTCGGGGGCGCAGTCTTTCATGTGGAATTCGATGATCCGCGAGAGGTAGTCCCTGGTGAGCTGCAGCGCGTCCATACCGGCCATCGTTGTGTGGCCGGTGTCGAGAATCATATGCACATGGCGGGGGTCGGTGAGTTCCATGATGGCGTCGACGTCCTCGCGCTTCTCGTACTGGTTCCAGAGATGATGGTGGACGCCGAACTTGATGCCCGTGTCGCTGATGCGGCGGCCGAGCTCATTGAAGGCGGCGGCCATATTACGGTAGATCGCAGGGTTATTGCCGCCAGGGTTGGCGGGGCCGCAGTTGATCTTGAGGTGGTCGCAATCGAGCTTCTTGATGAAGCGCACCAGGCGCATGTGATCGTCGATGACTTCCTTGTGCTGCGTGGGATCCTGGAAGCGCGTATTCATGTCGCCGCCGTTCGAGACGGTTTCCATCTTGAGATCGAGCTTGGCGAGAATGCCGCTGAGTTCCTCCGGACGGTTTTCCCACTTGCTGACATAGGGCCAGAAGGTTTCGATCCAGTGGTATCCGACCTCGGACGCTTCGCGAATCGATTTGAGGAAGTTCTCGCCCCCGGCCCAGTCGGGTCGGGTGTTCGAGGTAATTCCGACGGTAATGTCGGCCCCCTTGCCCTGCAGCGGCGCGGCGAGAAGAGCGGCGCCGGCGGCGAGGACGCCGCGGCGCGTAACGGTGGCGCGTGGAAAGGCCTGCCTGGAATCCTGTTGAGAAGTCACTGTTCTGTATCCTCCTTGAGCTTCCAAGGGCAGCATATACCCAGGCATGACAACAACTCAACAAGGAGACCCCGGCCTCCGGTGCCTTGTCGAGCCGCAAGTTGCTTCGGAGCAGCCGATCAGAGTTATGGTCCGCCCGATCCCGTATGGGCCGCTCGGCGCTAGGGCATAATAGCGGGAATGACTAAGAGTCGCGTTCTCGCCAAACTTCGCGCCGGTGACTTCGTAAAGGTTGCCGGCATCAGCCGCGTCATGCATCCTTGGCTGGCCGAAACGGTCGGCCGCATCGGATTCGACTGTATCTGGCTCGATCTGGAGCACCGCCCCTGGGGCGACGACGTGATTGACCCGATCTCGCTCGCCTGCCGCGCTACCGGGATCGACTTGATGGCGCGGATCCATAAATCCGACTACGGCGACCCGATGCGCGCCCTTGAGTTCGGCGCTAACGGACTGATGGTGCCGCATATCCGAAGCGCTCAAGAGGCCCGCCAGTGGGTCGATTACGCCCGCTTTCCGCCACTGGGCAAGCGCGGCATCGACGCCGCCGGCGCCGACGCCGATTACGCGCTCGCCGACCCCAGAGAGTACCTCGAGCACGCCGCCAAAGAGGTCTTCCTGGCCTTCCAGATCGAGGACAAGGAAGCCGTCGAATCGATTGATGAAATCGCCGATGTGGAAGGCTTCGACCTGTTCTTCATCGGTATGGGCGATCTCAGCATCAGCTACGGCGTGCCGTTCGATTTCGGCAACCCAGTTCTGCAAGAAGCGATGGAACGGGTCGCGGCGGCAGCCAAACGGACAAACCGCTGGTGGGGCACGCCCACCGGCACACCCGAGCACGCGCAGAAAATACTCAACCTCGGCGGACGCATGATCACCGCCGGCGGCGATCACATGGCGCTGCTCAACGGATTCCGGAACTCATTCGAAAATTATTCGAAAGTCCGCATCTCGACGTAGCAACGGCGGGGCGTACCCGCATCCACAAGCAGGGGATTGGAACAGGCCATCATGCGGCGTTTCTTGGCCGAGATGGTGTGGAAGCAAGGGCCTGCCCTGGGCGAGACCGGCGACGGCGGGAATAATTTGGGCTGGTAACTCATTTTCAGGTTTCTTCTCGTTCGGTGGCTTCGACGAGGTCAGGCACGGCAACGCGGTACACCGCGGGCAGGCCTTCCCGGTCGCTGACGAAGTAGATCCATTGGCTGTCGTGTGAGAAGACGGGCTCGGGCGCCGACGCCCAGGGATCGGTTTGATCCGTGCCCGCGATTGGGTAGGGCTTGCCGCTGCTGGCGTGTTCGCAGATCGTGATTTCTCGCTGCAGACGGCTGAACAGGACGTAGATGTTCGGGCCGGCAAGACTGCTGCTTGCCCCCACAATCACTGAGTTGTCATCGTTCGCGCTCAGCCACCCGAAGCGGGTGCAACGCGAGACGGTGCGCTCTTCGCCCGACGTGACGTTGACGCAGCGCACCGTCGCGCCGCGCCCGCTGGCGTCGGGATAGTGGACGTAGCAGACTTCTTCGCCGAGGCCGGACCAGTACTCGTGACCCACTCTCTCCGCGCCCTGACGCGGACGCAGGTCCCTGGGGCCGGACGCGCCAGGGCGCATCAGCCAGAGGCGGTCAACTTTCTCCCAGGGGCCTTCGTGGCAATAGAGCAATTCATCGGCCCCCGGGCGGAACTGCGGGTGCGCAAGCCATTGGTTCCCGCCGACCAGCAGCCGGCCTTGGCCGCTGCGCAGGTCTACAAGCTGAATACGGCAGCGCGGCCGCTTTGCGAATTGCTCCTCGAAGCCGTCGGCCCAGTCTTCTTCACGCATCTCGACCACGGCGGCATGGCGATCGGAGCCGGATACGGCGAGATGGCCGGTCGCGCGCCAGCCGGATTCCGCGCGGTAAATGCGGCGCGGCCGCCCGCCGCCCGCCGACACGTGGTTCAGGTCGTTTCCTTGGAGAAAGAAGACTCTTCTTTCCTTGTCGTCCAGGGTGGCTGAGTAGGTGTGGACGCCGGGACCCTCGGTGAGTTGAAGCATCTGGGGGCGGGACAGATCGAGACGAAAAATCTGGCGTGAGCCGGTGCGTTCCGAGCCCACCAGAAGGAACGAGTTCTTGCGTGAAAGAAATCGATGGTGATAGTGCGGCAGATGGTGCAGAGAGCCGGCCGGCGTGAGACGGTAGATCAGCCGCTCCGTCAGCGCGTCAGGAGCAACGGCGGCTCGATTCTCAAAGCGAGATCCTCTGCCGGATGAACGCCCTTGAGCAGCGGCCACGGCAGGCGCACAGGCAGATAAAAACGCTCTTCGGCTCAGCGTTTTCATCAATTCGTCATCGTATCATCGGACTTGCTTCACCGAAGCTCGACCGTCCCCAATTCCTCCACGCCGGCAACCATCCCCATGCCGAGCCGCACACGCCGGCAAATGCGCCCGAGCCTCGACCGCCACTCCACATCGGCCGCCACCCCTCCACCATTGGGCGGCCAATGCTCCGCCGGACGAGTGCTAGAATGATCCAACTCCGCCGTTGGCGCTCGCCGTGAAGACAATTCAACAATTGCTGCCGGATGTGTATCGCGACGTGGTGTCCGGCCCGCTCGCCGAGGAAGACCTTGTGCTCACCTATTGGCCGTCGACGGTGGGTCCCATGATCGCTTACCGCACACGTCCGGTAGGAGTTTTCGGCAGAAAACTGTTCGTCGAAGTCACGGATCCGGAGTGGCGGGACGAACTGCAGGGCCTGAGCCGCCGGATTGCGCGGCAATTGAACAAAGCGGTGGGGCGGAAAGTGCTTTGGGACGTGAGCTTCCGGCTGGGGCGGGCGCGGGGTAAACCTCCGGCGCGGGCGGCAGCCGCCTGCGAACCGTTGCCGAGCGGCGATGAATCCGACGACATTCGAGACCCTAATCTGCGGCGGATCTTTCGCACCCGGCGCCGCCGGTACGTCGGGGGGAAAACCGCCTGATGAAGATTACAGAGGAAGAAGTCCGCTACATTGCGCAGCTCGCCAATCTCGAATTGAGTGAGCAGGCGGTTGTGCAATACAGCCGCGACATGGAAGAGATTCTCACTTACGTCGACAAACTCAACGAGCTTGATACGAGCGCGGTCGAACCGATGGCGCAGGTGATCTACGAAGGCAGTGAAACGGCGACCCTGCGGGACGACGCGCCGGCGCCCTCGTTCGACCAGGAAACAGCGCTGCGCGAAGCGCCGCTCAAGGGCGCCGGGCACTTCAAGGTACCCAAGGTCATCGAGCGCTAGTCGCATCGGGGAACGAGCAGGCGGACGACCCGCGCCGTAACCCGGCAAGATGGATAGCTACAAAACATTGACAATCGGCGCCATCCGGCAAGGGCTCAGAGACGGCAGCTTCAGCGCCAAGGAACTGGCCCAGCAAGCCGTGAGTCTCGCCGAGGCCGAGAACGATCTTTACGGCGCGTTCTTGCACTTTTGCCCGGAGCGAGCCATTGCCGCGGCCGAACGCGTGGACGCCGATCTCGCCGCCGGAAAGCCGCTCGGCCCGCTGGCCGGCGTCCCTGTCGCCGTCAAGGACGTCATCATGACCAAGGGTGTGCGGACGACCTGCGCCTCCCGCCTGCTCGAAAATTACGTGGCGCACTATGACGCCACTGTCGTCGCCCGTCTCGAGAAGGCCGGCGGCATGATCTTCGGCAAAGCGAACTGCGACGAGTTCGCGATGGGTTCATCGAACGAAAACTCGGCGTTCGGCCCCGTGCGCAACCCGGCCGCTCCCGATCGCGTGCCGGGCGGCTCGAGCGGCGGTTCGGCCGCGGCTGTGGCCGGCGGCTTCGCGCCCGTTTCGCTGGGCTCGGATACGGGCGGCTCGATCCGCCAGCCGGCCTCGTTTTGTGGCGTGGTCGGGGTAAAGCCCACGTACGGCCGCGTCTCCCGCTACGGCTTGGTAGCCTTCGCCAGTTCTCTGGATAGCATCGGCCCGTTTGCGCGTACCGTCAAAGACGCCGCGACGCTGCTGGGTGTGATCGCGGGCCGGGACCCGCTGGATTCGACATCCGCCGCCGTCGAGACGCCCGATTATGCAGCCGGCTTGACGGCTGACGTGAAAGGGTTGCGAATCGGCGTTCCGAAGGAGTACTTCGCCGCGGGGCTCGACGCGGAGGTGCGCGGCCGGATCGAGGCGGGACTCAAGGTGCTGGAAGGTCTCGGCTGCCGGATCACCGAGATGAGTCTGCCCCACACCGAGTACGCGGTCGCGACCTACTATTTGATCTGTACCGCCGAAGCCAGCGCCAACCTGGCCCGCTACGACGGTGTGCGCTATACGCGTCGCGTTGAGAACCCCGAGACGCTCGAAGAGATGTATTCCAAGACCCGCGGCGAAGGGTTTGGCGCGGAAGTGACCCGCCGCATCATCCTCGGGACCTATGTGTTGAGCACGGGTTACTACGACGCCTACTATCGCAAGGCCCAGCAGGCGCGCGCATTGATCGCTTCCGACTTCAAGAAGGCCTTCGAGAGGATGGATGCGATTGTAACGCCCGTGTCGCCGTTTCCGGCCTTCAAGCTGGGTGAAAAAATTTCCGATCCGCTCGATATGTATCTGTCGGACATCTACACGCTCAACTGCAGCCTGGCGGGCAACACCGGCGTCAGCGTGCCCTGCGGCAAGACCGCCGAGGGGCTGCCGGTGGGGATGCAGATCATCGCCGGCCACTTCAACGAGGCAACAATGCTCAAGCTGGGTGACGCCTTCGAGCAGGCGGGCGGCTTCACGGTCTGAGCGCCCTGGACAACGGAACTCCGCATCACGCGCCGTCCGCTATCCTGAGAGTTTAATCCTCTGTTGAGGCGAGCCAGACTCGCCCCCCTTTCCAAGATGCATATTCGTAAGCTTCGTCTCTTGACGCCGGGGCCCACGCCCCTCTATCCGCCGGCGGTTCGCGCCATGGCCGGGGCCGATATTCACCATCGCACCGAAGACTTCCGGGCGCTCTACTCGCGGGTGCTCGAGGATCTGAAGTACTTCATGGGCACCGCCAACGATGTGATGGTTTTCACCTCGTCGGGCACGGGCGCGATGGAGAGCGCGATTTCGAACCTCTTTTCGGCCGGTGACAAGGCGCTGGTGGTGTGCGCGGGCAAGTTCGGTGAACGCTGGGCGGAGATGACACGGGCTTTCGGACTCGAAGTTCAGGTGCTCGAAGCGCCCTATGGCGATGCCGTGACGCCCGAACGCGTTGCTGAGGCCCTGCAGGCTGATCCCGGCATTCGCGGCGTCTTTGTCCAAGCCACGGAAAGCTCGACCGGTGTTTCTCACGACATCGAAGCGATGGCGCGGGCCGTCAAGGGGACGGATGCGCTGCTGATCGTCGATGCCATCACCGGTCTCGGCACGAGTCACCTCGACATCGATGGCTGGGGCCTCGATGTCGTCATCGGCGGTTCTCAGAAGGCGGCGATGATTCCGCCGGGGCTGGCCTTCCTGTCGCTGAGCCCGAAGGCCTGGGGGCGGATCGAGCCGCGGCGGTCGGGCTATTTCTATTTCGACCTTCTCAAGCACAAGAAGAGCGGCGAAAAAGGCGAGTCCCCCTGGACGCCGGCGACTTCGCTGCTGCTCGGTTTGGCCGAGACGCTGCGCTACATCCGCGAGTTGGGCCGGGAAAACCTCATCGAAAACGCTCAACTGCTCGCCAGAGCGACCCGCGAAGCCGCGCAGGCGCTTGATTTGGAGCTTTTCGCCAAGGGCATTCCGGCCGCGGCCGTAACGTCGATTTGCGCTCCAAAAGGCGTCAGCTCGAACGATATTGTTAAGCAGTTCAAGACGCGCTTCGGATCGATCATCGCCAATGGGCAAGGCTCGATGAAGGGCGAAATCTTTCGCATCGCTCACCTCGGTTATTTTGACTTCGCGGATCTGTTCGGAGTGGTCGCCGAGCTAGAGATTATCCTGCACTCGCTCGGCCGGAAAGTCGAGTTTGGGCGGGGCGTCCGGCGTGTGCAGCAGGTTTACGTCGAAGCCTCCGGGGCGCGAGATTTGTAAACCTAACCAATCCCGCGCCGAGGCGTCTAGGACTATTAGGACCTAGGGCCATATTTTGAGCGTTGACCCTCCTCCGATGGGTCTGTTACGATCGTGACTTCATCCCGTGGTTCGGGGCCGTGTGCGGCCGCGAGTTTGTTCAAGTCAATCCTGAGGCATGGAAAAGATTACCCGCCAGAGGCTTCTCCTGGTCCTGTGCAGCGTTTGCTTCGCTTGCGCTCCGGATGCCGGAATGCTCAGCCAAGTAAACCCGCCGCCGGCGCCACAGCCGAATCCCTCGGAAGTTTCCGCGGCGCCGGAAGCGGCGCATCTCGCCGCCGCTCAGCACCAACACCAGCAAGCCCAGCCCGTCGCACTCCCCGCCTCCGAGCAGGAGTCTTACACGGCGGAGGCCCCGGCGCGGGATCACTCGCCGCGCGGCCTCGTCCAGCGGCACGAAGTGTATCCGCCGGCCGATGAACCCGTCTTTGATCCGCCTTCGAGCACGATTGCCCATCTGGCCGGCGAGGCCCCGGAAATCGCCATTGAAGCGCTGCCGGCGGCCGAAGACGAGTTGGCGCTGATTGACGAACTGAACGACGTCGCCATCCCTGATGATTTCGATTTGGAAGCGTTTCGCCAGGTCCGCCTGAAGAATACGGATTCCGAGCTGCCGCTGGTTCTGAACTCGCAGGTCGCGAAGTTTATCAACTACTTCACCGGAAGCCGCGGGAAGAAGACGGTGATCAATACGCTGGAGCGCGCCGGCGCTTTCCGCGGGATGATCGAGCGCATTCTCGAGGAAGAAGGCGTTCCGGCCGAAATGTTTCACCTGGCGCAGGCCGAATCAGGCTTCCGGCCAAAGGCACGGTCGCGGGCGCACGCCACCGGAATGTGGCAGTTCATGCAGTTTCGCGGCCGTCAGTACGGGTTGCGCCAAGACAAGTATGTCGACGAGCGTTATGACCCGGAAAAAGCGACGCGCGCCGCGGCCCGCCACCTGCTCGATCTCTACATCGAATTCGGTGACTGGTACTTGGCGATGGCCGCTTACAACGGCGGCCCAAACCGGATCAAACGAGCAGTCGAGCGCACCCAATCAACGGACTTCTGGGAGCATGCCCGCCGCCGCTTCCTGCGCCGCGAGACGAGCAACTACGTGCCGATCATCCTGGCGATGACCTATGTCGGGAAGAATCTCGACATGTACAGCATCGAGATCAATGATCCGGCGCCGCCGCTCGAATACGACACGATCGAGACGCATTCGGAGATCCACCTTGACCTCATCGCCGACATCGCCGGCACAACAGCCGAAACCATCAAGCAGTTGAATCCGGCGCTGCTGCGTTCTGCGACACCGCCCTACTCTTACGACTTGCGGCTGCCGAAGGGGTCGGGAGAAACATTCCTGAGCCGGCTGGAAGCAATACCCAGCGACAAACGGCTGGCTTGGCGGCGTCACCAGCTGCGCGAAGGCGAATCGCTGGAGGCCTTGGCCAAACGTTACCGGGTGAATGAAGCGCAGATCCTGGCCCACAACCCGATTGCAGAAGGTCAGATGGAGTCCGGCGATTGGCTCACGATTCCGGCTCCCCCGGCGAAACTGAGCAACTACGGCTCAAGCGGGGGCGGCGCCGGGGGCTTACTGGAGCCGGGTACGGGCCGTTACCGCGTGGCCCGTGGCGACAATCTGGGTTCGATATCGAGCCGGTTCGGCGTCTCAATCGCCAACCTGCGCCAGTGGAACGGACTCTCAAGCACCCGCATCGTCGCCGGCCGCTACTTGATCGTCAGGCCCGAGGGCGTGGGTGAGCAAGCATCGTCGCTGAGTTCGACGCCACCTCCGAACTCCGGGACATACCGTATCCGGAGCGGCGACACCTTGGGGACGATCGCTCGGCGTCACGGCATCAGCGTAGCCCAACTCAAGGCCTGGAACGGGCTGCGGAGCAACCAGATTCGCGCCGGCGCTCAGCTCGTTGTCGGTGAGGGTGCTAAGCCTTCCGCGGCGGCGGCTGAGTCTTCCAATGCAACAAGCCGTTCGGTGACACCGTCCACGGCTTCCGGGGATGACAGCGGGAAGTACCGGATTCGCCGCGGCGACAACCTCGCTACGATTGCCACTCGCTTCGGCGTCACCGTCGACGACCTCAAGAAGTGGAACCAGTTGCGGTCGACTCGCATCGGAGCAGGCGACTATTTGATTGTGCGGCCACGGTCCCAGACAGTCGCTTCCGCACCGCCGGCCCGGCGCGCCGCGTCATCCCCGCCGCCGGTCAAGGGTGCCGGACAAAAGTACCGCATCCAGCGCGGAGACAATCTGGCCGGCATTGCCCAGCGTTTCGGCGTGGATGTCGACGACCTTAAGCAATGGAATGGCCTGCGCGGTACGCGCATCACGGCAGGCGAAAGCTTGATTGTCGGGCCGGGTGGCTCGCCCCAGCGGAACCCGGCCGCGGCGGCAACGGCGCGAGTTGAGAAACCCGCGGCGGCGCCCGCACGGTCGGCCGCACCGGCTGAGTACACGATCCGGCGTGGCGACAACCTCGGGGCGATTGCTGAGCGTTTCGGGGTGAGTGTTGCCGACCTGAAGCGCTGGAACGGACTGCGCGATACGCGTATTGCCGCCGGCAAAACGCTGAAGCTCAGCCCGCGAACGGAGCCTTCTTCTCCCCGTTCCACCATGGCTTCGGCCGGGACGAGCCGTTATCAGGTCCAGCGTGGCGACACGCTCGCCGTGATCGCGAGACGCTTCGGTGTGAGCGTGCGGGATTTGATGGGCTGGAACGGCTTGAGCAACTCCCGTATCCACGAAGGGCGCTACCTGACCGTTTCGCCGTCAATGGCCGGGGACGGCGGTTCCTAATCTCGCGCGGCCCGCATTCCCGATCAACCGCGCTCAACCGCTCCCGCGGCAAACGACGGCAGCGCCGCACGCGCCGCCGCCTCACCGGTCGGGTCCTTCAGCTCCGGTATCTGAATCCGAACCCGCGTCCCTCCACCGGGGCGGTGTTCGATGATCATGTTGAACTCGTTTCCAAACAAGACCTGCAGCCGTTCGTAAACGTTGCTTACTCCGATCCCGCGCCGAAACACATCCGGAATCGCCTCCGGCCGGATGCCCACGCCATCATCTTCGAGTTCGAGCTGCAAGCGCGCACCCTGAACCGCGCTGCGAAGCCAAACCGTTCCGCCGCCGATTTTTGGGCTCAGCCCATGTTTGATCGAATTCTCGACAATCGGCTGCAGCAACATGCTCGGGATCAGAGCATTCAACGTGTTCTCGTCAATCTCCTTGACGATCTTCAGTTTGTCGCCAAACCGCACGACCTCGATGCTGAGGTAGTCATCAATGAACGCCAGTTCATCCCGCAGGGTCGCCAGCGCCTCCTGTTTCCGCAGCAGCCGCCGCAGGATTGTCGATAGCTTAAAGATCAACTGCCGCGCCGTTTCGCCATCGCTCCGAATCAGCGACGCCACCGAGTTCAATGTGTTGAACAGGAAATGAGGGTTGATCTGACTCGTCAGCGAAGCCAGCCGAGCTTCCACCAGCAGACGCTGTTGCTCTTCCAGTTTCCACTCATACCGTGTGTTATTCCAAATCTTCAGCGTCAGCCCGATGCACAGCATGGTTGAGAAGTACACCAGCACGAGAGTCGCCGGGTAGGCGTCCGGCGGATGCATAACGAAAAGCCACTTCTGGGCCGCGAAGGTATGCCCCAAACTCGATCGCAGGAACTCGATCCCCAGGCAAGCCAGGAACAGCACCATCTGAAAGGCGCCACGAGGCGATTTCAACGCCGGCAGCCGCCAACTCGACAACGTGAAGGGATAGAACGGCGAGAACCGCCACACCTCTTCCGGGCCCGGTGCGACATCGCGCAGCAAACCGCCCAGCGCGCCTACACCCACCATCAGGGGCAGCGCGATCAGCTCATGCGGGGAGATCAGCACAGCCGGCAGAGCCACCAACCCGCCCGACACGGCGCCCACGACATAGCCGCCCACAAGTCCCGAGACAAATGCACCCTCCAGACCAAGTTCGGCGGCGTTGTACCCCAGGAAGTGCCGCACCAAACTGCCGCCCGCGAAGAACAGGCCGAACAACGAGCCCAGTTGCAGCCGCTGCCGCAGTGTGCGCTGCTCGCGCAGCAGCATCCTCTTCGCGAAACCCCACCTGAGAAGGAGGCTTGCCATCGACGCGACGACCGCGATCTTCACAAGCAGACTAATCAGAAGTTGTTCGTCCGTCACTGGTCTTCGCCCTACCCCGGCCCCGATAGCGCGGCGGAGGTTCCAAATCCGTTCCCTATAATGATATACCTGCCATGACTTCCGCCCCGATCAGCAGCAGCATCATCCAGCTCGAGCAGGTTGCCGAGGCGGATTTCCCGTGCGTATACGGCGACTTCCGAATCCTCGGCTTTCGGGGACGTTTGAACGGAGACGCCAGCGAGATCGTGGTCCTGAAAATGGGCGACATCCTCAACGAAGCCGCCCCGCCACTCGTCCGCATCCATTCACAGTGCCTGACCGGAGAGGTCTTTCACAGCCTGCGATGCGATTGCGGAGAGCAACTCGAGATGGCCCTGCGCCAGATCGGAGCGGAAGGTCGCGGCCTGCTCATCTACGACCCCCAGGAAGGCCGCGGTATCGGACTGCTGAACAAACTCAAGGCCTACCAGCTTCAGGATGAAGGGGCCGACACGGTCGAAGCCAACGAGCAGCTTGGATTCGCCGCCGATCCGCGCAGCTACGAGCTCGCCGCCGCCGTGCTCCGCGCCCTCGGCGTCACCCGCGCCCGCTTGCTATCAAATAACCCCGCCAAAGTTGCCGGACTCGAACAAGCCGGCATTGAAGTCTCAGAGCGCGTCCCCTGCGAAGTCCCCCGCAGTGAACGCACCGCCGCCTACCTCCGCACCAAGAAAAACAAGCTCGGCCACATCCTCGAAAGCCTGTAGGTTGCAAGTATCCACGGGTACTTGAGCAAGAGTACGGCGATACGAGGCCGGATGCGGCGGGTTGGGAGTTTGCACCACGGCAGACTCCAGCTACTATAGTCTTGTGGAAAGTGACGCGACCCTCAACGGTTTGCGTTGAACGGCGGCGCGCACGGGACGGGCTCGGAGGAAACTTCAATTTCCTCCGGCGGAATCTTAACGACCTTACCGTCTTGCAGGACCCAAATCGGCTGCCCGAGAGCTTTGTGGACGACGAGCGCCCTACGCACGGCTTCGTGCATGGCAGCGTCCATCTCGTCGTAGCTGGGAAGGTAAGGGTCTTGATTGCCGTTGGTCAGGTCCATTTGGCAACCTCTTGAAACTGGGACCACGCGTCGGGGATGACGATCGTAGTTTGCGCCACACCCGTTCCCCGCGCGATCCGTTGAGGCCTTTCGTTACTTGAATTGTCCCACACTACCCAGTTCTCAGCCAGGGGCATGTAGAGCTGGGAAAAGTTTCGCGCTCCGCGATAGTAGCGTCGTCGGACTATCTGTTCCGGCACGTCGTGGCCGCCCTCACACACACGCTGCCTGACTCGCTGAACCGCAAGTTCAGGCGAAGCGACCCACACGTAGAGCAAATTCACGATGTAGCCGTTCGCCGCGAGCTTCCTCAACCAAGAAGCGTAGAATCGACTCGCAAGCGTCGTCTCAAACCCGAAGGTCTTTCGTGCCGCGGCAAGTTCATGAA
>Ga0214472_10003845_pt1 | contig 15828 bp, 15 predicted proteins | sample RVTome_6_FD_207662 | JGI IMG/M metagenome (GOLD analysis project Ga0214472, IMG submission 207662) | Soil microbial communities from uranium-contaminated site in the Upper Colorado River Basin, Wyoming, United States - RVT140D175 | ecosystem: Environmental > Terrestrial > Soil > Contaminated >...
CGCTCGAGGAGATCATGGCGGAGACCGACGCGGTCATGGTGGCGCGCGGCGATCTGGGCGTCGAGCTGCCGTTCGAGCGCGTGCCGCTCGCGCAGAAGCGCATTATCCAGCTCGCCAACTACTATGCACGGCCCGTCATCACCGCGACCCAGATGCTCGAGTCGATGATCGAGCACCCACGCCCCACGCGAGCGGAGGCGTCGGACGTCGCGAATGCGATCCTCGACGGCAGCGACGCGCTCATGCTCTCGGGCGAGACCGCGACCGGAGCGTATCCGCTCCAGGCCCTCGCGGCGATCGTCCGCATCGGCACGGAGATCGAGCGGAGCGGCTTCCTGGAGCGCGGTCCCCGCTACCTCACCCGCCCGGGCCCGCGCTCCCATCGCGGCGCTTCGCCGCGCGAGCAGGCGATCGCCGCGGCCACGGTCGACGCGGCCCGCCAGACCGGGGCTCCGGCGATCGTCGTTATCACGCGCTCGGGCTTCTCGGCTCGACTCGTGTCGTCGTACCGTCCGTCTGTGCCGATCTTTGCCGTCACTACGGATCCGGCTACCTATCGTCAACTGCCTGCCGTTTGGGGGGTTCGCCCCGAGCTCGCGCAGGGGGTCGAGGTCTCGTACGAGGGGCTGGCGACGTTCGGCCGCAGTCGCGTGCTCGCGCGCGGGCTGGGCGAGCCGGGCGCGGCGGTGGTCGTGACGTCGGGCTTCCCCTTCCACGAGGCGGGCACCACGAACACCATGCGCCTCGAGCGCCTGTAGACGACTCGACATGATCCGCACCCGCACGCGATGAGGCTCACCTTCCTCGGCACGGGCACCTCGTTCGGCGTCCCGGTGGTCGGCTGCGACTGTCCGGCCTGCACGTCCACCGACCCCCGCGACCGGCGCACGCGGCACGGCGCGGTGGTGGAGGCCGCGGGAGGGCGGCTCCTCGTCGATACGCCCCCGGAGCTGCGGCTCCAACTCATCGCGACCGGCATCTCCGCCGTGGACGCCGTCTGGTTCACGCACGTCCACGCGGACCACGTCCACGGGATCGACGACGTGCGGGTATTCACGGTGCGACGGGGCGACATGGAGGCCTACGTCCCGGCCGAGTACAGAGACGTGCTCGAGCACCATTTCCGCTACATCTTCGACCCGTCGGTGCAGCCCCCCAAGGGAAGCTCGAAGCCTCGCGTGCGGCTGCACGAGATCGAGGCCGGGCGCCCGGTGGAGATCGTTGGCGAGACGTTCGTGCCGGTGAAGGTCCCTCACGGCGACGTGGCCGTGTACGGCTTCCGCGTCGGGGACCTCGGCTACGTGACCGATGCGAAGCTCCTCCCCGACGAGGCGATGGCGACCCTGCGGGGTGTGAAGGTCCTCGTCCTGAACGCGCTCTGGTTCGGCAAGCCGCACGCCTCGCACTTCAACGTCGAGGAAGCGATCGAGGCGTCCCGCGCGGTCGGCGCGGGTCGCACCTACCTGACGCACCTGACGCACCGGGTCACGCAGGCGGAGCTCGACGAGCGGCTACCCGAAGGCGTATATGCCGCGTTCGATGGCCTCACCGTGGAGATCGATTGAATGGATCACGTACGCCTCGACTTCGGCAACATGATGGCGCCTCTGCTCGCACGTGGCGTGGAGCCCGAAGCGCTCACCGGGGAGTTGGCCGCGGCGTTCACGCGCGCGCATGGTGCGGTCGAGTCGGCGCGCTCGGAGGGCGTGCTCGGCTTTCTGGACCTACCGTACGCGCAGGAGACGGTGGGCCAGGTGAAGCAGCTCGCGGAGGGCTTCGGACAGTGGTTCGAGGACATCGTGATCCTCGGCATCGGCGGGTCCGGGCTCGGCGCCAAGGCTCTCAAGGACGCGCTGCTCGGGCTCTACTGGAACGACATGTCGGCCGAGGCGCGCGACCACTTTCCGCGCCTGCACGTCGTGGACAATCCGGATCCGTCCACTATGCAAGGTCTGCTCGCGCGCCTCGATCCCGCGCGCACGCTCTTCAACGTCATCAGCAAGTCGGGGACGACCGCCGAGACGATGGCGCAGTACCTCGTCGTGCGCGACGTCGTGGAGCAGGTGGTGGGGGACGGCAACGCCCGAGGCCACTTCCTCTTCACGACCGATCCCACGCGGGGTGTGCTCCGCCGCATCGGTGAGGCGGAGGAGATTCCCATGCTGCCGGTGCCCGAGAACGTCGGGGGCCGCTTCTCGGTGCTCTCGCCCGTGGGGCTCCTCCCCGCGGCTGTGTGTGGAGTCGACGTGGACGCGCTCCTCGCCGGGGCGGCGAGAATGGAGGCGCGCTGCCGGAACGAGCGACTCGCCGAGAACCCCGCGGGGGTGCTCGCGACGCTGCTCCACCATGGAGACACGGTCTGGGGTCGCCCGATCCACGTCCTCATGCCGTACTCCGATCGGCTGCGCTCGCTCGCGCTATGGTTTCAGCAGCTCTGGGCGGAGAGCCTCGGAAAGGCGCTTACGCTCGCTGGCGAGGCGCGGCCCACCGGTCCCACGCCCGTCGCCGCGCTGGGGGCGACGGATCAGCACTCCTTCCTTCAGCTCCTCATGGAGGGGCCGCACGACAAGGTCGTCGTCTTCATTGAGGTGGAGGACCACGGCGTCGACACGCCGATCCCGAACCGTCATCCCGAGATGCCGGAGCTCTCCTACCTCGGGGGACACTCGCTCGGCGAGCTCATCAACACCGAGCGCAGGGCCACAGCCGAGGCCCTGAGGATGGCGGGGCGGCCCAACGCGACGCTCTACATCCCATGGGTGGGCGCAGAGACGCTGGGAGAGCTGCTCATGCTCTTCCAGGTCGCGACCGTGTACGCTGGGGCGCTCTACGGAGTGAACCCGTTGGACCAACCGGGGGTCGAGCTGAGCAAGCGGCTGACCTATGGCCTCATGGGGCGCGCAGGGTCCGAGCCGCCGAGCTTCCCGGAGGACGCGGGCCGCTGGACGGTCTGACGCCGCGCCGGACGACGGCTGGGGGCCGGTGGTTGCGGCGCCGCAGCCCGATTAACTTGGGGTGTTCCTAGGGCCTGGGAGGAGCCATGCGAGACCAAGACGATTCGCCGTACATCGTGATCGAGCGCGACCGTGGGGGCGGGCTCGGCTCATTCGTGCTGGGCGCCCTAGTGGGCGCGGGGCTCGCTCTCCTGTTCGCGCCCAAGTCCGGCGCGGAGACCCAGGAGGAGCTCAAGGAGCACGGGCGCAAGCTCCGCACGGCCGCCGAGGAGCGGGTCCGTGAGGCCCAGCGTCAGCTCGAGGAGCGACTCGATGACGTGCGCGAAGGCGTACAGACGCGCTTCGACGAGGTGAAGGAGGCGGTGAGCACGGGACGCTCCGCCGCCACCGACGCGCGGACCGACCTCGAGAGGAAGCTCCAACGGTCGAAGGCTGCATACCGCGCCGGCGTCCAGGCCGCGCGCGAAGCCATCGCCGCAGAGGCGGGGGACGGCGAGTCAGAAGCCGACTGACCGTTTGTCTGGTCATCGCGGCTTCCTTCCGCGCTCCCGGGAGTTTCTGCGCCTCCTCTGGGAAAAGGCCGACGACGACGACGCGCTCTTCATAGCCGCGGCCATCGCATGGGGTGTGCTCTTCGCCCTCGTGCCGCTGCTTGCGCTCGGGATCGGGCTCACGGGGTTCGTCCTCAGCGCGCGCTTCGACGACCCCACGGACGCCGTCGTGGCGCTCTTCGCGAGGGTGCTGCCAGAAGGCGAGCCGGGCGCCCGGCTCGCGGAGCTCCTCCATACGCTCCTGGAGGAGGTCATGGTGAACCGAGCGGGGCTCACCCTGATCGGCTCGGTCGTCTTCATCTGGTTCGCGAGCCGACTGTCGGGCTCTCTCCGCAGCGCGCTGTTCCAGATCTTCGAGGTGGGGGTGAGGCGCGGGCTCGTCGCGGGGAAGATCTTCGACATGGTGGCCGCGTCGCTCGGCGTCGTCCTCGTCACGCTCAACATGGGCGTGACCGTGCTGTCCACCGCGGCCATGGACTTCGGCGTGGAGATCTTCGGGTGGGGCGGCCCTGTGCTCTCGTACGCCGACAGGTTCGTGGGCGTCACGATCGCCTTCCTGTCGATCTGGACGCTCTTCGTGATCGTCTACCGCTACCTGCCCAGGCGTCGCACGGCCTGGAGGACGACCCTCATCGCGGGGACCTTCGCGGCGCTGGCGCACGAGCTCCTCAAGCTCGGTTTCGCGTGGTACGCCGCCGAGCTCGCGAACTACACGTCGACGCTCGGCAACCTGGCCACGATCGCGGTCCTGCTACTCTGGATCTATTACGGGGCCCTAGTGTTTATCCTGGGCGGTGAGGTGGCGCATGTATATGCGATGCTGGAGGCGAGGCGATCGGAGGCCGCGTGAGCAAGGCTGAGGGCCAGCAGGTGGTGGCGAGGAACCGCAAGGCGCGCCATCAGTTCGAGGTCCTGGAGACCGTCGAGGCCGGCATGGAGCTACGGGGCCCCGAGGTCAAGTCGATCCGGGCGGGCAACGTCTCCTTCCAGGATTCCTTCGCGCGCGTGGAGCGCGGCGAGATCTGGCTCCACAGCCTCCACATCAGCCCCTACGAGCAGGCGAACCGAGCCAACGTCGATCCGACCCGCCCGCGGAAGCTCCTCCTGGGCAAGCACGAGATCCGACGGCTGGCGGCGAAGGTCGAGGAGAAGGGCCTCACGCTCGTTCCGCTCGACATCCATTTCTCGCGCGGATACGCGAAGGTCACGCTGGCGGTGGGCCGCGGAAAGAAGCTCCACGACAAGCGTGAGACGTTGAAGCGGCGGGAGCAGGAGCGGGAGGCCCAGCGAGCCGTGGGGGCCCGATGAGGCTGATCGGCGCGCTCCTCGGCCTGGCGCTGCTCGCGCCTTGGGGTGCCCGAGCCCAGACGCGTCCCGCGTTGAACCTGGAGCGAGCGGACGGGACGGTCTCTCCGGTCGCGGTCGTGCTCGATCGAGGATATACTGCGGTCCAGCTCGCCGTGTTGACCGACCTGGGGTGGAGCGCCGTCGAGCGAGGGAACGAGCTCACGATCTCGGTCCCGAACGAGATCGTCGTGGCCCTCCGCGTCGACTCGCCCTTCTTCACGTGGGACGGGCTCGTGCTACAGCTCGCCGACGCGCCGTACCGGAACGGAGGGCAGGCCTACGTCCCCCTCCAGCTCCTGACGGACTTCTTCCCGCGCCGGCTCCCGGATCTCTACGAGTTCGATGGGGCCCGGGGGCTCCTCCGCGCGGGGGATCCGGTGCCGGCGAGTGGAGGAGCGGACGCCGGTCCGGGTGCCGGGGGGTCGCAGGGAGTGGCCGCGCCGACCGAGCGACCCGCGTCACTGGCGGATCTCCCGGTAGGCCCTTCGTCATACGACGGACCGCGCGTCGTGATCATTGATGCAGGACACGGGGGTGCCGACCCCGGCGCGCTCGGGCCGCGGGGCGTGCGCGAGAAGGACATCGCCCTCGGGATCGCGCTCGAGCTCGCGAGCCTCCTCCGGCGCGAGCCGAACCTGGAGGTGCATCTCACCAGGGACAGCGACACCTTCATCGACCTCTGGGAGCGCGGAGAGATCGCGACGCGCATCAAGGGCGACCGTCACGGGCTCTTCGTCTCGATCCACGGGAACTCCTTCCCGAACAACCGCTCGGCGCGCGGCTTCGAGACCTACTTCCTCTCCGAGGCACGGACGGAGCACGAGCGCCGAGTCTCGGCGATCGAGAACGCGCCGCTCAGCTTCCAGGGACAGGACGTGGACGTCTCGGCGGAGCCCGACCTCAGCTTCATCCTGAGGGAGCTCAGGAACCTGGACCACCAGCATTGGTCGGCGTTGCTGGCGGACTTCATCCAGGAGGAGCTCGGGGACTTCCATCCCGGGCCCGACCGCGGCGTCAAACAGGGCGTCCTCGCCGTGCTCACCAACGCGCTGATGCCGTCGGTGTTGGTCGAAGCCGGATACCTTTCCCACGCCGACGAGGGCCGGCTCCTCGGCGAGAGCTCCTTCCAGCGGCAGGCGGCGCAAGGCATCTCGCGGGCCGTGGTGCGCTTCTTCGAGCGATACCCGCCTGGGAGCGCGAGCGGGGGATCCCGGGAGGAGGAGTGAGCCGGCTCGGCGCCGCACTCCTCTGCGCCGCCGTGCTCCTCACCGCGTGTACGCACTACAACACGCTCTACAACGCCGAACGGCTCTACCGGGACGCGGAGCGGGACCGGCTCGCGGGGCGGGACTCCCTCGCGCTCGCGCAATACCGCGACGTCATCCGGAAGACGGCCGACGCCTACCGCAGCCGGCCCGAGGACGAGCGGGCCGCCGCGACGCTCTTCCTGCTCGGGCGAGCGCAGCTGCGCGCGGGTGAGCCACGGGCCGCCGCACTCGCCCTCGAGGAGGCGGCACGCCACGCCACTGAGCCGAGCCTTCGTCCCGAGGTGCTCGTCTACCTCGCCGCAGCGGAGGCTCGTCTCGGGAACCACGAGGTGGCGATGGCGCGCCTCGACGAGGCGCTCCAGGGCAACCTCGCGGGAGAGGCGCTGGCGGAGGCTCGTTTCCTGCGCGGCTCGGTGGAGTTGGCTCAGCGGCCTTCGGACACAGGGTGGACGGATCTGGCAGCGGCGGGCGCTGAGCCGGGCGTGCGCATCGAGGCGGCGCTCCAGCGCCTTCGCCTGAGCATCCAGCACGGTGAGCGCGAGCGAGCACGCGCCGCACTGTCCGGGCTCTTGGCCGAGCGCACCGCGAGCGAGCGTCTGGACACGATCGTCGCGCTCGTGGGCGTTGCGTCGGCCCGCTGGGGTTCTGCCGACGCGGCGAGCCTTCTCGGAGCGGCCGACTCGTCGCGCTGGGCGCAGCCCCAACGGGGGCGTGCCCAACTGGCACGCGCGAAGCTGCTCCACCAGGCAATGGACACCGCGGGGGCGGTCGCGTGGGCGACTCAGGTCGCCGCGGGCAGGGGGCTGGCCGCGGCGGAGGCGCGGCTCCTGCTCGCGGGCTGGCGACTCGACGGTGCGCGGGACCTCGGCGTGGCCGCTGCTGTGCGTATCCTCCTCCTTCCGGCGAGCGGTGACGAGCGCGTCGAGTCACTGCTGCGGGCGCTCGATGAGCTCGACCGCTACACGGGCCTGGGCCTGGACGAGCCCCTGGCGTGGTTCCATGCCGCCGAAGTCGCGCGCGATCGCCTGCAGGCCCCGATGCTGGCCCGTGGCCTCTTCCTCGCCTATGCCGATGTCGACCCGTCGGCCCCATGGGCTCCGAAGGCGCTCCTCGCGGCGCTCGACGCCTCCTCCGACGAGCCCGACCGCGATTGGCTGCGAGGGCGTCTGGAGGCGCACGTCGGCAGTCCTTACGTTCTTGCCGCGTGGGGCCGTCCCCACGCCGGGTTGGAAGCCCTCGATGAGGAGTTGAGCGTGCGGCTGCAGGAGATCACCCGCCGGTGAGGTTGGCCCAGGAGCTGTTCGGAGCACAGTTCCAGAATCCAGTGCTGCTCGCCGCGGGGACGTGTGGGTTCGGTCAGGAGCTCGCCGAGGTCGTCGACCTCGACGGGCTCGGTGGGTTCGTCACCAAGTCGGTCACGCTCGAGCCGCGGCGCGGCAACCGTGCGCCCCGCGTCGCGGAGTTCGCCGGAGGGATGCTCAACTCCGTCGGCCTCGCGAACCCCGGCCTCGATGCGACGCGCCGGGTCGAGCTTCCGTGGATCGCCGCGCACGTGACCCGCGCCCAGGTGCTGGTGAGCCTCGCTGGTCACGCGGTGGAGGAGTTCTTCCGGCTCGTCGAGGGGCTGGACGCGAGCGCAGGCTTCCTCGGGTTCGAGCTGAACCTGTCGTGTCCGAACGACGCGAAGCGAGGGGGGCCGCCCTTCGCGCTCGATCCGGAGGCGGTGGCCGAGATCGTGTCGGGGTGCCGGAAGCGCACCGAGCGTCCGCTGCTCGCCAAGCTCGCGCCGAACGATCCGAGCCTCGAACGCACGGTGAGGCTCGCGACGGACGCCGGCGGCGACGGCCTCACGCTGGTGAACACCGTGCCGGGCCTCCTCCTCCTCCCCGACACCGGAGACCCGGAGCTCGGCTCGGGTCCGGGCGGAGTGAGCGGGCCGGCGCTGCTTCCCATTGGGCTGCGCGCGGTGGAGGAAGCCCGCAAGCACACGACCCTGCCGTTGATCGGCGTGGGCGGCGTCCTCGGGCCCGCCGAGGCCGTGGCGTATGCACGGGCGGGGGCGACGCTCGTCCAGCTCGGCACGGCGTCCTTCGCGGATCCACGCGCGGGGCTCTCTCTGGTCCGCGGGCTCGGGCGCTGGGGGCGCCGCAAAGGGATCGGGGCGTGGAGCGACCTCGTCGCGCCGGCGCCGAGCGCCGTGGCCGCGCATGGCTGAGGTGATCGTCTCGCTCGACACGCCATCCGCCCCCGACGCGCTCCGGCTCGTGGAGCGGCTCGGCCGCGCGGCCGATTTCTACAAGGTCGGGCTCGAGCTCTACACCGCCGAGGGCCCGGGGGTGGTGAGGGAGCTCCTCGCGCGCGACAAGCGCGTCTTCCTAGACCTCAAGCTGCACGACATCCCGAGCACGGTGGCGGGCGCGGTTCGGGTCGCGAGCGGGCTCGGGGTGCACCTCCTGACCGTCCACGCGGCGGGTGGCCGTGCCATGCTCGAGGCCGCGCGCGACGCTGCCTCGGGGGGACTCCGCCTGGTTGCCGTCACGGTGTTGACCTCGCTCGACTCGGCGGACCTGGAGACGAGTTGGGGGAGGCCGGTCGGCTCGGTGCCCGACGAGGCGAGCCGACTCGCCTCGCTCGCGAAGGCCGTCGGCATCGACGGCGCAGTCGCTGCGGCCTCCGACGCCGCTGGGATACGCCGGGAGGTGGGCGACGACTTCCTGCTCGTGGTGCCAGGAATCCGGCCGGCCGGCTCGGACCGGGACGACCAGCGCCGGACCGCCACCCCCGCCGACGCAACGAGCGCCGGAGCCGATTACCTTGTCGTCGGCCGTGCGGTGAGCCGCGCCGCGGACCCGGCGGCCGCCCTCGCGGGCGTGCTCGCCGAGATCGGCCGCGCCGAGGCGCGGCCGGCCTGACGCATTCCCACTCCGTTCATCCGACTTCCATGGCGCTGAGGGTCTACGACACCAAGTCACGGGCGCTGACCCCGTTCGCCCCCCTGGAGGCGGGCAAGGTGCGCGCGTACGCCTGCGGGCCGACGATCTACGATCACGCGCATATCGGAAACTTTCGGACCTTCCTTTTCTTCGACCTGGTGCACCGCTACCTGGAGTGGAGTGGGTACGAGGTGCGCTTCGTGATGAACCTCACGGACGTCGACGACAAGACGATCGCCGGTGCGGTGGCCGCCGGCGCGAGCGTCGCCGATTTCACGCGGCCCTTCGGGGAGGCGTTCCTCGAGGACGCGTGCACGCTCGGCATGCTCCCGGCCGACGCCTATCCCCGCGCGACGGAGTACATCGAGTCGATGGTCGACTTCATCGGTCGCCTCATCGACTCCGGGCACGCTTACCGCGCGGAGGACGGTGCGGTCTACTTCTCAGTGGCGAGCTTCGAGCGCTACGGGCAGCTCAAGGGCATCGACACCTCTTCTCTGAAGGTCGGGGCGCGAGTGGCCCAAGACCAATACGACAAGGAGGACGCGCGCGACTTCGCGCTCTGGAAGAGCGCCAGCGAGGAGGACGAGCGCGCCAGTGCCGCTTGGGACTCACCGTGGGGACGCGGCCGGCCCGGCTGGCACCTCGAGTGCTCGGTCATGAGCCTCGCGGAGCTCGGCGATACCCTGGATCTGCACCTCGGCGGCGAGGACCTCATCTTCCCGCACCACGAGAACGAGATCGCGCAGTCCGAGGCCGCGACCGGGAAGCCCTTCGTGCGCAACTGGCTGCACGTGAAGCACCTCCAGGTCGAGGGGCGCAAGATGTCGAAGTCGCTCGGGAACTTCGTGACCGTGCGCGAGCTCATCGACGAGGGGTACGACGCCGCGTCGATCCGTCATCAGCTCGTCTCGGCCCACTACCGGGGCGACCTCAACTTCACGCGCGTCGGGCTCGACGCCTCCCGCCGCGCGGTACAGAGGCTCCTCGACTTCGAGTCCCGCCTGGCGGGGCTCACGGTGTCCGAGGGTGTCGCCGCCACCGAGCTGCCGCAGGTCGCGAGGGAAGCGGTGACGTCGTTCCGAGCCGCGATGGACAACGACCTCAACACGGCCGACGCGCTGGCGGCGCTCTTCTCGCTCGTGAGCCGGGTCAACGCCGCGCTCGACCGGGTGCAGGAGGTGACCCCCTCCGACAGGGATGCGGTCCGGGACGCCCTCGCGTCGATCGACCGCGTCCTCGGCCTGCTCGAGGTCGCGCGCACGTCGCGGGCCGTCGACGGTTGGGTGGCCGAATGGGTGGAGGAGCGGATCCAGGCCCGGGCGGACGCCCGCAACCAGAAGGACTTCGCCGCCGCCGACGTGATCCGCGACGAGCTCGCCGCGAAGGGGATCGTTCTCGAGGATGGACCCTCGGGGACGCGCTGGAAGGTCGTCGGCTGATGTCGACTGGGCGGCTGCCCGCGCCCCGGGGTCCGCGTCCCGACGCGGGAATGTGGCAGCAGTTTCGTCGTCGCCGCGTCATCCGCACCGTGTTGCTCTACCTCGCGTTCGCCTACCTCGCCGCCGAGGCCGCCCGTCTCGTGGCGACCTACGTCGAGCTCCCTCCCTGGGGGCTCCGCGCCGTCTTCGGGGCGGTGGTGCTGGGCTTTCCGTTCGCGGTCGTGCTCGCCTGGACGTACGACGTCACCCCCTCCGGGATCGTCAAGACGCCCGAGGACCCCGGTGCGGATGCTCCGCTCTCGCCGGGGCCGCGGCTCGGCTGGGTGTTGCTGGGGGTAGGGGCGATTCTGGCGGGGGTAGTCCTGCGGATGCTGCGGGGCTGAGGGGCCCCCGCCGACGCGTTCGTTGACCCGCCGAAATCGAGCCGGTTAGCTTCGGCCACCGAGTGCTGGCGTAGCTCAACTGGTAGAGCAGCTGATTTGTAATCAGCAGGTTGGGGGTTCGAGTCCCTTCGCCAGCTTCAATACAATGCTTTACGGCCCCGAGGACGTCGCAGAGGGGCCGTTTTCATGGCCACGTGTTGCCGATTTGGTGCATCACGGCCGAGTGAGACGCTTCTGATGCCCCGCCGGGAGCGCGGCCGGCCGCCCCCAAAGGCGACCGGTACACGGAGGGCGACCCGAGGGCCGGCCGACGGCTCCGAAAGGGACCTCGGCACCTACCGCTCCTGAGCGCTCCCGCCGGATCGATGCGCCGGGGGCCTGGCCCGGCTACTCTCCAGCCTTCTCGACGCGCCCATGCTGCCCCTTAGCCGTCGAGGGCTGGCGGGGTTTCGGGACCCTGGACCCGAGCGAGCACCGGAAAGCCCCAAGCCGCGTGGTACGACTCCGCGCCGTTGTGGTATATGAAGACCGTGTCGTAGCGGTCGTCGCCGAAGATGGCGCCGCCGAGCCCTCGGATGTCCGGCGGCGTCTGGAGCCAGCTGTCGCTCCTCGGACCTCCGCTTCTGCGAGCCCCGGTCACGACGAGTTCCTCCACGTGCGGCTCGAGCACCTCGCCCAGCCACCCCGACAGCGTCCCCTCCTCGACGCACACGCGCCGGTTCTGCGGGATCCCCTTGAGCACCTCGGGTCACGGCCCGCGCGTTCGTCTCCACCACGTGCGAGCCCAGGCGCCTCCCGCTCGGACGCACGATCCGCAGGATGCAGCTCGACGCGTGCGCGTCCAGCCCGATATACCTCTCCACGAGCGTTCTCCTCCTCGGTGTGTGGGGTTGTTCTTGCTTGCGCGAATGAAAGCGCACCCACTCCCGGAGGAGAACGCTCTTCTTCGTCCGGACTACTTACGCGCTGATCGGGGCCGGCGGCGGACGCCATGCCCCCATGATGCCTATCCGTTGACGCCCCAGGACACGCCCCAAGAACTCGGGTTGCCTCGCGGGGGGTGGGCGGAACTCAGCAGCAGATTGGTAACAGAGGGTCGACCGAGAGCCAGGCGCGGGCGCTACAGGCAGGCCCGGGCCATCCGAATCTTCCTTCGGTCCCTTCCGCCGACGAGTGCCTCTAAACGAAGGCTGCTTCGCCCCGAACGACGGAAGTACGCCGTTTTCGCTGGCATCCGGCCTGCTTTCCCCGCCGGTCGCCACTGAAGACCACTCATTCGGCGGAGGCCACGATGCACGACCTGGATCGAACGCTTCAGGAATTCGAGGCGGGTTTCGACGCGCTCGAATCGCACGACGACGAATTCGGAGACGAGTTCGAGTTCGAAGGCGGGTGGGACATGGAAGACGACGACGAGAGCGAAGCCGTCTTTGATGAGATTGAGGAGATGGAGCTGGCAGCTACGCTGCTGGAGATACAGGACGAGGAGGAGCTCGAGCAGTTTCTCGGAAGCCTGATCAAGAAGGCAGGTCGCGCCATCGGGAAGGTGGTCAAGAGCCCGGTCGGCAAGGCGCTCGGTGGAGTGCTCAAGAAGGTTGCCAAGACCGCCTTGCCCATGGCCGGCGCGGCGCTCGGCAATCTGGTGGTTCCTGGCGCCGGCGGCTTGGTCGGCGGCAAGCTGGCTTCCATGGCCGGGAAGATGTTCGGCTTGGAGCTGGAGGGTATGAGCCCGCAGGACCAGGAGTTCGAAGTCGCCCGCCGGGTTGTACGGCTCGCGGGTGCAGCCACCAAGCAGGCGGTCAAGGCGCCTCCGATGGGCTCGCCCGTCACCGCTGCCAAGAACGCCGTGGCCAAGGCAGCTCAAACGCATGCTCCCGGGCTGGCCGGAGGAAGCACTGCGTTCACGCCCAGCTACTCAAACGGGGGCAGGGCGAACGTGGTCGGACGCAATGGCCGCTGGTTTCGTCGCGGACGCCGCATCGTGTTGCTGGGCGTCTGAAACGTGCTCGAGGCCGCCGTCCACCGGATGCTGGAGCTGGAGGCTCGCGCGCTGCTGACGCGGCTGGCCCGGGTCAAGCCCTTCGCTCTACACGAGACGATGGTGCCCGCGGCCGCGCCTTCCGACGCGGCTCTGTCCGCCGTCGAGGCCTACCTCGCAGATGGGCGGCGCGAGCTCCGCTCCCGCGTCCGGGAGTTCCTGGCCTGGCTGAACGGTCCCGGCCGTTCGGTCACGCCCCCTGAGGCACAGCGGCGCTTCGTGTTCCTGCGCCTCCGCTTCAACGTCGTCCTCTCGCACTTCGACGTGTTTGCGGACGTCCTCACCCAGCGCAGCGAGCACGAGATCGGCGTCTGGTTGGCCGGATTGGACTCGGTCGCCGCGGACGCGCTTCACCTCGAGTACTACGAGTCCCCCCCAGTCGTCTGCTATCTCGACCGCGGACACGGAGCCGCCATTCGGCGGGCCCGCACCCGGCTGCCGGGTGGAGGCGAGACGCCCGTTGCACTGATCCGGGTGCCGCGCGAACGCATGGTGGGCACCGGCATCGGTTCGTCGCTGGTGCACGAGGCGGGGCACCAGGGTGCGGCTCTTCTCGACCTGGTCAACTCGCTGCGCACGATGTTGAAGCAGACCGCGGTGGCCGCGCCCGGACCGGACCGGGTGAGCTGGGGCATGTGGGAGCGCTGGATCTCGGAGATCGTTGCCGATCTCTGGTCGATCTCCCGCGTGGGCGTCGGATCGACGACCGGGCTGATGGGGGTGGTGAGCCTCCCGCGTGCCTTCGTGTTCCGCATCAACGAAGACGATCCGCATCCGAGCCCATGGCTCCGGGTGCGCCTCAGCTGTGCAATGGGCGCGGCGCTGTATCCGGATTCCCAGTGGGGGAAGCTCTCGGCCCTCTGGGCTTCGCTCTATCCGCTTACCGACGAGGTCACGCCCGCGCAGCGAAGTCTGATCACGGCGATGGAGCGCACCATGCCCGAGTTCGTGAGTCGGCTGCTGAATCATCGGCCGGCGGCGCTGAGGGGCGATCCGCTGGGCAAGGCGCTTCAGGACGCAGACCGAACACCGGCCCGCCTGCGGGCCGACTTCCGGCAGTACGGTCGCTCGTTCACCCGGCTTCGCGCCACGCGGCCCTCTCGGGCCATGGCGCTACTGGGCCAGGCCCGCGCGGACGGCACACTCTCCCCGGAGCAGGAGAGTCGGCGACTGAGCGACCTACTGACCTTCTGGGCGCTGCAGCACACGCGCACCCAACACCCGGGCGGTCGCGGCAAGGCCGACCGGCTACGAGCGAAAGCCCTGACCACCTGAGTCAAGTCAACTGGAGGATACAATGGCAGCGAACGATGAAGACCGGCGACTCGCGAAAGGCACTTCCACCGACCCGATCCACGTGACGGCTGACGCCGGTGTGGCGTTCACACCGCGAGAGCCCCTGAACGAACAGGCGATCGAGCTCTGGACTGCCGTTCGCTTCCACACCGATCAGATCGGGTTCAACGCCTTCCACGAGTTCATGGGGAGGGCAGTCAACGGCAGCGCTAACCGGAAACAGCAAGCGCCGGGCGCCGCCGCAGCCGAAGCGATTGCGGCCAAGCTACTGGCCGCCCCCCGCGATTCGATCGATCCCCTGTGCGGACATTTCGGGACGTTTCTGCCCGGTGTCGACGCCTACAGCGCGCTGAAGCTGATCGCGGAGATCTTCCTTCTGACCCGATGCGGGGTTTGTCCCACCGAGAGCGGCGTCGCGAGCGACTCCACCGACAGCGACAGCATATTCGGAGGTCCCGACTCGCACCTCAACGATCCCGACAAGCTGGCAGCAGCTCTCTCCAGCTTCCTGGGGAAGGACCGTCATAGCTACATACGCCAGATCGTGGACAACGTCTTCGAGCATGCCCAGCCCGGCAACCCGCTCGCGACTTCTCCGGTCTCCGTGGGTTTGGGGCCGTGTCTGCTCGAGCTCATTTGGTCGTACTGGCACGAGGAGGGCATGCTGGCCCAGACCATGAACGCGATCACGCTGCGCTTCCAGAATGTGCGGCGCGGCACTCGTGATCCGTTGGCCGAGCTCGAGATCGATCCGCTGCGTCCCTTGGGCGCGTTCCTGTGGGGATACATCCAAGACGAGACCCACCGACTGAGCGTGGCGCGCCGAGCCTACGAGTACAACCACCATTACGGCCTCAATCTGGCCGGCAAGGCGGTGGCCAACCTCCGTCCGGCCGATCCGCGCTCGCAGTTCCTGCGCTCGTTCCACGACCTCCTTCGGCACGCGGACATGTACTACAGGGAGGCGGCCGACAACACGGTGACCCCCGATGCGTTCCCGCTACTCATCGCGCTGCGGGACCTCCACATGATCCTCTCCGAGGGGGCACACAACCAGTTCCGGGATCTCCCCTGGACTGCGCGCGTGGACATGCTCATCCAGCAGTGGCTGCTGGCCCGCCCCGAGATGCGCGACTTCCTGCGTGGCCGCCTGATGGTGCCATACAAAGAAGGGTGGATGGGCGCGGTGGACGCGATGAAGCGCCTGCAGGGGTGGAGCGACACCAACGTCACCCACTTCCGTGACCTGGGCGTGTTCGGGGAGCGCATTCTGCTCTCGGTCCGCTACGTTGCCTGGAACAGCATCACGGATCCGCAGGACGCCGCCGACTGGGCGCTCTTCTGGCGCCAGGAGATCCAGGGCTACGTCCACGCCTACCGCGCAGCCACTGGCATCACCCTGACCGACGACATCGTCGAGGTGAGCAGGACCGGCGACGTCCGGTACCTGCAGCCAGCGTTTCACCTTCGCAACCGGCTCAGCGAGCAGCGTACCGGGGCACTCGGACGGGGAGGGAACGGTGCCGCTGGACTTCCGCTCAGCGCTCTACCTCGGTCTACGCCACGCTCACGCTGACCTGAGGAGTTGGACGCGGCTCACCACCGGCGCTCCGGCG
>Ga0214472_10003846_pt1 | contig 15827 bp, 12 predicted proteins | sample RVTome_6_FD_207662 | JGI IMG/M metagenome (GOLD analysis project Ga0214472, IMG submission 207662) | Soil microbial communities from uranium-contaminated site in the Upper Colorado River Basin, Wyoming, United States - RVT140D175 | ecosystem: Environmental > Terrestrial > Soil > Contaminated >...
CGCTAGTGAATTTTGCAGTAAAAATAAATCCAGAGTATCCGGAAAAAATTCTTTTAAACGGAAAGAACCCGATAGTCATAGTCGGGACCGGACCGATTGGCATTCGTGTGCTTGAAGAACTACATGCAGCATCACTCTATCATCCCATTATTATTTATGGTGGTGAACCGTGGATGCCATACAATCGCGTACGTTTATCCTCCCTGCTTGCCGGTGAAATAAGCCATAAGGACATCCTTCTATCTCATGATGTCATTAATACTAACCCTGTAATAACACGTTACAACTGCAAAATTGTCAGTATCGACTCTGAGAACAAACAAATCATTGACGAGTTTGGAACAAGTCAGAGTTATGAAAAACTGATTCTGGCAACCGGTTCTAATCCGTTTATACCGAATATACCGGGCATTGAACTGGATGGTGTTTTTAAGTTTCGCGATCTTAATGACACTGAAAAACTTATCGCACGCAGAACACGCAGCCGTAAAACAATTGTATTAGGTGGCGGTTTACTTGGACTCGAAGCTGCACGTGCCATGCAACGATTCACTACTGAAGTTTCTGTAATAGAACACAGCAATCGTCTCTTGTTCAGACAGCTTGATGATGCCGGTTCAGCAATATTCAAACAGAAAGTAGAACAACTCGGCATTAAAGTTTATTTAAACGAAAGTGTAAAAAAGATAAACGGTGATCGTGTTGTTGAAAGTATTGAATTAAAAGAGGGAGAAATAATTGAGTGTGACACGTTAATCGTCTCTGCCGGCATTGCTCCTAATATTGATCTGGCTAAAAACGCCGGTCTTGCCTATGGTCGGGGCATAAAAGTGAATGATGTTATGCAAACTTCTGATCCCGATATATATGCTATCGGTGAATGCTGTGAACACCAGGGCGAAGTTTATGGCGTTGTTGCACCGGGATTTGAACAGGCTTTAATTGCGGCACAAAATATCGCATCCATTTCAACAAAATACAAAGGTACCGTACTTGCGACCAGCCTCAAAGTCGTTGGTCATGCTGTCTTTAGTATGGGAGATGTTGATGAGAGCGTCAGAACATACGCAAAATATATTTATAGAGATGGCGATACCTATCGTCGTTTAAATGTTTATCGCGGACAAATACTCGGTGTTATTGCTTTAGGTGATTGGCCGGAACTCATTAAATTACGCGAGCATGTCAAAAAAGGAAAACTCCTTTTCCCATGGCAATTAAAAAACTTTATCAAGACCGGAAAGTTATGGAACAACGATACACTTGAAAACGTTAGCCGTTGGCCCGCTGAAGCTATTATCTGTTCCTGTAATGGCATAACCCGCGGTCAATTAAGTAACAACATTAATGCTGGTTGCGATTCCGTTAAAGCACTTGCCGATAAAACAGGTGCTTCTACTGTATGCGGTTCATGCAAACCATTACTGGTTAACATGCTCGGCGAAGTAAAACTCGAACCAATACGTGCATACAAACCTCTTTATTACGGTTCACTTATTTTTTTAATCGTAAGTTTAATAGCGTATCTATTTCCTTCAGTCCCCTATAACTCAAGCGTCCAGGTTCCCTGGCGCTGGGATGTACTCTGGACAACAAGTTTATTTAAACAAATCAGCGGATTCACACTATTGGGAATTTCATTACTTGTTTTAATTTTATCACTTAGAAAAAGAATCAAACTGTTTAGCCTGGGTGATTTTACTATTTGGCGATTGATACATGCATTGCTCGGTGGCAGTGCAATATTTGTTTTATTAATCCATACCGGATTTCGGTTAGGAGACAATTTAAATTTTATGTTGATGATGAGCTTTACTGCATTAATTTTAATTGGCTCCGTTCTCGGATCAGTTATCGCAATGGAACATAAACTGGAAGCTTCACTTGTTAAACAGGTACGTAGCATGGGCACGTGGTTACACATTTTATTGTTCTGGCCAATTCCTGTGTTACTTGGCTTTCATATTTTTAAAACATATTACTTTTAAGCAAAGCGAGTCAGCGAAATGCTTAAAAACAGAAACACATTATTGTGGGTTTTATGGTTTGTATTAACTACTGGATTAACGATGTATTACGTAATGAAAATAAATGACAAGGCATCAGATAAATCGGTATTCCTTCCGGGTAAGACCAGTCATGGTCATTACCAGATTGAACTCGCCTGCGAATCCTGTCATAGCAAAAACTTTACCGATGATGAAGCAATCCAGGAATCTTGCATGAACTGCCATGGAGAGGCATTAAAAACAGCCAAAGACAAACATCCCAAAAGTAAATTTACCGATCCCAGAAATGCTGATCGAGTTGAGATTCTGGATGCGCGTTATTGCGTCACCTGTCACGTTGAACATCGTCCCGAGATCACATTGGATATGGGCTTAACCATGCCACCTGACTATTGTCATTTATGCCATAACGATATAGCCAAAGACAGACCGAGTCATACCGGCATGGCGTTTGATACCTGCGCTTCAGCCGGTTGTCATAACTACCATGATAATCAGGCACTGTATGAAGATTTTTTAATTAAACATTTACACGAACCTGATCATCTTGAAAAACAAGTTTCATTATTTGAATTAAACCTTAAAGAAATTGCGCCGGTCGTCCCCGGATATCCAATTGAGAAGTTTCCGCTCAAGCTATTGACCATGGCTGAACAGGACGCACCGGAGCAAATAAAAGTTGATCAAACTATTATTGATGACTGGTTCGAAACAGCTCACGCCAAATCCGGCGTAAACTGTAGCGCTTGTCATAACCAGACCATAGATGAAACTGAAACATGGGTTGATAAACCCGATTATCAAATTTGTACTTCCTGTCATTCAGAACAATTTAATAATTTCATGTCAGGCAAACATGGTATGCGTCTCGATGAAGAGAAGTTAAAACGCAAACTGTCACCTATGACACCTTCCCTGGCTCGTTTGCCAATGAAACATAAAGCGATGGATAAAGAGCTGAACTGTAATTCGTGTCACTCCGCGCATCGTTATGACACAAAAAAAGCAAAAGTAGAACAGTGTCTGACTTGTCATGACGATGAACACAGTCTTGCCTATCTAGATTCACCTCATCATCAATTATGGCAAAAAGAACTTGCCGGAGAATTACCTGAAGGTAGCGGCGTAACTTGCGCCAGTTGTCATATGCCACGTATCGAAAAAGATTTTTTTGATGGTGAATTTTATCAGATTCTGGTGCAACACAATCAAAACGACACCTTAAAACCAAATGAAAAAATGCTCAGACCTGTTTGCATGAATTGTCATGGTCTTGGTTACAGCATTGATGCATTAGCTGACAAAACATTAATCAAGAATAATTTTTCAACGCAACCATCAATTCATATCGAAGGTATGGAGCTAGCCGAAAAAAGAATGATTGAAGATAGAGAAAATAAAAAACGACTTCGCGAACAGGAAAAAATTGAAGAAAAAAATATCACCAACTGAAATTTATCACCCTAAGGAGGAAATAAAATGAGTAAGTTAAAAACAACATTTCTGACGGCTGCAATAGTATCCATTCTTGGATTGCCTATTGCAGCTTACTCAGAAGTATCCGACACACCGATGTTTACACCAAAACAATTAACGGATTGGTTGCATCTGGTTTTATCCACTGACCGTGCTGTTTATACCAAGAAAATTGTGAACCGCCTGGTCAAGAAAGAAAAAGTCATTAAAGCGAGTGAACATTTTGAAGATGACAAAGCTTTAGTCCTGCCAGCACAGATGTTTCGCTTTGGTGCAGAAGAAGTAGCCAAGAAAACAGAAGAGTTTAGTTATTCACTGCAATCTCTCTGGCCTATCAACAAACAAAATGAACCACGTACTGATGTTGAGAAAGCAGGTTTGGCATTTGTAGCAGAAAACAAAGGTCAAAATTATTACGGCATGGAAGAACTCGGTGGCGTTAATTATTTCACCGCAGTTTATGCGGATACTGCTGTTGCTCCGGTTTGTGTGAGTTGTCACAACGAACACAAAGACACACCTAAAACTGATTTCAAACTGGGTGATGTTATGGGCGGCGTCGTAATTCGTATACCTGTTAAAGGTTAATAACATGTCAAGGCTAATAGCACTGGCCTTAATTTTATCTTTTTATCCGGTCATCACTCTCGCGGGTGATGACCGTTATAAAGATTTTGATAATGAACACTTACAGTATGGAAAAACGATCTGGATAGGAACATGCGAAGCTTGTCACGGCTGGGGAATTGCCGATGCACCGATACCGATGAAGTATGAAGAATGGGAGCAACGCATTGCCAAAGGAAAAGATGTTCTTTACCAACATGCGCTGGAAGGATTTTTCGGTCCTGACGATAGCATGATGCCGGAACGTGGCGGCAATCTTTCATTAACAGATGATGAAATCAAAGCCGCTGTAGATTACATGGTTGAATTGGCGCTAAGCCACAAAAAATGAGGATAACAAAATGACCCCTGAACAAATTGAAATGGTTAGCAGTACATGGAAACAGGTTGTACCGATTTCCGAAAAAGCCGCTGAATTATTTTATGGCAAATTATTTGAGCTGGATCCCGATTTAAAACCGATGTTCAAAGGTGATATGACTGAACAGGGACGTAAGCTTATGTCTATGATAAATACAGCGGTAAATAATATCTCAAATGTTGAAAAAATTATTCCGGCGCTACAGGATCTGGGCAAACGTCATGTCGATTACGGTGTAACAGATGATCATTACGGTACTGTTGCTGCGGCATTACTATGGACACTCGAACAAGGTCTGGGCGAGGCCTTTACTGAAGAAGTAAAACAGGCATGGACCGAAACGTACATGACATTAGCAAATGTGATGATAGAAGCCGCCAGGAAAGCAGCGTAAGTTGTCGCTATTCGGTGAATTATATCTCCCTATAATTCACCGAATAGAATATTTATTCTGTCCAGTACTCCAATCAGCACTAACCGGGTATAAATAGTGGTTTTACAGACTCGTTATGCATTAAAAAATCGATTATAGTATATACCCAAGATACCTGAAGATGCGGGTTTATAGCACACCTGTTTTCATCCAGAGCTTCGTTGCTCCTCCTTACAGGGAGCGGCCATGCGCGTCGTCGCGTCTCGCTCTGAATAAAAACAAACGCACTCTAAATCCTGTATCTTCAGGTATCTTGGGTATAGACACCCGGCAAGCTTCAAAGAACTGATATGGAGACAGTAACAATGAGAACAAGTAAGACCCTTACATTAACATTCCTGTTGATATCCTTGATTTTTCTTGGTGCTTGCGATCAGCAATCAGCATCCAGTCAGTCGAATTCATCCAGAATTACTTATGAAGCAAATGAGCATGACAGGCAAATCGGTAACTACATTGTTCATATCAATGCTCTAACAACGGATCAATTACCAAGTGAAGTTGCTCGCGGTTACAAAATCTCACGTAGTAAAAATCGGGCCATGCTCAATATTTCTGTTCAGGAAAAACAAGCTGATGCAGAAACACCTGTCACTGCTTCGATCAACGTTGTTGCAAAAAACCTGAGCAATCAACAAAAGAATGTTGTTATCAGAGAAATTCAGGAATCCGATCCAATTGCAATTTATTACATCGGCGAATTACCGGTGAGTAATGAAGAAACCATTACTTTTGAACTAAATGTCACACCTGCTGGTGCAACTGCACCATTGTTACTTTCTTATAGCCAACAGTTCTTCACCGAATAAAGCTTAGGAATCTCTGAACAAATAATACCAACACCGTCATGCTCGCGAACGCCTACATGGACGTGGGCTGAATCTTCTACACATTTTGTCTATCGCCAAGTCAGGTCAATTCGCCGTAATACCGCGTCGCATCTTCAGCCGTGCACGGGAATGACAACGTTGAGTAAATTGAACTTAATCAGAGCTTCCCTTAATTATCTTTTTCTTCTCGCTTTTGTTTTACGCGGTTCACTGCCGCGGCAATTGCATCCTGTTTTTTCTTTAACGCTAAATCAGCATCTGCTTTTTCATCGATAACTGCTGGACGCTTATTTATTTTTTCCTGTTTCTGTTGCTCAATGCGCGCCTGCTTTTGTAAATAACGTTTTTTGTTTTGCACTGCTTCAAGTTGTTGTCGTCGTTTATTCCAGATATGACTTTTAGCCCGACGAAATTCATCGACTAAAGGAATATGACTCGGACAAACATAAGAACAACATCCACATTCAATACAATCAAATAAACTGTAATCATGTAACCGATCAGCATTAAATTCTTTTGCATACCAATGTAATTGTTGCGGTTGTAGATTAACCGGACAGACCGGGGCACATTCATCGCAACGTATACAGGGTGATTCTTTTATATTGGATGAGTGAAGCTCGGATCCTGCCGCTAATAAACAATTTGTCGTTTTAATTAAAGGCACCTGATCGCTATGCAAACGAAAGCCCATCATCGGGCCGCCCATAATTAAATATTCAAACTGTTCGTTATAGCCACCACATTGTTCAATGATTTCATTGATCGGCGTTCCAAATAACACTTCAAGATTGCACGCCTGATTTATACCAGGGCCGGTGACTGTCACAATACGACTGATTAAAGGTTCATCATCTATAATCGCTTTTTTAACTGCCACTGTAGTACCGACATTATAGACAACGATACCAACATCGACCGGCAATCCTTCAGCAGGCACTTCAATACCGGTAATTGACTTAATTAATTGTTTCTCACCACCGGCAGGATACAGATTGGAAATTAAAACCAATTTAATTTCTATCTCGGCATAGTGTTCTAATGCCTCTTTTAAAACTTCTATCGCTTCTGTTTTATTTTCTTCAATAGCAATCACGCACTCATCAACCTGTAATGCATGCGCCAATACTTCAATACCCGTCACAACATCTTTGGCATAATTGCGAATCAAGCTTTCATCGCAACTTATATAAGGTTCACATTCCGCTGCATTTAATATCAGTAATTCAATATCTAATGTTAAGCCGGGAATTATTTTTACTGCCGATGGAAAACCTGCGCCACCTAAACCAACAATACCGGCTTGCCAAATCTTTTGTTGAACTTCCACCGGACTTAAACTGGTGTAATCATCAACAGGATTTCTATCAACCCATACATCTTTACCATCTGTTTCAATCACAATACATTCTGATTTCGCACCGGATGGATTTGGCATTACATGTTCTGCAATTTCTTTAACGATACCTGAGGTACTGGCATGTACCGGCGCACTAATATATCCCTGCGCTTCGGCAATAAGCTGACCTTTTAAAACAGTATCACCAACTTTAACAATGGGTTTGGCTGGCGAACCAATATGTTGACGTAATGGAATTTTAATTAAACCCGGTAATTTTGCTTTAGCAAGCGGCTGTTCAAGAGAAAGTGTCTTGTTTGGTGGTAATTCAATACCGCCGCCAAAAGGAATAGGTTTTTCTAACACAGTAATCATTCTGGATTATGATTTCCAATATTCATTAATTGGATAAATTATAACAGCAAACATAGGCATAGGATGGAATAGGTATTACAATCTTGTAAACAGTTTAACAAATATACCATGCTGACATTAGAAATCGATAAACGCGTCAAAGGTGACCTGGAAACGATCTGGGGAATACTCACCGATATGAAAACCTTTACAGAAACAGCACCCGATATTGTTCGAGTCGAACAACTTTCGGGAGACGGTCTGGGTATGGTCAGACAGATTCACCATAAAAGCGGACGTATTTGGGAAGAAGAATGTAAAGAATGGGAACCGCAAAAAACATTTACGATGCAGGTAAAAACAGAAAACTATCCCTTACCCGTTAGTTATCTGCGCCGCATTACCAGCATGGAACAAAAACAGAAAAATGTAGTGATAAAAATCCGTTATGAATACACGCCTAACTACGGCCCACTCGGTTACTTCCTCGATAAACATCAAATCCGCCCTATTCTAAAAATATTCTCTACACAACTATTAGATAATCTGGCGAAAAAAATTCAACAAAAAAACACCAATGCAACTATTACTGCGGAAACCATATTAAAGAGTAAAGATGCTGCCATTCTTACCATTACGCCAGAAACATTAATTTCCGAAGCCTGTAAAATTTTAACGGACAAACGCATCGGTTGTGTCATCGCACTTAACCCCGAAGGAAAAATCGCCGGGATATTATCTGAACGCGATATCGTTAACGGGATTGCCAATGCCGGTCAACCCATATTGCATTTACCCGCAACACAATTTATGACACACAATGTTATAACCAGTCATCCTGAAGACAGCATGGCATCATTAATGTCGACCATGAGTTCAAAACGCATTCGACATCTACCCGTTGTCGATGAAAGTGATCATTTAATCGGCGTGATTAGTATCGGCGATATCATTAATGCCCGCATGAAAGAACTCGAACAGGAATCCGACGCCATGCATCAATACATCGAAGGAAGAAAATGGCGCGAAGTCGCAATGCAAATTGGCAGAAGCGCTGCTTCGGAAGAGTTTAGTTAAATATACTGCTAAAACGCCAAGACCCGAAGCTGCGATATGTGTTGCGCCATTAGACATTTTAATGCTCCTTGCGAACGCCTTTGAAAGGAGATTTATCAGCTTTTTGCTCTATAAACCGACCAGTGTCTGTATCCCGTTTCGTCCAGCGGTTATTATGTGGATTGAGGGTTTGGGAGCGTTATCGGACTGCACCATTACGGTGTCCGTCGCCAGTTAGGGGATTTGTCGCCATAATACTTAACTCCTTGATAACTAATAAATTAAAGTTTGACATCATAGTTGCCGATGTCTATAGTTTACAAATATAGTAAATATTTTAAATTTTGTAAACCGGAGAATTATCTAATGATAGGAAATCGAATTAAGCAGGCACGAAAAGCGTCTGGTTTGTCACTGCGCGCGTTGGCTGAGAAAGCCAATATAAGCGCTATGGCTATTTCCAAATATGAAAATGATCAGTCCGTACCATCGTCTGGAGTATTGATCGAACTATCAAAAGCACTTGGAGTGAAAGTCGAATACTTCTTTCGTACTATTGAGGTTAGCCTGAGTGAAGTTGAATACCGTAAACATGCCAGGTTACCGAAAAAGGTATTGCAGCAGATCCAAGGCGATGTGCTTGAACAAGTTGAACGCTATATAGAGCTTGAAAAAATTCTGCTTGTTAATCCAATTAATGAATTTGTACTTCCAAAAGGATTGCCTAAAAAAGTAAACAATTATGATGAAATCGAACACATTGCCAATCATGTTCGTGATGTTTGGGAATTAGGAAGAAACCCTATTCTGGATCTCACCGGCACTCTTGAAGAGCGCGGTATCAAAATCATTCAAAGCAATGCGCTACATGGAAAACGGTTTGATGGATTAGCTGCACAGGTTGATAGTTCCCCTGTTATTGTTGTGGGCAGTGAATGGCCGGGCGATCGTCAGCGTTTTACTCTTGCACATGAATTAGGTCATTTAATACTTAAAGACCGTTGCACTGATCTGGATGATGAAAAAGCGGCTAACAGATTTGCAGGTGCCTTTCTGGTGCCGGCATCAGAAGTATTTAAAGAATTGGGGCAGAAACGTACCTGGTTTGAACCGCGCGAACTGTGTGTTTTGAAAAAAGCATATGGATTAAGTATGAATGCCTGGCTACATCGTGCGCATGATCTTGGAATAACTAATGATGTAACTAATCTGGAGTTGATAAAATATTTTCGTAAATACGGTTGGCATAAACAGGAACCCTGTGATGAATACCCGCGTGAAGAACCACAAGTTTTCATGCAATTAGTTTTTCATGCATTAGCTGAAGATTTAATTACTGAATCAAAAGCAGCAGAATTAATGGGGTTATCAATTATTAATTTTCGTTCCATAAGGAAAGTGGATAATGTCAAAGTCGTTGCTAATCAGTGATGCCAATATACTGATAGATATAATAGCTGCTGATTTAATAAAAGAGATGTTTAGTCTGCAATATGATTTTGCAGTACCGGCGTTACTATTTGAACAAGAATTAAAAGATAATCATGGCAGTTTGATTAAATCTGGATTAGTTTTGATTGACATCGAAGCAGAACATGCCAAACGAATTGAAGAGCTTGGCAAAAAATATAATGGTGTCAGCGCATTTGATTTAATGGCGTTAACATTGGCAGAAGAGAAAAAAGCACCATTATTAACCGGGGACAGAAAATTACGTCAGGTTTGTATGGCGGAGGATATTGAAGTCTATGGAACGCTTTGGCTGATGGAACAAATGCTGATAAAGAAAAAAATAAAAGTGTCTCAGGCTGAAACGGCGTATAAAAAAATGGAAGAGGATGGTAGCCGGTTACCCTGGAAAGAAGTGGAAAAACAAATAAAAAGATTTAGGAAAAAGTAATAAATGCCAACACTAAACTGGATAGGAAAAGAAGCAGTTGTTAAGCACCATAAGGAGGTGCCGTATCGTTTATTGGAACCCGTTCCAGAAATGTCACATGGCGATCCAAATAGCGGTAATCTGATTGTGCAAGGTGATAACTTGCATGCACTCAAAGCATTATTACCGCGTTATGCAGGTAAGGTGAAATGTATCTATATTGATCCTCCTTACAATACTGGTAATGAAAATTGGGTTTATAACGATAATGTGAACAGCCCGGAGATAAAAAAGTGGTTACACGAAGTCGTTGGAAAGGAAGGAGAGGACTTAACGCGTCATGATAAATGGCTTTGTATGATGTATCCAAGATTAGTTTTGCTTAGAAAATTTTTAACAGAAGATGGAATTATATTTGTTTCTATAGATGATAATGAAGTTTCTCCATTAAAATTTTTAATGGATGAAATATTTGGCCCTGATTGTTATAAAAATACTATCGCCATAAGACGAGGCATTAAAAATGTTCAAGCTCAATTTGAAGATTTAAGTGCTTTGGCATTAGGTCATGAATATATTTTGCTCTATTCTAAAAAATCTAATTGTCGTTTGCCAAAGCTTATGCTTAATCATGAAGATATTCAGCCAGGCAAGTGGGATACATTCTGGAGAGGTACTGACAGGCCAACTATGCGTTATGAAATATTTGGCTATAAACCAGATACAGGTCAATGGCGTTGGGAAGAAGTAAGAGGAAAAAAGGCTATACAAAATTATGAGGAATATTTAAAAAAATACTCTTCTGATATGAGTATTGACGAATGGTTCTTAGATACTCTAACTTCCAGAAGTATAAAATTAGATTTTGTTAGGCAAAGTGAGGAAGGCAGTATCCAATACTATGTGCCTCCAAGGAGTGGAAAACTACTAAGTGATAACTGGATGGATATTTTGCTCACTGGAAATGCGACAACATTTGAAACTGAAAAAAATGTAATATTAATACAGAGAATTATCAATTGGGTGACAAATGGGCAAGATTTAATTTTAGATTCTTTTGCTGGTTCAGGAACAACAGGCCATGCTGTATTGAATCAAAATATTGAAGATGGTGGTGTTCGTAAATTTATTTTAGTTGAAATGGACGAAAAGGTTGTAACTGATATAACAGTTAAACGTATGCGGAAAATATTAGACGAAGCATCAAGCCAAAACTATGAAATGTTTAATAAGACAGCCAATGGATTCCAGTTTTCTAAACTAAGTAATGAACCACTTTTTGATTCAAATGGAGAAATACGTTCTGATGTAAAGTTTGCACAATTAGCAGAATTCGTCTGGTTTGTCGAAACAGGAACAGGGTTTTCAGGAAAAGCAGATTCTCCGTTACTTGGAACGTATGAGGGGCGAGGTATCTATCTACTTTACAATGGTATTCTTAAAGATCGTTCTGTGAACGGGGGGAATATATTAACTAGTGCTGTTTTCTCAAAGTTACCTGAGCATGACGGATCTAAAGTTGTCTACGCTGCGGCATGTCGATTAGGTAACGCACGGCTTGATAAATTAGGCATTATCTTTAAACAAACACCTTATGAACTAAAAGTGTAACCATGCCATCGTTTAATCCAAAAAAATATCAACGTTCGGTTTTAGAAAGCATCGAAAAATATTTTCGCGAATGCTATTCAGAAGGGAATGCCAACACGGCATTTTATAAAACAACTTTGGAGCTATGGGGTAGAGGAAGTCAATATAATCCCATTGGTGGTTTTCCTCAAGAGATGCCGTATTTTTGTTTACGTATTCCGACTGGCGGCGGTAAAACATGGCTTGCTGCCAAATCGGTACAACTGGTTAATACTCATCTTTTACATAGTGAATACAGTTTAATCTTGTGGCTTGTACCTTCGAATGCGATTCGCGAGCAAACCTTGAAAGCATTGAAGGAACGCGACCATCCTTATCATCAAGCATTGCAGGACGCAGGGTCAATTACAGTATTAGATCTTGAAGAGGCCAAGAATGTCACGCGAGCAACACTTGAAACAAGCACAACAGTTATAGTAACAACACGTCAGGCATTCCAGGTCGGAGATACAGAGCTTAGAAAGGTTTATGAATCCAATGGTTCTTTGATGCAACATTTTGAAAACCTGAAGCCAGAGCAAAAAGAAGAATTATTGAATGATAATGGAATAACACCCTATTCATTAGCAAACGTGCTGCGTTTAAGACGACCTTTTATTATTGTTGATGAAGCACACAATAGTCGAACGGATCTTTCTTTTGAAACGCTTTCACGTTTCCGACCTAGTGGAATTATGGAATTAACAGCAACGCCGGATACGGAAGTAACGCCAAGCAATGTTTTACATAGTGTTTATGCGGCAGAACTTAAAGGCGAGCAAATGATTAAATTACCCATTCGTTTAGAAACGGAAGCGAATTGGCAACAATGCTTGTCTGATGCTATTGCACGTCGCGAAGAATTGCAAACTTTGGCAACTCAAGAAATGCGAAAAGGTGCGAAATACTTGCGGCCTATAATTTTAATACAAGCACAGCCAAGAAACCGTAACCACGAGACATTACATACGGATATTGTTAAAGAAGAACTAATCAAAAATCATCGGGTTCCGCCAGAAGAAATTATTATCGCAACTGGTGAAGAGAAAGGACTAGAGAAATTAGCAACTGATTATAAGGATGGAATTTTATCTTCTGATTGTCCAGTTAGGTTTGTTATTACTCAGCAGGCATTAGCTGAAGGGTGGGATTGTCCCTTTGCATATGTGTTAGCCAGTATGGCAGAGATTCGCTCTTCAACATCGGTAGAACAATTGTTGGGGCGTATTCTTAGGCAGCCTAATGCAAAGCATTTTGAACATGATGCTTTAAATCAGTCTTATGCTTTTGTTGTATCTTCTGATTTTCAAGCAACTGCAAGTGGTTTAAGAGATCGACTTGTACAAGGTGCAGGTTTTGAAAGAAAAGAAGTATCTGAGTTTGTCTCAGCATTGAATCCCGAACAAAAAAATCTGGACTATAAAAATTATTCCGGACGTGTAGTTATCCATCCTGTTGAGATTAATATTCCAGAGTCACCTGAATTGAAGAATGTGTCGAAATCAATCAAAGAAAAAGTGACTTGGAATAAGAAAGAGAAGAAATTGATTATATCAGCCCCAATTTCTCATGAAGAAACGGAAGAGCTAGTAGAGGCTGCGCCAAATGAAGCAATAAAAAAAGCCATTAGAGAAGCTGGAGAAGTTAGTAGAACAAAAGCAATTGAGATATTTCAAACTCCTGCAGAACTAGGTAAAGCGTTAGATATACCGCAATTAGCAATTTGGATTCAGGGTGAATTAGAGTTATTTGATGATCCAGAAGTATTGGATTACCCGTGGGACTTATCAACTTTTGACGCACATCCAACAAAGGAAGAGAAACAAGCATTAAATTACACAAGTAAAATTAATAGTGGTGGTGAAATTGATATTGATGAAGAATCTGGAAGAGTTAAGGCCACTTTTATTGCAGATTTACAACGTGATTTAGGTTTTGCATACACCCCTGAACATTGGGACAACGTTAGGTTAGCTGCTTGGCTTTGTAAAAATTTGCCTAAAGTTAATATCACGCATGATAAAAAAATGGCATTTGTATCTGATTGGTTAAGACGGTTGCTAGAAATTGAATCTTTTGACCTAGGCAGAGTTAATCGTCAAAAGTTTCAAATTCGTACGTTATTGGAAAAAAGAATTAACGACCTGCAACAACAGGCGATCAATGAAGCTTACCAACAAACATTATTTGGTGAGGATACAAAATCTAAAATTAATGTTGATAGCACATTTGTTTATTCGTTTAACCAATATGCTTATGCACCGAGTAATGATTATAAAGACGATTATGGGCCATATGATTTTAGCCATCATTACTATGGACGTATTGGAGACTTTGATTCGAAAGAAGAATTTGAATGTGCAGTTTGGTTAGATCAACAAGCAGAAAAAGGAAAGATTGAATACTGGGTAAGAAATTTGGTAAAAAAAGAAGGATGTTCTTTTTCTTTTCAAAAAGCGGACGGGAAATTTTATCCAGATTTTGTATGCAAATTATCTTCAGGAACAATTTTAATTGTTGAGTATAAAGGCGCAGATAAATGGGATACGCCTAAAGTTCAAGCGGATCGAATGATTGGTGAGTTATGGGAAGAGATGAGTGATGGGAAGTGTCTGTTTGTAATGGTTAAAGATAGAAAATGGGAAATGATTGAAAGTAAATTGAAGTGAATTAGTATCATTGAGTTCGAATTTGAGAAGGAGTTTATAATGGCGAGATTAATACTGAAAAACAAGGAATATACTCTTTTTGACTTTGATCTTGAAGACGAACTAGAAAAAGCAGTGATAGAGAATCAGCAGGCTTTATTTGGGAAAGATGCTGTTTATATAGATGTAAAGAGACTCATTGGTAAAAGTGGACATCGTGGAATTCCTGATGCATTTCTTATTGATTTTTATGATCCTCAAAATCCGCAACTTTATATTGTTGAGAATGAACTTGCTTCTCATAGTGTTTATTCTCATATAACAGAACAGATAGCCCGCTTTAGTACAAGCATCATCACCTCACAAGTTCAAATAAGAGATGTTTTAATTGATGCGGTTAAGAAAAATAAAGAAACAGAAAAAGCTATTGAAGATCATCTGATCAAAACAAACTTTAAAACATTAACGGAACTAATGTTGTATTTGACTGAGAATCAAATAAAGATTGTTGTTGCTATTAACGAAATTACCGAAGATCTTAATGATTCATTTAAAATATTTAATAATCCTCCAGATGTGGTTTTATTACAGCGCTATAAGAATGGGAATGAACTTCTTTATTACTATGAACCAATGCGAGAAGAAATTGATGATATAGAAGTTCAAAAAGAGAAGATTGGTAAAGCTGTTGGTTTTGATACGGTTGTATGTGCTGCTTTTGAAGAAGGATTTAAACATGCGTATGTAAAAAATAACGCCTGGTGGTCGATACGTCTGTCACAGCAAGCAAGAGAAAAGTTAAAATATTTAGCTATTTATGAAAAATCACCTATTGCACACATTAGTCATTATGCAGAAATAGATCGTATAGATCCCTATAAAGATTCAGGAAAATATATTCTTCATTTAAAAAAGAAGAAGACTATTAAGCCTATAAAGCTTGGGAAAGGTAAAAAAGGTGAAGCTCCGCAAGCGCCAAGGTATACGACATTAGAAAAATTATTAAAGTCTAAGTCCATATATGAGTTATGGCATTAATGAAATTATATGAAAATTAAAATGAATTTAAAAAAATGGTTAGAAGACTTAACTGAAGAACAAGCTGCTTATGTTTTATCTTTTTTCTTGTTTTTAGTTTTTAGTTTTTAGTTTTTAGTTTTTAGTTTTTAGTTTTTAGTTTTTCTAA
>Ga0214472_10003847_pt1 | contig 15826 bp, 13 predicted proteins | sample RVTome_6_FD_207662 | JGI IMG/M metagenome (GOLD analysis project Ga0214472, IMG submission 207662) | Soil microbial communities from uranium-contaminated site in the Upper Colorado River Basin, Wyoming, United States - RVT140D175 | ecosystem: Environmental > Terrestrial > Soil > Contaminated >...
ATTCATTCAGCCGAAAGGTCGTACAGCTCATCGACGAAGGGATTCTCGTATGTTTCGCGGCGGGAAACTGCGGTGAAGCGTGCCCTTCTGGTCGCTGTCGCGCCGACATCGGACCGGGAAAGAGCATCTGGGGGACCAACGGGCATCCCCGGGTCATTACCGTTGGCGCCGCCAACATCCGGAACGAGTGGATCGGCTACACCAGTCAGGGACCGGCTGCCCTGGACCCTCACAAGCCTGATGTATGCGCTCCGAGCCATTTCAAGGGATACACCGAAAACGACAACGGAACCTCCGCGGCGTGCCCCGTTGCCGCTGGAGTGCTGGGACTCTTTCGCCAAGCGAAGCCCTCGCTCGACCAGGCGGAAGCCAAGGCCATCCTCGAGGAGACGGCGTATGATATCTGCGACGCCGGCTGGGACCCCCACTCAGGGCACGGCATCATTCAGGCCGAAGCCGCCTTCTCCCGGCTATAGGTTTGCTGTTAAGGAGGACGGGTGCGGTCAAGGAGAGTGATCGTCGAGCTTCGCGTGCCGAGCGATCTCGGAGCCCAGGGGGTGTTGGCGCTCGCTTCCCGCGAACTACGAGCGACCGGTTTCGAGCTTGATCCCGAGTACGAACCAGTCCCCATGCCCGCGGGGGAGGAGCCGTTAGCCGAGGATGAGCAGATCATGTTGGTGCGAGGAAGTTTGGAGGACGCAGACGAGGAGGTGCTGAGGCGTGAGCCGCGGGTAATCGCTGTCTGGTCCGATGCTCGCGTTGAAACGTTGGACGACGAAGATGACTGGTCCCCCTCTGATCTCGCGTTTTGACCCGATGACGTATTTCAGGCTTCTGCTAACAACCTTTCTCTTTGGAGCGGCAACGATGGGGCCCGCCCTCGCGCAGGATCCGCCCGTTGATCCAGAGATCCAACGACTCGAGAACGAAAAGAAAAGAGTCGAGCTGGAGCTCGATATCGAGAAGAAGAGAGCTGAATTGTTCAGGTTGCGCCTGCCTCAATCGGATACAAAACCGCTCGAAGGCGGTATCGCCGTGGATGAGAAGTTTGCGCTGCCGAGTCAAATCCTGGCGTACCGTGCCATGGATGAGATCGTCGCGCAGGCCCGTGTCGATCTTCTAGCGGCTTCGCCCACCGATAAGACGTTCGTTGTATTCAACGAGAAGGATTTCCTCTCCGTGGCCGCCTACAGGTCGACCCGCGCTCAATTTCGAGCGCTACAGGAGCGCTATGACGCACTACTTCAGAAGGATGCCGCAGCGATGGGATTCCCCGCTATAGTGGCACCAGAAGTCGCCGCGGCACTTCTCCAGTCTGTGGCGGGGGTCACGGCGTTCTTCAGGTCCGATGTGAGCATCAAGGCGACAGCGGTTTCGGTGCAAAGGGAAGCCGTGATCGCTGCCCTTGCGGGCGCTCTGGGAACCGACCGTACCCTGGTCTACCCTCCCCTCTTCTTCCCGCGACAACTCTTCGAGGATCCCTCCGCGACTTCCACCCTCATGAGAGAGCTGACTGCGCTTTCAACCAGCAGTATGCGCAGCGGGGAGCTCGTCGCCTCTTTTGAATCAAAGTCTCAGGATGAGCAAGGCAGGGATTCGCTGAAGCCGGTTATCCCCAGGCTAAAGACGCTCAACGAACAGTTCAACAGGCTCGTGACGGCATTGACGGCTCCGGACGAAACGACGGGTATTTCGGTCCTTGCGCATCTACTACGGGGCGAACTCCTTCACGCGAGCCTGGCCAAGTCCGATACCCGCATACTTGTCGTGGAAGTCATCTCGGCGGGAGGCGCCAACAAGACGACCAAGAACCTGTTTACGGGGACGAAGCTGTTCCACTCGGGAGGAACGGTGATTTCATTCATCCTGCTCGATCCCAATGGAGCGATCGCGTTTGCGCGCAACTATTGGGCGGCAACCGAATTCGTGACTCTTGATCATCCAGAGGAGTGGAAGATGATCAGAGGATTCCCGGCGACGGCCCCCCAATAGGATTTCGGCATATCCGCGCGCATGTGAGCGCGACAATGACCTGCGTCTTTGTGCTGGATCCGGGATAGCGGGAGGACTGCGGTCGCCGCCGTTGGCTGAGCTCCATGGCGGTTGATCGCGCCTTACCGGACCCGACCAGCCGCTCGATGGCAACTCCATGGCCGGTTCAAAGTACCGGGTCCTATGGCGACCCCAACGGGATTCGAACCCGTGTTGCCACCTTGAAAGGGTGGAGTCCTGGGCCTCTAGACGATGGGGTCGCTTAAGAAAGCGGAAAGTAGAGGGCTACCCGAAGCGCGTCAATTCGACGTTGGCGCCAGCATTTCTGCCGTGCTAGGTTGCCCTCGAACGTGTGATCCCTCGGTCGACGGGTGTTCGACGGGTGACGATGGGCGGATCGACGGGACGCTATCCTCGCATCGGCCCTTCCCGGCTCCCCGCGCTCGGCGGAGGGGTCGCTCCATCGATCAGAGACGACGATCTCGACACCAAGGAGGATCCCATGGCGCACGAGGTTCCCGCTCTTCCCTACGCGTTCGACGCGCTCGAGCCGCACATCGACGCCCGCACGATGGAGATCCACCACGACAAGCACCATGCCGCCTACGTCGCCAATCTCAACAAGGCGCTCGAAGGCCACGCGGATCTGCAGAAGATGAACGTCGAGGACCTGCTCGGTGATATCAAGAAGGTCCCCGAGGACATCCGCACCGCGGTCCGGAACAATGGCGGCGGCCACGCGAACCACACGCTGTTCTGGACGATCATGTCGCCGGGCGGCGGCGGCGAGCCGACCGGCGAGCTGGCCGACGCGATCAAGCAGGCGTTCACGAACTTCGGGGCCCTCAAGGCCGAGCTCTCGGATGCGGCGATCAAGCGGTTCGGCAGCGGCTGGGGGTGGTTGTCGGTGGGCAAAGGGGGTCTCGAGGTCCACAGCACGGCGAACCAGGACAGCCCGCTCATGGATGGCCTGACCCCGATCCTGGGCGTCGACGTGTGGGAGCACGCCTACTACCTGAAGTACCAGAACAAGCGGCCGGACTACGTCGGCGCCTGGTGGAACGTGGTGAACTGGGACGAGGTCGGGAAGCGGTTCGCGGAGGCCTAGGCCGGTCGGCGAAGGGCGAGGCCGGGGGCCTCCCCCTTCGCCGTGGGCCGGTCGCGTCGGTCAGCGCAGCTGGTAGGTCAGCCGCGCCAGGACCAGGCGCCCTAGCTCCGGCGCGCCCACGAACTCGCGGTGCTCCTTGTCGAGCAGGTTGTAGGCGGTCAGCGAGACTGACGCGCCGGCGACCCACGGCACCGCGACCTCGACGTTCGCGTCCAAGAGGCCGTAGCCCGGGACCCGCCCGATGAAGACGCCGGTGTTCATCGGGAACCCCTCGATGAACCGGCCCTGGAGCTCGGCGGTGAAGTCGTGGGCCGCGTCGCGGAAGCGAACGCCGAGCGAGCCCTTGCGGCGGGGCGCGTTGAGCGAGACGTCCAGCAGGCCCTGACATCCCGGCACCCCGTCGAAGTCGAAGCACTCGGTGTTGACCCACGAGGCCGCGCCCTTGAGCGACCAGAAGTCGTCGACGACGAACTCCGTCGAGACGTCGGCGCCCCACAGGTCCACGTTCCCGAAGTTCCGGTAGGCGAGCAGGATGTCGGGCGCGTCGACCTGGTCGGGGACGATCGTGCCGACCGGCACCTGCGCGAGGGCGGTGGTCAGCGCGGTCACGGTCGCCGCCAGCTGCTCGGGCGTCATCTGCCCCGCCTGGACCAGCGGCGTCAGGCGCTCCGTCAGGAAGGCCGCTGTCGTCGCCGGATCGAGGAACACGGTCGGGGTCTCCACCCGCAGCGGAGTCACGAAGTCCTCGACCTCGGTGCGGTAGACGTCGGCCGCCACCAGCAGCCGGTTCCCGATCAGGCCCTGGTAGCCGATCTCCGCCGTGGTCGTGATCGTCGGGGTGATCCGGTCGATGTCGACCGGCCCGAGGGGATCGGCGACGAACGTGCGGGCCGTGCTGTCGAAGCGCCGGAGCACCGTGCCGACCGCATCGCCGGGGTCCATCACGAACGGCAGGAGCGGCTGGGCGGACTCGGGCGCCAGCGTCTGGACCAGCGTGTTCCACGCCACCGAGGCGTTGGCCGGAAGCTCCATGCCCGGCGCGAACGGCGACCGCATGCAGAACCCGCCGTCGAAGCCGCCGGGGCAGTCGCGCGAGAACGTGAACCCGCTCTCCGGCGTCCCCAGCGTGCGGATGTCGTATCCCACCGGCCCGACCGGGATGCGCCCGGCCACGAGGTCGAGGAACAGGTTGTTCGTGGTCGGCGTCGAGAACGCGCGGTTGTAGGTCGCGCGCAGGGTGTGGGTGTCCCGCGGGCGGAACACGATGCCGGCGCGGGGCGAGAAGACCAGGTCCTCGAGCCGGTTGTGCCAGTCCAGGCGGGCCGCGGCCACGAGCTCGACCTGCTCGGTCAGGTTCGTCTCCGAGTGGAGGTATCCGCCGAGCTCCTGGATCGTGTCGTCGTCCTCGTTGCGCCCGGTGATCGTGCCCTCGGTGCGCGGCACGGTCCGCTGCCAGTCCACCCCGTAGGTCAGGAGCTCGCGGGACCCCACCGCGCTCGCGTGCTGGAGCTGGGCCGCCAGCACGTACGACTCGTCGATGATCGGCATCCCCGTCGGCAGGATGTACGTGTCGCCCGACTCGCTGAAGTTCGCGAACGTCTGGGCGAACAGGCTCCCCTTCCGCAGTCGGGCCTGGGCATAGGTGTAGCGCCAGTCCACCGCCTGACCCGCGCCCAGGCCGGTGAGCTCGATCGACGAGAGCTGGGTGTTCACGCCCGCCGATAGGACGACCTCGCCGTCGTCCCAGGGCCGGACGTCGAAGCGGCCTTCCGCGGACCAGCGCTCCTGGTCGAAGTCGCGCAGGCCGACCTTGGTGTTTGGATCGGTGATGATTGCAATCTCTCGGGCCGCCGCCTCGGCGGGATCGGTGTAGCGCCAGTCGTTCCCGCGGAAGTACTGGCCCGAGACCCGGATCCCCTTGTTCTCGCCGATCCGCTGGGAGTGCCGAGCCTCCCCGTGGAAGACCGCGCGTTCCCCGGCCGCCATGCTGACGATCGTCCCCGCATCGTCGATCGGCGACGAGGTGATGAGATGCATGACCCCGTTCGCGCTGTTCGGGCCGTAGAGGGCGGCGCCCGGCCCCAGCACGATCTCCACCCGCTCGAGGTCGAGGTTGGTGGCGGGGATGAAGTTGTAGGCGTTGACCCGCAGCGACGGGACCTGGGCGTAGCGGTAATCGGACATGACCAGCAGCGCGCCCGAGAAGATGTTGTTGAACCCGCGCGCCACCACGTTCGACTGCCCGAGGCCGGTCTGGGCCACGTCGACCCCCGCCTCGCCCTTCACGTGATCGATCACCGTGGGCGCGGCCCGCTCGCGGATCTCCTCCTTGTCGACCACCTCGACCGTGGCCGGCGCGTCGAGCCGTTTCTGCGGACGGCGCGAGGCCGAGACCACGATGGGGTTGAGCTGGACGGCTTCGGGGACCAGCGCCACCGAGACCGGCTCCGCGGCCCCGGCGCTCACCTGGACGTCGATCCGCCGGCTCGCGAAGCCGAGCGAAGTCACCTCCAGCAGGTACGCGCCCGGGGCCACCCGGATCGTGAACCTCCCGTCGGAGTCGGTCAGGTCACCCGCGACGTCCCGTCCGGCCGGCGTCAGCACACGGATCACGGCATTGGCGATCGTCTCGCCGGACTCGGCGTCCATGACACGCCCGGAGAGCGTCCCGGTCTGAGCGCCGGCCGGCACCGCGGCGAGGAGGAATAGGGCGAGCACGGCGAGGAGGCCGACGGCCGGGCGCATGGAGAGTCTCCTGTTCGAGTGGGGGGTCAGGATCGAGCCGTTCGCCGTATCTCTCGATGAAATCAGGCGTTTGTCAAGCGGTCGACCTCGGCCCGGACCGCCGCGGCCAAGGCCTTGGCCGACTCCGGTGCGTAGGGGTTGAGGCGCACGATGTCCTCGTACAGCTCGTCGGTATCGGCGGAGGTGAGCTGGAGCGCGGACCAGATGCGCCGCTCCGAAGGCGTGCCGAACTCCGAGCCCTCGAGTCCGGCGGCGGAGAGCGCCCGCGCGAGCAGGAAGACCAGCGCCTGAGAGCGGGCCATCTCGCGGTCGTGGGCTTCGGGGTCGAGGCGCACGACCTCCAGGCCGAGGCGCCGGGCGACGACCTCGATCGATCGCGCCGCGGCCGCGTGCCCCTCTGCCTCGCACACCACGATCCGCTGGCCCCGGATGCCGCGCTCGAGGACGCTGTCGGGGCCGAACAGGGGATGGGTGCCGACGCGGGCCACCTCGGGAGGGAGCTTCTCGGCCATCCAGCGCATGGGCTCGACCTTGACCGACGCCATGTCGACGACCGTCGCGCCGGGCCGCAGGTGGCGTACCATCGCGTCCAGCACCTCCGGCAGCTTACGCACCGGCACGGCCAGGAGTACGCTGGGCCGCGAGGCGCAGCTCGGGAGGTCGCCCCACGCCACGCCGCGCGCCGCCGCATCGCGGGAGAGGTCGCGGGCGTCGGTCGCCATCACCTGGAAGTCGGTCTCCAGCACCTCCGCCGCCAGTCGGCCGCAGCGACCGTAGCCCACGATGCCGAGCTCCGGCCTCACTCGGCGCCCAGCTTCTGCCCGAGCTGCTCGACCAGCTCGCGCTCCTCGTCGGTCAGCTTCTCCGGTACCTTGACCTGGATCTCCACGTACTGGTCGCCGGTCTTCCCTTCGCGCGTCAGCCCCTGGCCCTTGAGGCGGAGCTTGGTGCCGCTCTGTGTCCCCGGCGGGATGCGGACCTCGACCTTCTTTCCGTGGACCGTGCGCACGCGGATCCTGGCGCCCAGCATCGCCTGCACGATCGAGATCGTCACCGTGCAGTAGATGTCGAGCCCCTCGCGACGGAAGAACCGATCCGGCTTGACCCGCACGCTCAGGATGAGGTCTCCCGGAGGGCCGCCGGCCGGGCCGGGCTCGCCCTTGCCTCGCAGGCGGATGCGCTCGCCGTCCTCGATCGCCGGCGGGATCTTCACCTTGATGCGCTTGCGCTCGGTGATCGTCCCCTCGCCCCGGCACTGCGTGCACGGCTCCTTGATCAGCGTGCCCCGCCCGTAGCACCGCGGGCACGGCCGCTGGACCGCGAACCCGCCCTGGATCAGCGAGACGCTGCCGCTGCCGCCGCACTGGGGGCATTCCTCGACCGGCGTCCCGGGCTCGGCGCCGTTGCCGTGGCAGCGGGGACACTCGACCTCGAGCGGCACCCGGACCGTGATCTCGCCGCCCCGAGCTGCGAGCTCGAACGGGATCTGGACCTCGACCCGCCGGTCGGCGCCCTTCTGCGGCCGCGGCGCCCCGGCCCCACGCCCGCGCCTCCCGCCGAAGATCGAGGAGAACAGGTCGCCGAGGCCGAACCCCTCGGCGCCCGCCAGATCCTCGAAATCTATGGTCTGCCATTGGCCGGCCGGCCCCCCACCGGTCCGGAACCCGAAGCCGCCGAAGCCCTCGGGCCCACCGCGGAAGCCGGCTCCCGCGCCAGCGGTCCGCATCGCGTCGTACTGCTTCCGCTTCTCCGGGTCGGACAGCACGCGGTACGCCTCGGAGATCTCCTTGAAGCGCTCCTCGGCGGACGGGTCGTCGGGATTCGTATCGGGGTGGTACTTCCGGGCGAGCTTGCGATAGGACTTCTTGATGGACTCCTGATCCGCGCCTTCGCGGACGCCGAGGACCTGGTAGTAGTCCTTCGCCGCCACTAGCCGCTCAACGGGAGCGGCCCAGGACGTTCAGAATGGAAATCGGCCATGTTCAACGCCCTGCATTCCTCAGGAGGCGGGACGGTGCTCGTGGACTTGCACCTGGGCGGGTCTCAGCAGCTGGCTGCCGAACTCGTAGCCGGGGATCGCCACCGCGGCCACCGTGCCCTCCTTGTCGGGAGAAGGCGCCGAAAGGGTGGAGATCGCCTCGTGTCGATGGGGATCGAACGGCTCGCCGACCTCGCCGATGCGGGCCAGCCCCTCGCGTCCCAGCGCGTCCATCAGCTTGCGCTCGACCAGCGAGACCCCGTGGATGATCGCGGGGGCGCTCGTCTTGTCGGGATCGAGGTGAGAGACGCGCTGCAGGTCGTCGAGCGCTCCGAGGAGCTTCTGCACCAGGTCCGCTTTCGCGCGCGCCCACGCGGCCGACCGCTCGCGGGCCTCGCGCTTCCGGTAGTTGTCGAACTCGGCCTGGAGCCGGAGCAGCCGGTCCTGGATCCCCTCGATCTCCTGCTCGAGATCCTGGGTCGCGATCGCGCGCTCGGACGGCTCCCCGTCGGCGGACTGGAGGTCGTCCGTCTCCGCCGGGCCTTCGGCGCCGGGGTCCTCGGTCGGGATCTCGCGGTTCTCCTCGTGTTGGCTCATCAGAACCGAATATAGGTGCCGTCGCGCTAGTCGGCCCGCAGGAGCGACAGGAGCCCCGCTTCGTCGAGGACTTCGACGCCGAGCTCGCGCGCCCGGTCCAGCTTCGAGCCGGGAGCCTCGCCGGCGACAACGAAATCCGTCACCTTCGACACCGAGCCGGTCACGCGCCCGCCGCGGGTTTCGATCTCCGCGGTCGCCTGCGGCCTGGTGAGGGAAGTCAGGGTTCCCGTGATCACGAACGTCTTCCCCGAGAGCGGGCCCGCGGCCGGCGCGCGGCGCCGATCCGTCATGTCCACCCCGTGGTCGGCCAACCGCTCGACGACCCGCCGGTTCTCGGGGGCGTCGAGGAACTCCCGCACGGACTCGGCGAGCGTGGGGCCGATGCCCGCGACCTCCTCCAGCCGCTCCCGGTCCGCCGCCAGCAGGGCCTCCATCGAGCCGAACGCCGCCGCCAGCGCCGCCGCCGCGGACTGCCCGACGTGCCGGATGCCGAGGCCGTAGAGCACGTGGCGGAAACCGCGGGACTTCGAGCGCTCGAGAGCGGCGATCAGGTTCCGCGCCGACACCTCGCCCATCCGCTCCAGCCCGGTCAGCGTCTCGACGTCCAGGTCGTAGAGGTCCGCCAGGTCGTGGACGACGCCGCGCTCGACGAGCTGGCGCGTCAGGACGTCGCCCAGGCCGTCGACGTCCATCGCTCCTCGGCCTCCCCAGTGCAGGATCCGCTCCCGGAGCTGCGCCGGGCAGGATGCATTCGGGCAGCGGTGCGCGACCTCGCCCTCGAGCCGCACGACCTCGGCCCCGCACGCCGGGCAGCGCTTCGGCATCCGGAATCTACGCGCGCCCCGCCGACGCTTCTCCTTCACCACCCGCACGACCTGGGGGATCACCTCGCCGCCGCGGGCGACGACGACCGTGTCTCCGACCCGCACGTCCTTGCGCGCCACCTCGTCGGCATTGTGGAGGCCGGCCATCTGGACCGTGACGCCGCTGACCTCGACGGGCTCGAGCACCGCGGTGGGGGTCAGCTTCCCCGTCCGGCCGACGGTGACGAGGATGTCGGCCACGACCGTGGTCGCCTCCTCGGCCGGGAACTTGAAGGCCACCGCCCAGCGCGGATGCTTCGAGGTGGCTCCCAGCACGGCCTGCTGATCGAGGTCGTCGACCTTGACGACCACGCCGTCGATCTCGTAGTCGAGCTCGTGACGACGCTCCTGCCAGTCGAGGCAGTACTCGACGAGCGGACCGCGGTCCTCGAAGCGGCGCCATTGGAGGTTGATCGGGAAACCCCACGCCTGTAGCCGATCGAGCGCCTCCGACTGCCGCCGGTCGGCGGTCTGGAGAAGCGTATAGGCGAAGAATCGGAGCGGGCGGGAGGCCGTGATTCGAGCGTCGAGCTGGCGGACGGAGCCGGCGGCCGCGTTGCGCGGGTTCGCGAACGGCGCGGCACCGGCCTCCTCGCGAGCCGCGTTCAGCCGCTGGAAGCCGCTGCGGGTCATGTAGACCTCGCCCCGGACGGTCATGCGGGCGGGGACGTCCTCGCCGCGCACCTGGAGCGGGATCCCGCGCACGGTGCGGAGGTTCACGGTCACGTCCTCGCCGGTCGTTCCGTCTCCGCGGGTCGCTCCCTGCACGAGCACGCCGTCCTCGTAGCGGAGGGAAACCGAGAGCCCGTCGATCTTGAGCTCGGTGACCCACGCCAGGTCATCGGGAGAGTCGGCGCCGCGGCGCAGCCGGTCGAACCACGCCTCCAGCTCCTCGACCCCGTTGGCGTTCTCCAGCGAGAGCATCGGGATCTCGTGTCGCGCCACCGAGAACGCGCTCTGCGGCTCCCCTCCCACGCGCCGCGTGGGCGAGTCGGGCGTCGCGAGCTCCGGGTGGTCGGCCTCGAGCGCCAGGAGCTCGCGCATCAATGCGTCGAACTCGGCGTCGCTGACGACCGGGGCGTTCTCGACGTAGTAGAGCCGCTCGTGGCGGCGGATCTCGACGCGCAGCCTCTCCGCGCGCTCGCGCGCTCTCTTCGGGACGGCCATGGGTTCAGATGATCGGCGCGGCCGGGTGGAGCGTCAACGCGCGCTCAGCCGCCGAGCCAGATGCGCCTCAGCGCGGGCTCGGCCAGCCCGTCGGAGACCAGCACCGCGGCCGGCCGCCCGGCGCCGGCGTCGAAGGCGACGACCGCGAGATCGCCCGCCCCCCGGGCGTCGGGAGGCGGCGCCTCGTCCAGCGGGATGAACACCGAGTACGTCGCATCCCCCTCGCGGTAGGTGAAGTGGGCGTAGGCCCGCCCGCCCACCACGCAGCGGGAGACCCCGCTCAACTCGCCCCCCGGCAGCGGCGGCGCCGGGGCGGCGCCGGGCGGGAACGGCGCACCGCTCGGGGCGCGTTCGGCGTGGGCCCGGTGATCGGCGGCGAACGCCAGGCCCGCCGCCGACGCTGGAGCCTCCGGCCGATCCGCCGGCCCGCTCCAGGGCCGCGCGACCAGCAGCAGGGCGACCACCGCCGCAGCGGCGAGGAGCCCCCAGGTGCGACGGCCGGGTCCGGCTCCGGGGACGGCCCCCCCGCCGGACTCGAGCACGGCCTCCACCCGCCGGCGGAGCTCGGGCGGGGCGATCTCCCGGCCCTCCGCGGCGACCAGGTCCAGGAGAGCCCGCTGGCCCTCGAAGACTCTCCGGCACTGGTCGCACCGCTCCACATGGGCGCGGACCTCCGCGGCCTGATCGGGCGGCAGCTCGCCGTCGAGGAAGACGTCGCAGCGGCCTCGGATGCGGGCGCAATCGCTCATCTCACCCTTATGACATCGTTACGGTGCGGGTTTATTCCTGGCCGACCCCCGGCGGGCCTCAGGAGACGAGCGACTCGCAGCGCGCGTCGTCGCGGACGCGCGCGAAGATCCGCCGCTGCAGCGCGCCGAGGTCGCGCCCCTGCGACCGCCACTCCTCGCGCTGCCAATCGGCCTCGGGGCCGTCGGCCAGGATCCGCCTGACCCCGTCGATGGCGTCCGCCGTCGTCCCGAGGGCGGCGGCCCATGGTCGCGCGAGCCGGAGCATCTCCTCGATCTCGTCCCGCAGCCGGACGGTCTCGCCGGTCACGGGATGCGCGATGGGCTCGTCCCAGCCGAAGCGCTGCGCCTTGAACCAGCCGTCCGCGAGGAAGGCGGGCTCGAGCTCCCACTCGGGCTCCCGCGCCTCCCAGCGGGACAGGAGCTCGGCGGTGACGGCCTGGGAGAGGGCGACCAGGGCGCGGGTTCGGTCGAGACAGATCTGCATGTCGAGCATCCGCAGCTCCACGGTCTCGTAGGTCACGTGGGGCCGCACGTTCCACCACACCTGCCGCGGCTTCGTGATCGCCCCGGAGGCGGTCAGCTTCTCGATGACCCGCATGTAGTGGGACCAGTCCTGGAATCGCGGCGCGTAGCCGGTGCGCGGGAACGAACCGAAGACGTGCATGCGGATCGTCTGGAACCCGGTATCCGTGCCCTCGAAGAAAGGGGCGTTGGCGGACAGCGCGAGGAGCGGCGCGCACCACCGGCGGAGCTGGTTGGCGACGTATACGCGGGCCTCCGGATCGGGGATCCCCAGGTGGACGTGGAGCCCGAACGAGAGGTTGCGCCGGGCCAGGTACCGGAGCTGATGGCCCACCCACTGGTAGGCCTCGGTGTCCACGAACTCCTGATCGCGCCAGCTGGCGAACGGATGCACGCCCCCGATGCCGATCGCCACGCCCAGCGGCGCGGCGAGCTCGATCACCTCGCAGCGCAGCGCCCGTATGCGAGCCATCGCCTCGGCGACGTCCGAGGCGCGCTCGGTGTTCGCTTCGAGCACGCTGTGCAGCAGCTCGTACCCGAGTCGCTCCTCGAGCTCCGGTCCTGCCGCCTCGAGGATCGCGTCGACGGCCGGCTTGAGGTCGCCGGTGTCCGGGTCGCAGAGCTGGTATTCCTCCTCGACCCCGATGGGGAGCGAGTGCGACTCCATGATCTCAGGGATACGCGGAGCGCAGAAACTCCCGCTCCGCCGGGCTGAACCCGTAGAGGTCGTAGAGATGGCTCTCGGCCTGGGCCTGGAGCTCCTCGATCTTGGCCTGCGTCCGTTCGATCTCCGCCTCGATCCGCGCCCGGTGCTGCAGCACGACCACCACGTGGGCGGTGGTGACCGGCAGCTCGATGAACAGCTCGAGCTCTTCCTTGGTCATGCCCCGCAGCTCGTTGAAGCGCTGCTTGAGCCAGAGCTCGAGGTACGTGGCGGCCTCCTCGGTCGTGGTCACGATCGTCGACCCCCGGCGGAAGATCACCACCGGTCCCCGTCGCTTCACGTCCGCCACCTCGGCGAGCGCGCGCGGAACGTTGATCTCGCGGATGATCCCCTCCGTTCGCACGAGCGGCACCAGCGGGACGCCGGCTTCCTTCCCGATCCGGTGGACCTCGTCCATCGCCGCCAGCCGATCCGAGTTCTGTTGCGCCAGCTCGAGCAGACGATCCCTGACCTCGCGGAATTCCCGCCCCGCCTTCTTGGGCAGCATCGGGACTTCGAACCCCACCAGCCGGTCCTCCGCGGGGACGGCCGGGGCGCCCGACTTCTTCGGGAAGTAGTGCTGCCAGTAGAAGTGGAACAGGCGCGAGTTGAGGATCACCGGCAGGTCCTCGGTCGGCGTGGACTTGAGCCGTGGGACGAGGGCCAGCAGCGGGGTCACGGTCAGCGTCCCCCTGGGGCACAGGGCCGCCATCGGGACGTCCTTGTAGCGGAACGGCACCTTGGGCAGCTTCACGGCCTTCAGGTGGCGCTTGTCGAAGGCCTCTCCCTTGACGCTGCGCAGATACGTCGCGGGCGGATGGAGCATGTGCCGGCCGAGGAGATGGCTGCGGCGGACGAATCCCACCGCCTGGTTGCGCCGGCGGGTGTCGAGCTGGGCCCACTCCGAGCGGGAGATGAGCTCCTCGCGGGAGGCCGCTTCCAGCGGATCCGGCGTCCCCGACAGCAGGTCGCACAGGCGGTCGAGCCGCTCGGTGCGGAGGCCGATCCCCTCGTAGCGCGCCGCCAGCGACCTGGCCGAAACCTTCCTGCGCGTCTTCTCGGCCACAGCGCCTACCCGGATGTGAGGATTCGCGCAGGATCCAGCCGCGCTGCCCGATGCGCGGGGGGGACTGCGGCTAGAATGCTGACCAAGAGCCCTAAACTAAGCCCCGTGACCAGTATCGGCCAAGAGAGGTCGAAGAAGCTCTCGGGCAGCAGCAGGAGGTCCGGCAGGACCCGATCGAGCGCCCGATCGGCGGCCCATGCGGCCGCGGCAGCCAGGCCGAGGCCGGCGACCGCGCCTCCCAGACCGATCACGGCGGCCTCGCAGAGGAACAGGAGCCGGATGGCCCCGCGGCTCGCGCCCACCGCGCGGAAGATCCCGATCTCGTGCCGCCGCTCCATGACCGACAGCAGCAGCGCGTTGCCGATCCCCACGCCGGCCACCGCCAGCACGACCAGCCCGATGAGCCCGAACGCGGCCTGGAGGACCCGGGTCAGGGTCCGCACCCGCTGCGCGACCTCGCGCCCGGAGGTCACCTGGTACCCCATCGCCTCGATCCGCTCCGCCACCTCCTCGACCTCCTGCGCCCGCCCGACGACGACGGTGAGCTGCACATACTGGGGCGTTGTCTCGCCGGCGAGCTCGCGGTTCCACCGCTCGACGATGTCGCGCGGGACGCTGACGCCGACCAGGGGAACCCGGTCGCTGACCCCGACGAGCCGGATCCGGACCGCGCGCACGCCTTCCACCGCCCCCGGCCGGAACGATGAGGTCCCGAGGTAGAGGGTCGCCTCCTGCCCGCCGAGGATCTCGGGCGTCAGTTGGGGGAGGTCGTTGGTCTTGGCGAAGCCGGTGTTGTACATGTCGATGAGCTCGCCCGAGATGACGGCCGCTATCGGCTCTCCCTCGGCCGCCGGGGCGCCGAACCCCGCGGCGGGAGGAATCTGGTCCTCGACGAGCGCGGGCTCGATCCCGAACACGCCGGTATCGGTCACGAACCCCTGGCCGAAGAATCGCGCGCGGAGCTGCGCCGGGAGCTTGAGCGCGGCCATCGGCATGACCCGCTCGACCTCCTCGACGGCCGCGATCCGCTCCACCGCGGCCGGATCGAGGCTCGAGAACGGGCTGTCGAACTTGATCACCGACAGCGAGAACGACCGCGGCACGACGGTCAGGTGGGTGATCGGCAGCGAGCTCACCACCCGGTCGAGCAGAGCGCGCCGGGTGCCGGCCACGAACGCCAGCAGGAAGACGAGCATCGCCACGCCGATCGCCACCCCGCCCGCCAGCAGGGTCGCGCGGGCGCGATGACGGCGAAGATTGTGGCCGGCCCGGCGCAGAGCTCGCAGCGGACCCATCACGGCTCCGCTCCCACGATGCGGCCGTCCGCGATCCGGATCACCCGATCGGCCACGTCGCTGATCGCCGGATCGTGGGTCACGATCACCACGCCGAGACCGCGTTCGTTCGCCAGGCCGCGGAGCAGCACGACGATGTCGGCGCCGGTCTGCTCGTCGAGGTTGCCGGTGGGCTCGTCGGCGAGGACGAAATCGGGCTCGTTGACGATCGCCCGGGCGATCGCGACCCGCTGCTTCTGGCCCGCGGATAGCGTGCCCGCCGGCTGGTCCACCTGCGCGGACAGATCGACCCGCTCGAGGGCCCGGCGAGCGCGGTCGCGCGCGTCAGGGGGGGGGCGCCGCGCAAACAGGAACGGGACCATGACGTTCTCGGCGGCGGTCTCCTCCGCCGCCAGATGGAACGACTGGAAGACGAACCCGATGCGCTCGTTCCGATAGCGGCTGAGGGCGCGGTCGCCGCGGGCATAGAGGTCCTCGCCGTCGACCAGCACGCTGCCGGCCGAGGGGCGCTCCAGTCCGCCGATGGCGTTCAGCAGCGTGGTCTTGCCGGACCCCGACCGCCCCATGACCACGACCAGCTCGCCCGACTCGAACTCGCACGAGACCCCGTCCAGGGCGCGAACCGCGCGTCCGTCGAGCGCGAACGTCTTCTCGATCTGTCGGCAGGCGATCTTCATCGGGGCTTCGACGGGCCCGCGTCCGCGAAGGCGGGAGGTCCGCTCGCTGGGGACCGTGCCGCGGGCGGGACTAGCGACCCAGCTCCATCACGTGGCGCGCGGCTGCGTCGATCTCGCCGTCGGTCAGCGTTCCCTTCCACCCGATCATCGCTGTGCCGGGGCTGCCGTGCTCGATCGTGTTCTTGATGGCCTGCAGCGAGCCGTCGCCCGTGGTCCACGTCGAGTCGGTCAGGTCGGCGGGGGGTGGCTCGAGCCCAGTGGCCGCCGGCCCGTCTCCCCTGCCGGTTTCGCCATGGCAGGTGGCGCAGTTGGCGGCGAAGACGGCCTGGCCGCTTACGCCGCCCGAGTCCCGCGGGGGAGCGTC
>Ga0214472_10003849_pt1 | contig 15820 bp, 16 predicted proteins | sample RVTome_6_FD_207662 | JGI IMG/M metagenome (GOLD analysis project Ga0214472, IMG submission 207662) | Soil microbial communities from uranium-contaminated site in the Upper Colorado River Basin, Wyoming, United States - RVT140D175 | ecosystem: Environmental > Terrestrial > Soil > Contaminated >...
CCGCGTGAATAATGAAGCATGGCCGAACGCGAAATACGGGGACAGTTTACTTAATTCGCGAGCCACCCTTCGATGCGACATGCGACATGCAAGGCGAATTAAGTAAACTGTCCCCGTATTTCCATACTCGTCGGCCGATGGAGGATTGAGGCGAGCACCGCGCGGACGAATCAACGTGGGCTTGCCGGAAGTCAGAAGTCAGAAGTCAGAAGTCAGAAGTCAGAAGTCAGAAGTCAGAACTACGACCTTCCGATCTCCGACATCAGGCTTAACCCGCTACGCGGCGCTGCCGCCCGTAGAGGAGTAGCATCCCGATGATCACGATGCCGAACACGATCTGGCGGATCGATTCCGGCGGCATCGCCAGCCCGATCTCGGCAAGGAAATATTGAGGCTGGACGACGGACAGGATCGATTGCAGGAGCGTGATGAGGATGACCCCGGCAACGGTGCCAAGATAGGTGCCACGCCCGCCGAGGACATTGGTGCCGCCGAGCACGACGGCGGCGATGGTTGGCAGCAGGTAGGGATCGCCCATCGCCTGGAAGGATCGGTTCGACCAACCGGAAAGCAGCACGCCGCCGGCCGCCGCGCAGGCGCCGCAGATGACGAAACAGATGACCAACACACGCCTCGTATCGACGCCGGACAGGAAGACTGCCCGTTCGCGATTGCCGATGGCGTAGATCTGCCGCCCGAGCGACGTGCGGGTGAGGACGAAGACCGTCACGATTCCGAGCACCAGCCAGATCAGCACCGGATTGGCGACCCCCGGTATCAGTCGCCCGACGACGAGCTGGCGCATGAAGGGCGTGACCGCGTCCTGGGGCGAGAATCCGCCGGTGTGATAGACCATCAACCCCTGGGCGACGGCATTCATGCCGAGCGTGAAGATCATCGACGGCGCCCGCAAATAGGCGACGCCGAAGCCGTTGACGAGGCCGATGCAGCAGCCGGCGAAAATGCCGAACGGCACTGCGATCGCGGTTCCGACCGAATCGCCGAAGAAGCCGGTCGCGGCGGTCGCCATCATGCCGCCCATGGTGATCGTCCAGGGGATCGAAAGGTCGATATGGCCGAGGAGGATCACCACCATCATGCCGGTGGCAATGACGCCGAGAAACGAGGCGGTGAGCAATTGCTGAAGAAGATAGTCGGCCGACAGGAAGTTGGGATCGTAAAGGGCGCCGAGTGCGAGCAGCAGAAGGATGCAGCCGAAGGCGATAACGGTCGCCTTGTCGAGCTTGCTGAACCAGGGAAGAACACCGGTCATCTGGCTGCCCCTACCGGTAGAGATCGAGCTTGTTCTTGATGCGCAGCAGGCGCAGCGATCCCATGCTGACCGCGGCCAGCAGAACAATGCCGACGAATAGCGGTTGCAGCACCGGGTTCATGTCGAGAACAAAGAGCAGATCGCCCACCGTCCGCATGACAAAGGCTCCGAAGATCGAGCCGATGGCGCTGCCGGAGCCGCCGAATAGCGACGTGCCGCCGATCACCACCGCCGCGATCGAGTTCAGCGTGTAGTCGGCAGCGAGCGCCGCGCGCGCTTCTCCGGTATAGGTGAGCGCGGTCAGGGAAAGCCCGGCAATCGCCGACAGCAGCCCCCCCAACGTGTAGGCAAGAAACTTCGCCCGATCGATGGCGACGCCGGACATGTAGGCGGCCTGCTCGGAAGAACCGATGGCATAGGCGGCGCGGCCGATGACGGAGCGGCGATAGGGTATCCAGATCACGAAGACGACCGCGAGCAGCAGGATGATGGAAGACGGCACCCAGTAGGTCGATCGGGTCATGAGGTCGGCGAATTCCGGGTTGACGGATCCGCCCGGTTGCGGACGCAGCCATAGCGCAAGGGCGAAAAAGACGGCGCTGGTGGCGATGGTGACGATGATCGGCTGAATCCGTCCGTAGACGACGATGAAGCCGTTGAGGGCGCCACACGCCGCGCCGGCCAGCAATACGACGACGATGCCGATCGCCGTCATCAACGGATTGCCGTTGACAACGTTCGAGGCGAGGCAATTGGTCAGCACCAGCATGGTGCCGACGGAGAGGTCAATGCCGCCGGTCAGAATGGGAAGTGTCTGGGCCATGGCGACGAGGGCGAGGAGGACGCCCTTGTTGGCCGCGGTGTTGATCACGTTCGAACTGAGGCCGACCGGCTGCATGTAGGCGTAATAGGAGAACATGACGAGGAAGACCGCGGCGGCAACGAGCAGCGCGCGTTGTGCGGCAAGGCGATGCCCCCAGGCTTCCCACGGCGAGCGACGGTAAGAGGCAGGCGCAGCTTCGGTTCGCGTGGTCATGCGATTGCTCCTGCCGCTAGGGCCGGGGGGGTCGCATTTTCGGCGTTCCCCTGCAGGTTGAGGGCGCTGGCAACAAGGTTGCGCTCGGTGAGTTCGGCGCCTTGCAACGTGCGGATGACACGCCCGTCATAGAGCACCAGTACGCGGTCGCAGCAGCCGATCAGTTCGTCATAATCGGTCGAGTAGAAGATGATGGCGGCGCCGTCCTCGGCGAGCCGGCGCAGCAATTGATAGAGTTCCTGCTTCGTGCCGACATCGATGCCGCGCGTCGGATCGTTGAGGAGAATGATCCGCGGCTTGGTCATCAGCCATTTGGCGATCACTACCTTCTGCTGATTGCCGCCGGAGAGCGCCGCGACCGGGCCGTCGACGCCGTCGGATCGGATCTGGATCAACCGGATGATCTCGTCGATCGCGTCCGCTTCGGCCCTGGCATCGACGATGCCGAACCGGGTGAACCGGTTGAGGGCCGCAAACGACAGGTTGTCGCGCACCGACATCGGCAGCATCAACCCTTCGTTCTTGCGGTCTTCGGGGATGAGCGCCATGCCGATCTCCGGCGATTTGGCCTTTTGCGGGCTCGTCAGCTTCACCGGCTTGCCCTCGATCTCGATCGTACCGGTTGCACCAATCAGCGTGCCGAAGAGGCCGAGCAGAAGCTGGCGCTGACCCTGGCCGTCGAGCCCGCCGAGCCCCACCACTTCGCCGGGCCGGACATCGAAGCTGATCTTGTTGAGGCGGCCGGCCCACGACAGTTCGCTGACGCGCAGGACCGGTGCGGAAGTCGGCTTGCTCTCGGGCAGCGGCGGAAACACGTTCTTGTATTCGCGGCCGATCATCATTTCGACGATGGCGTCGTCGGTTTTCGTGCCGGCGGCAAAGGTCGCGACATAGCGGCCGTTGCGATAGACGGTGCAGTCGTTGGCGAGTTCGGCGATTTCGTGCATGCGGTGCGAAATGTAGACGATCGCCATTCCTTCGGCGCGCAGCCGCTTCAGCATCGTGAAAACCCGCGCAACGTCGGCGGCAGTCAGCGCCGATGTCGCCTCGTCGAGGATGAGAACCTTGGGATTGCGGGCGAGCGCCTTGGCGATCTCGACCATTTGCCGGCGCGACAGCGGTAGGTCGGCAACCGGCGCAAGCGGGTGGATTTCCTCGGCGCCAACGCGGGCAAGCATCTCTTCGGCCATCGCGCTTTGCTTGCGCGTGTCGACGAGCCAGCCCTTCTTCGGCGGATTGGTGATGAAGATGTTGTCGGCAACCGTCAGGTCCGGCAGCAGCGACAGTTCCTGGAACATGCAGACGATGCCGGCCGCGTTGGCCTCCGCGGGGTTGGCGAATGTAACCGGCCCGCCCTCGAACTCGATGACGCCGCTGTCTGGCTGGACGACGCCGGACATGATCTTGATCAGCGTCGACTTGCCGGCGCCGTTTTCGCCGAGCACCGCGTGAATACGGCCGCGATGGCACTCGAAGCGAACATCCTGCAGCGCCCGTACGCCGCCATAGTGCTTGGATATCCCCTCCATCCGCAACAAGGGTGCGGTATCGCCTGCCATCCCCCGCTCCTCCCGAGGCGCTGCCTCGCCATTTCCCCCGCCGCGCAAGCGAAGGGCGCCACGGGACTATAGACCGTGGCGCCCGATTTCGTCACGAGAGTTTAGTTGTTATCGCCGGTCTGTGCGGAGATTTCCTCCACTGTGAAGCCGATCTTGCAGTCCGGGAAATTGTTGCCGGTGAAAAGGCTGCCGGGAAGCTCCGGGAACACCTCGGTGCCGACCTTGTAGGGCCCGTAGGAGATCGATGTCGGCAACGCAATCTGCTGCGGGATCTTCTCGCCCTTCAGCGCGGCAATCGCGGTCTTCACGGTCACAGCCGACTGGGCCGGCCCGGTACCACCCGACTCGCACTTCATGCCCTTGTCGTGGTTGGCGTTGCACAACATGCGAAACGCGTTTTCGTCCTCGCCGGCGACCGGCACAACGAACTTGCCGGCGTCGATCATGGCCTGGGCGGCGCCTTGCGAACCACCTTCGACATAGATGCCGTCGAACGCACCGCCGGCGGCAATGGCATCGGCAGTTACCTTTTGGGCATCGCCGGGATTCCAGTTGCCGATGACTTCGGTGACCTCAATCTTGCGGCCGGAAGCCTTGATCGCCGCGCCGAAGCCCTCGGCCCGGGCGAGATCGACCGGCTGGCCGGCCGGACCGCGCACGAACAGGAACTTGGCCGGATCGGTTTTCACTTCCTTGAGCAGGAACTCGCCGGCGATCCGGCCGATGCCGACCTGGTCGACATTGATCTGGATGTTCATCGGGTCGTCGATGACGTTGTCGAAGGAAAGCAGCACGACGCCGGCCGCGTTGGCTTTTTTCACCACGGAACCGAACGCAGCCGTGTTGTTCGCATTGACGATGACCGCGTCATAGCCCTGGTCGATGAAGTTGTTGACTGCGGCGATCTGGGCGGCGACGTCCTGGCCGACGGAGACGACCTTGAACTCCTTGATGTCGTCCTTCTGCTGGCTGGCATAGGCCTTGGCCACCTTGATCATCTGCACGCGCCAGTCATTGGCGATGAAGCCGTTGGCGAGCGCGATGCGATACGGACCTTTCTTGGCTGGCCACTGGAAGTATTTGGTGTCCGCGGTCAGCGGCTTGAAGCAAGCCGGATCGGCGCCGGGACCCGCGACCATGTTCGGCGCTGCATAGGCAATGCTGCTGGCGAGAGTGGTCAGGCCGACGGCGGCCGCAAGGCCGCAAATCGTCATCGGAACTGCGCGTTTTTTCATGGTCTCCTCCCAAGGGTTGCGCACTGTTCAATAATGCTGGCGGTCCAAGGCGAACCGTCCAAAACCGACTGGCGGGTTCTTGATCGAGCCCGCGATGATCGGCGATGAAACCGGTTTTCGTGTCCCCTCCGACGCCTCTTCCCGTGTGCAGGTAACCAGCCTTTGACAGCGCTGTCAACGGTAACAAACGCCGCCGGAAGTATCGCCAAATTGCTGCAAAGCGGCAAATTGCGCGTGCCGACGGAATTTGCGCGCTGTGTGAATTTTCGTAGATTGTTAGCGCTGGCAACGCGCGGCAGGCCGGTCAGGTTCGAACACAGCGAAGCTGCCGTGTCGTGGATGGTCAGCGCGGTGGGATAAACTGGCGCAGCAAGAAAAGCGCTGTGCGAGCGCTGATCGGCCGATTGCGCCACGAAGAATGAGGTCGCGTACGGCTAAACGAAATTGCTCTATGTGTGCGGCTTCGGCGATTGCGGATTGCGACCCGTCGGGGGAACGCATAAGAGTGTCGCGCCGAATCTGCGCCCGGCTTCCCCTGCCGGAGCATTCATCGGCGATAACGCGTCAGGCGAGGAACGCGCGACCATGGTTTTGACGTGGTTTCCGGTCCGGCGAACGTTACGTCAACGATGAATTTCCTTGCGACAGCTGCCGGCGACCTGGCCCCAATGTTCATTGCCGCATTCGATGGACGCGGTGCGCCGATTACCGGCAGCTGCGAAAAGGTGTCATCGAAATTGCCGGGAGTCGCCTGCCTTGCTTGAAACCTTGATGGGCACGGTGAAGATCATATTCGCCGACATGGTCTTGTCCGGCGACAATGCGCTTGTCATCGGCATGGCGGCCGCCAGTCTTTCACCTCAATTGCGCAAGCAGGCGATCATTCTCGGAATGGCAATGGCCGCGATTCTGCGGATTGTTTTTGCCGCGGGCGCGGTCTTCCTGCTGAAAGTTCCCGGCATCCTGTTTTTCGGCGGACTGCTGTTGTGTTGGGTGTGCTGGCGGTTCTTCAAGGAACTTCGTTCGCATGTACCGCAGAAAGCCGGGGAGATGCTGGAGGTGAAGGGCTATCTGGGCCCGCCCCGACGGCAGCTCTTGAATGCGCTGATCACAATCACGATCGCGGACGTTTCGATGTCGATCGACAATGTACTCGCGGTCGCGGCAATCGCGCGCGACAATCTCTATCTGCTGGTCTTCGGATTGGCGCTTGCGATTGCGCTCATGGCGTTTTGTGCCGCGCTGATCATGAAACTGATGTCCAGATATCCCTGGCTGTCCTGGGCCGGCCTGTTCTTTCTGATCTACGTATCGGTGGAGATGCTATGGCAGGGCTGGCCGCATTTGGCCGGTTCGCTGGGTTTCGGCGGATTGTCGGCCTGAAGCGGGCCGCACCGGCGCACGAAGCGCCAGCGATCGCGCGAGCATGGGCAGGGCAGGGACGCTATTGCTCCTTGGGAACGCGCAGGCGCGCGTAGAGAATGTCGACCGGGTCGCCTGCGCCGGTCAACGCCGCCGATCCGGTGATGTCGGTCGAGATCGTCAGAAACGCGCTCGAGTTCTCTTTCAGCGTATTTTGCACGTTGACGGTGAACACGATCGCCTCGGGTTGAATGCCGACGCGGAACCGCTTGCGCCCGCACAAATCCTGGCCGTCGAATTCGCAGCCGACGGCGAAGCCGACAGGCCCCGGCGATCCCGATTTCGCCAGGATTTCGATCGTGATGCGCTTGCCCGAAATCTGCAAAAGCACGCCCGGGGAAAGTGTCAGAGTGATCGGCGGAGCGGGTTCGTTGCGCTTTTCCTCCGGGCGCAACGAAACCAGGCGGATCATTTCGATATTCGACTGGTTGACGATCTCGGCGGTTCCGCGCCCGGCGGTGTCGAGCGCACCGGTGTCCTGGGGTGACAGGATCGTGATGTAATCGGCGTTTTCCGTGCCATCGCGTCGCGAAGCGTCGCCGGTCTGGGCCGCGTCGCCGCGCGCGGACGAGCTGCCGGCCCCAAGGTAGCTTTCGGTGACGAAGTAGATCAGCCAGCCGGTCAAGGCGAGTGCCAGCAGCAGGCCCAATATCAGGATCGAGCGCGCGAAGGCCGAACGGCGGCGCGGCAGAGCCGACAGGTTCGGCTCGTAATACTCCTGTTCGCCCGGCTCGAACTGGGGCTCGAGATGCGCGGTCTGGTCCGCGCCCCGATCGTGGTCGGGCGCAGGTCCGCCGTGCCAGCGCGCGCGGTCGATCGCGGCGTTGCCGATGTCCATTGCACTCAGGAGATAATCCTCCTCGACGCGGTGGATGGCGCTTTCGAGCGATTCGTGCTGGCGGGCAATGATCTCGGGCGGCTGCATGCCGGCGGAGGCGATCATGCGTGCCAGCGCCCGGCGCGACGATTCATAAATGCGCTGGCGAATGGCCGGATCGGCGTCGTTCTGGCGCGCCAGCGCCTGGCGAATGAGCCCTTCGAAATCGGCCAATTTGCCACCCACCCCTTCCGGGCAACAAGCAGAATCTCTGCGTTCTCACCTTATTACTGTCTGGCGTTCCAATTGCAACGCGACTGCTGCAGCAGGCCGAACACCGCACGTCTTGCTGTGATCCGCCCGGTTGCGGCATTGCGGTGGGTGGCGGCAGGCCGTATATCGGCTTACGTTTTCGTAAGCGTCAATTCGAATCCGGAGCCACGATTGGCACTTCCCGAAATCCTCAACGGTCGCTTGCGCCTTCCGCTGGTCGGCGCGCCGCTGTTCATCGTTTCACATCCGGCCCTGACCCTGGCGCAGTGCAAGGCCGGCATCGTCGGCTCGTTTCCGGCACTGAATGCGCGGCCCGCCGAGCAGCTGGAGGAATGGCTCGAGGAACTGAATGACGAACTGTCGGGCTTTGCCAAAGCGAATCCCGGACGGAAGGTGGCGCCCTTCGCCGTCAACCAGATCGTGCACAAGTCCAACAACCGCCTGCAGCACGACCTCGAACTGTGCGTGAAGCACCGGGCACCGATCGTCATCACCTCGCTTGGAGCGGTCCAGGAGGTCAACGACGCGATCCACTCCTATGGCGGGATCGTTCTGCACGACATCATTCACGACCGGCACGCGCGCAAGGCAATCGAGAAGGGCGCCGACGGACTGATCGCGGTAGCCGCCGGTGCCGGCGGCCATGCCGGGACCCTTTCGCCGTTTGCACTGGTCCAGGATATCCGGCGCTGGTTCGACGGACCGCTGCTGCTGTCCGGAGCGATCGCAAACGGCGGCGCCATCCTCGCCGCGCAGGCGATGGGCGCCGATCTTGCCTATGTCGGTTCGGCCTTCATCGCGACGACCGAGGCACGGGCGAGCGACGCCTACAAGGACGCCATCGTCGAAGGCCGCGCCGCCGACATCGTCTACACCAACCTGTTCACCGGCGTGCACGGCAACTACCTGCGCAGGTCAATCGAAAACTCGGGTCTCGATCCCGACAACCTGCCGCAATCCGATCCCTCGAAAATGAATTTCGGCTCCGGCGGCAATTCCGCGGCCAAGGCCTGGAAAGACATCTGGGGGTGCGGGCAGGGAATTGGCGCCATCGACGCGGTGGTCAGCACCGCGGAACTCGTCGATCGGCTCGCGATCGAATATGACGCCGCGCGCAAGGCGTTTTGCGAATAACCGGTTCCCCTCGCTTCAGCGACGGTTACGCGGACTGCTCGAACCAGGCTTCGAGCAGGTTTTCGTAGATTCGCGTGAGCGTCTCGAGATCGGCCAGCGGCACCGATTCATTGGTCTGGTGCATGGTCTTGCCGACCAGCCCGAAATCGGCAACCGGGCAAAAATCCTTGATGAAGCGGGCGTCCGAGGTTCCGCCGCTGGTCGAAAGCTCCGGACCGCTTCCGGTTTGTTTTCGGATCGCGGCCGACAACAGATCCAGCAGTATATCGTCCTGCGTCAGGAATACCGGGCTGACGCGGCCGACCCATTCGATGCGGAAGCGGACGGGACCGGACTTGTCGCGGCGCAGGCGCGCGATACTTGCCCCTGCCGCGAGCCGGCGCTCGATTTCCGCCTTGAGGCGGTCGCCGTCCCACAGATCGTTGAAGCGGATATTGAACGCGGCAATGATTTCGCTCGGTATGACATTGACCGCCGGATTGCCGACGTCGACGGAGGTGACTTGCAGATCGGTCGGCTGGAACTGCGGGGTGCCGGCGTCGAAGGGCGTCTCCAGCAGTGCGCTCAGCAAGTCGAGCAGTCCGGTAATCGGATTGTCGGCGAGTTGCGGGTAAGCCGAATGGCCTTGAATGCCGGCAACGACAACGCGACCGGAAAGGGAGCCGCGCCGGCCTGCCTTGACCATGTCGCCGACCCGTTCGCGGTTGGTCGGTTCGCCGACGATCGCTCCATCCCAGCGTTCGCCACGGGCGGCAGCCCATTTCAGCAATTTTTCCGTACCGTTGACCGAAGGACCCTCCTCGTCACCGGTGATCAGCAGGCTGACCGATCCGGGGGGTGGGCCGGAGCGTGCGATATGGCGCGCCACCGCGGCAACGAAGCAGGCGATGCCGCCCTTCATGTCGACCGCGCCACGGCCGTAGATGCTGCCGTCGGCGATCGCGCCGGAAAACGGCGGACGGCGCCAGTCGGCTTCGCGTCCCGGCGGAACGACGTCGGTATGGCCCGCAAACATCAGGTGCGGGCTGGAACTGCCAAGCCGGGCATAGAGGTTTTCGACGTCCGGCGTTCCGGATTCGTGGAATACCGGGCGCTCGACCGTGAAGCCCAACGGCGCCAGCACGCCCTCCAAATACGCCAGCGCGCCGGCCTCGGCCGGCGTGACCGAGGGGCAGCGGATCAATTCGCCCAGCAGCTCGGCCGGATCGGTGGCATTCATCGCGCTTGCATCTCTCCTTGATCCGCCAGCGAACTATCCGCGCGCATTAGCGGCGTCAAATCGGTTGTTCGGGCGTACGATTTCAAACGTCGCGCCGCCGCCCGGCGGCGCCGTCGAGCAAAGTGATCTTTTGCCAGATCTTGCGCGAAAGATTGGTTGACAGATTTTCGATGTCGTTGACCGCCTCGGCGACCACGGCGTTGTTGAGCGATTGCGCATAGAGCGCGGCAAGCTTGCCCGACAGCGACAACAGCTCGGAGCAATAGTCGAGATAGCGCACCATGTCCGTGACCGACATGGTGCGCGACGGCGAACTGGCGGTCGGACGGAATTGCTTCGAAAACACCACGGGGTCCTTGGTCAACTGGTGCATGTCGATGATGTGAATTACGGATCGCAGGGAGTGCAATCCGTTGAGCGCGGCACGGTTCTTGAGGCGCTCTTCCATCTTCACCAGCGTATAGAAGCCGACAGCCGCCAGCACGATGGTATTGATGGCAGCCTCGACGCCCTCGACGAATCCCAGGCCGCGCTCGGTTGACGCATCGAACGAAATGAATGTTCCGACAAAGGCAAACGTCGCCGCTCCGGCAACGAATGCAATTGCGACGACGATACGGAGCCAGACAATCGGTTCTTCGAGGCGCAGGGCATCCGCGCGCGTGTCGCGCGCCAATCGAACGAAATCCTGCGCCACTTTTGTGAGCCCGGCCTGCGGAAACCGCTCGGCAATACGGTGCCGCAGCACGTCCGCCGTCTGGATGATCATTTCTGCGTCGAGCCGGCGCCAGCTCATCGACTTACGCCTTCGTGGCCGGGCCAAAGGGCGGCGGGCCGTACTTGTTGGTTTTCGGATTTGACGGCAAAACCATCAATACGATCACGAAAATTCCGTTGATCGTCGGGACCAGCAGCAGCAGCGCCAAAAGCGCCGGCAGATCGAGATCGTGGAGCCGCTTGATCGTCAGCGCGAACGCCACCCAGAGCGAGATAGCGCACAGCAGCAGGAAGGCCAATCCCCAGAATACGGTGAGGCCTTCATTGCCTTGCACGGCGAGGATACGCGCGACAACAACCGCAAACAGGGCCAGCATGAACAACTGGCCGAGTATGTAAGTCTGACGCGCGATGCGGCCGCCGAAACCGAATAGTGCCCAAAGCACGGTCGCTTTCGGCGGCGCGGGCGTCATGACCCGGTTCGCGACGCTATCCGCCGAGCGGATCGGCGCCGTAGGTGTTCTGGCCGGCCGTGCCGCGCAGGCAACCCAATTCGACGAGGAGCCAGATCGCGCCGATGATCGGCACGAAGGCGATCAGCGTCCACCAGCCCGACTTGTTGCGGTCGTGCCAGCGCTTTGCGTAGAGCGCGATTGCTGGATAGATGGAGCCAATGGCGAAGATGATGCTCAGGATTCCGACGCCTTCGGCCTGCAGGCCAGCCATCGCGTCGACGACAGACAGCACGATGAAAACGCCCCAGATCACCAGAACGCCGATCCAGAAGCTGGAACGGGGAATCCGTCCCTCGAAGCTCGTATAGAGATATTTCCAGTCCATTTTTGTCCCTCCGGAGCAAACGCCCCATAACCCCGCGCGGCAAACTGGTATGGCGAACAGGAAAAATCAATCCCGGGTCGGCCGATCCTCACAGGCCGTTTCGTCAAGCATTCGCGCCATTTTTCCGCCGTTCTGATCTGCGGAATGAACGGGCAATGCGTTCGCCAGCCGTTATCGTCGCCACCGTCCTTGCCGCATTCGGCGCCGCCAGCGCGCTTGCGCAGGAGGTTCCCGTGCCGAAAAAGCGCCCGGACATCGAAGCTCCCGCAGCAGAAAGTGCGCCGCCGCCGGCGCCGCCTTCTATCCGCCGCTCCGCCTGTCCGGCCTTGCTCGCCGGGCATTTCAAGGGAAAGCTCGCGCCGCCGCTCAGCGACGGCGAATGCGGCGAGCACTCCCCGGTGGAAATGGAGGCAGTCGGCAAGGTGCAGCTCTCCGGCAAGCCGACCGTCAACTGCGCGATGGCGACCGAGTTCGCGGCGATTATTGAAACTGCCGGCGCGCTGTCGCGCGAAATGCTGGGGACCGAATTGCGGCGGATCGAGACCGGCCCTGGTTACGAGTGCCGCCATCGCAATCGCGGCGTAACCGGAAAATTGAGCGAGCACGGCTATGCCAATGCGATCGACATCGTTGCGCTCGAATTGTCGGACGGGCGCAAGGTTTCCGTCGAAAAGGACTGGCCACACCTGCCGCAAAAGCCCAAGGAGAATTCCGGAGAAGAGACCGAGAATGATGACGAAAGCGTCGAGGCCGACGACGCCAAGCGTGCACCGGTCGCCGAGCGCGCTTCAACGCCGGAAGCGAATTTCCTGGCCAAATTGCACGAGGCCGCATGCAAGCGGTTCACGACCGTGCTCGGTCCCGACGCCAACGCGGATCATCATGCGCATTTTCATTTCGATCTCGGCTGTCACGGGCGCGATTGCACCTACTTGATCTGCGAGTAGCAATGTGTCGGCGCCGCCGGCATTCCGCAGGCAGATGGAGCTTGGATGATGTATATTGCAGGCTTTGTGATCCCGGTGTCCGAGCAAAAGATGGAGGCCTACCGCGAATGGGCCGAGAACGGCGCGGCGATCTTCAAGGAATATGGATGTCTCGAAATCGTCGAGTCATGGGAGGATAATGTTCCCGATGGCAAGCAGACCGATTTCCGCCGGGCGGTCAATGCAAAGGCCGGCGAGAAGATCGTTTTCACCTGGCAAGTTTGGCCGGACAAGGCCAGCCTCGATACGGCCGAAGCAAAAATGCACGACGATGGACGGTTCGAAGTTTTCGGCGAGATTCCATTCGATCCCAAGCGCCTCATTTACGGTTGCTTTGCGCCGATCCTCATCATGGGGCGCAAGTGAGCGATGGTAACCACGTAGCCTCAAATGCGGCTTCGATTGCAAATCGGCAGTTGCGATCAGCCGGTTCGCAAGCCTAATCGTCCTTGCCCGCGGCGCGCTCTCGGCCGCGCTCGGCGCGAAGCGTGTCGATTTCGGATACCTTCCCCGCCCAGCGGATCTTCTTGTAGTCGAAACCGTGGACGAGCGTCGGTTTGACGACCTCGAAATAGGGCGACAGGTCGAAATCGCGGGGCGCAAACAGCGAATGGTGCCGGATCAGCATGATGTCGCGGCGCGCATGGCGCGATTCAGCGTGCGCGCGCCCCGGCGCCTTGGTGATCTCCGGCAGGATCGGATAGCCGACCGACTGGAACGCCTGGGCAAGCAGCGATGAGCAGATTGCGCGGGTCGGCACGCCCGAGCCGAGCGCAATCATCCGCCGGCGAAAACGCGAGGGCACGGGGATTGGAAAGAAATAGCGCAACAGGTCAAAAATGTTCTTGAGATCGTACTGCGTGCCGAGCTTGTCGATCATGAACTGCACGACCTTCTGGCGATCCTCGTCACTCAGTCCGGCCGGCCGACAAATACGGGTGTTGTAGGTCGAATACCGCGACAACGGCACGGCGATACAGCCCTCGCCCAGATTGGATTCGATGAGGCGCGGCCGCTCGGCGCCGCTTGTCGGCCGCGGCAGCACGTGGCCGACATAGAGCGCCGCATGACTCCAGGTGGAATTGGTCAGATACTTGATCGTCGAGGAGATGAACTGGTTGCCCTCGATGAGAAGCACGTCGGCGGGCCGCAGCGTCGCCCACAGCGTATCGTAGTCGGACGGCGTATACGGTTCGTAGCCCGAAGCCTGCTTAGTCAGGACACGGGCCATTCCATGTCCGATACGATCCAGTGACCAGTTGACTACACCCATTCGGCTTGACCCCTTGTCTGGCCGGTGATTGCCGGTTCGCCTTCGAAACGCAATCCCCTGGAACACTAACCCAATTCGACGGTTCGCAAACAGGTCGTCCCGGCGGGCATGCCGGCACTTGAATTCAATCAAACGTTTGATTATAGTGAGCGCATGTTGGCTACCAGAAAGGCATCGACCAAGCGCGCCCGGTCCGCGCATGGCGTTTCGCGAAGCCCGCGGGGCGCCGCTGCAAGGGACGCGCTTGTGGGCGCAGCGCTCGGGCTTTTTGCCGAGCGCGGGTTTTCGGCGACGTCGACGCGGCAGATCGCGGCGAAGGCGGGGGTAAACATCTCGCTGATCTCCTATCATTTCGGCGGCAAGGACGGATTGCGCCGGGCCTGTGCGGCGGCGATCGTCGAACGGATGCGGCAGGTTGCAGCGCCGGCGCTGGCCGCCGCGCAAGCCGATTTGACGCCGCAGGCCGCCGAGCGCTCGCTCAAAGCGGCGATCGGGTCGATGGTGAACTTTCTTCTGTCCGGCGATGAAGCCCGGCCTTTCGTCGATTTTATCCTGCGCGAAATGTCGGATCCCGGGCCGGCCTTCGAGGTTCTCTACGAATCGCTGTTTTTCCCGATCCACAAGGCGGTCTGCCGCATTTGGGGGGTAGCGACGGGCGCTGATCCGGAATCGCCGCAGACGCGGATTGCGGTATTCGCAGCGGTCGGCCAGGTGGTCTATTTCCGGCTTGCGCGCCCGCTTGTGCGCCGGCGCCTGGGGTGGGAAAAGATCGGCGCCGGCGAAATTCGCGCGATTCTCGATGTCATACTGGCCAATTTCGAAGCACAGCTTCGCGTGGCGAGGGCAACGCCATGAGTTCGCTATTTTGCGCAATACCGGTGATTTCGGGGTTCCTGGCGATGTGCGGGCCGGCGGACTTTCTGGCGACCGGATATGTCGAGGGCGACTACGTACTGGTCGCACCGGTCGAAACGGCGAGGATCGAAAGTATCGAGGTCGCACGCGGCGACCGCATCAAGGCCGGACAGACGTTGGCGCTACTCGAACGTCGCGACGCCGAGATCGCGGTTGCCGTCGCACGCGCTGCGCTCGCCGAAGCGCACAGCCGGCTCGCAAACCTGAAACTTGGCAAACGGCCGGAAGAAATCGCAGTCGTCGCGGCATCGCTTGAATCCGCCAGGGCGCAGGCGCTGGAGGCGACTCGCGTCCTGGAGCGGCGCAAGCAGCTATTTGCCTCGGGAAATTCGACGCAGGCGCAATTGGACGACGCCACCACGGCGCTCGACATGGCGGGGGCCAAGGTCGGGGAGATTGAAGCCAATCTTGCCGTCATGCGCCTGCCGGCGAGGACTGACGAGATCGAGGCGGCGGAAGCGGCGGTGAATCGGGCCCAAGCGGAACTCGATAACGCCGAATGGCGACTTTCGCAGCGCACGCTCGCACAACCCGCCGACGGCACGGTTTTCGATATCCTGCGCAACCCCGGTGAGATCGCCGGTCCACAGGCGCCGGTCCTTTCGGTGCTGCCGGACGGCGCGGTGAAATTGCGTGTTTTCGTGCCGGAAGGCGAGCGTTCGAAGGTCGCGCCGGGTTCGCGACTTGCGGTCCATTGCGACGGCTGCCGCGAAGGAATGGTGGCGACGGTCACCTATGTTTCGCCGGAGCCCGAGTACACACCACCGGTGATCTATTCGATTTCGACGCGTCAGAAGCTGGTTTTTCTGGTCGAGGCGCTGCCGCAAAAAGGCGAACGCGAATTGCGGCCAGGCCAGATCGTCGACGTAAACCTGGCGGAAGAGGCGAGGCAATGACGGACGCGCCGTATGCCATCGACGTTGCCGGACTGGTCAAGCGATTTGGCAAGCGGACCGTCGTCGACGACGTCACCTTGAAGGTTGCGACCGGCGAAATCGCCGGTTTCCTCGGGCCCAACGGTTCCGGCAAGACGACGACAATCCGCTGCCTGTGCGGGCTGTTGAACGCCGACGAAGGCCAGGGAAAGGTGCTGGGCTACGACTTTCGTACCCAGTCGCTCG
>Ga0214472_10003851_pt1 | contig 15818 bp, 12 predicted proteins | sample RVTome_6_FD_207662 | JGI IMG/M metagenome (GOLD analysis project Ga0214472, IMG submission 207662) | Soil microbial communities from uranium-contaminated site in the Upper Colorado River Basin, Wyoming, United States - RVT140D175 | ecosystem: Environmental > Terrestrial > Soil > Contaminated >...
CGTCGGTGTTCCAACGACGCCAGAGCAGACCGGTCCGTGCCGCTCAAGTACGAGCGACTTCTCGCACTTCGTATGTCTCCAGCACGTCGCCTTCTTTGACGTCGCGGAAGTTCTCGAGGGCGATGCCGCATTCGAAGCCGGCGGCGACGCTGCGGACGTCGTCCTTGAAGCGGCGGAGCGAAGCCACGGTGCCGTCGTAGACGACAATGCCGTCGCGCACCAGGCGCACCTTGGATCCCCGGTTGATCTCTCCCTCGGTCACATACGAGCCCGCGATCGTGCCGAATCGCGGCGCCCGGAAGGTCGCCCGCACCTCTGCCGAGCCGGTGACGCGCTCGACCTCCTCGGGGGCGAGACGGCCCACGAGGATCGCCTCGATGTCGTCGAGAAGCTCGTAGATGATCCGGTAGGTCCGCACCTCGATGCCGGCCTCCTCGGCCGCACGGCGGGCATTCGCATCGGGGCGGACGTTGAAGCCGAAGACGATGGCATTCGTGGTCTCGGCGAGCAGGATGTCGGTCTCGGTGATTCCGCCCACCGCCAGATGGACGATGGAGATCGACCCTCCCTCCCGTCCGATCTTCGCCACCGAGTCGCGGATCGCCTCCAGCGAGCCGTGGGCATCGGCCTTGACGATCAACGGCAGCTCGGCGTCGTCGGCAGTGCGCAGGTCGTCGAGCAGCTGGGTGAGGCGCTCGGCGGCGGTCGGGATCGTTAGGTCTCTGTCGCGGATCTCGGTCTCACGCTCGGCAGCCATGGCGCGTGCGGTCTTGTCGTCGTCGACGGCCTCGAAGAAGTCCCCCGCCTGGGGAACCTCGTCCCAGCCCATGACCACCACCGGAGTGCTCGGCGGTGCGGTGTCGACCTGCTCGCCGGCGTCGTCGAACATCGCTCGAACCCTTCCGGACACGGCACCGGCCACGAGCGCGTCCCCACGGTTGAGGGTTCCACGCTGGACGATGAGGGTGGCCACCGGGCCCCGGCCCTTCTCGAGCTGGGCCTCGATGACGGTGCCCGACGCCGGGGCGCCAGGGTTGGCCGAGAACTCCTCCAGCTCGGCGATGAGATTGATGTACTCGAGGAGCTGATCGATCCCATCGCCGGTGAGCGCGGAGAGCTCGGCGCTGACCACGTCGCCACCGAGCTGTTCGACGATGATCCCGTATTCGGTCAGCTGGGCACGCACGGTCGTCGGGTCGGCGGTGGGAAGGTCGATCTTGTTGATGGCCACCACGATCGGGACCCCGGCGGCCTTGGCGTGGCTGATCGCTTCGACGGTCTGCGGCATGACTCCGTCGTCGGCGGCGACGACCAACACGACGATGTCGGTCACCTCCGCGCCCCTCGCACGGAGCGAGGTGAACGCCTCGTGGCCCGGGGTGTCGATGAACGTGATCTTCTTGTCGCCGAGCCGCGCCTGGTAGGCGCCGATGTGCTGCGTGATCTTGCCGGCCTCGCCGGCGACCACGTTGGCGCGGCGGATGTTGTCGAGCAGCTGGGTCTTGCCGTGGTCGACATGCCCCATCACCGTCACGACGGGCGGCCGCAGCTCGAGATCGGCCTTGTCGTCGTCGAACTCCCGCTTGGGCCGGACGACAACGGGCTCCTCCTCGGCCGGAGGAGCCTCAGCGGCCTCGATGGTGACGTCGTAGCCGAGCGACTCGGCGATCACCGGGAGCAGTTCGGTCGGGATGGGCTGAGTGGCACCGGCCATCTGCCCGCGGGTGATGAGCTCGCGCACGACGATGCCGACCGGGCGGCGGGTCAGGTCGGAGAACTCCTGGACGGTGATGCCTTCGGTGACCGTGACCGAGCGGCGCGGCTGGGGGCCCTCGTCGCCGACGGGGCGGCCCTTACGCTTCCCTGCCTTGGCAACGCCCTTCTTGGCCTCCCCTTCGTCACCGTCTTCGTCCTCGTCTTCTTCGTCATCTTCGGGCTCTGCGACGGGCTCGGGCTTCGGCGGCGTGGGCTCCGGCTCCTCCGCGGCCGCGGCAGGCGCGGACTCCTCCTCGTACGAGAGCTTGACCAATGCGGCGTCGTCGTCGGAGAGCCCGGATGATGCGGTCGACACGTCGAGCCCGAGCTCCTGGGCGCGCGCCAGCACATCCTTCGATTCCATGCCCAGGTCACGGGCAAGTTCGTAGACGCGCATGGTCAGCCTCCGGGGGTCGTAGTCATTGTGCCACGCACGGGGTCACGCCCCCGGCGCCGGCTCCTCGTCCTCGTCGGATGAGGTGGCGGGCTCGTCGTCGGCGGGTTCTTCGCTCGAGGCCACGGGCTCGTCGCCGGGGGTTTCCTCGTCGTCAGCGGCTTCCCCCGCAACCGGCTCGCTCGGGGCGACCGGGGTTTCCTCCACGGGAGGCACCTCGGCCTCGGGCGTCTGGGCCTCCTCGGCGGTCGCCTCGTCACCCGGTGCCACGGCGTCGGACACCTCGGCGGCCGCCTCTTCGGGTGCCGGCTCCGGCTCGTTCTCCGGCCGGATGTCGATCCGGTACCCGCTCAACCGCGCCGCCAGACGAGCGTTTTGACCCTCCTTGCCGATCGCCAGTGAGAGCTGATGATCGGGTACGACGACGATGGCCTCCATCGTCTCGTCGTCCAGGATCACCTGACGCACCTTGGCTGGGCTGAGGGCCTCGGCGATGAACTGCTTGGTGTCGTCGCGCCACTCGACGATGTCGACCTTCTCGCCGCGCAACTCGTTGACCACCTGGCGCACTCGCGAACCACGCGATCCGACGCATGCACCCACCGGATCGACATTGGGGTCGTTGGAGGCGACGGCGATCTTGGTGCGATGGCCCGCATCGCGGGCGATGGCACGGATCTCGACGATGCCCTCCACCAACTCGGGCACCTCGAGCTCGAACAACCGGCGGATGAAGTCGGGATGGCTGCGGCTGACGACGATCTGTGGGCCCTTGGTCTCGCCCCGCACCTCGAGGATGAGGGCCTTGACCCGGGCGCCGCGCTCCAGCCGCTCGTAGGCGATGCGCTCACCGGCCGGCATCACGGCCTCGGCATTGCCCAGGTCGAGGATCACCGTGCGATGGTCGGACTGCTGCACGATCCCGGTCACGAGATCGCCCTCACGGCCCTCGTAGATGTCGAAGACCTGGGCCCGCTTGGCGTCGCGCAGCCGCTGGAGGATCACCTGCTTGGCCGTCTGCGCACCGATGCGACCGAAGTCGCCCGGGGTGTCCTCCCACTCGCGGGTGACATTGCCGTCCTCGTCGAGCTCCTGGCCGTAGACGGTGATCTCCCCGGTGTCCTGATCGATGGTTACCCGGGCTTCCTCGGCCGCACCGGGACTGCGCTTGTACGCGGAGACCAGGGCGTTGGCGAGGGCGTCGAGAATCGTCTCCTTGGGGACACCCTTCTCGCGCTCGAGGAGGTCCAACTCCTCCATGAAGTTCTCGTTCATCGCCCGCCTCGCTTCCCGGGCTTGGCGGGTTTCTCCCAGCGGAAGACTGTTCGAGCCTGCGTCACATCGGAGAGGGGGATGTGGCGGTCCTGGCCATCGACGAGGACTGCGACGGCACCCGCCTCTACCTCACTGAGGATCCCGCGATGGCTCTGCGCTCCGTCGATGGGCTCGCGAGTCTTTACCACGACCTCGCGGCCGACAGCCTTGGCGTAGTGGGCGGGGCGACGGAGGGAGCGCTCCAACCCCGGCGAGCCCACCTCGAGGGTGTACGGGCCGTCGACGACGGCTGCGTCATCGAGCACGCGCGAGATGCCTCGAGCAACATCGGCAATGCGGTCGACACCGATGCCGCCCTGGGCGTCCACGGTGACCCGGAGGACCCGGCCCGCGCCGCGGCCGAGCAGCTCGACGTCGTCGAGCTCCACTCCCTCCGCAACGAGAAACGGCTCCAGGACCTCCCAGAGCCGGCCATCTCCGTCTGCCATCCGTCGACTCCTCACACAAATAGAAGTGGGGCTCGGGAGACCCACTTCAACGCGTCCTCTCGGTTGGCGCGTGAGTATACCAGCCGGTTCTTTCCTGAGAACGGCCCGTTTCGGTCGTGATTATCTGCCGTCAGCGCCGTTCGGTGACGACGGCCTCCGTCACCCGGGCCACGGCCTCGGCGACGGGCACCGACTCCGTGGACCTGTCGCTTCGGCGGGTGATCTCCACCTGGCCGGAGGCGAGGCCCTTGGGGCCGACGGTGACACGATACGGGATGCCGATCAGCTCCGCATCGGCAAACTTGACTCCGGCACGCTCCTCGCGATCGTCGATGATCACCTCGACGCCGCTTTCCTCCAGGCCCCGGTAGATCGACTCGGCCGCATCTACGGTGGCGGGATCGTCAACGCTCACCATGGTGATCACTGCCTCATACGGAGCCACCGACACCGGCCAGATGATCCCCTTGTCGTCGTGTGACGACTCGACGATGGCAGCGACGTTGCGCCCCACGCCGATCCCGTAGGAGCCCATCCAGATCTCGCGCTCCTCGCCGTGCTCGTCGACGACGGTCGCCCCCAGCGCCTCGGCGTACTTGGTGCCCAGTTTGAATATGTGCCCGACCTCGATGGCGCGCTTGACCTGCACGGGTGAGCCGCACTGAATGCACGGGTCCCCCAGCCTGGTCAGCCGGACCCCGAGCCACTGATCGATGGCGATGTCTCGCTCGACGTCCACACCGCGCAAATGCTGGTCGTCGCGGTTGGCTCCGGTCACCATGTTGAACCGACCCCGCAGCGCCGGGTCGGCGATGATGCGTGGCCCCCGAACCCCCACTGCCCCCAGGCTGCCCGGGTGAGCACCAAGGGCGGCAAAGATCTCTTCATCGTGGGCGGGGCGTAGATCGAAGGTGCCCAACCCGTCGATGAGCTTCTGCTCCATCAGCTCATGGTCCCCTGGCAGGAGGATCAATGTCAGCTCGCCGCCGACTACGTACGCGAGCGTCTTGATCTGCCTCTCGGCTGGAGCGAAGTCGAATGCCTCCGCCAGGGCTGCGATGGTTCGGATGCCCGGCGTGTCGAATACCTCAGGCTGGCCGTCCCATGGCTCGTCCTCGACGGGAGGAGCGCCCGAGGTGGCCCGCTCGGTGTTGGCTGCGTACCCACAGTTGGGGCACACCACGATGTCGTCCTCGCCCGAATCGCTTTGCACCATGAACTCGACTGATTCCTTGCCACCCATCGTCCCCGACGAGGCGTGCGCGGCGAGGGCGTCCATGCCCATCCGCTCGAAGATCCTCGTGTACGCGCCGCGGTGGTTCTCGAACTGGACGTCGAGGCCCGCAGGATCGATGTCGAACGAGTACGAGTCCTTCATCGTGAACTCGCGCACCCGCAGCAGACCGCCCCTGGGCCGGGCCTCATCACGGAACTTGGTCTGGAGGTGGTACCAGAGCTGCGGCAGCTGGCGGTAGGAAGACAGCTCCGAGGCGATCAGCGTGAAGATCTCCTCGTGGGTGATCGCCAGGAGTAGGTCGCTTTCCTTGCGGTCCTGGAACTTGACGACGATGCCCTCGACGTCGTCCCAGCGTCCCGACCGCTTCCACGGGTCGGCGGGGTGGACCACGGGAAGCAGCATCTCCTGACCCCCGATGCGGTTCATTTCCTCCCGGATGATCCGCTCGACCTTGTCGGCCACACGCTTGCCGAGCGGGAGCAACGACCACGATCCGGCCATGAGCCTGCGCACGAACCCGCCGCGCACCAGCAGCCGATGATTCGCCGACTCGGCATCGGCGGGATCGTCACGAAGTGTGGGGATGAAAGCCCGGGACCAGCGCATGAGGAGCGGAGGTTAGTTGTGCGTCTGGGGTGCCCTTGCGTTACCCGTCGCCCGTCGCCCGTCGCCCGCAAGAGAAGCTCCGGCCACGGCACCAGCCCCAGCCAGAGCGCCTCCGGCGTCCAGCAGCCAGAACGAAGCCTCCCGCCTCCCGCCTCCCGCCTCCCGCAAGAAAGCGTCGGGCGCGTCGGGCACCTAACGCGCTTCTGGCCAATTGCCAATTGCCAATTGCGGGGCCGAGCGAAAGCGAGGCCCCTCAGCGAGCCCCCCTTGACCCTCACGTTACGTGAGGCTCTACGGTGTCGCCGATGAGCGACGAGATGACCGTTGGCCAGATCGCCCGGATCGCCGGCGTGACGGTGCGGACCCTGCACCACTACGACGAGATCGGGCTGGTGGTCCCCACCACCCGCACCGAGTCGGGGTACCGGCTCTACGGCGAAACGCAGGTGGAGCGGCTCCAGGAGGTCTTGCTCTTCCGGGAGCTGGGTTTCCCGCTGGAGGAGATCAGGGACATGGCCGAGCAACCGGGATACGACCGGATATCGGCGCTGAAGAGACATCGCGCGCTGCTGGAAGCGAAGGCCGACCGCGTGCTCAGGATGATCGATGCGGTGGATGCCGCCATCGATGCGAGCGAGCAAGGAATCACCATGAACAAGGAAGACATGCTCGAGGTGTTCGGGGATTTCAACCCCTCGGAGTACGAAGAGGAGGCGCGGGAGCGCTGGGGCCATACCGCCGCCTATAAGGAGTCCCAGCGCCGGGTCGCCCGATACACGAAGGACGACTGGCTGGCGATCGGAGCCGAGGCGGCGGAAATCAACGGCGCCTTCCTGGCCCTCCGGGCCGCCGGTGCGGCCGCCGATTCACCAGAGGCGATGGCCGTGGCCGAGCGCCACCGCGCCCATCTCTCGAAGTGGTTCTACGAGTGCTCTCACGAGATGCATGCCGGCCTGGGCCGCATGTACGTGGAGGACCGTCGCTTCACCGAGAACATCGACAAGGCAGGAGAGGGCCTGGCGGCGTACATGTCGGAGGCGATCCAGGCGAACGCGCGACGATGATCGTTACCCGTTCCCCGTTCCCCGTTCCCCGGTCGGGTAGCCGGTAGCCGGCGACGGGAGCAGGCACCCGACTGAGATCCTTGTCACACTTTGGGCCCGCTCGAGCGAGGACCGTGGTGTGACGGCGACGAAGGAAACGCCAGGCGCGGTGGAACGGATGACGAACGACGGGTTCGACGAGTTCTACCGCCGCCATCGGCACCGGCTGATCGCCCTTGCCTACGCGGTGTCGGGTACCCGCCTCGGCGCCGAGGACCTCGCCCACGACGCCCTCGAGGCGGCGTACCGCGACTGGGACCGCATCCGAGACCTGGACAACCCGACGGCATGGGTGCAGCGCATGGTCACCAATCGGGCTGTCTCGGCGTATCGACGACGGTTGTCCGAACTGCGCACCCTGACTCGGCTGCGGAGCGAAACGCACACTCGACGGGCGACGGGCGACGGGCGACGGGCGACGGGCGACGGGCGACGGGCGACGGGCGACGGACGGCTCTACTCCCCCCGCGCCACCCTCGCCACCCTTTCGCGCAGCTCGCGCACCTGATTGGGGTCGCCCTGGGAGGCCAGCAGCTCGGAGGCGGTCTGCTCGGCCAGAGATTCGGCATCACCATCGGCTGCGGCGAGGCGTGCCTCCACCCCCTCTGACGCCAGCTTGCGAGCCTCGTCGAGGAGCGCCGCCACCATCTCCGACTCGGGGACGACGCGCACGACATGGCCCTTGATGAACAGGTGACCCTTGCCACGGCCAGCGGCGATCCCGATGTCCGCCTCGCGCGCCTCGCCCGGACCGTTGACCACGCATCCCATCACCGCCACCTGGATCGGCAGCTTCTCGGCCTCGAGGACCCTCTGGGCCTCGGCGGCGACCGCGATGACATCCACCTCGGCGCGGCCGCAAGAGGGGCAGGCGATCAGGTCCAACCCTGCCCGCTCCCGGAGGCCGAGCTGCTCGAGGAGCTTGCGCCCGGCCTCGGCCTCCTCTACGGGATCGGCGGTGAGTGAGAACCGGATCGTGTCGCCGATCCCCTCGAGGAGCAGGGTGGCGATGCCGGCTACAGACTTCATGAGGCCGGCGGGCGGCGGGCCGGCCTCGGTGACCCCGAGGTGGAGCGGATAGTCGACCCGGTCGGCAAGGAGCCGGTAGGCCTCCACCATCGAAGGCACGTTGCTGTGCTTCACCGAGATCTTGATGTCGTTGAAGTCCACCTCCTCGAGGAGGTGGATCTCGTGAAGTGCCGACTCCACGAGCGCCTCGGGCACCGGGGCGCCGTACTTCTCGAGCAGGTCCTTGTCGAGCGACCCGGCATTTACTCCCACCCGGATGGGGACACCCCGCTCCCCGGCGGCGATGGCGACCTCCTTGATGTGCGCCGGATTGCGAATGTTCCCGGGGTTCAGCCGAAGGCCGTGGACACCCGCCTCGAGAGCGGCGAGGGCCAGCCGGTACTGGAAGTGGATGTCGGCGACGATGGGTACGGGAGAGCGAGGCACGATCTCCGCCAGTCCTGCAGCAGCATCTGCGTCGTTGCACGTTATGCGGACGATGTCGGCGCCGGCGCCCTTGAGGGCATACACCTGGGCCAGGGTGGCGTCGACGTCGGCGGTCTTGGTGGTGGTCATCGACTGCACGCTGACCGGTGCCCCGCCGCCCACGGCGACGCTGCCCACATTCAGGGGACGGGTGCGACGGCGCTCGATCATCGCAGCGTGAACGGGTTGGTGATGTCCAGGTAGATGGCGAGCACCCCCAGTAGGACCATGAAGAGCACTACCACCGCCGCCACGGGCACCAGCTTGCGGACGTCGGCCGGTCGTCCCCGGATCTTCTCGTAAAGGGCCACCGAGAAATGACCCCCGTCGAGCGGGTACACGGGGATGACGTTGAACAACCCGACGAACACGTTGACGAGGGCCAGGAGCTCGAGCGTGAAGGCAATCCCGAACTGCTGGGTCTCGGCGCCGATGCGGATCAGGCCGATGGGGCTCGCCGGGCGCTCATCCTGGATCGAGTCGGTGTTGCCGGTGACCACCGCGGTCACGAGGTCGCCGAAACCGGCCACCAGGCGCCACAGGCCCTGGGCCGACGCAACCGTGGCTTCGCCGATCGCCTGACCCGACTCCACCACGCCGGACAGCGGGCTGACCCGGACGGTGCGACGGGTCGGCTCCACCCCGAGAAACCCCTGATGACCACCGTCGCCGTCCGGGAGCGATGCGAGTGTGGGCGTGAGGACGACCGGTCCCACGTTGGGGCGCTCGACCTCCAGCACAACCTCCTCGCCGGGCCGGGCCTCGATTGCGTCCACGAGGGCGCCCCATTCGTCGACGGAGATGCCGTCGATCGACAGAATCTGGTCCCCAGCGATCAGCCCGGCCGCCGCCGCAGGCGTCGGCGAGCCGTCATCGAGCGTCTGCCTGACCGCCTGCAACGTCGTGGTCGGCTCGCTGATCCCGATGATCGATGCCACCAGGAAGAACAGCAGGAAGGCGACTATGAAGTGGCTGGCCACCCCCGCAAGGACCACCACCGACTTCTGCCAGAAGGGCTTCTCCCGGTAGGTGCGGCCCTTGTCCGCCGGGTCGACCTCCTCATACGGGTTCATCCCGACGATGCGCACGTACCCACCGAGCGGGATCGCCTTGACGCCGTACTCGGTCTCACCCTTCTGTGTCGACCACAGCTTCGGGCCGAAGCCGAAGAAGAATTCGGTCGCCTTCATTCCGACTGCTTTGGCCGCGACGAAGTGCCCGGCCTCATGGACCATGACCATCAGGATGATGCCGACGAGGACGATCAGACCGCCGATCACGGGATGTCGCTCCGATGGGAAGGGTGCATCACGCTAACGCCGGGCCGCATCAACACGAAGCCACCAGGTCCGTCTCCCGCCTCCCGCCTTTCCTCCGGCAAGAATCGCGACCGACGCACCTGAGAATCAACACGACGCCCCGAGGTGGCCGGAGGCGATCGCCCGGGCCTCGCGGTCGGCTGCCATCACGTCGTCCACACTCTCGAGCGGACGGATCTCGACATCGGCGAGGGTTCGCTCGATCACGAGCGGGATCGAAGAGAACCCGATCTTCCGGTCGAGAAAGGCGTTGACGGCGATCTCGTCGGCGGCGTTCAGGGCGGTGGGAGCGGATGCGCCGAGCCTTCCGGCCTTGTACCCGAGAGCAAGGCACGGAAACGCTGCGGTGTCGGGTGGCTCGAAGGTGAGCGACCGCCCCTCCAGAGGGAACCGCCCCACGAGGCCCGCAGGCCGGTCTGGCATCGTGAGGGCGTATTGAATGGGAGTCCTCATGTCCGGCTCGCCGAGGTGAGCCTTCAGGGACCCATCGGCAAACTCGACCAGGGCATGGACGATGCTCTCGGGATGCACCACGACCTCGATGGCGTCGTAGGCGAATCCGAACAGATGATGGGCCTCGATCACCTCGAAGGCCTTGTTCATCAGGGTCGCCGAGTCCACGGTGATGCGAGGCCCCATCTTCCAGGTGGGGTGGTCCAGCGCCTGCTCGACGGTGACCTGCTCCAACTCGGAGGGCGACATGCCTCGAAAGGGGCCTCCGGAGGCGGTGAGCACCACCCGTCGCACCCCGGCGCGTTCTTCCCCCACCAGACACTGGTGCAAGGCGCTGTGCTCCGAATCGACGGGCACGAGCTCACCCCCGCCCCTGGCGAGCGCGGCCAGCAGCACCGGGCCCCCTGCGACCAGGCTCTCCTTGTTGGCGAGGGCGAGCCGGTTTCCGGCGTCCAGGGCGGCTACCGATGCAGGGAGCCCGGCCGAACCGACGACACCGTTGAGGACGGTCACCCCCGGGATCGACGCCATCTCGACGAGCGCTTCCGGCCCGAAGGCGACCCGGGCACCCAGTGCGGCTTCGAAGTGGTCACGCTCTGCACCTGTCGGGGCGGCTACAGCCACCGACACCCCGGGGCGCCGGAGGGCGATGTCCAGCAGCTCCTCGGACCCGCGGCGGGCTGCGATGCCGACGACCGAAATCCCGAGGTGGTCGGCGACCTCGAGAGTCTGGCGGCCGATCGAGCCGGTCGCCCCGAGAACAGCGACCGATCTCACCCCAGCAGCCCGACGAACAAGTAGAAGACCCACGCCGCCGGGATCACGAAGAGAAGAGCATCGATCCGGTCGAGGATCCCGCCGTGGCCCGGCAGGATCGAGCCCATGTCCTTCACGCCGAGACTGCGCTTGAGCATCGACTCGGCAAGGTCGCCCAGCGGCGCGGCGATCGCCACCACGATCCCGAGGCCGATCCCTGACATCAGGTCGAACGGCTCGAGGAAACTACCGACGGCAGCCGCCGCCAACATGCAGACGCCCACCCCGCCGACCAGCCCTTCGACCGACTTGTTCGGCGACAGCACGGGTGCCAGGGCGCGGGAGCCCCACGCCCGTCCCACGGCAAAAGCTCCGATGTCCATCGCCGCGGTGACCCCGACGATGGCGAGCACGAGGATGCGGTAGTCCTCGGACGCCAGGATCGGATAGGCGAAGGCTGCGGTGCCGACCACCCATCCCAGGCCGAGCACGGTCAGCCCCCCGTTGGTGAGCGCGTCGCCGCGAAGCGGCGAGAACGCGTAGACGAAGAAAGTCACCACGGATGTGATCGCCAGCGTCGCCGGGATCGCCACCGGCCCGTGGAACCACGCGGTGGCCAGCATGGCGATCCCCCCCAGGAAGCCAAAGAGTGACAGCGGCCGGAGCCCACGGCGGCGGACGGTCGCAAACAACTCCCCCATGCCGAGCAACAGGATGATGCCGATGAAGCCGGCGAGCGCCTCTGGCGCCACCCAGAGCGATCCGAGGAAGAACCCGGCCAGCACCACTCCGGTGAGGACGCGGGTGCCGATGTCAGAGGGCAACCGCGGCTCGTAGTACTCGTCCTCGGTGCCCAGGTCGGCGACATCATCGAACCCGACGACGCCGGTCTCGACGCCGGGCATGGCAGCCGATATCGCCTGCCACTCGCGCTCTTCCTCGCCGGCGAGGACGATCTCCTCCGCCAGGCCGCGGTGCTCGGTGGTCGCCGAGGTTCGAAAGATCGCGTCCGAGAGATGCTCGAGGGCGGCGTTGTCGGTAGGCAGCACCTCGGTCGGCTCGTCGTCGTACGCATCTCCCACATCGATGGGACCGGTCACCCAGTCGCCCTCGTCCACGTCCTCGTCGTCGAACGCATGGCGTCGCACGGGGTCCGTCTCCCCCGTGCCATCGTTGAATCCCAGCTCGAGGCGATCCGGCAGCAATTCGTCACCCTCGGCCGCAGGCACGGCCCACTCTTCGCCGCGGGGCTCCACTCCTGCCATACCCGAGTCGGGGATTGCTCCCTCGTCGGGCTCCCACCCGGGTGCCGGCTCTGGGGGCGCCGACTCCCTCTCGGCCGAGTCATCGGCGCTCAGGTCAGTGGCAGTCGGCGTGGGCACCGGGCCTTCGTCGGCATCCCACTCCGGTGGGGATTCGGAAGCCTGCGGCTCCCAACCATCCTCGGCGGGGGCGGCGGCTCGCTCATCCGTTGAGTCCCAGACCTGATCTCCGGCTGCGGCAATGACGTCTTCGACTACCTCGTCGGCCGCCGCCGCGCTCGGGGGCAGCGCTTCTCCGGCCGGGCCGGGCTCATCGAACAGGGAGATCTCGACGGGTGGCTCCGATCCGGGCTCGTACTCGCCGGGCGACTCCATAGCGGCGGCCGGCTCCTCGTCTGCCGTCTGGTCCTCCACCTCGTCGCGCCCCGCTCCCGGCTGGTCGCGGTCGGCGACCGGCCACTCGGTCTCAGGAAGGTGCGCCGGAGGTGCGACCACGGCGTCCTCGTCGATGTCTGCGAACCACTGCGCCGGAATGGCGGTGCCGTCGTCCTGCCACTCGGCGGACTCCTCCAGGGCTTCGTCGGCCTCGGGCTCATCGGCCTCGACCCGGCGGCGGAACGGCCAGATGCCGCGTCGCGGCCTCTCTGCGGCCACGGCCTCTTCATCGAAGTCGTCGTCGGCCTCCTGGCCGTCGTCTGTCACATCGTCGACACCGGGAAGGTCGGCTCCACCGATGGGCTCGGCGTGCATCGGTGGAGACTCTGCCGCCGCGGTGGGTATACCGGCGAAGTCCTCCCACTCGGAGAGATCGTCGGCGGGCTCATCGAGTGCGCGCAGAGCGTCGAACGCCTCGGGCCCGGCCACGCCGTACTCCGACCGGGCAGCAGCCTCCTCGGGTGAAGGGTCTCCGAGGCCGTCTGCAAGGGCCGACAACGCATCGAAATCCACGGGCTCGGGATCCCCGATCTCTTCGACCTCGGCGGCGTCGATCACCTCGACCTGGTGCTGCTCGGCGCCCAGAGCATCGAGGGCGGCCGCCAGGTCGTCGGGGTTGGCAGCAGACGTGGCGTCGTCCTCGACCATCTCGCCGCCAGCCGGTTCCCCCTCGCCGGCCACCGGGATTCCATCGACCTCCTCGATCACCACCGGCACCGGCTCGTCTGCCTCGTCCGCGGAGAGGACCTCGTCCACCTCGTCCGCGGAGAGGACCTCGTCCACCTCGTCCACCTCGTCCACCTCGTCCGCGGAGAGGACCTCGTCCACCTCGTCCGCGGAGAGGACCTCGTCCACCTCGTCCGCGGAGAGGACCTCGTCCACCTCGTCCGCGGAGAGGACCTCGTCCGCCTCGTTTGCCGAGAGGGCCTCGGCGACGGCGTCGTCCTCGTCATCCTCGATCGGTGGCTCGGCGAACCCGCCTGCGACACCTTCGGCGCCGACGGTGGCGTCGCTCGCCCAAGAGGGGAGGTCGACGGTGAGGGTTGCGTCGGGATCGGGGTCCTCGTCGAGGAGCCAGGCAGGGAGGGGTCCATCCGTGCCGCCGGCGTCCGGGGTTGGCGTAGGGGGTGCAGGTGCCGCCGCCGCGCCCGGCTCCTCCTCCGGATCGTCGACCTCGAATTCGGGCGGCCCGTCGGTCTCCTCGGGTTGCTCGTCGACGGTCTCGTCGCCATCCTGCTTGCGACGAAACAGGCCGCGGCGGCCCTTCTTCGGCTTCGGTTCGCCCTCGGGGACGGTGCCCTTGCCGTCGTCGTTCCAGCCGGGATGCCACGGGTCACCCGGATGTGGCTGGAACCCGTCCTCTCCCCTGTCGCTCACGCCGCCTCCTCGCCCGCCGGTGGTCAAGAATCGCGGGGACCGGCTCGCCCTGCGATGAAGATTCGATCTTCGCCAGGTCGAAGCTTCATGGCGACCGACTTCCGCATATCGTCAGACCTCCAGCAGTTCGGCCTCTTTGTGCTCGAGCAGCTCGTCGATCCGGGACGTGTGCTGATCGGTGATCTCCTGGAGTCGATCCTCCCCGCGGTGGACATCGTCCTCGGACACGTCACCTTGGAGGGCCTCGATGTCGTCCTTGCTGTGACGACGCACGTTGCGGATGGCGACGCGGCCCTCCTCCGCCATCTGTTTCACGACCTTGATGAGCTCCTTGCGCCGCTCCTCGGTGAGCGGCGGGAAGGCAAGCCGGATCACGTTGCCGTCGTTGCTCGGGTTGAGGCCGAGACCGGAGGCCTGGATAGCCCGCTCGATCTCGCCGACGGAGCCGCGGTCGTAGGGGGCGATCACGAGAAGCTGTGGCTCAGGGACGGTCACCGACGCCAACTGTTGGAGTGGCGTCGGTGTCCCGTAATACTCGACCTGGACCCGATGCAGGATCCCGGGATTGGCGCGACCGGTGCGCACCGATCCGAACTCGCCGCGGACGTGCTCGACGGCCTGATCCATCTTTGCCTCGGCCTCGCGAAGGAGCTCGTCGATCACACCTGCCTCCTGTGTCCGGTGCGGCCCACCGCCCGATCGCCGGCACCCGGCACCCGTGACCCGTCACTAGCGAACCAGGGTCCCGATGGCTTCGCCGCGCACCGCCCGGGCCACGTTGCCCGGAACAGTGATATTGAAGACCCGAATCGGGAGATCGTTGTCCATGCACATCGTAATGGCGGTGTTGTCCATCACCCGAAGACCCTTTTCGAGGACCTCCATGTACGTGAGCTCCGGGATGAGCACCGCCTTCGGATCCACCTCCGGGTCCGCATCGAACACTCCGTCGACCCGGGTCGCCTTGAGAACGGCCTCCGCCCCGATCTCGGCGGCCCGCAGCGCCACGGTCGTGTCGGTGGTGAAGTATGGGTTGCCGGTTCCCCCGGCGAAGACCACCACGCGGCCCTTCTCCAGGTGACGGATGGCACGGAGCCGGATGTAGGGCTCGGCCACCGACGTGATCGAGATCGCCGTCTGCACCCTGGTCGGCACTCCTGCCGACTCGAGGGAGTCGCGCAATGCCAGGGCGTTGATCACCGTGGCCAGCATCCCCATGTAATCGGCGTTCGCCCGATCCATGCCTTCGGCGGCGGACGAAAGCCCGCGAAAGATGTTCCCACCCCCGACGACGATGGCGATCTCGTGCCCCTCGGCGTGCACGGTCGAGATCTCCACGGCGAGCCGTTGCACGGTCCTGGGATCGATGCCGTAGCCGGTCTCGGGATCGGCGAATGACTCACCGGACAGCTTGAGCGCCACCCGGCGTCCCACTAGTGCCCCGTCCCACGACGTTGGTGATGTTCAGGGCGAGCAAGCGGCGTCATCCGGGTGCGATCCGCCGAGGGAGTGTCGATCAGCCAGGACCTGAAATCATGTGGTGGCTTGCTAGCACGCCACCACATGATTTCCCCAGGGGCTGATCGATACTCCCTCGCACGACGAGGGCGCATTGGAAATGCGTTGAGGAGGAGGATGCACCCGGGGGCGTCGATCGCCGTCCTGAACGCGGCGAATGTCGTGGGACGGGGCACTACTCCGGTTCCTCTCCGACGGCGAGCCTCGAGATGCGTGTCACCGAGATGCTCTCCCCCATCGTGGCCACCATGTTCTGGATCAGGGCCCCGACGGTCCCCTCGAACTTGCCGGGGTTCACGAATGGCTGGTCGTAGAGGACGTTGTCCTCGTAGAAGCTGCCGATGCG
>Ga0214472_10003853_pt1 | contig 15816 bp, 17 predicted proteins | sample RVTome_6_FD_207662 | JGI IMG/M metagenome (GOLD analysis project Ga0214472, IMG submission 207662) | Soil microbial communities from uranium-contaminated site in the Upper Colorado River Basin, Wyoming, United States - RVT140D175 | ecosystem: Environmental > Terrestrial > Soil > Contaminated >...
CAATTGAAGAATTATCCCACACCTCGCTAAAAGAACCCGGATAGTTGTGGGCGGGGCCGCTCATATATCGATCGACAATTGGTTGACCTCCTATACGCATTTTTCAATGGACTTTGATAATAAAGGGCTTAGAATTCTTCAATTGCCTCAGTTTTTCCATACGGATTCCTTGGCCTGCCACAAGAGGGGCCTGCCACAAGAGGGGCCTGCCACAAGAAGGGCTTCGCGCTAGGGTGGTGCCCCCCGGGCGTAGGGACACTGCCAGGTGGCGGATCCGACTTCCGGGGGTTGCGCCGGCCACCACAACCCTGCACAATATGAGCATCGTTGCCTGAGGTAGCGGCCACTTGCCTGGGATTCGCACAATTATTGCCAATTTATCTGATCCATCACAACTGCCTACGGAATCCAATGAGGCTCAGTAGGTGGTTTACGGAGAAAGCTCACCATGAACGTTCTTGTCTCTGGATCAACGGGTCTTGTGGGCTCAGCAGTCGTTAACGCTCTGACCGCCGAGGGGCATCGCGTGACGCGCCTGGTGCGCACACAAGTCTCCCCCGGAACCGCGGCCATCGCTTGGGATCCGGCATCAAAGCGGCTGCCGGCGCCGGCGCTAGAGGGGTTGGATGCGGTGGTCCATCTGGCCGGCGAAAATATTGCAAAAGGACGTTGGAGCGCGGCCAAAAAAGCTGCCATTCGCGATAGCCGGGTACAGGGGACGCGGGTGCTATGTGAGACATTATCCCAGTTGGTCGAACCGCCCAACGTGTTGGTGAGCGCCTCGGCGATTGGCTATTACGGTAGCCGTGGCGATCGGGTGATGCGCGAGGCCAGCCACCCCGGAACGGACTTTTTAGCCGAGGTCTGCCGAGATTGGGAAGCGGCGACCAAGCCGGCGGAAGCAGGGGGGATTCGCGTGGTGCATCTACGCATTGGCGTGGTGCTGGCGTGCGAGGGGGGGGCGCTTCACAAAATGCTCACCCCATTTAAACTCGGCGTGGGCGGGGTGATGGGTCCCGGCACTCAATACGTCAGTTGGGTGGCGCTTGATGACGTGACCGGTATCGTGACGCATGCATTGACGAACGAGGCCCTCAAAGGCCCGGTGAATGCGGTGGCCCCCAATCCGGTGACCAACTACGAGTTTACCAAGACGCTGGGGCGGGTGCTCAAGCGACCCACCAAGGCTTGGATGCCCACGCCAGTGGTGAAGGTGCTGTTTGGCGAGATGGGCGATGCCTTACTGTTGTCGAGTACGCGGGTGGAACCGGCCCGGCTGCAAGCCAGTGGCTATCCCTTTCGCCAGCCGGACCTGGAGGGGGCGCTGCGGCACATTCTCGGTCGGGCGGCCTAAACGCGCGTCAATAACAAATTTCCATGCGCAGCCCCCTGGCGTCCAACGCGGGGGTTGCCGGCAGGCGTTGGGCCTGAGCCGTGGCCAGGCGGTGGCTGGTTGTGAGCAAGACACAGGCGTCGAGAAGATCGTCATGCGCGACCTGCCTGCGTGTGTACGTGCGAAGCGCACGTTGCAAAGCGGAGGGCAACGAAGCGTAGCGGGGGTTGGACGCTCGGCGAAGTGCCTTCAAGCGCTCTTCTCTTCCGGCAGTGGATTTCTTGTTGCGTTGCATGGGCGCACCGGCGAGGTACATGAACGCGAGTTCTGGATGGGCCTCGTAGACGGTGGTCTGATGGGCTGGGGTGATGAGCCCATCCACTTCTCGAATTTTGGGCAGAATACCGAAGGCTTGCCGGCTCATGCCATGCCCGCGAACGCGATCGTAATGGGTCGCTTGCAATACCGAGCGGCTGGGCGGGCTGAAGACACTACTCGATCGGCGGCGGAGCAGGCGACGGGCCAACTGATCGCAATCGCGGCCACCGGGCTCTGGGGTGTCGAGTAAGCCGATGGGCATATCGATAGCGATGATTTGCGGCGCTGGAGTCAGGCTCAGCACGGCTTCAAAACGTGGGCAAAGGATAAATCGGAGGCGGCTCAAACGGTGGCCGGCGTCTAGTAGGGCCAGGGCGACAATCCAACCGGCCGGGCATCCGTCGACGCCGGCCAGCCAACACGGCAAGATTGTCGAAGTGATGGAAGTTCCAGATGACATCACGGCACGCTAACGGTATAACTACAGCAAGCAATCAAATGCTAAACGAAACCTGCACGACACAGGAGAGGCATCTTGGAGACACCACCACTCACCGAAACCGCGTTAGTCGTTGTTGGTCACGGCGCTGTGGCCAAGGATTGCCCACGCGACCTGGTCCGGCAACTCAAAGTGTTGGAAGGCCAGCGGCAAATGACCGGCGCGTCGCCAACGCCGGAAGAACAAGCCTTGGAGGACCGCATTCGCCACTGGCCACGCACGCCGGCCAACGATCCTTACGGCGCTGGTTGTGAACAGCTCATGCACTCGCTTCGTCCCCTGCTGCCGGGGATGACTCTGAAGCTGGCGTACCTGGAATTTAGTGCACCCACGCTGCCAGAGGTGATTGAAGACCTGCGGCAGACTGGCATCATCACGGTGCTGGTCATCCCCTCCATGATGACGCCTGGGGGCATTCACTCCGAAGTGGACATTCCGCAGATCGTCGAGCAGCTACAGACGGCGTATCCGGAGATGACGTTACGCTATGCGTGGCCATTCGATTTGACGAAGATTGCTCACCTCATGGCCGATCATGTGCAGCAATTTGCGTAAGGCGATTGCCGGTCATACATGTCATTGCCCTGGCCCCACTTGCCATTCCGGATGATTATTTTTCGAAAATGCCGCAGCTGTCAATCACCATGGTGCAGGTTCCCGCTCTCCATGACTTGCCGCTGGACTCCATTCGTCGCTTTGACGTATGCGCTTGCGACATTTCATGATGTCACGTGCAAAAGGCTTTTGAGGCCAGACAACTGCCTTTTATGAAACCGCGCCGGAATGGGTTAGAGCGCGCGGCTATATCATCATGATGAATGCACCTTGACACGGAAAGGAGACGAGGCCTCATTGTAATGAACATCAAAGGACAGTATCTTATTTTATCTTTGAGATATACTATGACGGTTCTTGACATCATTCAATGTGACACATGACTCTCTTAACCATTTTATTAAACCACCGCATGCTCTGGATAAACACTTATGGAACTCTCCTTTTTCAACCTAAGATATAATCCCTTTGTCACGCCGCTCACCCCAGATCAGCTCTTTCGCAGCCGCGGCCATCTTCGGGGGATGCAGGAGATCGCCTACGGCATTGAAGGACGCAAAGGCATCATCGCCTTGCTGGCGCAGCGCGGCATGGGCAAAACCACATTGGCCCGTGCCTACCTGGATCAACGCCGGCAACGCAATATTCAGACCATTCGGCTAACCGGTAGATCCATCACCTTTGCCACGATCCTCAAGCACCTGTGTGCGCAGGGTAACATACCGGCGGATGGCGAGTTTGAGACCACCCTGCGCGTCTTGCGCACCGCCCTGAGACGAGCCGCTGACGTGGGACGCCGGGTAGTTCTGCTCATCGATGAAGCCGAGAGTCTGCCTGCGAAAACGCTTGAAGCTCTCTTCGTGTTGTCAGATATGGAGGACTGGTCGGGTAAGTTGCTCACCATCATCCTCATCGGTGAGCCGGTCTTGGATCAGCGCCTGCAACAGGCCTATTCGCAAACACTTCGCGTTGAAAAACACCACCGCATTCGCATTGAACCTCTACGGCGGCAAGAGAGCATCGCCTATGTCCAACACCGCATCGCCCAGGCCAGCGCAGACGAAGAGCCCATGTTTATGCCAAGGGCGCTGCGCCGGGTAGCGCGTTATGCGCGGGGCAATCCAGGGTTGCTGAACTACGTCTGTCATGAGGCGTTGAGGGCGGCGATGATTGCCCAGCAAAAGCCTATTACCGAGCCGATTGTCCGAGCTGTTGTGAACGATCTGGAGGGCCGTCAACCGCTCACGCGGTGGCGTTGGGGCGTGGCCGTGTTGGCCGGTGTACTGGTGCTTGCCGGTGTCTCAATGGGCTCGCCCCGTCTTGGGCGGCTGTGGCCTCAACTGCAGTTGACCTCGATGGTCACGGGCCTGGTCAGCAAGGTGAAGGCGCTGCCTTCGGTGGTGACCTGGGAAGACACCCCTCGGGGTTCGGAAACACCGGCCGCAGCGGATGCGCCGGATGCAGCCGTCGCCGTGGATGCCCAGCCCGTTCCAGCCTTGGATCGCGAGTCTCAGAATCCCTCACACTCGCCGGTGGCATCGATGACCGCACCGGAAACGTTAGCAAATCTACCGGAGCCGGAGCCCAAAGCGACGCTTATCGCGCAGGCATCCCTGTTGTGTTTGACCAGGCGCCCCCCCGGCAATCATGCACGAGACATCATTCTCGTCGACTACCATGGCAAGGTACAACAGCGTTTGGTAGCGGATGGTGCTTTGAATCTGGCACCCATTCTATCGCCGGATCAGCGCCATTTGGCGTATACGTCTTACCGGGAGGGGACGCCCTCGATTTATCTGCGCGACTTAAAAAATGCCAAAGACGAGCGCCTCACCTCGCGTCCCGGCATTGCCCTACCCGGCGCCTGGTCGCCGGATGGGCGGTACTTGGCCCTGAGCAAAAGTGAAAACGGCAACAGCGACATTTTTCTGTACGACCTCAAACGGCGTCATATGCGGCGGCTGACCACCCACAGCGGCATTGACATCTCACCGAGCTTTGCCCCGGACAGTCAGCGTTTGGTATTTACCTCAAGCCGCAGTGGCTCATCGCAAATCTATCTGACCGATGTCAATGGGCGCACCCCGCAACGCCTTACGGAGGAGAGTCAATACAATGCCGCCCCGGTGTGGTCGCCACGGGGCAACTGGATCGCGTTTATTGGCCGTTCACCGGAACAAACCTTGGAACTTTACGTCATCAGGGATGATGGCACGGAGCTGCGGCGGGTCACCATCGGTGGCAGCACCACCGAAGACTCACCCACCTGGTCGCCGGATGGCCGAGCGATCCTGTATACCCGCGTCCACGACGACATCCGCCAGCGGCGTATCGTCGACCTCGAAGGCCACCACGACCGGGAGTTGCCCGGCCATGGGCAGATGTGTTATTCGCCGCAATGGGTGGCGCAGTTATCCCATTAAGATCAGCCAGGAAGACGGGTGCGGGGCGCCGTGCCCCGCACCCGTGACGTGCTTCCATCTTCGCTTTTTTGTCGACCCCAAAATCGTCTATCAGTCTTGACGAATGCAGGCTTAAAATGCTATAAGCAAGGATGAACTAACTTGTAGCAGTTCCCAATCCGTGATGAGGCGTTGGAACGAGAAGTGGCAGTTGGCCCACACGTGACTCATGAGACGGGTTCAGGATGTGGATATGAGCGGGTCTCGGCACAGAGGCGTCAGGTGCACGCCGGTACCGAGGCGGTGAGAGGCCCCTGTGCTGGCGGTCATAGAATCGCAGCCAAAGGAGGGAACGATGGACGAAAAAACGTACGATCGCAGAACGGATGATGTGGGCAATATTATTGGTATGGAGCACGTCAACGTCCTCGTGCCAGACCAGCAAATGGCCACGGATTTTTATGCTGGAGGCTTAGGCTTTACCCGTGATCCCTATATGATGGTCGACACGGACAACATGTGGATCAATGTGGGTGAGCAGCAGTTTCATCTTCCGACGCGGGGCACCCAGGTGCTGCGCGGCCATGTCGGCTTGGTGGTACCGGATCTCGAAGGGGTCAAACAGCGCCTGACCCACCTGGCGGAGAGCGGCAAGCTTGAAGGCACGTCTTTTACGTGTAGCGTCAACAACGGCTATGTGTCCGCGACTTGCCCCTGGGGCAATCAGTACCGCATTTACCAAGCCGGGGAATTCGGTGAAATGACCCTGGGCATTCCGTACGTCGAGTTTCACGTCGAGCCCGGCACCGCGGCCGGCATCGGTCAGTTTTACATGGAAGTGATGAAGGCGCCCTACACCCTAACCCAGGACGTCAATGGCGGTGTGGCCCGCGTTAAGGTGGGTCGGGATCAAGACCTGGTCTTCCGCGAAACCAGGGAGCCCCTACCGGACTACGATGGCCATCACATTGCCGTTTACGTGGCGAACTTTTCCGGCCCCCACAAATTCCTCTGTGAGCGTGGTCTGATCACGCAGGAAAGCGATCAGCATCAGTATCGCTTCGAGGACATTGTGCACCCGGAGACCGGCAAGTTCCTGTTCAAGATTGAACACGAAGTCCGCAGCTTGTTCCATCCCATGTACGGGCGTGAGATCGTCAACCGCAATCCGTCCCAGAATCTCCGCTCCTACTCCCGTGGGGGCGATACCTTGGTGGTGGCGTAGCGGCAATTTGATATGATTTATTTGGCCCGGCTGTGGCCGGGCCGTCACGTGGATACGGAGCACGTTTCATGGCTGAGCAGGTGCATAAGAGTGACGTTGCAGGCACCACCTGGGACCCCAATCAATACCTGAAATTCGCCGATCATCGCCTGCGGCCGGCGCTCGAACTGCTCAACCGGGTGCCTCTGGAAACGCCTGGCGTCATCTATGATTTGGGCTGTGGCGCGGGCAATATCACCCGCCTGGTCGCAGACCGCTGGCCAGCCGCCACGGTGTACGGCATGGACAATTCATCGGAGATGCTGGAAAAGGCGGCAGCGGTGCCGTCTGACATACGCTGGGTGGAAGGCGATGTCATGACCTGGACGCCGCCCGAAGCCCCTGGTCTCATTTATTCCAACGCGGCGTTGCAATGGGTGGATGGCCATGACGCCTTATTTCCCCGTCTGATCGGCTTGCTGCCGGCCGGCGCCTGCCTGGCGGTGCAAATGCCGTTGAGCTGGGGGATGGTGTCCCATCGCCTCATGCGCGACACCCTGGCGGATGGCGGTCCCGGCGGCACCCCCATTGGGTCGGAGCCACTGCGGGTGGCCATGGCCAGAAAGTGGGTAGAAGACGCGGACGTCTACTATGATTGGCTGGCGGGTCGCGTGAGTCATCTGGATATTTGGGAAACGGAGTACGTCCAGGTCTTGCAAGGTGAAGACCCGGTGCTCGAATGGGTCACATCGACCGGTTTGCGCCCCATTCTCAATGGTCTTGATGACGCCGACCGCGAGGTCTTTCTCAACACCTATCGCCAACGCTTGCGCACGGCTTACCCCATGCGTGCCGATGGCCGCACTCTCTATCCCTTCCGGCGCTTGTTTATTGTCGCGGTGGTTTGATCGCTGCGCTTCACGTCCTTCGCGGCTCTATGTCCTATCTGTGCTTCCTGTATAAAGCCGAGCCAGACTCGAGCGGATGTCATCGACAAACAACTTGAGAAGCTCGGTTACAAAATCGACGATGTCAAGATCGTCATCACGTCGCACTCCCATTTGGATCACATCGGCAATATCGAAATGCTCCCGAAAGCCATTCATGTCATTCAGAAAAAAGAACTCTATCAGGCATGGTGGCCGGAAAATTTCCAGCGGGGCGGTGCCCATGTGATGGCCGATTATGACGACGCCCGCGATTTCAATTATCTGGAACTCGATGGCGATTACGACCTGTTCGGCGACGGCAGTGTGGTGGTGCTCAGCACCCCCGGCCATACGTTGGGCCACCAGTCGATCAAAGTTCAACTGCCCGAGACCGATACGGTGATCTTGTCTCAGGACGCCATCTAGATGGAAGAAAATCTGGAGGGCCATCCGGCGGGCCTCAACTACCGCGTTCTGGATTACTATATTGCCCTGCTTCTGGCCCTGGCGTTTGGCGACGACCAGGCACCGACGCCGCTGCCCGTGTCGGAGGGGAAGGGCTGAGCGAATTTTAGTGTAGGCTCAGCTTCAAAAGCCTATATTATGGGAGAGAGAAAATCATGGTGACATGAGAGACAACAACGAGACTGCGGAGAAAATACATGAACCCGATCAAGGCAATTGACATTAAAGCGGCACTGGCCGGCCTGACCTTCCTACACGGGCGCGGCAGTGACACGACGGAAGCGGAAAAAAGTGCCGCCTTCACTACCTTGACTCAGTACCGTGACGGCGCCATCTTTACGGGCGGCTTTTCCGGTATCAGCCAATGGGAGCGCCATGAGCAAGGTGAGGAAATCGTGCACGTTCTCGATGGTGCCACCAAGCTAACCATCATGACCGACGACGCTCCCCAAGCTTTTGAGATGCAGGCGGGCATGCTCGTCGTGGTACCGCAGGGGTGCTGGCACCAGTTCCACTCCCCGGACGGAGTCACGATCATGACAATCACGCCACAGCCCACGGAGCACATCCGCGCCGATGACCCGAGAAGCATTGAGTTATCGGCCCGGCTCTAGCAAGAGGCATGATCGTCGAGGGCCCTTAGCCGCTTGCGACGTAGGCAGGAGGGTTTAGGAGGACACCACATGGCAGGAAATTTAGAAGGCAAAGTCGCCCTCATCACCGGCGGCGCCTCGGGTATCGGCAGGGCCACTGCCCTCACCTTTGCGAGAGAACGCGCCAAGCTGATCATCGCGGACATGAATGAAGAGGGGGCGCAACAAACCGCACACATGATTACGGAAAATGGCGGCGAAGCGACCGCCTTATGGGTAGATGTGACGCGTGCGGCAGAAGTCGAAGCGATGATTTCCAAAGCGGTGGCCACCTACGGTCGACTCGATTGCGCGCACAATAATGCGGGAATTTTGGGCACCCCGTTTATCCGTCTGACCGAGTGCGCGGAGGATGATTGGGACCGGATCATCGACGTCAACATGAAAGGGGTCTGGTTGTGCATGAAGTACGAGCTCCCGCAAATGATGCAACAGGGCTATGGCGCCATCGTGAATACCGCCTCGGCCGCCGGTCTCGTGGGATCGGCGGCGTTCCCGATCTATGACGCGAGCAAACACGGTGTGGTGGGGCTCACCAAATCGGCCGCACTGCAATACGCCAAGCGGGGCATCCGCATCAATGCGGTGTGCCCTGGGGTCATTCAGACCCCGATGGTAGATCAGGGCATCGCGGTGAACCCACGCTTCGAGCAGGGGGCGATCGCCACCAATCCGAGTGGCCGTCTCGGCCACCCCGAAGAGGTGGCTGAGGCCGTGGTGTGGCTTTGCTCCGATGCGGCATCGTTCGTGACCGGACACGCCATGAGCGTAGATGGCGGCTTGCTGGCCCAGTGAGCTACGGTCTTTCATGCCTTGAGAACATCAGCGATTCGTGCTAGGATGTGATCAATTGGATCAGATTGGGAAGGATTGGGAAGCAGTACTTCGTGGACCTCAAAACGCCACCTCAAACACACAGTCACCTTCGCGAAAGGGACAACTAAGGTGTGGCCGTTTGGGCTTCGCGAAAACCCAATTCTTCTCAGTCGCCCGGCCACGATGCGGCTCTCGCCGACATCGTCTCATCGACAAGCGTCAAGATCATCAGGGCGCGTCAACCCATCTGTCCCAGAGTCTGAAGATGAGCCTTGCAGACAAGATCGCTATTCTTGAAGTGATTGCCCGGTATTCGTATACCTATGATGGAAGAGATGCGGACGGGTTCGCCCACCTGTTCACGGCAGACGGGATTTTTGAAGTTGTGTACGCAGGCGGCAATCCTCCTGAACTCAGGCTCGAATCACGCGATGCGATTTATGCATGGGCCTCACAGCGGCACCAAAAAGTGGTGAAAGACATCCATGATCGCCACTTCCAATCCGGTACGCTCTTCGATGTCCTCACTGGCGAGCACGCCCAGACCCGCACGATGGTCCTCATCACCCACCAAGGCGCAGAGGATCCAGTCCCTCGGCCGGTACTTTCCGGCGTCTATCACGATCGCTGGCTGAAGACCCGAACCGGGTGGCAAATGGCCCAGCGCACCCTCCATCACGATCACCAGAGGCCCTATCTCTCCTCGTAAACAAGTATGCGCAAACGACACAAAACAGGCGAAATTTCAGGGAAGTGTCTTTCCATCATTGAGAAGCCCGGCAATTCATGATACAATTGCTCATGTCTACTTCTCACACGTCGTAGGTCTTCCGTATCGGGGCGTGGCGCAGCTTGGTAGCGCGTCTGTTTTGGGAGCAGAAGGCCCCCGGTTCAAATCCGGGCGCCCCGATTGCCAGCTCTGTTTTCATCCTTCCTTCCCAGCGTATCTTCGGTCATCGCTGACCCACTATCGGTCTCACACGACCCAATCCCGCTCGCAATCCATTTCGATAAAGCAATATTTTTCAATAGTTTAAATTTTGGCACAGCTCTTGCCTTGGCAATCCTTCAACCATATTCGTCCATGTTGCTCGCCATTCAGGCCAGCGTGGATATACAGGCAAAAAGGAAAGAGCTGTGTACCGAGTGAAAACCATTATTTTATTCGTTTATGTCCTCTTGATGTGCGCCTTTGGGGTGAGTGCCGAACCCGCCAAGCCCAGCGCCCCAACACCGGGCCTGCCCATGCTTCTAACCACGGTTGGGCAAACCCAGGTCATTCTGCACGACATGCAACCCGCAGCGCATCGCTTGGTCCTCGAAATCCGCCACCCGGAGGTGACCTCCATGCCGTCGAAAAGCGCGCTGCACCTGACGTTTGACACCCAGGTCGAGGAGGTGAGCAAGCCGAGTACGCCCATGCCATTGCTGATCGAAACCGCAGTTGTCGAGCAGCAAATTTCCCTGTTTCTAGCTCGCGACCCGTTTGCCTTTCCGCAACCCTGGTCCTACCTCATGATCATCGCCTTCGACCGGATGCCGCAAACCGGCTCTGTCACCCTGGGAGCGCTGCCGCCACAGCACGTGACGTACCCCTCACCAGCATCGAATGTGAAAACGCTGCCGGGAATATAGGCCTCACCTGTAATGCGGCTGCCGCTTTTCGCGAAACGCCGACACCCCCTCTTGGAAATGGGGGCTGGCGCGAACGCGGTCGCCGAGTTCCTGATCGAGAGCCTCGCGAGACAGGGCGTGCTCGGCGATGGTACTGCTGATTTGGTGCTTCACGGCTTGCACCGCACTGGGGCTATTCGCCGCAATCATCTCCGCCGTCTCAATCGCCCAGGGCATGAGATCTTCGGCCGGCACCACGCGATTGATCAAGCCGAGCTGCGCCGCTTCGTCGGCGGAGATGAGCCTGGCGGTCAAGAGCAATTCCATGGCATGCACATAGCCGATCTGCTGAATCAGTTTGATGGCCGCGCCGCCAAAGGGGTAAACTGACCACTTCACTTCAGGCAGTCCGAAACGCGCGTGCGGAGCGGCCGCACGGATGTCAGTGCTTAACAGTAGCTCGACGCCGCCGCCGGCGCAGACGCCGTTGACCGCAGCGATGATCGGTTTGGTATAGGTTTGATTTTTCAACAGGGCGTGATTGACCATACTCGCCATCTCGGGATCGGCGGAGAGATCGCCGCTCAGATCGGCACCGGCGCAAAAGGCACGGTCTCCCGCACCGGTCAAAATAATGCAGCGGCAGATCGACGCCTCCAACTTGTCCCACCACTCGGCCAACTCCGCCATCATCTCCCGTGGCATGGCATTGAGACGCGGCTGGTTATCAATGGTCACAATGACAATATGATCGCCATGCGCATCGACCCGAAGTTCCATCTTGTACTCGCTTCCTATTGGCCGATGGTCACCACGACCTTGCCGTGCGCCTGGCGGCTGGTGAGTAGCCGCATCGCTTCGGCACTGCGCTCCAACGGCAGTCGATGCGTCACACACGGCTTAAGTTTGCCGGCTTCAAACAGCGCCAGTAATTCCTCCACCGACTTCTGTAACTTTTCCGGCTGATACCAGCGGAAATAACGTAGTGACGAGCCCATCGCCGAGCGGTTTTTCACCAGCAGCCGGTTGGCCGGAATTTGCTGTACACCGCCGACAAACCCAATGAGCAAAATGCGTCCGCCCCAGCCCAGGGCCGACAAGGCGGCGCTGAATAACTCGCCGCCAATGGGGTCGAAACACACGTCGGCGCCCTGGTCGCCAGTCAGGGCCATGACGCGCTCAGTCAGGTTCTCCGTGCTATAATTCACCAGATCATCGGCGCCATGCGCTTGCGCCACGGCCAGCTTTTCCGCCGTGCTGGCGCCGGCGATGACCCGCGCCCCCATCGCCTTGCCGATTTCCACTGCCGTCAAGCCCACCCCACCGGCGGCCCCGAGCACCAGCAACGTTTCGCCCACTTCAACGCGGCCGAGCCAGCGCAGGGCCACGTGACTGGAGATGTAGGAAATGGGAAACGCCCCGGCTTCCTCGAAGCTCATGCGGTTCGGGATGTGATAGGTTTCGTCGGTGGTCGCGATGGCCTGCTCCGCCAGCCCACCATACGGCAAAATGGCCATCACCCGGTCGCCAGGCTGGAACTGTGTCACCCCTTCGCCGCATTGCGCCACCACCCCGGCCGTTTCTAAACCGGGGCTAAACGGAAATGGCGGCTTGGTCTGGTAGCGGCCGGCCACCATGATGGAATCCGCATAGTTGATCGACGTGACTTTGACATCGATCAGCACTTCACCCGGCCCTGGTGTCGGCGGTTCGATCTCTTCCAGAGTCAGTGACTCGGCTTCGCCCCAAGCATGGCACATCATGGCGCGCATCGTATCCCTTTCTTATTTTTGCGCTTCCAACGCCCGCAAGCGCGCTTCCAACTCGGCCAGCCGGTCGACCGCCGCCGATGGCGGCGTCGATTCGGGTGGGGCTTCAGGGGCGGCATCAGGTGGGGTCGCGGGCGCTGCCGTTCCAGTTTGCCCCTCGCCCGCCGCGCCAGGCCGGGGCGCCAAACTAAGCCCATCGAGGATCATCCGAAAACTGGGCAGAGCCTCAAGCTGATACAAATACCGCAGCGCCAACAGTGTTTTTTCTTCCGTTAAGGTATGCAGGACACAATGGCGGAACTTGGCCTCGAATTCCGGGCGCCTCGGAGGCCGTTCGGGACTGCCGCGCTCGTGTGCGACGGTTTCCGTCAACCTGCGGCCGTCGCGCAACTCAATATGCACGGTCGCAGGGGCGGCGGTGAAATCCGAGCCAGTGGTGGCACTAAGCCCATCGTCCGCTTCTAGCTCCACACGCGTCATGAGGTCTTGGACATCAGCCGCTTGCACCCGGGACGTATTAAACTGGGGCAGGCTCACCTGGCCATCGCATAGAGCCACCGCAATGGCATACTGCAGGCTGACCCGGGCCTGTTGCGGGGTTTGGGGGCGCGCATAGCGCAGGGTTTGCACATAGGTGGGATTCACCCGGCACACCACGCGCTCGACTTGTTCCGGCGTCACCCCCTGCTCGCGCAGCGCGAGTACCGCATCGATAAACCGATGCGTCGGTGCCCCATTGGCGTACAGCTTAAAATAAAGTTCCGGGCGCTCCAGGGCAAAGGACTCCCCCAACTGATGCAACACCGCCTCAGGGCGCACCTGACTCGCACCTCGGAACAAATCGAGCCAGCCCATCGGCGACTCCAGGGCCTGGGGATTGCCGGTAAATCCTTTGGCCGCGAGCATTGCGCTGAGCAAACCGCTGCGCGCCGCCCGCCCGCTGTGCATCGGCATGGTGTCCGTGCCAAAATTGCTGCGACTGCCCGCCGCCTCACTGGTGGCAATGCCAAAGGCCTGCTGCAGCTGCTCCGGGGACAAGCCCATAATCCGACCCGCGGTGGCAGTGGCGCCCAGCACCCCAGCCACGGCGGTGGTGTGCCAGCCGTGCCGGTAGTGCTCCGGGTTGATGCCCTCGGCGAGCCGGGTGGCCACTTCAAAGCCGGCCGCATAGGCGGTGAGCGCTTCGGCCCCGGTCATCTCGTGCAACTCCCCCAACACCAAGAGCACCGGCAGCAACACCGACGTCAGGTGGGCATTGCTGGGAAAATGCGTATCACTATAGAGGTACGCATCGGTCATGGTGCCGGTGAGCCAGGCGGCATCCAGCGGGCTCAGCAACAGATTGTCGCCAATGATGCGGACGGTTGGGGTCGACCCCATCTCCAGAATCAACTGGCGCACGTGATGCGCGGCGGCATGGCGCACCCCAGCCACGGCGGTGCCGCAACAATCGAACACTGCCAATTTGGCCCGGCTGCGAGCAATCGGCGGCAAGGCCTCAAAGCTTAACGTCGGCACCCAAGCGGCAAGCGTCTCGGTAATCATTGCCGACTCCTATCTCAACCCTAGCATCTCTCGGGGGGCTTGCGAACTGGATTGGACGTGGTGCTCGGTTAAGTATTGTTGCAGAGCATCTTCTTGCAAGGCACTCACAGTGTAAAACGTCAATTTGAATTGGTCCGGCCGAAACCAGCCACCTTTTTTGGTATGCCGCACCGACGCGATGCGGAACGAGGCATCCGCCGGACGGCGCCGCTCCAACGCCTCTTGAAACACCGGGTCCCGAAGGAGCTGTAGCGACCAGTCCAAGCGTATGGGCTCGCCTATTTCAGCGGCGTAACACAAATCGATCCCCGCCTCTTTGACATCCTGTTTGAACCGCACAAACTCCGCGTGCGTCAAGATGATCAAGTCCTCCGTCGTGGCGCTCATCAGCGTTTCCTTTCCTCTGCTGCCATCATACTCTCTTCCCACTCGTGCATCAGTGCTTCAAGCCGGGTAGCCAGCGCCCCCTGCTGCGACGTCAGCTCTGCCAAGCGCTGCCAAGCGGCGTTTTGTTGCTCGGTATCAATCATCCCCTGCACCACGTCGATGTCGGCCTCCACCTCGCCAATCTCCCGCTCAATCACCTCCGGCTTGCGACGCCGTGGCCCGCGCGATGTTTTTAATTTGCCACGGTCCGGCTTTGCATTCTTTTCACTGACCTTGACCGCTGCCGCTGTTGCCACCGCCTGCACCGCCGCCAGGTGCGCCTGGTAGTCGGAGTAATTTCCCGCATAGGCCTCACACCTGCCATCGCGCATATATAACAGACGGCTCACAATCCGGTCCAGGAAATAGCGGTCGTGCGACACGATCAACGCCGCGCCCGGATACTCGGCCAGCGCACGTTCCAAGGCTTCGCGGGCCGGAATATCGAGATGGTTGGTCGGCTCATCGAGAATCAACAAATTGGCGGGCGATAGCATCAATTTGGCCAGGGCCACACGGCTTTTTTCCCCGCCGCTCAGATGGCCAATGGTATTGTAGACGGCATCGCCGCTAAAGAGAAAACGAGCGAGATAATTGCGGATCTCGCCAACGGGTTTGAGCGGCTCGATCTGCCACACTTCATCCAACACCGTCGCCGCCGGGTTGAGGTCCGCCATCTCCTGGTCGTAGTAGACCGCCGTGGTATTGCGCCCGAGGCGCAGCGTGCCTTCATCCGTCGTATCCCGCTCCAGCAACAATCGCAACAGGGTACTCTTGCCCGCGCCATTTGGCCCCATCAAGCCCACCTTTTCGCTGCGGTACACCGTAAAATCGAGACCGCGCAAGACGTGGTGCGGGCCGTATGATTTGTGCACCTTGCGGCAGACAATCACCTCGTGGCTCTCGCGTTGATGCGTCTCGAACTGCAACCCCATGCGGCGCGTCTCAGCTGTTGGCGGCGCCACTCGCTCCAGCCGCTCCAGGACTTTCTGGCGGCTCTGTGCCTGCTTGGTCTTCTGCCCCGCCATGTTGCGCCGAATAAACTCTTCCTGGCGGCGAATGTCCGCTTGCTGTTGCTCGTAGGCCTTGCGCTGCTGCTCCAGACGCTCGGCTTTGACCTTCACGTAGGCCGAATAATTTCCCGCATACGGAGTCAGTTGAGACCGCTCAATCTCGACAATCCCCGCCACCGTGCGATCGAGGAAATAGCGATCGTGGGAAATCACCACCACTGCCCCTTGATAGTCGCGGATAACCCCCTCCAGCCATTCCGTGGCCACAATATCCA
>Ga0214472_10003854_pt1 | contig 15815 bp, 17 predicted proteins | sample RVTome_6_FD_207662 | JGI IMG/M metagenome (GOLD analysis project Ga0214472, IMG submission 207662) | Soil microbial communities from uranium-contaminated site in the Upper Colorado River Basin, Wyoming, United States - RVT140D175 | ecosystem: Environmental > Terrestrial > Soil > Contaminated >...
CGTGTCGCAGCACCAATACGACACCGGCTGTCATCCCCGTCTGACTGTGCCCCCAGGAGGACCGCACATGGCGAGACACCGGAAACCGTCTGAGCGCGACGCCTCCTTGGCGAGGTGCCCGACCGGGATTACCGGGCTCGACGAGATCACGGAGGGGGGCCTCCCCCGGGGCCGCCCGACCCTCGTCTGCGGCGCGGCCGGTTGCGGCAAGACCCTCCTCGCCCTGGAGTTCTTGGTCCGCGGCATCACGCAGTACCAGGAGCCCGGCGTCTTCCTCTCCTTCGAGGAGACGGCCGAGGAGCTGGCCAGTAACGTCGCCTCCCTCGGCTTCCACCTCCCGGTCCTCGTCCAGCAGGGCCAGCTCACCCTCGACTACGTCCGCGTCGAGCGGAGCGAGATCGAGGAGACGGGCGAGTACGACCTGGAGGGCCTCTTCATCCGGTTGGGAGCCGCCATCGACGGCATCAAGGCGAAGCGCGTCGTGCTCGACACCATCGAGGCGCTCTTCGCCGGTCTCCCCAACGAGGCGATCCTTCGGTCCGAACTCCGCCGCCTCTTCCGCTGGCTCAAGGACAAGCAGGTCACCGCGATCATCACCGGCGAACAGGGAGAGGGACACCTGACCCGCCACGGCCTGGAGGAGTACATCAGCGACTGCGTCATCGTCCTGGATCACCGGGTGCAAAACCAGGTAGCCACCCGGCGGCTCCGGATCGTGAAGTACCGTGGGTCCAAGCACGGGACCAACGAGTACCCCGCCCTCATCGACGAGCACGGCCTGTCGGTCCTCCCCATCAGCTCCCTGGGCCTCACCTACCCGGTCAGTACGGAGCGGATCTCCACCGGCATCCCCCGCCTGGATGCCATGCTGGGCGGCAAGGGCTACTACCGGGGAAGCAGCATCTTCGTGTCCGGCACCGCGGGCACCGGCAAGACGAGCCTCGCCACGGCCTTCCTCGACCGGGTCTGCCGCCAGGGCGGCCGGGCCCTGTACTGCTCCTTCGAGGAGTCCCCGGCCCAGATCATCCGCAACATGCGCTCCATCGGGTATGACCTGGACAAATGGCGGAAGGCCGGCCGGCTCCAGTTCCACTCCGCCCGCCCATCGCTCTACGGGCTGGAGATGCATCTCGCCTCCCTCCACAAGCTGGTCCATGAGTTCAAGCCCCTCGCGGTGGCCCTGGATCCGATCACGAACATGATGAGCATAGGGGAATCCGCCGAGGTCAAGGCGATGCTGACGCGGCTCATCGATTTCTTGAAGAACCAAGGGATCACCAGCCTCTTCACCAGCCTGACCGGGGGCGGCCACGACCTGGAACAGGGCGAGGTCGGCATCTCCTCCCTGATGGACACTTGGCTCATGGTCCGGATGCTGGAGACCAACGGGGAGCGGAACCGGCTCCTCTACGTGCTGAAGTCCCGGGGCATGGCCCACAGTAACCAGGTGCGGGAGTTCCTCCTCACCGACGGGGGGATCCAGCTCCGGGATGTCTATGTCGGCCCCGGGGCGGTCCTCACCGGCTCGGCCCGCCTGACGCAAGAGGCCCGGGACAAGGCCGACGGCCTGGCCGAGCAGGTGGGGGCCGCACGCCGGGAGCGGGAACTGGTCCAGGAGCACGCGAGCCTGAATGCGCAGGCCGCGGCGCTCCTGGCGCGGGCGGGCCGCATCAAGGAGGAGCTGCAGACGTCCCGGCAGCAGGCCCGGCGCCGGGGGGAGGCCGCCAGCGCCGACCAGGGCGCCTTGGCCCGCGCCCGCCAGGCGGACTGAGGCGTAGAAAGGATCGTCATGACGACCACCAAGATCAGCCCAAGGCCGCTCAAGACAGCGCCCGCCAAGGCCCGCCGCACCCCAACGACCTGGGACCTGCGGCTGTACGTGGCCGGGAAGACCCCCCGGGCCATTCAGGCCTTCGCGAACCTCACGCGGATCTGCGAGGAGCACCTGGCCGGTAAGTACCGGCTCGAGGTGATCGACCTCCTGAAGTCGCCCCAACTGGCCAAGGGCGACCAGATCGTGGCCGTCCCCACCCTGGTGCGGAAGCTGCCAGAACCGGTGCGCAAGATCATCGGGGACCTCTCCAACACGGAGAAGGTCCTGGTGGGCCTCGACCTGCGGCTGCGGTCCTAACCGGGGGGGCGTTCCATGCGGAAGAAACGAAAGAAAGAGGATGCCACGGCCGCCTTGGCCCGCGCGGCCAAGGCGCAGGCGAAAGCCCAGTATGTGCTCAAGCTCTACGTCGCCGGCGTGACTCCGAGGTCTTCTGGCGCCATCCGGTCGATCACGGACCTCTGCGAGACGCACCTCCAAGGGCGGTACGCGCTGGAGATCATCAACATCTACCAGCAACCTGCGCTGGCTGCAGGCGATCAGATTATCGCCGCGCCCACCCTGCTCAAGAAGCTCCCGCTCCCGCTCCGGCGACTGATCGGAGACATGGCCAACCAGGACAAGATCCTCGTCGGCCTGGATCTGAGGCCCAAGCCATGACCGGAAAGCGCAAAATCCCGACCCGCCTCGCCGCCCTCCAGGCGGAGAACCAGGAGTTGCGCCGCCGGCTCGAGGAAGCCGAGGAGACGCTCCGGGCCATCCGGGAAGGTGAGGTGGATGCCGTCGTGGTGACCGGAAGACGGGGCACACAGATCTTTTCCCTGAGCGGCGCCGAAAGTGTGTACCGCCTGATCGTCGAGACGATGCACGAGGCGAGCCTGACGGTGGCCCCCGAGGGCCTGATCCTGTGGTGCAACCCGCAGTTTGCGAATCTCCTCCAGAGCCCCGCCGGCCAGATCCTCGGGAAGCCCCTACAAACGTTCGTCAATCCGGACCAGCATCCCAGGATCGACGCCCTGCTGGGACAGATCCGCGACGTCCCGGTGCGCGAGCGCGTCGTCTTCCGGGCCGCGGACGGCACGCCCGTCCCGGCCTACGTGGATGCGAACCGATTCTTACAACCGGAGGGGACGATTATCTGCTTGGTGGTGAGCAATCTCACCGAGTTGGAATCGGCCACCGACATCGCCCGACGACTCCAACAAGAGATAGCCGAGCGCGAGCGATCCGAACACGCGTAGCGCGCGAGCGAGGAGCGGTTCCGCCCTGTGATTCCCGACAACTGTAATCATCGTCCCGGTTGATCTTTTCGACGGTCTGCATCAAGCTGCCCCGTGGTGCGAAAATAATCCTTCCGGTCTCCGTCTATCCTGAAGGGCGACCGGTATCCCGAGAGAGACGCCGCGATGACCCGTGCGGAAGAGGCCCTGCGGGCGGAATTGGAAGAGCGGCTGCGCTTCGAGGCGCTGCTCGCCGACCTCTCGGCCCGCTTCGTCCACGTGCCGGCCGACCAGGTGGACCGCCTGATTGAAGAGGCCCAGCGGCGCATTTGCCAGGCGCTGGGGCTGGACCGCAGCACCCTCTTGCAGCGTTCGGGCGAGGAGGAGGACCTGGTCATCACGCACACCTGGGCCATGCCGAGCTACGCCCCGAGTCCCGGGCTCTTTGCGGCCCGGGACTTCCCGTGGGTGCATCAGACGCTGCTCCGGGAGGGAACCGTGCGCTTCGCGACGCTGGCGGAGCTGCCCGCCGAGGCTGGGCGGGACCAGGACTCCTTCCGCAAGATCCACCAGAAGTCCGCTGTGATCTTTCCGCTGGCCGCCACCGGCCGGGTCTTCGGGGCGCTGTCCTTCGGTACCCTGTCGGCGGAGCGCGAGTGGCCGGACGGGCTGGTCCAGCGCCTGCAGCTCATGGCGGACATCTTCGCGAATGCCCTGGCCCGCCAGCAGAGCGAGCAGGCGCTCCGACGCGCGTTGGACGACGTCACGCGCCTGAAGCAGCAGCTCGAGGCCGAGAACGTGTATCTGCGCGAGGCGGCCCAGGGCCCGGTGCAAGCCGGAGACATCGTGGGCACCTCGCCGGCCTTGAAGCGCGTGTTGGCCCAGGCGGACCAGGTCGCGCCGACCGACGCCGCCGTCCTGCTGCTGGGGGAGACCGGCACCGGGAAGGGGGTGCTCGCCCAGTTCATCCATCGCCGGAGCAAGCGCCGGGACCGGACGATGGTGACGCTCAACTGCGCGGCGCTCCCCCCGACCTTGATCGAGGCCGAGCTGTTCGGGCGGGAAAAGGGCGCCTACACCGGGGCCCTGACCCGCCAGGCCGGGCGATTCGAGCTGGCGCACGGCTCGACCATCTTCCTCGACGAGAGCGCAGAGCTGCCGCTGGAGCTGCAGGTCAAGCTGCTCCGGGTCCTGGAGGACGGGTCGCTGGAGCGGATCGGCGGCACGAAGACGCTCACGGTGGACGTGCGGGTGATCGCCGCGACCAACCGCGACCTCTCGAAGCGGGTGGCCCAGGGGGCGTTCCGCGAGGACCTCTACTACCGGCTGAATGTCTTCCCGATCGCCGTGCCGCCGCTCCGGGAGCGCCGCGAGGACATCCCGTTGCTCGTGTGGACCTTCGCCAAGCACTTCGGCCAGGCGCTCGACAAGCCCGTGGAGCGCATTCCGCAGGCGACGATGGAGGCGCTCCAGCGCTACCCGTGGCCGGGCAACATCCGGGAGCTGCGGAACGTGATCGAGCGCGCGGTCATCCTCAGCGAAGGTTCGACCCTCCGGGTGCCGGTGGGGGCCGCCGCCGCCCCGGGCCTCGACGCGCCGCCGACCCTCGCCGGCGCCGAGCGCACGCAGATCCTGGCCGCGCTGGAGCAGACCGGCTGGCGCATCCGCGGCCCGAATGGCGCCGCCACGCTGCTCGGTCTCAAGCCCACCACCCTGGAGTCCCGCATCAAGAAGCTCGGCCTTCAGCGCCTCCGCTGAGCGCCCTCCCCCTCCGACCAGTCGGAGTCCCTCCGATATCTTGGGCGTTTCCCGCCGGTCCATCTCCTGAGATCCCACCGCCGCATCCCATCCAACCACTCAATTAGACCGGACTGATGCCCCTTCGGCCACCCGGCGAGCGGGCTGGATCTGGCTTTGCATACCCCATGCAGCACAGGGGTACGCGGAGCAGGGGGAATCAGGCCGGGCGAGGGCACGCCGCACGAGCCCGGGAGACGGGGCACCATCCGTCCACTACCACAGAGGACCGTCAACACGCGGATGGCTGGGTGCCATTTTGAAGGGAGGGATGTCACACGCGCTCGATCGTTTACATCGTCGGCACGGTCGTCATCATTGTCTTCGTGCTGAGGATGATGGGCGTCTATTAGGGAGTGGGCCGGCCCAGAGGGTCCCCGATCCCCAAGCGTGGACGATCCGAGTCGGGCCACGGCGAGGACGGCGGAGGCTCGCGGAGAACGGACAGCCGCCAGGTTCCTCCGAGAGGAGCACCGCGGAGAAAGCGGAGGGGCCGGACGGGGCCTCAGGGATCGCCGGGGCACGAGGGTGTCGCTGGCCCGGACGTTGTTCGGCACGGCGGGCGAAGGGCAGCCCGGGCGTTGGGTTTCTCATTCACCAAGGGGTGTCGAAAGGAGACACACACATGGCACGGGTAACGATGATTGCGGTGTTGGTGCTGAGTCTGGGGATGCTCGCGGCCCCCGGCCTCGCCGCCCAGGGGACGGCCAGCGGCACGATGTCCTCCGCCGAGCGCACGGTCAAGGATGCCGGCACGACTGCCAAAGGCGAGGTCACGGACTCCTGGCTCACCCTCAAGACCAAGCTGGCCTTGCTGGGCGACGAACGGGTCAGCAGTAACGACGTGAGCGTGAAGACCGTGAAGGGCGTGATCACGCTCCACGGGAAGGTGGCCAGTGCGGCCGAGCAGAAGGCCGCCGAGGAAATCGCCCTCAATATTGAGGGTCAGAAGAAGGTGGTCAACCAATTGACGGTGGTGCCGACGGCGCAGCGGGAGATGGTCGATCGGCAGGACGACCAGATCGTGACGGACGTCAAGAAGGCGATCACTAAGGATGCGTCCCTGAAGAAGGCCGACATCGATGTGCGCGCGGAGAAGGGGATCGTCACCCTGACGGGGAAGGCGCCGTCCCTCGCGACGAGCGTGCGCGCGTCCGAGGTGGCCCGCCGGGTTCCCGGCGTGCGCGCCGTGCGGAACGAGCTTGCGTTGTAGCGCATGGGAGAATGACACCTGTGGCACCGGCCTCCGCCGTCCACCCGGACGGCGGAGCGCCGCCTGATCCCCGGCTCGTGCCGCCGTACCATCGTCGTGTGTGTTACTGGTCCTCTTCCGCCGAAGGCGGCTCGGGTCCGAGGTGGTACCTCCGAAAGTCGTTGGCCGGTGACGAATGCTTCTCAAGGAAGGCTCACCACGAATGCCGATGAGCGGCGCCGCCGTCCGGGCTCGACGGGCGGCGAACCCCCCGGGGCGCCGTTTGAGGACGAGTGCAGCCTTCCGCAAGAGAGCGCTCGGTGTGGTCGGTCTCTTCGTGGCGGTCGCCTTGGGCCTGGTCGGGGCCTGGTGGTCCTATCCGCTGCTGGACCTTCGCAAAGAGCATCTTCCGACAGTCCGCCTCTACGCCGGAAGCGCAGAAATCGCGGCCCTTCAGGGAACCGCTCGGCACTCTCAGATCTGGATCCCCCTGGGCGAGATTCCGCAGCCAGTCGTAGATGCCATCCTGGTGGCGGAGGACCGGCGTTTCTTTCACCATCCGGGGATCGACGTGCGCGCCGTCCTGCGCGCTGCCGTGACGAACCTGCGGCGAGGCGGCGTCCGCCAGGGGGGGAGCACGATCACGCAGCAGCTCGCCCGGATGCTCTTTTTCAGCAACGAACGGACATGGGGGCGAAAGCTCCGGGAGTCCGGCGCCGCCCTCATGCTCGAGACCCAGTACTCCAAGCGCCAGATTCTGGAAGTCTATCTGAATGCCGTGTATATGGGGCATGACGGGGATGTCGCCATCCATGGCGTCGGAGCAGCTTCTCGACACTTCCTGGGCAAAGACCTGGCGAAGGTGCGCCTCGACGAAGCCGCCTTGCTGGCCGCGGCGATTCAAGCCCCCAACCGGACCTTCCTCGGCCACTTCCCTCGCGCCGTCCAGGCGCGACGCAACAGGATCCTGCAGGCCATGCGGGACTTTGACACGGCCAGCGAGACCGCCGTTCGCGAGGCGGCGGTCAGCCCGCTCCCCCGCCGGCCGGCCGGCAGCGCAGGTCAGGCAGGCTACTTCGTCGACCTGGCCCGCGAAGAGATCGCCCGCCGGGTGTCGCTCCCGGCATCGGGCGAGGTCCGCATCGCCACCACCCTGGATCCCGTGCTCCAGCGTGCCGCCGAACGCGCGCTCCGGGAGGGTCTAGAACGGATCGAACGAGCGCAGCCTGGCCTCGAGCGGGGGCGTCTGCAGGCCGCCCTCGTGGCCATCCAGCCGGCCTCCGGAGCGATCCGCGCCTTGGTGGGCGGCCGGGGGTACCGCGAGAGTCCAATAAACCGCGCGACGCGGGCCGCTCGCCAGCCCGGTTCGCTCTTCAAGCCTATTGTGTATCTGGCGGCCTTCGAGGCTGAGCGGGCGGGTCGTGGCGCGCGCCTCACGCCGGCCTCGCTGGTTCTCGATGATCCGATCGCGATTCCGGTCGGCTCCAGTACCTGGTTGCCGCAGAACTTCGACCATCGATTCCGCGGATCGGTGACGGTCCGCACCGCGCTCGAGGCATCGCTCAACGTCCCGGCGGTCCGCGTGGCGCAGGACGTGGGCCTCGAGGAAGTGGTGCAGATGGCCCAAGCCCTCGGGATCGCGCGACCCCTGGCTGCGGTGCCCTCCCTGGCCCTGGGAACCTCAGAGGTGACGCTGCTCCAAATCACCGCGGCGTATGCCACCCTGGCCAATGGAGGTGTTCGGGCCGTTCCCACCACGCTGGCCGCCGAGTCGGCCCCCCAGGGGGCGCAGGCCGTTGAGCCGATCCCCCCGCCGGTGCGCGTGGTCTCCGCGGAGTCGGCTTTTCTGATTAGCCACTTGCTCCGCGGGGTGATGCGCTATGGCACGGGCCGCGCCAGCGCGCGCTGGGGGCTCAGTGACGTCTCGGCAGGAAAAACGGGGACCACGGACAGCCTGCGGGACGCCTGGTTCGTTGGCTATACGCCGGACCTGGCGGTGGGGGTGTGGGTGGGCCTGGACGATGCCAGCCCCGTGGGCCTCACGGGCGCCCAGGCTGCGCTGCCGATCTGGGCCGCTGTGATGCAGGCCGCCGTGCGGCGGTCGCCCCCCGGGAAGTTCACGCCGCCCCCCGGCATCCTGATGGCTTCGGTGGATTCCGCCACAGGGCGAGTGGCCTCCGTCGGGTGCGGCGGCGGGCCGATGATCGAAGAGGCGTTCCGGGCCGGGAGCGAGCCCGCAGTCTCCGATTGTGACGGATCACCCGAGGGAGGCCCCGCGGAATCTGTTGCCGGGGGGTTTCAGGGCCTGTTCCCCTGAGCGCCCCGGGGGGGGCCGAAGGTATACGCCGGGTCAAAGGCGCGGGCCAGAAGTCGACAAGACTCTCATCGTCACATAGATGGGTTCGCGCGCGAGGTGTGCGACCGCCCAGGCTCCGGTCGCCGGAGGCCGCAGTCGCACTCGATGGCGTGACTGCGCAGAAGACGCGCCTCGCAACACCAAGCGCACACCCCGCAAGCAAAGGGTTCCGGATGCGCCGATCGTGCGCGTTCCCGCCTTTCGTGGCGCTCGCGGTTGTAACACTCGTGACGACTGCCTGCATGCGGTTTGCCGCGAACTATCCGACAGCCCACCTGGCTTCCCACCGGCCCGACCTGCCCGTCCCGACCGGCTACGAGTACCGGAAAACGGCTTCCCCTGCAACCCTGGAGCGTCAGAGCATCTCTGCCGACGGGCAGCACGAGACCTACGCCCTCACGCTGCCTTCGGTGGGAGACAACGGACAAAGGCAGCTTCTCGTCACCGCGCAGTACCTGAAGGCGAAGACGCCGGGCAAGAAGAAGCTGGTCATCGTGGTCCCGATCTACGGGAGTATCACTTTCGCATCCAAAATGATGGCGAGGCAGTTGGTCGAATGGCAGAAGCAAGACACGAATGTGCTCTTGATTCAGGATGCAAACGAAATCTTTGACGGAGATATCGAGCGAGCCCCGATCATGATTACGGAAGCAGAGCTGCTCCAGGGAGTGGAGCGGTGCGTGACACGCTTCCGACACGTCGTGATCGCCATCCGGCGGTTGATCGACTGGGCGGAAACGGTGGATGAGATCGACGCGGCGCGCATCGGGGTTGTCGGCTTCTCGATCGGGGCCTCCGTCGCCAACGTCGCGATGGGGGTCGATGCGCGGATCGCGGCCGGAGCCTTCGTGCTTCCCTCAACGAAGCTGCACGAGATCTTTGCCTACGGCCGCGTGCCCCGCTGGCAAGAGTCGATCGATCGGGTCCGCGCGAACTTGAAGCTCACTCCCGGCGAGCTCGCGCGGAAAGTCGAGCCGATCCTCCGGTCCATCGACCCGATTTACTTCTCGAAATCCATCGACCCGACCAGGGTGCTGCTCATCGAGGCGGCGCAGGACCGTTTCGTGCCCGCACAGGCGCGGAAACTCCACTGGGAGGCCCTCGGGAGACCCCGGCTTATCCGCATCGATTACGACCATAAGGCCGCCCTCCTGCTGTCGATGACCTTCCTCAGCCGAAACTTCGAGGGCGAGGATGGGCCTGGGGGGGCGGACCGTGCGGGGGGCAGGCGGCGAAACATCCGCCTGACCCTGGAGGAGCTCACGGCCGTCCGCTCGCGGGTGGAGGGGACGGCAATTGTTCGGACCTCGCATTGCAGCCCGGCCGTCGCCGCCCTGCTGAAGAAGCTCGATATCCGGCCCCGGTCGCGACCAGCGCCGCATGGCGATTCGCTGAAGAGGAGGATCCAACGATGCTCTACGTGACGGACACACCCAAGGATGTGGAGACCGCCGCACGGGATCTGGAACAGGCGGTGAAGCGGAACAGGTTCGGCGTCTTGCACGTGCACGACCTCCAGAAAACGCTCAAGGAAAAGGGCGTGGACTTTCCGAATGCCTGTAAGATCCTGGAGGTGTGCAACCCGCAGCGGGCCGTCCAGGTGCTGACGGGGAACATGGGGATGAACCTGGCCCTGCCCTGCCGGATCTCCGTCTATCAGGAGGAGGGGAAGACCAAGATCGGTATGATTCGGCCGACCGCCCTCCTGGCGCTTTTCCCCGGGGGCTCTGCCCTCAAGGCGGTGGCGGAGGACGTGGAGCGGGAGACGATGCGGATGATTGACGAGGCGCGCTAGTAGCTCTGGCCACGCTTTGCTTCCCGCCCCCCCGGGGGTCGACGGTCTGTCAGTTGGAGCGCGGGACGCGCACCATCGAGAGCGGCCAGGAGGTGCCTGATCTGAGGCGTGGAGCGCGCACACCGCACGCGGCGAGGTGCGGCGTGCGCGGACTTGTGAGCAGTCAGAAAGGATGGAAAGGAAAAATACATGACCTTCTTTTCGAAAGGAGCCGCCCATGAGAAGCAAGAGTTGGCTCGCTGGCTGTGGGATCATGCCCATGCACCACATGCGCGTGCGACGGTTGGCGACGTTCTGTACATTCGCGCTCGCGGGTTTTTTCCTGGCATCACCTGCGTCGGACGTCTGGGCGGCTGCATCCGATGACGCCTTTGTCGCAGGATATGCGACCGCCGTGCTGGAGCGGGAATTCAATGTGCGTGCCCCGTCCCTGCGCGTAAAGGAGGGCGTCATCACCGTGACGGCGGAGGACCTCGCCGGCGCCGATCGCGAAGAGGTTCTGCGCAGGCTCTCGGGCATCCGGGGTGTCCGCCGGGTGGCGGTCCTGGGCGCCGACCCGGCGTCAACGGACCCGGCCGCCACAATCGCCCTGCAACCCCCGCCCGCCGATCGGGGCCCGGGCAACGTCGGGCCCACGTCGGACCCCTTGCCGGTCGGCTGGCTTCCTGAGGGCCACGTCTTCAGCCCACTCCTCGCCGATCCCCGCTGGCCCCATTTTTCTGCCAGCTACCAGTATTACCCGAACGACAAGAACCTCAGAAGCGTTGGCGCACTCAGCTTCGGGGAAACCATTCCCCTCTACAGGACGGCCTCGCCGGTGATGGGACAGGTGGAGCTGGGCCTCCAGGCAGGGGTGTTTGCGATTTTCGATCTGGAGGCCAAGTCGAAGGATCTCGTCAATGCCGACTATTTTGTGGCCGCCCTGGCCGCCTATCGGACGGGGAATGTCTCGGCGCTGGCGCGCCTCTTTCACCAGAGCTCGCACCTGGGGGACGAGTTTCTTTTGCGGACCCGGGTCGAGCGCGTCAACCTGAGCTACGAGGGCGTGGATCTCAAATTGTCGTACGATTTTCCTTTTGGGTTCCGCCTGTACGGAGGCGGCAGGGTGCTGTTCGATCAAGAGCCGTCAGACCTGAAGCCGTGGGCCACCCAAGCGGGCGTGGAGTTCAGGAGCCCACAGACTTTCTGGGGGGATCGGATCAGACCGGTGGCCGCCCTCGATGTTCAGAACCACCAGGAGAATGCGTGGCACACAGATGTATCTGCGCGAGCCGGCATGCAGTTCGAAAACCTTCGAGTGCTAGGCCGGAACCTCCAGTTGCTGGTGCACTACTTCAATGGGTATTCCCCCAATGGCCAATTCTACAAGCAGAAGATCGAGTACATCGGCCTCGGGGTGCATTTCCATTTCTGAACAAGTGGAAGCGGGCGCGCGGTCATCCTCAGCGAGGGTTCGACCCTTCGGGTTCCGGTGGGCTCGGCTGCCACACCGGCCCTCGGCGCGCCGCCGACTCTCGCCGGCGCCGAGCGCGCAGATCGTGGGCGCCTTGGAGCAGACCGGTTGGTACATCCGCGGCCCGGCCGGGGCCGCCAATCTGCTCGGTCTGAAGCCCACCACCCTCGAGTCGCGCATCAAGAAGCTCGGGCTCCAGCGCCCTCGCTGAGCGCCACGCGACATCCGATATATTGGAGACCTCTCCGAGATCTCGGGCGTTTCCCGCCTGTATCTCCCCGAGTTTCCACGGCCGCTTTCCATTCAACCACTCGATTAGACCGGACTGATGCCCCTTCGGCCGCCTGGAGAGCAGGGTGGATCTGGCTTTGCATAATCTATCCAAACGAGGGGTGCGCAGGGCTGGGCTCCGCGACTCTAGCATCCACCCTTGCCCTGGCCCTCTCTCGAGGAGAAGCTCAGGCCGGTGCCGACTGAGATGAGCTGGGCCGAAAGCATCGGGCTGTGGGAAGTACCGACACGTGGACACGGAGCACGTGCTCGCAGGGTGCAGAGGCACACGGTTGTCGTAGTCGGCCCCTCCCGCGAGACCGGGCGAGGCTGGAATTTCACGAAGGAAGAGGTCGAAAATGACGATGGTTATTTCCACTCTGAGAATCCTCACGGCGCCCCGGTCCCGGGCCGAGGTCGTCAGAACGCTTGCCGCCCAACTGGGTCCGACGCGGGTGCAAACGGGCTGCCGCAAGTGTGATCTCTACCAAGACGTTGAGAATCCAGAGGCCATCACGCTGGTTGAGGAGTGGGAATCCCAGGCCGATCTGGACCTCCGCTTACGCTCTGAGGATTACCGCGCCGTCCTGGCGGCGATCGAGCTGTCGCGGGAACAACCCGTGATTCACTTCGACACGGTCATCCGACGCGCGGGCTTGGAGATGATCGTTGCGGCGAGGGCGTAGAAGGATGACGGGGCGATAGCGAAGCCCGTGTCCTTCCGAGGTCCGCCACCGGGCGGGAGGAGGCTGTCATGGGAACGATTCTGCTCATCGTGTTGGTCCTGTTCTTTGTCGGGGCGCTCCCGACCTGGCGGCACAGTAGCACCTGGGGGTACTTCCCGAGCGGAGGGCTGGGAGTGGTCCTCCTGGTCCTCCTTATCCTGGTCTTGACCGGGCGCCTCTGAGGGCAAAACGCGCGGGGCGGGAAACACGACACCCCCGACTGCCCAGCGGACCTGATGGGCCGGTTCGTCGGGGCCCAACCACATGGCCGGGAGCTGCAAGGGAACAAGGGCCTGACCGCGCACGGAGCGACGCCCTAACCGCGGGGCCGGGCCGCGACGGGAGCGGCGCGCTTGGCGACGCTGCCCTTTGAGCCCCGGTCGTCGGCCGGCCCCTCCTCCGCCGGGGGGGATTGACAGTGCCCATGGAAGCCGAAGCGGCCGGCGTGGCTCGACGCGATCCGCCGGGCAGTCGCAGAGGGCCACGGTCCAAGAGGCAGGCCGGACGATGCCGACCAGACTCAGGGTGCGATGAAATTTTGGAGTGTCCAACGGTCCGCGCCGTTCCGGTGGCTTGGTGGTCGTCGGCCATCAGCACTCGTGATCCTTGTGCGTGCGCGGCACCCCCGATAAAAGCGGGAAAATCGACCCAGCGATCCGGACGCGTCGATCTGCCATGCAGTCGCGTGTCCGCTCACTCACGGAGGCCTGCAATGAGACGACACGTTCTGGCGGTGATGGCGCTTGGACTCCTCGTGATTGTCGGCTCGGCCGCGTGCGATAAGGGTCCGATGCAACGGACGGGAGAGAAGATCGACCGCGCAACGGATCAGGACAAATTGATCGGCAAGGGACCCCTCGAGAAGGCGGGCAAGAACATCGACGAGGCCGTGACGGACCTCAAGAAGTAGGCGCCGGGCACCCGCCTCACCCGGTACGGACCTGGAACCTGGCACGGGGGATCGATGGGGGGGTGTCGTGACCGATCAGCGGGCCAAGCAGACAGCGGATCCCGATGGAGGTCGGGATGGGCGACACGATCCTCTTCGGCAAGGACGCCGGGTCCGGGGGGACGGCGCCGACGAGGAGTGCCTCATCATCCGCGAGGAGGATGTGCTGGGCATCCTGCAGTAACGCCGCCCGAGAGAGGGCAAACACGAGGCGAGGGGCGGGCCCGTGCATCGATCATCCGACACCCCGAGAAGGAGGTGCGTACGATGGCAGCCAAACAGGTGTGCTCCACTGAAGAGGCCCGCCGGGGCACCCAGCGCGGCGTGAGTTGGTTGGCCAACGCCGAGAGGGCTGCCCTGGACCCCACGGAGGCGGACGTCGCGCGGGACAAGGAGTTCGACGCGCTCAGCGTCCCCAAGGGCGGCAGAAGGGTGCGAAGGCGGCCGACGGGACCCCCACGGCACTGGCCGAGTCCCTCGTCCGGGAAGAGGGGATGATCGTAACCGCAGGGACCCACCTGCTGGCCCTTACGCGGGGGTCGACCAAGCGGGGGAGGCAGGGAGGGGCGGGCCGACCGGCGCGGCCGCCGCTCTCAGTAACTACCGCACGGATAGAGGGGGCGGCTACTGACCTTTCCGGCAATCGAAAGTCAGGCCCGGTCCGCCCAAGGGGAACGTGCCGCTTGCCCGAGGGAGCCGCCCCGGTGGCAGGCGTCGCCGCCTGCCGGGCCATTGGATGCGGAGTTGCGGGACCACACACAGCACCGAATGGGAGTGCCATCGTAGCGGCACCAGCACGAACTCCCGGTCGTGCAACGAGGAGGGAATGAACGATCTTCTTGGATCAACCACAACCCCGATTACTGTTTCCGGTCGAAACAAGTGACTCACGGAGGAGGAGAACTATGGAACAAGATAGGGGAGATCGAGGCGCGGAGCAAAAGCGGAAGCTGAGTTTTCGACAACGGTGGGGTGAGGCCCGACCAACGAAAACGGCTGTCTTCTGGTCGTGGGTGGCCACTATTGTCCTCACCATGATCATCGGCTTCGCGTGGGGTGGATGGGTCACCGGCGGAACTGCCCACAGCATGGCGGAGAGAATGGCGGAGGATGCCGTCGTCAAGCGCCTGGCACCGATTTCTGTCGTCCAGTTTAAGCAGGCGCCGGGGAAAGACCAGAAGTTTAAAGAATTGGAAAAAACAGATTCATGGCAGAGAAGTGAGTACGTAGAAAAACAGGGGTGGGCGACGATGCCCGGTGAGGAGAAGCCCGATAGCAAGGTTGCCTCTGAGTGTGCCAGGCTGCTCATGCTGCTCAGCAAGTAGAGAATCGTACCAACACAAATTCCGTATGACTGGAGCAGTCACAAGATGAAGCGCGGCCAGCCCTTCAGCACTGTGCACCCGCTGGTGATCGGATGAAAGGACGATGCCATGGACGTCAGTTTCTGGTTGGGAATTCTCATTGGGCTCGTTATCGGGGGCGGGGCTGTCTGGTACTTCAAGGTGCGTTCACTCCAGAAGTCCGTTATCACGATGACCGGCGAGTACCAGACCGCCGAGAAGGGGCGCAAGGATTCCGAGGAGAAGCGCAGGCGGCACGAATGATGGTCGCGTAGAAACTCCCGCGACCACCGCTCACGAGCCACACGGAACGGGATACGGACTCGAGACAGCGCAGCCGCGTCAAGGCCTTCAGACCGTAAGCGGAACGAGATCGAGCGTGCGATCATCCTCAGCGAGGGCTCGACTCTCCGGGTACCGGTGGGGCTGGTCGCCGGGCCGATTCCGGATGCCCCGACGACCCTCGAAGACGCCGAGCGCCACGCGTCATCCGAGATATTGGAGCCGCTCCGATATATCGTGCGTTTCCCGCCGATCCATCCGCTGAGATTCCCCTGCCGCATCCCATCTAACCCCGCGATCCAATGGGGCTGCATCCTCCTCGGGCCATCCGAAGAGCGGGATGGATTTGCCTTTGCATATTCCACTTGAAAGAGGTGTGCGCAGGGCCGAGGAGGGCAGAGGGAAGAGGGACGGGGTAGGGGTCCGGACTGAAGGAGGAAGGGTCATGACGCTGGAACTGTTCGTGATGTGGATGCTCGTGGGGCTACTGGCCGGCTGGCTGGCCGGGTTCGTCATGCAGGGCGGCGGGTACGGGCTGGTCGGCGACATCGTCCTCGGGCTCGTCGGCAGCCTCCTGGGGAGCTGGATCTTCCGGGCCCTGG
>Ga0214472_10003856_pt1 | contig 15815 bp, 16 predicted proteins | sample RVTome_6_FD_207662 | JGI IMG/M metagenome (GOLD analysis project Ga0214472, IMG submission 207662) | Soil microbial communities from uranium-contaminated site in the Upper Colorado River Basin, Wyoming, United States - RVT140D175 | ecosystem: Environmental > Terrestrial > Soil > Contaminated >...
CATCTGCGCACGCCACGGCGTCCGCCTCGACCGCGCTGTCCGGCCGTGGTGGTGGCGCGGGCGACGGTAGCCGAGTCCGGTGAGTTGCAAGTGAGCGAAGCGGAAGCAATGGAACGACGATTTCACGGCACGATGCGGCGGACGCGCCATGTACCGGCCGCTCTACTGCGACGTGATAGTGGAGCGCTGGGAGAAGTTCACCGGCAAAAAGGCGAAACGCACGGCGGAAAAGAAGAGGAAGCGCGCGTGAACGACTGGCCATGAACATCGCGCACATGACGGCCTTCGGCACGCCTAAAACGGCCTACCCCGATGGTTCCTTCCTGGCCATCCGTTATCGCGCGCGGGTCGCAGAATGGCAGGTTTTGCGCGCACGAGGCGCTAATTTGTCTGGGTAAGTAAGAATTCATGCCACCGACCCAGCCCACCCAGCCTGAGCGGCTTTCCAAGCGCCTCGATAAGGACCTGGCCGCCCAAGCAGCCCGCAAGCTGATGTCCGGCCAGCAGCCGACGGCCGAGGAGCGGGCCGCGCTGCGGCGCCACGAGCGCCATCAGGAGGAGCTGCGCCGCTGGCAGTATTACGAATCGATCCCGCAAAAACATTGGCGGCAGATGTCCGGCCGGCAGACCAAGGTGCTGGCCGAGCAGGCCGACCGCTACGGCCTGCCCTTCGGTGGCCGGACGGTGAATCTGCCGAAGCTGGTCCGGGCACTGCACGAGTTCCTGGCCGCCAACGCCCGCAAGCTGGCCGGCGAGGACGGCATGATGGACGCCGGCGCCAGCAGCCCGGCGCTGGAGCAATATCGAAAAGAGCGGGCGCGTTTGGCGCGGCTCGATCGCCTGGCCCGCGAGGGCACGTTGGTCTCCCGCGAAAACGTGCGAGACGGCCTGGGGCGGATCGCCCACCTGCTGCGGGCCGCCGGCGAGGCGCTCCAGCGCCAGTACGGAAAGGAAGCCGGAGAATTATTGGACGAGGCGCTGGACGACGCCCAGCGGGAGATCGACCGGCTGTTCGGCCAGAAGCGCCGCCGCAAGCGAAAGCAGAAACCGGCCCGCAAGGAATCCAAACCGTGACCGCAGCCTCCACGGCACTGGCGCGATCCGAGCTGTCCCGTTTCATCCGGCGCGCCCGGCGGCGCCCCTTGCGTTCACTGCGCCAATTCGCCGAAGCGGAGATCGTCATCCCCAGCGGGCCGTTTCAAGGTCGCCGCTTCCGCTGGCAGCGCCAGCCGTACACCAGGTTGTGGCTGGACGCCGTGGACTCGGGCCGCTGGAACCGGTTCGTCGCCACCGGCCCCACGCAGTCGGGCAAGACGCTGGCCTGCTTCGTGATCCCGCTGTTGTATCACCTGTTCGAGGTGGGCGAGACGGTGATCTGCGGGCTGCCGGACATGGACATGGCCGTCGACAAATGGCGCTTGGACCTGCTGCCGGTGATCGAGGCCTCGCGCTATCGAAAATACCTGCCGCGGCACGGCGCCGGCAGCCGGGGCGGACGATTCGAGGCGATCCAGTTCGCCCACGGGCCGACCTTAAAATTCATGTCCGGCGGCGGTGGGGACAAGAGCCGCGCCGGGTTTACTGCCCGCGTGGTGATGGTCACCGAGACCGACGGCCTGGACCGCCCGGGCGCAACCAGCCGGGAAAGCGACAAGATCACGCAACTGGAGGCCCGCACGCGGGCCTACGGCGCGCGGAAAAGAATCTATCTGGAGTGCACGGTCAGCACCGAAGAGGGCCGCACGTGGCGCGAGTACAGCGCCGGCACCCGCAGCCGGATTGTGCTCGAGTGCCCGCACTGCGGTCGGTGGGTCGCGCCGGACCGGCCGCACTTGCAAGGTTGGCAAAACGCTTCGTCATTCGTCGAAGCCAGGGAAGCGGGCCGGTTCACCTGCCCGGAGTGCAACGGGGCGTGGACAGAAGATGAACGTACCGCCGCCAATCGCGCGGCGCGGCTCGTGCATGAAGGGGAAGAGATCGACGAATATGGAGAGCTGGCTGGTGAGGCCAAACCAACCGACACACTCGGCTTCCGCTGGTCAGCCGTGCACAACCTGTTTGTCTCGGCCGGCGACGTGGCGGCCGACGAATGGCGCGCGGCGCGCTCCCACGACGAAGAGAACGCCGAAAAAGAGATGCGGCAGTTCGTCTGGTGCATTCCCGTGGCGCCCAGCGCTTGGCAGGAGACGAGACTCGAGGCCGATCAGATCGCCCGCCGCACGCACACGCTGCCGCGCGGCCTGGTACCGAGCGAGGCCAGTTGCCTGACGGCCGCGATCGACTTGGGCAAGTACCTCACGCATTGGATCGTGGTGGCCTGGTCGGACGGTGCGAGTGCCCACGTCGTGGACTACGGCCGGATCGAAGTGGCCACCGACGACCTGGGCCTGGAGCAAGCGCTGTTGGTCGCGCTGCGTCAGTTTCGCGACTTCGTGATTGCCGGCTGGCCGAAGGCCGAAAGCCCGGATGATCGGCTCGTGCCGCGATCCGTTTGGATCGACGCCGGTTATCAGCCGGAGGTCGTGTACCGCTTCTGCCGCGAGGCCCGGCAGCCATTCGGGCCGGCGCTGGGCCGCGGTGCGTCGCAGCAGCCGCGCAGTTGGCACAACCGCCCGGCGCGAACCGGCTCGCGGGTCACACAGGTCGGCGAAGGATACTCGGTCTGTAATCTGGAACGTGAACAAATGCGCGTCGGCGAGGTGGACGCCGATTACTGGAAGACCTGGCTCAGCCAACGGCTCGCCACGCCGCGCGAACAGCCGGGCGCGATGACGCTGTTTCAGGCCCCGCCGTCGGAGCACCTGGCACTGTCGAAACATCTCACGGCCGAGCGGCGCGTTGAGGAGTTCTTGCCCGGCCGCGGCGTGGTCACTCGCTGGGAGCGAGTCCGCCGGCAGAACCATTGGCTCGACGCCCTGTACAACGCCTGCACCGCCGGGCACTTCGTCGGCGTGCGGCTGTTCGAACCGGCGCCGGCCGCGCCGGTCAGGCGGCGCCGCCGGGTCTCCGTCGATCAGGAAGGGCTCGACCCGCGGCGTTCCCGCGTGTGGGAGGGGGATTTTTCGGCGCGATGAAGCAGACAGGGGAAACGCGAGTCATTGGTTTCGGCCGGCACGCAGCGGACGAGCGTGGCGACGAGGAAAGCCGTCTTCATTCGGCGGCCGTGCATTTAGTGTTTGCCGGGCACGCTGATGATCCGGCCGGTCGCGTCGTGGTCATGCCAGGTCGTCGGCTGGATGCCCTCGTCTTCGAGGCGGCGGTACTGGGCCTCGTCGACCGTGAAGTACCGGCCGGCGATGCTGATCGCGCGGTCGCCGGTGAAGTTCAGTTCGACCAGCGCGTCGTGTGCCGAGGCGTGCTCCTGGCCGCGGATATGAATGGTTCGCATTACGGGCTCCTTTCGCTTTTGGACGTTTGTTTGCCAACGCACACCAGCGAGCCATGTTCTGCGCCGAACATCAAGCGCAATTCGGAGCGGAACGAAACGAATCGGCAATTCGACCGCGCCGGATTATCGGCCAGCGGCACCGGGTCGTGGGGCGGTCACAATCCCGACGACGCTGGCCCACGTTGGCCCATGTCGCGTCGGGTTGCCCCGAGGCGGACCAGACGCCAACCGGGGGACCAACCGCCCGCCCACGTCGCCCGTGTTGGGCCACGTCGCAGCGCTCGGGGCCGGTTGGCCAGCAGCGAGGCGACCAACGCCAAGACGCCGCGACGTGCGGCGTCCTGGGCGACGTGGTGGCAAACCTGGCGGCTAGCCGTTCAGCGCGAACTTGCCGCGCTCGGCCTTCTTGAAACGAGACTCCTTGCCCTGCTTGTTGATGCTCCGTGCGATGGCCGAATAAAGCGTGGCCCAAGGCGTCTTGCCGCCGGGGCTGGTCCAATACTTCTTGGCGGCCATCGCCTCAATCATTCCCCTGGCGCTCATCGGCTCCTTCGATTCGGCGAGCACCTTGGCCGCCGCGTCGATCGCGCTGAGCTTCTTGGGCTTGCCGTCCGCCTTCGCGCCGGCGGATTTTTTGGCGGCCGGCTTCGCCGTCGCCTTCTTCGTGCCGGCCTGCTTCGCGGTCGCCTTGCGGGCCGTGGCCTTCTTCGTCGTGGTCTTCGCCATGATCTGGCTCCTTCTGAAATACGATCTCGATGGATCGGCTGCCATCATCAGGCCCGGCGAACCATCGCCGGGCGACGCGGGACGGGCCCGCGTTTCGGCTTACAGAGCCAGCTCTTCCATCAGCCGCTGGTGCTCCTCGACGCCCAGCGTCTCCGTCAGCGTGTCGGCGAACCATTCGACCTGCCGAAGCGCGGCCAGCGCCCGCGCGTCCGTGGGCTGGTTCCCGGACGTGAACTCGCGCAGCGCGACGATGGCCGTCGCCACCGCCTCGGGCGAAAGGTTGTCGCGGATCGCCTTCTCGAAGGCCTCTTGGTCGACCGCGCCGCTGAAGCGTTCGTTGTTGTTGGTGTTCATCGTTTGGCTCCTGGTGGTGGGTGGTTAGTTCCAGAGGTGAGCCGTCGCCGGGTTTCGGCGGCGGTGGAGTTCCGCAGCGATTCGCACAAACAGCCGGAAGAGTCGGATGGCCTCGGGCCTGTTGCGCTGGAAGAGCGCTTTGGCGTCGGCCTTCAGGCCATCGGCCATTACGCGGAGTTGCCGGGAATCGGTGGTGTGCAGGTCGCTGTTCGTCATGGTTGGTCTCCGTTTGGTTCGTGGTTGGGACTCGCGTTACGACAGTCACACAGGAGCCATGCGTTCCGAAGAACATCAAGCGCGGCGGGCGACAATTCCGCCGGAATTCGGCAGTTTTTTTCCGGGGGCGTTTTAGGGCGGCCTAAACCATGACCGACGACCAGTCCCGCAAATCGATCAGCCCCGCGGCGCTGTCGATTGCCGACGCGGCGCGCCTGCTGACCAAGGTCGGCGGAGATCGAACTCGCAACGCCTCCCGATCAAAAGCGCCGTTGCGTCACGAGGCGCGACCGCGTGCCGTACGTCCAGTGGATTCGGGAAGGCCTGATCGAGGCCACGCCCGGTGAGGTGATCGACTACGACCGGATTCGCCGCCGCTTGAACGAACTGGCCGAGCGCTACGACGTCCGCGAGATCGCCATCGACCGCTGGAACGCCACGCAGTTGGCCACGCAACTGACCGACGACGGCTTCGAGATCGTCGCCTTCGGCCAGGGCTACGCCAGCATGAACTGGCCCACGAAGAAGCTGGAGGAATTGGTCCTGGGCCGCCGGCTGGCCCACGGCGGCCACCCGGTGCTGCGCTGAATGGCCGGCAACGTGTCGATCGAAACCGACGCCGCCGACAACTGGAAGCCCTCCAAGAAGCGCAGCCCCGAGCGCATCGACGGCATCGTCGCGCTGGTCATGGCCCTGGACCGCGCCAGCCGGGAGAATGGCCGGTGGGACTGCATCTACAATTACCGCGGGCCGGCCGTGATCTGCGTACTACGATCTTGTAGAACAACGTTGGTGGAAGGGTGGCATTGTCACAACATGGTTCATCGGATTATGCCGGCGAAAAATCTGGAGGAGGAGGAGTGGTGGTTGTAATGACGGTCGGCAAAAAATGCAACGACGCGAATCGGGACGGACATCTGTACCGTGTTGAGCCACGCCGTGAGGGCTGCGGCGGTTATGTCGGTTCACAATTCCACAAGAACATTTTGTCGACGCACCGTCGCTGCTGAATTGCGCAGTCGCAGCAGTAGAGGCCGTGTGTCAAAATCGGTGCACGAGGCTCAAGAAGAACCAATGCGCCCCGGCGTGGATGTGGCTGGAGTCGAAGTCGCCGCCTGCCAGGTCGCTGGTGGTTACGGTGCGGTCTCGCCCGAACGAAAACTGGTAAGCGAGGTCGATGTTCCATCTGCAAATTGTCCGACCGTAACCGACGGAAAAGGCGTGTTCCAGGATGGCGGGAATAAAAGGCGTCAGATAGCCCTCGGGGATCTGGTTTGAGTGATAGGCGTACCCGGCGCGCAACACGGCGCAGGGGGAAATCGCATGCTCGTAGCCGGCACGTACCGAAACGCTGTCGCGCCAGTTGAGCGGGAATTCGTTCTGTACGGCCGGGCCCAGCAGAGACGTGAATACGGGATTGGTGGCATTGGTCAACTTCAAGTCAACGCGATCGAAGGCGTGCGACCAGTCAAACCAGATCACGTCCAATGAAAAAATGCGGTGGCGACAGAAATCGTGTTTTAACCCGATGCCGACCGACCGCGGCCAAACGAGGTCGATGTCGGCGTCATATTGGCTGTGCCCCACCCCCAACACCGTCACGGCAGCGTTGCCGTCCAATTGGAACCGGTTTTCGCTTTGAAATGCGACTCCGAAGGTCGTGCACTCCGTAATCTGGTACTGCAGACCGGCGGACCACGTCGGCGCGACGCCGGTTCCTTGCAGGTCCAAGACGGTGGGGGTGCCTCGGAGGATTCCGGCCTGCAGGAAAAATGGTCCTTCCAGCTCGGCGTGGCTGACGGCCAGGCCGAACGTGCCGCCCACGGAGAGTCGGTCGTTCACGCGGTACGCGAATCCCGGCAGGATTTTGCCCAATGCGCCGAGCGATTTGTAGGTGTGACGGCCGCCGATTGGCGCGGGTCCGTTCAGATCGAATTCCGCTCCAAACCCGGCCGGCGCGAATGCGCCGAGTCCGAACGCCCATCTGCCGTTTGCACTCTTGCGGATGAAGGCCATCTGCCCCAGCGCGAAGGGATTCACGATGCCGTGGTCGTCGTTTTGCGGATCGGAATAGTGCAAGTCGGTCCACAACGTGTCGACGCTCAATTCGGCCAGCCCGTTTCCTTTCACGTTGACTAGCGCGGCCGGATTATCCAAAAGAATCACACCGTTGTCGGAGTGGGCGATGTTGGTGCCCCCACGGCCGGAAGAAATGGCGCCCAAGCCATCGCGCACCACGCCGTCTGCGAACACGGCCCGCTGCGCGGCCAGGAACAATCCGCACAGGCACAATCCAACAACTACGCGACGGCTGGCGTCGCCGACTGGGCTGCCCATCGTCCGCACCCCCCTTTTAACGACCAGATCAGAAAACGCTTGCCGGACCCGGCGTAGGCTGCTGATCTGCCCGTAATCCACCCTACACTCGACATTATCGGTAACAAGGAGCATTCCGGCCAAACAATATTTGCGGAATGTAAGCGGGTCGTTGGTTTTTGCTCATCTCGGAGACGTTTCAGTGCCGCTCGACGGAAAGACTCACGCCGGTCCCGGCTGTGGCAGTCGATCTTGCGGGGGCGTTGGCCGCGAAGGCCCACGTCCGCGGTCTTCTCACACCGTCTAAAGGACCACCAGCGCGTCGCCGCCGGCGATTCCGTCGACGCTGCGGATTTCCAGCGGGAGTGGAAAGCGGATGTGCTCGGTGAGCAGGGGTTCCTCCAGCACTTCGGCGTCATATCGGTCGCGCAGGTATGCGACGCATTGCTGGACGACTTCCTCCGGCGCGCTGGCGCCCGCGGTGATTAACACCGTGTCTTTGTGCTGGAACCAGCCCGATTCGATCTCGCCGACGCCGTCGATCAAATGGGCTGGTTTTCCATACGCCTGGGCGATCTCGGACAAGCGATTGCTGTTGGAGCTGTTTTGACTGCCGATGACAAGCACGGTGTCCGCCTTGGGCAGCAGTGATTTTACGGCTTGCTGGCGATTCTGCGAGGCGTAGCAGATATCGTTTTTGGGTGGTCCCACAATATCCGGAAATCGCTTCTTGAGGTGGTTTACGATGCACGCCGCGTCGTCGACGCTGAGCGTCGTCTGCATGACGTACGCCAATTTTTCGGTGGCCGGGATGAGCAATCGATCCACATCTTCCACGGTCTCGACGATGCGGATCCGGTTGGGGGCTTCTCCCACGGTTCCCACGGCTTCGTCGTGCCCTTCGTGCCCGATCAAGATGATGGTGTACCCTTGTCCCGCGTAGCGAATCACTTCGGCGTGGACTTTGGTCACCAGCGGACAGGTGGCGTCGATTGTCCTTAAACGCCGGTTTTGCGCTTTTTGGCGCACCTCCGGCGAGACGCCGTGCGCGCTGTACAAGAGATAACTGCCTTCGGGCACGGCTTCCACGTCGTCCACAAAAACGACGCCGCGGCGGCTGAATTCCTCGACGACGTGTTTGTTGTGCACGATTTCATGGAAGACGTACAACGTGCCGCCGCACAGACCGAGCGCTCGTTCCAGGCTTTCGATGGCCATGACGACGCCTGCACAAAAACCGCGCGGGTAGGCCAGCAGGATTTTCATCACGGAATACCTCAATTGTATGTTGACGCCGCCGCCTCCAGGACGGCCGGCGGCTTTTCGCGAGTCGCTTGAGACTCCTCGGCGAACCGCCGACGGATGGCGACGAACGCTTCTTCGTTTTGAACAAAGGCGTCGACGATGTCCGGATCAAAATGGCTGTTGCTGCCCTGGATGATGATGGACCGGGCTACGTCGTGAGGAAATGCGGATTTATAGATGCGGTGCGACGTGAGCGCGTCGTAGACGTCGGCCAAGGCCACGATGCGACCGCAGAGCGGGATCTCTGTACCCTTAAGCCCCGCCGGATAACCGCTGCCGTCGAAACGCTCGTGATGCGTCAATGCGATGTCGCGGGCCATGTGGAGAAAGCTCGCTTCCGGATGCTCGCGCGCCGCGATGTCGAGCGTTTCGGCCCCGATGGACGTGTGCGTTTTCACCAGATTGAATTCGACGTCGGTGAGGTGGCCGGGTTTGAGCAATACACAATCCGGCAAGCCCACTTTTCCGATGTCGTGCAGCGGGCTGGTGCGGTAGAGCGTTTCGATGAACTCCGCATCCACCTCGTCACGGTAAGCGTCCTGTCGCGAAAGGTGATCGGCAATCACACGGCAATATTCTCGTACCCGCTCCAGGTGTGCGCCGGTATCTGGGTCGCGGGACTCGGCCAGTTTGGCGAGTGTAAAAATGGTCAGGTCGCGGCCGTGCAGCGACAGAATGCGCTCGCCGGCGCGTACACGGACACACAGTTCCATTGGATCGAACGGTTTGGCGATGAAGTCGTCAGCCCCGGCGTCCAATCCTTCGACGACATCGTGTGTGGCCTTCCGGCCGGTCACCAGGATAACGTAGACGTAGGCGCCAAAACGCCGCTTGCGGATTTCTCGGCAAAGATCCAGGCCGTTCAAATGCGGCATTTCCCAGTCGGAGATGACAAACCGGAATTGGCCGGTCCGCACCAGTTCCAGCGCGTCGCGCCCGTCGCTGGCGGTTTGAACGCAGTGTCCCGCTTCCGTCAACGTGTTGCTCAATAAGTCCAGGGCAAATTCGTCGTCGTCGACAACCAGAACTCGCATCTCTTCGGCCTCCTCGCACGTATTCATTCGCCTGTCGGCTTCACGAAGCAACGTCGCCGCACACAATGCCCTGAAAACCCTCCGGCACGGCGTCCAAGAACCGGCGCACGTCCTGTCGCAGCGTCTTGAGACAATCCGCCGCGCCAGCCAAATCGGCCTGCCGTCCCGATGTTTCCAACCGTTCCAGGGTGTGTTGGATCGCGGTGGCCGACAGGTTCGCTGCTACGCTTTTCAAACTGTGCGCCCTCTGGGCCAGAGTGTCTGCGTCTCCCTGTTCGAAGCTGGCCGCGATTTTCTCAATGTCGTCTGGAAGGCGCTTTCGAAACTTGTCGATCAGCCTGGCTGCGAATTCTCGATTTCCCATGCAGCGCCGCACCAGCAATTCGTAGTCGAAGACTTCCCGCGATATCTCGGCGGCGGCGTTCGACGGCGCTGCGTCCATCGGCTCGCCGTCGTTCGTCGGCCGCCATTCGTGCCCGGACGCCTCTTCCTCCAGGGGGCATTCCGATTCACCCGGGCGCGTGACAAAGGAGTCTATCGTCCTTGTCAACGCTTTCAGGTCGATCGGTTTCGTAAGATAGTCGTTCATTCCCGCCTTGAGGCAGCGCTCGCGTTCTCCCACAAGCGCGCTTGCGGTAAGCGCGACGATCGGAATTTTCCCACGATGCGCGAACGTTCCTTGGATTTCGGATCGCCGGATTTCCCGGGTTGCCTCGAACCCGTCCATGTTGGGCATCTGGCAGTCCATCAAGACCATGTCGTAACGCTGCGTATGAAGAACCGCCACGGCCTCTTCGCCGTCGCCCACGACGTCGCAATGGTGCCCCAGGTTGCGCAGTATCTCGACGATCACTTCCTGGTTGATTTCGTTGTCTTCCGCCAAGAGAATCCGCGCCTGGCGTCTCGCGGCGCGCTCTGGGCTGAGGTGGATGGGCGCCGTCCCGGCGTTCGGATGCCAATCAAGCGGATCGCGGCCGGCGGCGATTTCAGACACCGTGTTCGCGATGGCGTCGTAAAGCTCGGAATGCGTGACCGGTTTGCTCACGCAGCCGGCGAAACCGAGTTCCGGCAGGCGCGAGAGATCCGTTTCACCGCCGGCCGGCAGAAGGGCGATCAAAACGGTTGGACGCAGCTCCTCAATTGCCTGAATGGCGGAGACCGTTTGAGGTCCGCTCATGTCCTCCAGGCGCATGTCCAAAATCGCGGCGCGGTACGGGGCCTTGGAGGCGGCGCCGAGCAGCGTTTTCAAGCCGGAACAGCCATTCGCAGCCGTCTCGACTTCGGCCTCCCAGGAACGCAGTTTTTCGGAAACCGAAGCTCTCGTCGCAGCGTTTCCCGTCACGACAAGAACGCGCAATCCATGCATTTCGGCCGGAAGAGAACGGTCGCCCAGTCTCTCCGCGGCCGCTTTTTCCATTCGGACGGTGAACCAAAACGTGGATCCTTCCCCGGATTTGCTTTCGAATCCAATTTGGCCGCCCATCAGTTCGCAAAGCTGTTTGCAAATGGCCAGCCCCAGCCCGGTGCCGCCGTATTGGCGCGTCGTCGAGGCGTCGACCTGCGAGAACGATTCGAACACACGGTCGAAGCGGTCTTCCGGGATGCCGATTCCCGTGTCGCGCACGCTGCAGCGGAGCACCGCGTGCGCGTCGTCTTCGTCGTCGAGCCGCACGTCGAGGATGACGTCGCCCTGTTCCGTGAACTTGACCGCGTTGTTGGTCAAGTTCGTGACAATCTGGCGGAACCTGCTGGGGTCGCCCTTCAGTTTCCGGGGAATCCGCGGGTCGACACGGCACGTCACTTCTAGGTTTTTTTCCTTGGAATGGTCAGCCACCATCTGGACGACTGGTTCGATCGTGTCGAGCAAGTCGAAATCCACGCATTCCAGGTCAATTTTGCCCGCCTCGATTTTCGAGAAGTCCAGCACGGCGTTAAGCAGCTCCAGCAAGGTCTTTCCACAGAACTTGGCCGTGTGCGCGTAGCGATGTTGCTGCGAGTCGAGCCGCGTGGAGATCAGCAGGTCCGTCATGCCAATCACGCCGTTGAGCGGCGTGCGCAGCTCGTGAGAAATATTGGCCAGAAAATCGCTTTTCGCCTGATTGGCCGCCTCCGCCGCGCGACGGGCGGCCTCGAGTTGATCGTTGAAATCCGTCAGTTGACGTTGCGTGTCACGCAACTCTTCCACCGTCGTTTCCAACTGCTGCGTGCGCTGGTGGACCTTCCGTTCCAGGTTGACGTTCAAGTCGCGGATCGTGGCGCCGTCCCGTTGCAACTTGTCGACCATCCGATTGAATTGCCGGGCCAGTTTGTCGACCTCGCTGTTGCCGGTCGGGCGAGCGCGCTTGGAGAGGTCCCCCTCGCCAACTCGTTCCATCGCATGCACCAAATTGCCCACGCCCGAAGCGACCGATTGGGAGATGACGCCCGAAAACACCAGGCCCGTCAGCACGGCGGCGCTGGTGATGTAAATCGTGTGCGTCTGCAAGTTGGCGACTGCTTCCTTTTGATTGTCCGGGTTGGCGATGATCTCCCCGGCGCGTTGCCGGGCGAGCGTGCCGATCATCAGAGCGGTCGTAATGATGACCAGACTGAAACACAAGCTCAGCCGGAAGCGAAGTTTGCCGACTGGCAGCTTGTCGTAATTGATGTCGATGTCCTGATCCAGCAGGTACCGGACCACGGGCCGCATGCAATGCTCGACCGCAAAAAACGTCGACATCAGCGCCATGGAGATTCCCATGAACACCGCGGCGGTGATGTTGATCAGAATCGGAAATGGCGCTTTGTCGACGACCATCAAAAAGATCAACAACGGTACGAGCGTGCTGCACGGCACGAGCCAGGCTTCGTGCCGGTGATGCCGGCCGACAAACACGACCGCTTCGCGTCCCGCCGACGCCGCCAGGCTCGCTTCTACCCGCTGCGCGGTTGTCATCTTTTTCAACGCGGCTCGCAGATGGCGCGTCTCGTACAATGCCAACAGCACGGTGAGCGTACATCCAATAACGACCACCACCAGCGACACGGCGCGAAAATGCGTACGGATCGGATTGGGCAAATCGATGGCCAGTTCCACGTAGTAGATGACCATCAACCCGCCGGTCGAGCCAAACAGCCGGGTGAAAATCATCATCACCAGGATGTAATTATGCCGCAGTCGTTGAAAAAGCCGTTCAAACATTTGCGTCGTTCTTGTCCGCCGCAGCGTGCAGGCGGATCATTTGCGGCCGCGGCTGGCCAGGTGCAGGCAAATCAAGAAATTGAAACCGTCCAGTAAGTCTCCCAGGTCAAACGAGCGTATCAGCGGTTTTTTCGACAGCACGTATTGACGGTGTTCGCGCCACCGCCGCAGAAAAAAGAGCTCGTGCCCACCCGCGGCGATGGCCACCTCTAGCTGGTCCCTGCTTACCCTGCGCAATTGCTCGACCGTCACGTCGCCGTTCGTGACCGCTCGCGCGTAGACGCCGCTGGTAAAGTCACCCTCGGCAAGTTCGCGCTGCCAGGTCGTGACCAGGTTGCCGATGCGCCCCATCCATTGCACGTGCCAAATGCAATCGCGCAGGATGCCCAACTCGCCACGGTCAAATTGCGGCGAACACATCAGATCAAACGTGGAGCAAATCATGATGTGCATGTTGTGCGGCGTGTACAGATCGTGCTCCGCGGTGTTGAGCAGCTCCAGCCGCGAATTCAATAAATGCGAATAACGCATGACATTGCACAACTGCAAGTAATCGAAACGGAGCAAATCCGCGTACTCTACATAGCAGGGGTACTTTCTAGCCCGCGCCAGAATCGCCTCCCACAACTTGCGCGTGAATTCTCCGTACGCACGCGATTCCGCGCCAAATTGTGAAAAGTCCGGCGCCGTATGGCCCACCGGCAGGTGGACCAACTCCTCCAAGAATTTCGCGCTGCCGTGGCGATCCGCCACGTCGTCCAACAACACGTCAAACATCACGCCCAGCGTTTTGGTGTCCAACAACTCGTCACGCAGCGAGGGCAGGACGCATGGCAAAGTCGTGACTTCGACGGCCTGACGGCACCATCGCCACAGGTAGGGGTCGCGCCGCCCGTGGCGGGCGTAAGCCTCGACCCAGCCCGATAAATCCTCGCTCAAAGGCCGATCCAACGTCTCCCGAACTCGGCCGGCCACCTGCTCGGCAGACGGGAATTCGGCGGCACCGGAGATCTGGCCGTCCAGATCCGCGCTCAAATACGCCAGCGTGCTTTCCAGATCGAAAAACGATTGCGCGACACAATGCCCGTGCTGCCCACTGGTTGGGGGTGTTGTCGACGTAGAAGGGGAAATCACCACGGATGCTCCAAAGGAGGTTTTTTTAGATCGAATCGCCAACATCGACACATGGGTAGTCTAGGTCAAATGCGGAAGGTGTCCCGCAGCCGGTTCGAGGGGTGAACAGTCGCAATCACTGCATCCGGCGCCGTCGGCAAATCTGCCAAGGGGCGCTAACCACTCCCGGCGAGTCCCTTTGCAACCCGCTTCCAGAAAATTCCCGGCCGGCGTGCCGCTTGCGTTCGGTAGCCGGCGCCAATTTTTACCATTCTTCGCGATTCCGCGATTGCCACGGGTTTTCGGAGAATTCCGAAAGTGCCGACGTGACGGGCACCGATAGGTAAATGCATTGCGTGCCGTGACGATCAGAATCCGTAGTTTCCGTGAAATAGCATGCGACACGAAAAGCCCGGCCGATGTACAGCGCGGCTGGCTCCGCAACGACGCGGGGCCGCCGTTCGGCAACGTTCCGTCTGGCGCCGCGCGGCAATATTTGTCGTGCTGCTGTCGGGCGGGACGACGGTGCTCGGCCAAACAGACGACTTGACGGCGCCGCCGGGACCATACTCCGCCGGCCCGCGATCGCCTGCCATCGGCGACGCCGGACTCTCCGGCGCGGCTCTACCGGCGGCGTTATACGCCGACCCAAACGACTGCCATTGTGCCGGCGGATGCCGATCGGCTTGCCAAGGGGGCGGCGATTGCGGGTGGTTTGGCGGTGCGGACTTTCTGCTCGTGCGGCCGCATTTCAGCGAGGCGGTTGCATTCGCGCGGGGCACTCAGACTCCGTCGTCGTTCCGCACGGAAGCCGACGAACTTCAATTCGGATATGACGCGTCCTTCCGGGCCCATGCCGGCTACCAACTTGGCGGCAGCGGAGGCATCCGCTTCGCCTACTGGAATCTGCAAGGCGATGCCACGGTCGCCGGTTCGGTCGGAATGCCCGGCGAATTCATTGTGGATCCGTTCGGAAACGTCGTGGGATCGGTCGCCATCATTGACCCTTCGGACGCTCGATTCGGCGCCGTGCTCACCGGCGGCGACGAAATCCACACTCGGGCCAGCGTGGAAACCAATATTTACGACTTGGAGTTCACCAGGGAAATTTGCGCGCGAAGTCGCTGTTGGGAGGCCGGGCTTTCCTTCGGGGCCAGGATCGCCGACATCGAACAGTTCTACGGCTCTGTGGTCACCGCTTCGAACGGGGCTGTCGTCGGCCAGGGCGAATTCAGTGCCGATTTTATCGGCGCTGGACCTCGGCTGGGTGTTTACGGCCGGCAGTATTTCGGCTGCAACCGCCGCTTCAGTCTCTTTGCCAGTTGCCACGGCGCTCTGCTGTTGGGCCAATACGACGTCCGCGCGGACACTATGCCGGTTCCCGGCTTTCAAACCGGCCAGGCAGAATCGTTGACCCGCAGCGTGCCGGTCCTCGAAACCGAATTGGGCGCGGCGTGGCGATTCAGTGAGTCGGTGCACGTCTCCGTCGGCTGGCTGTTTCAGGCGTGGTTCGACATGGGCGCATCGGGGGGGCGGTTCGGCGGTTTCTTCGCCGGCGCCGACGACGCCAATGTCATGTCCTTCGACGGCATGTTTCTGCGGACCGAATTCTCCTTTTGATTCGTTCCTGCCGGATGGCGCGTTCGCGTGACGCGTGGCGCCGGATCCGGTCCGGCCGATTCGCCCATATTGGCGGCCGCAAAATCGCCGAAATCGGCCGGAATTCCTGTTCCAGGGTGCTCACCTAGAGCACGTCTTGACGCGCCTCGCGCTGCCTCGTGCTAGACTTTCAGTAGACGCGCGTTGCGAACTCAGCGTACGCCGCCTCCACGGCCGGTCGTTCCGGGCCGATATCCCCATGGCCTGACACAAGGGCGCGGGTGGTAATCCCTTTCGTTCCCGTATTCGCACCGCGAATGACAACACTGATCCGACGGCAAGCGAGCTCCTCCGATGTCCGACCAATTCTCTCGGGTGGAAGAAGCAATCGAGGCGATCGCAGCCGGCCAAATCGTGATCGTCCTCGATTCCGAAGATCGTGAAAACGAAGGCGACTTCGTCATGGCGGCCGAAAAGGTGACGCCGCAGGCGATCCATTTCATGATCAGCCACGGGCGCGGACAACTTTGCGTCCCCGTCATGCCCGACGTGGCTCAGCGGCTTCGACTGACCCCGATGGTGC
>Ga0214472_10003857_pt1 | contig 15815 bp, 16 predicted proteins | sample RVTome_6_FD_207662 | JGI IMG/M metagenome (GOLD analysis project Ga0214472, IMG submission 207662) | Soil microbial communities from uranium-contaminated site in the Upper Colorado River Basin, Wyoming, United States - RVT140D175 | ecosystem: Environmental > Terrestrial > Soil > Contaminated >...
CGCTCGAGGGAAAGACGTTCGTGTTCACCGGCACTCTTACGATGCCGCGCTCCGAGGCGGAGAAGATAGTCAAGGACCTGGGCGCTAAGGCATCCTCGTCCGTCAGCAAAAAGACCGACTATGTGGTGGCGGGCGGTGAGCCGGGCTCCAAGTACGACAACGCGGTGAAGCTCGGGGTGAAGGTGCTCACCGAGGAGGAGTTTGTCCGGCTGGTGAGGGGGGAGCAGTAAATTCAGCAATAAAACACCAGCGCAAACAATTAGAGGGCCGACCGATGTGCCGGCCCTTTCTGTTTTGATGACATTGGGGACGTACTCCGGATTTCCCCGGTCCTTCAGTCAATGGCTGTAGACTTCGCCAATTTGACAGAAGATGGGGTTTATGGCATGTTTTGTTACAGGATGAAATGTAGCCAAACTGTTAAATATTAAAGGAGGTACCGTTATGGCGCAGATGAGGAACGTTATGAAATACCTGGTGTGCATCACGCTTATATTGGCCTTCGCGGGCTGCGCCGCAACGCCTACGAGGGAGAGCACCGGCGGATATATTGACGACTCGGTCATTACGACAAAGGTCAAGGCCGAGCTGGTAAATGACCCTGTCACGAAGGCCCGCCAGATAAGCGTTGAAACCTTCAAGGGCGTCGTACAACTGAGCGGCTTTGTCAACACCGCCCAGGAAAAGGACAGGGCGGGCGAAATCGCGCGCAATGTCAATGGCGTGGTGGATGTCAAAAACAACGTCAACGTTAAGTAGCGAACAGGGCAGGGTGCGCGGCGCCCACCCTGCCAGTGGCTTCACGCATTACGTGTAGGCATGTCCCTTGTCTCATGCCTGCCCCTGCGCCGCGTACCCCTCGCAGTGGCTGATGTCCAGACCGACCTCAAGCCCCCTGCCGGCGAGCGGGCCCCTGAACCGGTACTTCTTCTCTATGTGCATGTTGTATTCCTCGACCATGCCCATCAGGTTCCGGAGCATCTTGTCGTTCGTGTCCACCATGATATGGATGAAGTCCTCCACGCCCATCATGTACGGGCAGTCGTACCCGTGTTTACAGGAAAGACATAAGCTCATTTAGCTACTCCTCCGTTTGAACAGGAACCCCGGGATCCTTCCGCGGTAACAAACCGTTGGCTTGCCTGGACTATTTAAATGATTTACTATTACACGGAAATGTTAAAATTATTTATACAATATAAGTCATATTTATCAATATGTCAATACTCAAACATGAAACGCGGTTGATTTAATACGGCATATGATTTAGAATGATAACCTATGAAGAACATAAAGATAACCGTCGAGTACGATGGCATGAATTACGCAGGCTGGCAGTGGCAGCCGGACGAGCCGACGCTCCAGGCCGAGCTCGAACAGGCCATACTGCGGGTCACAGGCAGGCAGGTGCGCGTGACAGCGTCCGGCAGGACGGACGCGGGCGTGCATGCGTACGGGCAGGTGGTCAGCTTCCAGACGGAGGCGGAACTCGAGCCTTACAACTGGCAGGGCGCGCTGAACCACTTCCTGCCGGACGACATGGCGGTCATACACGCGGAGGAGGTGGGGCTGGAGTTCAGCGCAAGGCACAGCGCGCGCGGCAAGCATTACGACTACATAGTGCTGAACCGCAGGACACCGTCCCCGCTCCTCAGGCACAGGGCGTGGCACGTATCGGTACCGCTGGACGTGGGTGCGATGAAACGGGCGGCGGTGCACCTGACAGGCGAGCACGATTTCAGTTCATTCCAGGCCTCCGGGTGCAGCGCGAACCACCCTGTCAGGGAGCTTATGCTCCTGAAGATAAGCGTGGACGGCGACCTGATAACGTTTTCGCTCGGCGCGAGCGCGTTCCTCCGGCACATGGTCAGGAACATCGTGGGCACGCTGGTGGAGGTGGGCAGGGGGAGGTTCGAGCCGGACGACGTTGCTGATATTCTCGCTGCAAGGGACAGGACACGCTCCGGCCCCACCGCGCCCCCGCAGGGGCTGTACCTGATGAAGGTATTCTACGGCGAAAGCCCATTGGAAGAGGATATCGGCGGATGACGCTGGAAGAGAAGCTGAAGCACCTGCCCGCGAGGCCGGGCGTGTACCTGATGAAGAACGCGAAGGGCCGCGTGATATACGCCGGCAAGGCCCGCGTCCTAAGGAACCGGGTGCGCTCGTACTTCCAGAAGGGTTTCGAGCCCGACCCGCGCAAGGTCGCGATGGTGGAGCAGATAGCCGACTTCGAGACGGTCGTGACCGGCTCGGAGCTCGAGGCGTTCATACTCGAATCAAACCTGATAAAGAAACACAAGCCCCGCTACAACGTAATACTCAGAGACGACAAGAACTACCCTTACCTCAAGCTGACAACGTACGAAGACTTCCCGGCGATCTGCGTCACGCGCAAGGTCGAAAAGGACGGCGCGGTCTACTTCGGGCCGTACGTCCCGACCGGGCCGATGTGGGAGACGCTCAAGATAATCAACCGGGCGTTCCCCCTGCGGCTATGCAGGAAAAAGAACGTGGGCGCGAAGGTCGACCGGCCGTGCGTACAGTACGGGATGGGCCGGTGCTCCGGGCCGTGCGGCGGACGGGTCACGAAGGAGGAGTACGCCAGGGGCGTCGAGGAGGTACGGCTGTTCCTGTCCGGCAAGGACAGGGAGCTTTTCAAGCGGATGGAGAAGTCGATGAAGGAGGCCTCGGACGCGATGAACTTCGAGGCGGCCGCGCACATAAGGGACAGGATCGCCGCGCTCGAACGGGCAACCGGGCTCCAGAGGGTCGTGTCGCCGGGCATGGAGGACAGGGACGTAATAGCGGTAGCCAAGGAGGGCGCGGCGGCCGACATCCAGATACTGTTCGTCAGGAAGGGCAAGCTCCTCGGCAGGAAGGACTTCTACCTGAAGGACTCGCTGGAGTCCACCGAACCGGAGCTTATCACGGACTTCATAAACCAGTTCTACACCGGTGGCAGGGAGGTGCCGCCTGAGGTGCTCGTATCGCACACGCTCCCGGAGGGCGAGCTTATAGGGAGCCTGCTTGCCGAGATTCGCGGCAGGACGGTAGAGCTTGCGGTCCCCCAGCGGGGCGCGAAGGCAAAGCTTGTCGAGATGGCGCTCGACAACGCGAAGGTCTCGCTCGAACAGAACCTGAAGACCGAGTCCGGCAGGGAGTTGATACTGATGTCGCTGAAGTCAGAGCTTGGCCTGAAGCGGATGCCCCGGCGGATAGAGGCATTCGACATATCGAACATAGGCGGGCAGGAGGCGGTCGGCTCGATGGTCAGCTTCAAGGACAACCTGCCGGAGAAGTCCGGGTACCGGCATTTCAGGATAAAAACCGTGGAGGGCTCGAACGACTTCGCGATGATGGCCGAGGTGATATCGAGGCGGTACCGCCGGGTCATGGAGGAGGGTAGCGACTGGCCCGACCTGATACTGATAGACGGCGGCAAGGGGCAGCTCTCAGCCGCTATCGAGGCGCTCAGGGACATCGGCGCGGAGCCTGAAAAGCTGGACGTGGTGGGGCTCGCCAAGGCGCGCGAGAAGGGCATGAAGTACGCGGGCGTGCGCGAGGTTAGAGCGTTCGAGCGTGTGTTCAGGCCGGGCGACACAGAGCCGAGGGTGCTTGCGCCCACGTCAGCCGCGGTCAACCTGCTTGCGCAGGTGAGGGACGAGTCGCACCGCTTCGCCATCACCCACCACAGGAAGCTCCGCGGCAAGAAGGCGGCGAAGTCCCCGCTTGACGACATACCGGGCGTCGGCAAGACGCGCAAGCTTCAGATGCTGAAGCATTTCGGGAGCTTCCGCGCGGTCCGCGAGGCGACGCTGGAGGAGCTGAACGCCATGCCCGGCCTGCCTGAGAAGGTGGCGGAGGCGGTGTTCTCCGCGCTGCGCGGGGCGGGAGAGGGTTCTTGACATTGCGCTTACGCTGTATTACAATTTTGCTATCGATGGCGTTATCGTAGGTTATTAGAGAGGTATAAAGATGAGCACTACAACCGTCTCGCCAAAGTTCCAGATCGTCATCCCGAAGGAAGTGCGTGAGCAACTCCACATCAAGAGCGGGCAGAAGCTTTCTGTCCTCGTTATAAAAGGCGTGATGCACATCCTGCCGGTCGAGCCGCTTGAAAAGCTTGAAGGTTTTCTCAAAGGTATGGACTCATCGGACATCAGGGATGAAGAGGACCGGTTTTGATAATCATAGACTCCTCCGGCTGGATAGAATACTTCACCAACGGCCCGCTGATAAAGCGCTACAAGGAATACATCGCGGACGCTACCGGGATAATCGTACCGACGATAGTCATATATGAGGTCTACAAGAAGATAAAAAGAGACGCAAGCGAAAAGGACGCGCTTCGCGCTGCAAGGTATCTGACCGACCAGACCACCGCCCCTCTGACAGAATCAATCGCGCTCACCGCCGCCGAGCTTGGATTGGAGTATTCGCTTCACCTCGCCGATTCGATAATATACGCTACCGCATTCGAGCGCGGCTGCAAGCTTGTGACGAGCGACGCGCATTTTGAGGGACTGCCGAACGTGGTTTACATAAAGAAGGCTTAGCCGTGCCCGGCCTGCCTGGGAAGGTGGCGGAGGCGGTGTTCTCCGCGCTGCGCGGGGCGGGAGAGGTCTGAAGTGGGGAGAGTTTTCCACAGATAATGAGAGGAAGAAAGGTATATGATACTCAATACTACGCCGCCACCTAACTGGGGGAGCGACGAGATTACAAGATATATCGATGTTGCTAGAAATAACTCCATTGCAACATTTGTGCATAAAGTTTCGGCTTACAGTACGGTTTCCGGCATCAGCACTATTTTTGAAAAACTGAATACAGACCACAGAGACCCAGAGAGCATTAATGCCGTTTTATTTTTACTACGGGCTCATTCCGCTTACTTGGCATCTGTGTCGCTTGGTATGAGCGGCCAACTCTGTGAGGCGTATGCAGTAATGAGACTTTGTATAGAAAATGCATTATATGGACACTATGTACATATGAATTCTGATGTAATGGAAGTTTGGCTTAGCCGTCACGAGTCTGAAGATAATATGAAGAAAGTAAGGGACGTTTTCACTATCAAAAACGTTATGGGTTCTTTTCATGATAAGGATGAGAGAATGGCCAATGCTATACAAACACTATATGAACGGACAATTGATATGGGAGGGCATCCTAACGAGAGGGGGCTAATGCAGACACTCAAGATTAAAAAGGTAGAGGGTAACACTGAGTATACATCAGATTATTTAGCGGGAGACGGGCCTCCCCTTGACCTCTGCTTAAAGTCTGTCGCACAGGTCGGAGGAGGGGTCTTATTCATTTTTCGTCACATTTTTCCAGAACGTTTTGAACAAGTCGATGTCAACCGTACATTAGAGGGACTTGCTCAAAACTTATAGACCGCACCCATAGTGGATGTATGGTGCACCACATTTTACGGCCCGTTCGGAGACAGGCATTTACACAGATAATAACTTAAAGGATAATTCCTGGATTCCTGCCTTCGCGGGAATGACGGGCGATGGCGTCTTTGCTTTTCCCGAAACCCGGAGGCGTTATCCGAGCGGTCCAAAACCCGGAGCCGTCCAGGGTCATCATCACGCGGTGCATGCGAGCACGGGGAGGTTTACCCCCTGGACATGTTTGGCGACTGTTTTGGCCCGAGGATAATGCCTCCTAAAGAAACGAAAATTCCTGGATTCCCGCCGGAGTTTACCCTTGAGCAAAGCGAAGGGCGGGAATGACGGCGTAAATACAAAGGGCCGACATGCGCTTCGCTTAGTGCGGCCCCTACTAAATGAGATTGCCGCGTCGCCCCTAAGGGCGGGGCTCCTCGCAATGACGGATATAATCCCCTCTCCTCACGGGAGAGGGGCTGGGGTGAGGGGGTACAAAGCCTACCCCGAGCGAAGCCGTACAGGGCAGGGTGGGGGTTATTTCCCCACATCCACCGGGTACCCGGCCTTGTCCTTCACCGCCCGGTAAAGCTTCCCGGCGTCGAGCTTGTCCATGTACCCCTTCCGTATGACCTCGCCGAACGCGGCCTTCGCGAGGTCGGTCTTGCCGGTGTAGTCGTCGTGCACCTCGACCATCAGCCGTCCGCCGGACAGCCCGGCCTTTACCGGCTGGTACACAATATTAACCTTCTCCCCGGCCTCGACCTCATAGAAAAGCTTGTATATGTCTTCCGGATAAAGCCTTATGCAGCCATGGCTTACCCGCCGCCCCACGCCCCAGGGCCTGTTGGTGCCGTGGATGAGGTAGTCGGTGTACCCGATACGCATCTTGTAGTCGCCCAGCGGGTTGTCCGGCCCGGATAGCACCACATCCGGGAGTTCCGGCTTCTCCAGCCTGATGGTCTCGGGCGGATACCAGTTCGGAAAAGGCGTCATCTCCGTTATCTCGAACTCCGCGAGAGGGGTGTCGGAGCCCTCCCTGCCGACGCCGACAGGGAATGTCTCCACCATCAGGTTGCCGTCCACGGTGAAGTACCTGAACAGCCGCATCTCGGCCAGGTTAAGGACGACGCCCTCCCTTTTAGCGTCCGGGAGTACCCAGGCCGCGGGTACGGTAACCTCCACGTCCGCGCCCGGCACCCAGGGGTCTACGCCCGGGTTCGCGGCCATTATCTCGTTGTAGCCCAGGTCGTTGTCGCGCGCGATGTCGAGCAGGGTGTCCTCGTACACTGTTATGTGGACGCAGACATCACCCACCACATCGCTCCCGTCCGTCACGGGATACGGCCCGGAGGCCATGCACTCGGCCAGGAAAAGGGATGACGCAGTTAACAGTATGGTCGCCAGGAGCGGCAAAAATGAATATTTTAATGGTTTTGCGGCCATAAGGTTCCAAACACCTCGCGGATGCGGACTGACTCGGACGTAATTGTGCTCTTATAAATATAATACAATATCTGCCCGATATTGACCAGCCCGCCTCCGGCGACTAATTATATAATGGTACAATTTCTTCTTTACACCACCGCAATGTATTGCTATAATTATCATTCTTTTAATAGCCGCAGGCGGTTTCGCGGCGCGATTACTTACCATGAAAGGCGTTACAAGTTATGGGAAGCAGGTTCGACAGCATCGAGGATGCCATCAGGGATATCAGGGCCGGCAAGATGGTCATCCTTGTTGACGACGAGGACAGGGAGAACGAGGGCGACCTTACCATGGCCGCCGAGAAGGTCACGCCCGAGGCGATAAACTTCATGGCGAAGTACGGGCGCGGGCTTATATGCGTCTCTCTAACGCCGGATAAGGTGGAGGAGCTCCAGCTGCCGCAGATGAGCGACAGGAACACAGCGCAGTTCGGCACCGCGTTCACCGTATCCATCGAGGCGAAGAAGGGCGTAACCACCGGGATTTCAGCAGCGGACAGGGCGACCACGATACTCACCGCCGTCCACCCGGAATGCGGGCCGGAGGACCTTGCGAGGCCCGGCCACATATTCCCGCTCAGGGCGCAGAAGGGCGGTGTGCTGAAGCGCGCGGGCCAGACCGAGGGCTCGGTGGACCTTGCAAGGCTCGCGGGTCTGTCCCCGGCCGGGGTCATATGCGAGATAATGAACGATGACGGCACGATGTCCCGCGTCCCGGAGCTCCTTGAGTTCGCCAAGGCACACGACATGAAGATGGTCACGATAAAGGCGCTCATCGAGTACAGGATGCGCCGCGAGTCGTTCGTGAGGAGGGCCGCGACAGTCAAGCTACCGACCGAGTACGGCGAGTTTACCGCGGTAGCGTACGAGAACGACCTGGACGATTACACCCACCTCGCGCTCGTCAAGGGTGACATAGACCCCGACGACGAGGTGCTGGTCAGGGTGCACTCGGAGTGCCTTACGGGCGACGTCCTGCACTCGCTCCGCTGCGACTGCGGCGACCAGCTCCACAAGGCTATGGAAATCATAGAGCAGGAGGGCAAGGGCATCATCCTGTACATGCGCCAGGAGGGCAGGGGCATCGGCCTCGTCAACAAGCTGAAGGCGTACGCGCTCCAGGACAAGGGGATGGACACCGTCGAGGCCAACATCGAGCTCGGGTTCAAGGCCGACCTCAGAGACTACGGCGTCGGTGCGCAGATGCTCGTCGACCTGGGCGTGAAGAAGATGAGGCTCCTGACCAACAACCCGCGCAAAATCGTCGGGCTGGAGGGCTACGGCCTGGAGGTGGCGCGGAGGGTCCCGATGGAAATACCCGCGCACGAGACCAACGTGAAGTACCTGAAGGCCAAGAAGAACAAGATGGGCCATCTTCTGGAGAACGTATAGGCAAGTCCGGCGCGGCATAGTATAGGCCGGCAACTCAGTCCGCTGCTGTCATAATGTTCGATATCAAAACGGGAGGCTTCGATGCCTAAGGAGATCCAGGGCAACTTAAGCGCTAAAGGCCAGAAATTCTGCATACTGGTATCACGCTTCAACGACTTCATAACCGGCAAGCTGCTCGAGGGCGCGCTCGACGCGCTGGTACGCTCGGGCGCCAAGGACGACGACATAACCGTGGTCAGGGTCCCGGGCGCGTTCGAGATACCGGTGGTGGCCAAGAAAGCGGCCGCGGGCAAGAAGTACGACGCGATCATCTGCCTGGGCGCGGTGATAAAGGGCTCTACCCCGCATTTCGACTACGTCAGCGCGGAGGTGTCCAAGGGCGTCGCGGCGGTAGGGATGGACTCCGGGATGCCGGTGATATTCGGTGTGCTTACGACCGACTCGATAGAGCAGGCCATCGAGCGCGCCGGCTCCAAGGCAGGCAACAAGGGTTTCGACGCCGCCATGGCCGCGGTGGAGATGGTCAACCTCTTCAAAGAGATGAAGTAGCACGGTTTGGACGGGGGCGCTTGCGCCCCCTTAATCATTTCCGGTCTTTGCAAACGTTATAAGGATGTTATGGGAAGCCGCCGTAAGGCCAGGGAACTGGCGCTCCAGTATCTTTACAAGCTCGACGTGACGGGCGACGAGATGGACCCCGACACCGCAGGGTGGTTCTTCGACGAATACGGCGGAAAGGACGAGGACAGGGACTATTCCCTTATCCTTGTCCAGAACACGTGCAGGCATTCAGATGAGATTGACGGGATAATCAAGGGCCAGCTTGAGCACTGGTCGCTCGACAGGCTCTCCGCGATAGACAGAAACATCCTCCGCTTCGCAACCTGCGAACTGCTTTATTTTCTTGATATACCGGTAAACGTGACCATAAACGAGGCTATAGAGATAGCGAAGAAGTTCAGCCTCGTCGAGTCCGCGACATTCATCAACGGCGTGCTGGACAAGATCGCTAAAAATACCAGGAAGGGCCAGGAAAAATGATAGAGAGGTACTCCCGCCCGGAGATGGCGGCCATATGGTCGCCCGATAACAAGTACAGGAAATGGCTTCAGGTAGAGGTGCTCGCTTGCGAGGCGTGGGCGAAGCTCGGCCGCATCCCCGCCGAAGCCGTGGAAAACATAAAGAAGACCGCGGCGTTCGAGGCTGCGAGGGTGGACGAGATAGAGCTTGAGGTGAAGCACGACGTCATCGCGTTTCTTACGAACGTCGCTGAGCACGTCGGGGACGACGCCCGGTACATACACCTGGGACTGACCTCCTCTGACGTGCTGGACACCGCGCTCGCAATCCAGATGACCGAGGCCGCCGACATCATCATAAAGGATATCAAGGGGCTGATGGCGGTACTCAAGGACCGCGCGATGGAGCACAAGATGACGCCGATGATAGGCCGCTCGCACGGGATACACGGCGAGCCGACCACTTTCGGGCTGAAGATGGCGCTCTGGTACGACGAGATGAACAGGAACCTGAAGAGGATGAAGGACGCAAGGGCCGCCGCCGCGTATGGCAAGATATCCGGCGCGGTCGGCACGTTCGCGAACGTGGAGCCGGCGGTCGAGGAGTACGTATGCGCGAAGGCAGGGCTGAAGCCCGCCCCGGTATCCACGCAGGTAATTCAGAGGGACCGGCACGCCCAATACATGAACGCGCTCGCCATCATAGCGTCGTCGTTAGAGAAGTTCGCGGTCGAGATAAGGCACCTCCAGAGGACGGAGGTCTACGAGGCGGAGGAGTTCTTCTCGAAGGGCCAGAAGGGCAGCTCAGCCATGCCGCACAAGCGTAACCCGATAGCATCCGAGAACATAACCGGGCTCGCCAGGGTGATACGCGGTAACGCGATGGCCTCCTACGAGAACATAGCGCTCTGGCACGAGCGCGACATAAGCCATTCCTCGGTCGAGCGCGTGATAATACCGGACAGCACCGTACTCCTCGACTACATGCTTAAGCGGTTCACCGGTGTCATGAAGAACCTGATGGTGTACCCGAAAAACATGATGGCCAACCTGAACAAGATGAACGGGCTGATACACTCCCAGCGGGTGCTTATCGCGCTTACGGAAAAAGGCGTGGCGCGCGAGCTGGCATACCGCATGGTGCAGCGCAATGCGATGGATGTATGGAAGAAGGGAAAGGATTTCAAGACCCTCCTGAAGGCCGACAAGGACATAAGGAAGACCCTGACCGTGGCGGACCTGGACGAGTGTTTCTCGCTCGAGTATCATACCAAGAACGTGGACTACATATTTACCAGGGTCTTCGGAAAGGCTTAGGATGGACTCCGAGTTCTCAAAATATCTGACCGAGGTACTGAAGTTCGCGGGCATCGTCGGCCTCTCGGTCGTCGTGGGCAAACTCTCTGTCTTCGTGCTGGACAGGGTCGTCCGCAAGCTCACGAAAAAGACGGAGACCGTGCTCGACGACCTTATCCTCGAAGCGGTTGAAAGGCCCATATCCTACCTCATAATCCTGCTGGGCGTGTACGTCGCCGTAGAACGGGTAGACCTCGACCTGGGCGAAGAGTTCCTGACCATAACAGCGAACGTCCTTTTTATACTGGTCGTGGTCTTCCTGGTCAAGCTCGCATACGACATCATAAACGCCATGGTCACATGGTACGGCATGGCAGCGGCGGAGAGGGGCCGGGCGGAGATAGGCCAGTCGATAGTCCCGCTCTTAAAGAAACTGGTCAAGATATTCGTCATAGTCTCCGGCCTTATAGTGGTACTGGACCACTTCGAGTACAACATATCATCGCTCGTGGCCGCGCTCGGAGTGTCGTCGCTCGCCATCGGCCTCGCCGCCAAGGACACGCTTTCAAACATGATATCCGGGTTCATCATCATGGCCGACCGGCCGTTCCGGGTGGGCGACCGGATAGACGTGGACGGCAAGGTTGGAGACGTCGAGGACATAGGGCTGCGGAGCACCAAGGTGCGCAACCTGGACAACAACATCGTGATACTGCCGAACACGCGGCTTGTGGACAACGTGGTGACTAACCTCGCCTACCCGGAGAACAGCGTCAGGAACGTCGTCAAGATATGCGTCCTGTACGGGAGCGATGTCGAAAGGGTGAAGGCGGTAATGCTGGAGGCCGCCCGGTCCATACCGGAAGTCCTGCCGGAACCGGAGCCCGTGGTATTTTTCACCGACCACGGGGAGTCCGCGCTGGAGTTCACGCTCGCGTACTGCATACGGGAGTACCGCGACAAGTTCAAGGCGCTGGATATGGTGCACACGGCTATAGACAGGCGGTTCCGCGAGGAGTCCATCGGCATGGCGTACCCGACGAGGACGCTGCACATTATAAAGGACAATTGATTAAGTGGCTGTGTCCGCGCGGCCCGGTGGTGTTTGGGACATGTACAGGGACCGCCCGGCGGGGCGGCAATTACGATTTCAGGAGAACCGCGATGAAGATCAAGAAGGGCAAGCAGATATACGAGGGCAAGGCCAAGAAGATATACAGGACGGCCGACCCGGACCTGTTCATACAGCACTTCAAGGACGACGCGACCGCGTTCAACGCAAAGAAGCGCGGCACCATCGTAGACAAGGGCGTTATGAACAACAAGATATCCGAGCGGCTTTTCAAGCTGCTCGAGTCCGAGGGCGTGCCGACCCACTTCGTCGAGAGGACGAGCGACCGCGACATGGTGGTCAAGTCCCTTGAGATCGTCCCTGTCGAGGTCGTTGTCAGGAACGTCATCGCGGGCAGCATGTCGAAGCGGCTCGGCATCGAGGAAGGGACGAAGGCGAAAAAGCCGATAATAGAGTTCTACTACAAGTGCGACGCGCTCGACGACCCGCTAATAAACGACGACACCGCCATAGCGCTCGGCTGGGCGTCCGCGAAGGACATCGCCACGATAAAGGCCATGACCAGGAAGATAAACAGCGTGCTCACGAAGTTCTTCGCCAGGCGGAACCTGCTGTTAGTTGACTTCAAGCTGGAGTTCGGCCGCCACAAGGGCCAGATAATGCTGGGCGACGAGATCTGCCCGGACACGTGCAGGCTGTGGGACAAGGACACGATGGAGAAGATGGACAAGGACCGCTTCCGCCGCGACCTGGGCAAGGTCGAGGAGGCGTACCAGGAGGTATGCCGCAGGGTCTGCGAGGGGTAGCCACCTATAACCCCCTCTCCCCTGGTGGGAGAGGGCCGGGGTGAGGGGGAAGGATATTCGATTACCCCCTCCCCTTAATCCCCTCCCGCCAGGGGAGGGGAAATAAAAGGGACAGAAAACATGTTCAACGCAAAGGTATACGTGACACTCAAAAACGGCGTCCTCGACCCGCAGGGCAAGGCGGTCGCGCACTCGCTCCACTCGCTCGGATACGATGGCGTCAAGGACGTCAGGCTCGGCAAGTTCATCGAGGTCAAGCTCGAAGGCACGGACAGGGCGAAGGCCGAGGCGGACCTGAAGGAGATGTGCGCGAAGCTCCTCGCGAACACGGTCATAGAGGACTACAGGTTCGAGATAGAATAGGCATGGGGCGATGGCCCTCTACTCCCCTCCCTTGAGGGGAGGGGTAGGGGGAGGGTGATATCTTTCAATCGGTAACATCACCCCCACCTCAGTCCTCCCCCCTCAAGGGGGAGGAGACAAGCGGAAGGTAAACATGAACTTCGGCGTAATAGTGTTTCCCGGCTCCAACTGCGACCATGACTGCTACCACGTCATGAAGCACGTCATGGGGCACGACGTGGACTTCATCTGGCACAAGGAGGAGTCCTTCAAAAAGAAGTACGAGGGCATAATTATTCCCGGCGGCTTCTCGTACGGGGACTACCTCAGGACAGGCGCGCTCGCCAGCTACTCGCCCGTGATGAAGGCGGTCAAGGAGTACGCGGCGATGGGCGGGGTGGTGCTGGGCATCTGCAACGGCTTCCAGATACTCCTGGAGTCCGGGCTCCTGCCTGGCGCGATGCTCCGTAACGAGTCGCTGAAGTTCGTCTGCAAGGACGTATACGTCCGGGTGGAGACCGAGGCCACGCCGTTCACCCGGTGCTGCTCGCACAGACAGATGATGAAGATACCCATCGCGCACGCGGAAGGCAACTACTTCGCCGACCCGGAGACGCTCGCGATGCTGAACGAGAACAACCAGGTGGTCCTCCGATACGTGGACAGGGACGGCAATGTGACGCCGGAGGCGAACCCGAACGGCTCGGTCGAGAACATCGCCGGGATATGCAACTCCACCCGTAACGTGATGGGCATGATGCCGCACCCGGAGCGCTGCTCCGAGGCCATACTCGGTAACGCCGACGGCAAGCAGATATTCGCCTCGATGGTCTCGCACTCCGCCATATTCTCGGACTCGTGCCGGTTGCCGGAATACAAGCCAATGGAGTTCAAAAAGAAATGAGCGCCTCAAAGACATACAAGGAACCCGAAATCACCCCCGAACTCGTGGCATCGCACGGGTTGTCCACGGACGAGTACGGGAAGGTCATGGAGATACTCGGGCGGACGCCCACGTTTACCGAGCTTGGCATATTCTCGGTGATGTGGAGCGAGCACTGCTCGTACAAGTCCTCCCGCCCGCACCTGAAGCGCTTCCCGACAAAGGCGCCGTGGGTCATACAGGGGCCGGGCGAGAACGCGGGCGTCATAGACATCGGAGACGGGCTCGCGGCGGTATTCAAGATGGAGTCGCACAACCACCCCAGCTTCATTGAGCCTTACCAGGGCGCGGCGACCGGCGTCGGCGGCATACTCCGTGACGTGTTCACGATGGGCGCGCGCCCGATAGCCAACATGGACTCGCTCCGCTTCGGGCCGCTCGACGTGCCGAAGAACCAGTACCTGATGCACGGCGTCGTCGCGGGGATCGCGGGCTACGGCAACTGCATGGGCATCCCGACAATCGGCGGCGAGGTCTACTTCAACGAGATATACAACGGCAACAACCTCGTTAACGCTTTCACGCTGGGGATAGCGAAGGCAGACAGGATATTCTACGGCACGGCGGCGGGTGTCGGCAACCCAGTCATGTACGTCGGCTCCAAGACAGGCAGAGACGGCATACACGGCGCGACGATGGCCTCCGAGGAGTTCTCCGAGGGGACAGAGGAGAAGAGGCCCACGGTGCAGGTCGGCGACCCGTTCACCGAGAAGTTGCTGCTTGAAGCATGCCTCGAACTCATGTCCAAAGACCTGATAATAGGTATACAGGACATGGGCGCCGCGGGTCTCACGTCGTCGTCGTGCGAAATGGCGTCCAGAGGCGGCTCAGGCATAGACATGGACCTTGCGCTGGTCCCGAGGCGCGAGGAGGGCATGACGCCATACGAGCTTATGCTGTCCGAGTCGCAGGAGAGGATGCTTATAGTCGCCAAGGAAGGCTGCGAGTCCGACGTGGAGGCGATATTCACGAAGTGGGACCTGGAGGCGGTAGTCATAGGCCGCGTCACCGGGGACGGCATGCTGCGCGTAAGGGACGGCGGCAAGGTAGTCGCGGAGATACCGGCGAAGACGATCGCCGACGAGGCCCCTGTGTACAACAGGCCGTACGCGCGCCCGTCCTACCAGGACGAGGTGCAGAACCTGAGCATAGACCTGATTCCGGAGCCGAAGGATTTGGGCGGCGTGCTCGAAGTGCTGCTGGCATCCCCTACGATTGCCGACAAGACATGGGTGTACCGCCAGTACGACCACATGGTAAGGACCAACACCGTCGTCAGGCCCGGCTCGGACGCGGGCGTCGTGCTCCTGAAGGGCACTACCAAGGCGCTCGCGATGTCGGTCGACTGCAACCCGCGCTACTGCTTCCTCCACCCGCTCGTGGGCGGCGCAATCGCGGTCGCGGAGTCCGCGAGGAACGTGGTCTGCTCGGGCGGAAAGCCGCTCGCGCTCACGGACTGCCTTAACTTCGGGAACCCGGAAAAGCCCGAGATAATGTGGCAGTTCCAGCAGGCGGTCGAAGGTATATCGCTTGCGTGCGAGAAGCTCGACACCCCGGTCGTGTCCGGTAACGTCAGTTTCTACAACGAGACCAAGGGCATGGGCATCTACCCGACCCCGGCCATAGGCATGGTGGGCCTGGTCGAGGACCTGTCCCACATCACCACGCAGTGGTTCAAGGAAGAGGGTGACGTAATCGTCCTGTTCGGCGAGTCGCTCCCTGAGATAGGCGGGAGCGAATACCTTAAGGTGGTGCACAGCCAGGAGCGCGGGCTTCCGCCCGACCTGGACCTGGACAAGGAGGCCGCGCTCCAGCACGCGGTGCTGGACGCCATACAGGCCGGGCTGGTAAAGTCCGCGCACGACTGCTCGGAGGGCGGTCTTGCCGTCGCCTTGGCCGAGTGCTGTTTCAGGGGTGAGGAAGACCCCATCGGCTGCGAGGTCGAGGTCTTCGACAGGTTCCGCATGGACGCCGCGCTGTTCGGCGAGACGCAGTCCAGGGTAGTGCTTACCGCGAGGAACTCGAACGTGATAAGGCTGAAGGATGCGGCCGGCAAGCA